>Ga0247774_1000604_pt1 | contig 17905 bp, 7 predicted proteins | sample UWRJL001104B6_FD_179933 | JGI IMG/M metagenome (GOLD analysis project Ga0247774, IMG submission 179933) | Plant litter microbial communities from Arlington Agricultural Research Station in Wisconsin, United States - UWRJ-L001-104B-6 | ecosystem: Environmental > Terrestrial > Plant litter >... | reverse complement strand
ATGAGCGGCGCAGGGCCGATAAACGGTGCGTCGCCCCGGTTACGCGCACACTACACGGGGCGGCGCCCCGGTTATGCTGATCAGTGTGTCCCGCCGAACACCTGAGCCCGCTCCAGCGAGATCGCCGGCGGCTCACGGGAGTGACCGGGAGCTGCGGGCCGACGCGCGCCGCAATCGCGAGCGGGTGCTGCGGACCGCGCAACAGCTGTTCGCGACGGAGGGTCTCGACGTCTCCCTCGACGAGATCGCCCGCCGCGCGGGTGTCGGGCCCGGCACCGTCCACCGGCATTTCCCCACCAAGGAAGCGCTGTATCTCGCCGTCGCGACCGATCAGCTGGAGCAACTGGTGGCGGAGGCGGAAGCGCTCGCCACCACCGGCGATCCGGCGGCCCTGTTCACGCTGCTCTCGCGGATGATGGCCTCGGGTGCCGAGAACGCGACGGTGAAGAGCGCGCTCGTGGCCGCCGAGTTCGACCTGCGCACCGCCGCGCCGAAGGTCGCGGCGGACCTCACCCGCCATGTCGCCGACCTGCTCCGCCGCGCGCACGCGGCCGGTGCCGTACGCCGCGACCTCACCGTCGAAGAGGTGATGGCACTCGTCGCCGGCGCCTTCGCCGCGATCCGTCACGCCGGCGCGGAGACCAGCGGCGAACGCTCGGCGCACCTCGCCCAGATCATCCTCGACGGGATACGACCCGTACGGACGCCGAAATCCCACGACCCGGCGCGGTGACAGAGTCCGGCGTGGTGGAACGGCGGCGCGGCTCCCCGGCGATCGCCGTTCCCGGACCAAAAACCCGAATGCACAAACCGGACCTATACCCCGCCTGGCATGATCCGTGAACGGCGCGCGCGACGGGGGCGTGCCAAAGGCCTGGAAGGAACGTGATGGACCCGCTGCAGGCGGAGGATCCGCGGCGGATCGGTGGCTACCAGGTCCTGGGACGGCTGGGCACCGGAGGCATGGGCACGGTCTACCTCGGCCGCTCGCCGGCCGGCCTGCCGGTCGCGATCAAAGTGGTGCACTCCGAGCTCGCCGACGACCCCTCGTTCCGCACGAGGTTCGCCCGCGAGGTCACCGCGGCGCGCGCGGTCAGCGGGGTCTTCACCGCGCCCGTGATCGACGCCGACCCGAACGCCCGCAGCCCCTGGCTGGTCACCGCCTTCCTGCCCGGCATGACCCTGCACGAGGCGGTCGTGAAGCACGGCCCGTTTCCGGTGGCGGCGGTGTTCGCGCTCGGCGCGAGCCTGGCCGAGGCCCTCGTGTCGGTGCACCGCGTCGGCGTCGTGCACCGAGACCTCAAGCCCGCCAACGTGATACTCGCCCCCGACGGCCCGCGTCTGATCGACTTCGGCATCGCGCACGCCGCCGACGCGGCCGTCGTCACGCGTACCGGTTCCGTCATCGGCTCACCGGGGTTCCTGGCGCCCGAGCAGGCCGTCGGGGGAGCGACCGGGCCGGCCAGCGACGTCTTCGCGTTCGGCGCGGTCCTCACGTTCGCCGCGACCGGTGAGAGCCCGTTCGGACGAGCGAGCGCGCCGGCGCTGATCTACCGGGTCGTGCACGACGCTCCCCGGCTGGACGGCGTCGAGGACCAGGAACTGCGCGCCCTGCTCGCCGCCTGCCTGGACAAGAACCCCTGGAACCGCCCGGACCCCGCCCAGGTGCTCGGCCGGCTCTCCGCGCACGCACCGGCCACCGAGGTGCTCCAGGGCACCGGCTGGCTGCCCGAGAGCGTCGCCGATGGCATCGCCCAGGCGGAGCGGCCGACGGCGGCGGGCTCCCTGCCGGGCCGCCGGAGATTCCTGGCGATCGGCGGCGGCGCGGTCGCGGCCGTCGCCACCGGCGGCGTCGTGATCACCGCGCTGACCCGTACGGGCGGCGCGCGCTCGGCCACGTCGCCTACCCCGCTGCCCACCCCTACGCCGACCCCGGGGGCCACGCCCGGCGAGGCCAGGCGGCGCTGGTCCCGGACCGTGACCGGCGATCCGTACGACGGCCTCGCGGTGGGGGCCGGCATCGTGTGCGTCGGCGGTGACCAGGGCAACCTCTACGGCCTGAGCGCGAGCAGCGGGAAACAGCGCTGGCATCACAAGGTGGGCGACCGGGGCGAGGGCGCCGCCACATGGCGTACGCCGGTCATCGTGGGGCGCGGCCTGTACGTGGGCTGGCCCGACTCGAACGGCCTCCTGTACGCCTTCGACGTCGTGACCGGCCGGCAGCGATGGCGCTACCAGGTCGCGCGCGACGCGCGTTATCCCGCGGTGAGCGGCGGGCTCGTCTGGATCGGCGGCGACGACGGCGTCCTGCACGCGGTGAACGCCGCGACCGGGACCGCACGCTGGCGTCGTTCCATCGGCAACGTCCTGAACGCCCGGCCGTACGCGACCGGCGGTGCCGTGTACGCCGACACCACCACCGCCCTGTACGCCCTCGACGCCACGAGCGGGCGGACCCGGTGGAAGGTGCCCATGGCGGGCGGCGCGGTCGGGCCGGTGGCGGCGAACGGCATGGTGTTCTGCGCCAACGCGCAGGGTGAGCTGTTCGCCCTCGGCGCGGCCGACGGGAAGCAGCGCTGGAAGTTCACGGGCGGCACCAGCGTCGGCCTGCCGTACGTCAGCGGCGGCGTCGTCTACGTCGCGGACGGCAGCGGGAACATGAACGCCCTGGACGCCGCGACCGGCACCGCACGCTGGCGCGTCGAGACGGGAGGGCAGGACGTCGGCCGCGCGGCCGTCGGCGACGGGCTGGTGTGCTTCACCACCAAGTCCGACCTCATGGCCGTCGAGGCGGCCACCGGCCGCCTGCTGTGGCAGGGCGGCGTCGGTGGCGAGGTCCGTGGCGAGCCCGCCGTCGCGAACGGTCTCGTCTACGCCGCCTGCGACACCGGGCGGATCTCCGCCTACACGGCGAAGGGGGGCTGAGTGGAGACGCTGCGTCCCGCCGACCCGCGTACGGTCGGCGGCTACCAGGTGCTGGCCCGGCTGGGCTCCGGCGGCATGGGCACGGTCTTCCTGGGCCGCTCGGCCGGCGGCCGTACGGTCGCGATCAAGGTCGTGCACGCCGCGCTCGCCGGCGACCCCGACTTCCGCACGCGGTTCGCGCGTGAGGTCGCGGCGGCGCGCGCGGTCAGCGGGGTGTTCACCGCGCCCGTGATCGACGCCGACCCGGACGGTCCCACTCCCTGGCTCGTCACCGCGTACCTGCCCGGATACTCACTGCAGCGGGTCGTGGAGGGGTCCGGGCCGCTGCCGAGCTGGTCGGTGTGCACGCTCGGCGCCGGCCTCGCCGAGGCGCTGGTCGGCATCCACCGGGCCGGAGTCGTGCACCGCGACCTGAAACCGTCCAACGTCCTGCTCACGCCCGACGGGCCGCGCGTGATCGACTTCGGCGTCGCGCGGGCGGCCGAGGCGAGCGCGATCACCCGTACGGGCGCCACCGTGGGCTCGCCCGGCTACCTGTCGCCCGAGCAGGCCACCGGCGCCGAGAGCGGACCGGCCGGCGACGTGTTCTCCCTCGGCGCCGTGCTGACCTACGCGGCGACCGGTCACGGGCCCTTCGGGTTCGGGGCGGTGCACGACCTGCTCTACCGCGTGGTGCACCAGCCGCCGTGGCTGGACGGCATCGGCGACCCGGAACTCGCCGCGCTCGTCGCCGCCTGCCTGGAGAAGGACCCGGCGGCGCGGCCCGCCCCCGGCGACGTGCTGGAGCGGCTCGCCGCGGCGGCTCCGGCGCCCCCGTACGGCGTCGGCTGGCTCCCGCCGACCGTCGCGGCCGAGATCACCAAACCGATCCCGTTGCCCGCCGCGCCGCGCCCCGGCGTCGGCCGGCGGGCGGTGATCTTCGGTGCCGCAGGAGTCGCGGGCGCCGCCATGCTGGCCGGCGGCGTGACGCTGCTGCGGGACCGGATCGGCCCGCCCGAGGGCTCCTGGACGTTCGAGCCGAAGAGCGGCGAGGTCACCGGCGGCCCGATCGTGTCCGGTGGCCTCCTGTTCGTCACCGACGACTTCTCGGACAAGGGCCTGATCGCGCTCGACCCGAAGACGGGCGAGCAGCGGTGGCGGGCCGTCGGCGTACACGCCCCGGGGGCCGCCGATCCGCTGCACGTCATCGCCGGCGGCCGGGTCGTCTACGCCTGCGGGAGCGTCGACTCCTTCAAGGGCGTCGACCAGGCGAACGGCTCGGAGCTGTGGACCGTGCCGGCCGACCTGGTCACGCTCGACCCGGCGCCCGTGGTCGGGGGCGGCCTGTTGTTCTGCGGCGGGTCGCGGCCGGAGGAGGGCCTGTGCGCGTACGACGCCACCACCGGGCAGAAGCGGTGGACCTTCAACACCGGCGACCCGGTGCAGGCGAACCCGGTCGTCGGCGGGACGACCGTCTACGTCGGCACCGGCAGGGGCACCGTCTTCGCGATCGAGGCCGCGACCGGCCAGGCGCGCTGGCGGCACGCCCTCGACCCGTCGGCGCGGCTCCCGCCCCAGGTCGACTCGTCACCGGTGCTCGCCGGCGGCATTCTTTACGTTGTGACGGAAGGGAATCTGCTGTACGCCCTGGACGCCGCCACCGGGGACGAGAAATGGAAAATGACGTCTCTGGCGGGAAGCGGCGGTGGTCCCTCCGCAGTGTCAGTGTCCGGTGACCTCGTGTATCTGGCGGATGCTCGTGGCGGTTTGTCCGTATTGGGGGCTCGTGACGGAAAGCCTCGCTGGCAGCGCCACTTCAGCGGAAAAGGCTTCCACGCGGCGTCATTGCTCCCCGTGGTAAGTGGCAAGAACACTTTCTGTTTCGACAACGACACCCTTTTCGCCCTCGACACCGCGGCCGGAACGGTGCGCTGGCAGGCGGGCGGCCTGAAAGCGTCGTACGAGCGCCCGGTTCTCGCCGCCGGGGCCGTGCATCTCGCGAGCCTGTCGGCGATCGTGTCGTTCGACCCGGCGACCGGCCGGGTGCTGCGCAGACGCCCCGCCGAGATGGCGGAGAAGCTGTCCGCGTCCGCGGACGTCTTGTACTGGCGCGACTTCTCGACGGTGCACGCCGCCAAGGCGAAGGCCTGACCGGGGAGGTCCACGCAAAGTGGTCACACCATGGCGTTCCGCACGACCCTTACTCCGCCAGTTGATTCGTAGGGGCAACCGGTAGGGGGCCGAGTTAGGGGTGGCGTAATCGTCGCTTTAGTTCCTATGGTTGCCACATGTCAATGATCCGATCCGTCGCGGCGCGACAGGTGCAGGTGACGGCGGATCCGCTGGTTAACGATGACGGCACGGGCGATTATCGCGACCCTGCGCTGCGTCTTTCCCATCTATTGGACGCCAATTCGGCGGTACCGCTTCGGGAAAGCGATGACAGCGGCGTACTCACGATGAAAGGCCGCATTGACGGCGTCGACGTAATCGCGTACAGCACCGACGCGCGCGTGCTGGGCGGGTCCATGACCGCCCGGGGCTGCCTGCGCATCGTCGAGGCGATCGACACGGCGGTGCGCGAGGGCAGCCCGGTGATCGGCCTGTGGCACTCCGGCGGAGCGCGGCTCGCCGAGGGCCCCGAGGTGCTCGACGGTTTCGGGCGCGTCTTCGCCGCGATCATCCGGTCCTCCGGCAAGGTGCCGCAGATCTCCGTGGTGCTCGGCCCCGCGGCCGGTGGCGCGGCGTACGGCCCCGCACTGACCGACGTCGTGATCATGTCCGACGAGGGTCGCGTGTTCGTCACCGGACCCGACATCGTTCGCAAGGTCACCGGCGAGCACGTCGACATGAGCGGGCTCGGTGGCCCCGACGTCCACGCGCGCAGGTCGGGTGTCGCCCACGTGGTGGCCGACTCCGAGGCCGACGCGATCCGCCAGGCGCGCCGCCTCACCGTGCTGCTGGCCGAGCCGGGCGTCTTCCATCCGGCCCGGTGCGGGCCCGGCCCCGACCCGCGGGACCTGCTTCCCGACTCGGCGCGCCGGGCGTACGACGTGCGGCCGCTCGCGCGTGAGCTCCTCGACCCCGACTCCTTCCTCGAACTCCAGGCCCGGTGGGCGCCCAACCTCGTGGTCGGCTTCGGCCGGCTGTGCGGCGGCACCGTCGGGCTGATCGCCAACAACCCGCTCCGCAAGGGCGGCTGCCTCGACTCGCTGAGCGCGGAGAAGGCCGCGCGGTTCGTCCGCATGTGCGACGCGTTCGGCATCCCGATGCTCGTCCTCGTGGACGTGCCCGGCTACCTGCCCGGCGTCGGGCAGGAGTGGGACGGGGTCGTACGGCGCGGGGCCAAGCTCCTGTACGCGTTCGGAGAGTCGGTGGTGCCGAGAATCAGCCTGATCACCCGGAAGGCCTACGGCGGCGGGTACATCGCGATGAACTCGCGCGCCCTCGGCGCCACCCGGGTCTTCGCCTGGCCCGAGGCCGAGATCGCCGTGATGGGAGCGGAGGCCGCGGTCGGTCTCCTGCACCGGAGAAGCCTGGCCGCCGCCGACGCCGCCGACCGCGAGGAGCTGCTCGCCCGCCTGATCGAAGAACACGAACGCGTCTCCGGCGGTGTCGGCAGCGCGCTCGACCTGGAGGTCGTGGACGAGGTGATCGCCGCCCCCGCGGACACGCGCCGCAGACTCGCCGAGGCGTTCGCGACGGCCGTCGCGAGCCGAGGAAGCCACGGGAACATCCCACTGTGAACCGGACGGAAGAACGATGAGCCAACCCCCGCTCGGCAGCCGGCTACTGCCGTTTGTGACATCGACGTTTGGACCGTGCCACTACCGCGACGCCTCCGAAGGGGCGCCCCTCGCGAACAGGAGAACTCGGTGAGATACGAGCTTTTGGGACCTCTTCGCGTCGTCGGCGACGAGGGGACGAGCGCCTCCATCGGCGCACAGAAGATCGAGACGCTGCTCGCGGTACTCCTGATCCGTGCGGACCAGGTGGTCGCCACCGAGCAGCTGATGACGGAGATCTGGGGCGACCGGGTGCCGCGCCGGGCGACCGCCGGCATCCACGTGTACGTCTCCCAGCTGCGCAAGTTCCTGAACCGCTGCGGCGGCTCCAGCAGCCCGGTCGTGACCCGCCCGCCGGGATACGTCCTGCGCAGCGGCACCGACGAGCTGGACCACCAGTCCTTCCTGCGGCTCGTCGGCTGGGGCCGGGACCACGTGCGGGACCGCCGTTACGAGGAGGCGAGCGCCTGCTTCGAGAACGCGCTGGAGATGTGGCGCGGTCCGGTGCTCGGCGACCTGTCCTACGGGCCGATCGTGGAGGGGTTCGTCACCTGGCTGAGCGAGACACGTCTCGAGTGCACCGAGATGCTGATCGACGCGCAGCTCGAACTCGGCCGGCACCGGGAGCTCGTCGGGCGGCTGTACTCCCTCACCGCCGAGCACCCACTGCGCGAGGCGTTCTCCCGCCAGCTCATGCTCGCGCTCTACCGTTCCGATCGTCAGGCGGACGCGCTCGAGGTCTACCGCTCGGTCCGGCAGACCATCAACGACGAGCTGGGCCTGGAGCCCTGCCGCGCGCTGCAGGAGCTCCAGCACGGCATCCTGACCGCCGACTACGAACTGGAGTGGGCGGTCTGAGACCGGTCTTCAGCGCCGGGACCAGCATGACGCGCCGCGTACGGATCTCGATCCGTGCGCGGCGTTCGGTCGTACCGTCCCTTCGGCGTAGTGGTACCGGTGGCCGACCGGGAGTCAGGACAATCCGCTTATAGCGCTATGAAACGGGCGACCATTCGTGCTCGCCCCGCCGGGTCGCGAAGGAATTCGTTGCGTGTCATCCGTGATTTCGCGGCGCCCGGCGCCTTCGACGAGTACGTCCCGGTCGTTTCGCGGGAGACCATTCCGGGGTGCCCGGAGGAGCCGGACGACATCGGCTGGGAGATCGCGGGGCTGCTCGCGGGGAAACGCCGCTGGACGCGCGGAACATCGGAACGGCCGGCGCGGCGACCCGCACCGGCCGACCGGTCTCGGCGCGTCGGCCGGGAGGCGGCCGGCAGGGGTGATCCGGCGTGGCCGGCACCCGCACGTACCCCGGGTGGGACTCGAACCCACACGTAACGGATTTTAAGTCCGTTGCCTCACGCCAAATTGGGCTACCGGGGCGAGTCGGCACGCCCTGGGAGGGCGCGCCATTGGTCACCGAAGTCCGGTGACGGACGCGTCGGGCAAGTCTCCGACGACGCTGGCGGAGCCTTGCCCGATCAGGCTCGGCGGCCCGTTGTTACGGGCGCCGGGTCACTCGGCGATCTTCGTCCGCAGCGTCCACCGGAAGATCTCCGGCAGAGCGCCGTCCGGGCCTCCGTGCCCGCCGCCCGGGCCGGGGCCCGAGACCGTGCGCTCGAAGTGTTCGTAGCCGCCGAGATACTCGATCTTCAGTTTTCCGTCCTGGAGTTTCGATCTTTCGACGCTGACCGTCCGTGGTATGGACTCCGGCCCGCCCTGTAAGGAGACGTTGATGAGATCTTCCATGCCGGCACTCCTTCCTCACGTCGCCATCGGAGGCAATGCGAGTCATCGGCCCGCTCGCTCGTTGACAGTTCAAATCTATTCCGGAAATTGACCACCGTCAGCCCCTAAAGGGGACCCCTTCCGTCCTCTAGGGGGGTGATTTAGGGGCTGCCAAAATCGGCATTTTGTGGTTATTTATCAACCGGCGGCAATGGCGTCTCGCCGTTGCCGCCGGTTGACCGGCTCAAACGCTCTGGGCCACCGTCGTGATCGCGTGGAGCCGCACCGCCAGATCCTCGCGACCGGCGACGTTCAACTTGCGGTACACCCGTGTGAGGTGCTGTTCGACGGTGCTGACGGTGATGTAGAGCCTCCGGGCGATCTCGCGATTGGTCTCACCGCGGGCGGCGAGCGTGGCCACCCGGCGTTCGGCGTCACTGAGCGGGACGACGCCCTCCTCGGTGACCGGGGAGTGTTCCGGCTGCGGAGGAACGGGGTCCTCGGCGGCCACGATCGTCTCCAGCAGTGACTCCGCCCGGCACTCGCGTGCCGTCTGGGCGGCGAGCCGCAGCGTCGACCGGGCCCAGTTCTGCTGCTTCAGCGCCTGGTAGGCCTGGCTGAGGTCCGTGAGCGAGTGCGCGAGCTCGTACCGGTCGCCACACTCGCTCAGGACGTCGACGGACTCCCGCAGCAGGGCGGTGCGGCTCTTGAGCTCGCTGGTCGCCGCGAGCAGCCGCAGCGTGACGCCGTGGACCCGGCCGCGGTCGGCGCCCGGGCGTTCCATCTGGGCCTCGACGAGCTGCCGTGCCCGCGCCTGGTTGCCGATCCGCAGGCACGCCGCGGCGGCCTCGGTCCGCCACGGGATGAACGCCGGCAGGTCCATGTCCCAGGCGATCATCAGCTCGCCGCAGGTCTGGAAGTCGTTGAGCGCGGCCCGAAACCGGTTGACCGAGAAGTGGTGCCGGCCCCGTGCGTACAGGTAATGCAGGCCATAACGGCTCTTGAGTATCGCCTCGGGCATCGTCGTGCTGAGCGCGAGCTCTGCCTCCGCGGTCTTGCCGAGCGCGCAGCTCGCCTGGATCAGGCCGGCCAGCGGCAGGCCGATGCCGACACCCCACGCGGCCGACGACATCTGCTGGAGCGCCGACCAGGCATGCCGGTCCGCGCCGGTCAGGTCTCCGCGCCGCAGCGCGATCTCGGCCCGTACGGCGCCGAGCTGGGCCCGCCAGGACGGCGCCTCGCGCACCGTCGCCTCATCGAGGAAACCGTCACACCAGGTGGTCGCCTTGTCGAGCTCATCGGCGTACACGAGCGCCAGCAGTGCCGTGACGATCGGTTCGAGCGCCGAGTCGTCCAGCCGCAGCGACTCCAGCGCCTGCTGGGCCTTGCTGACCCCGTCGCCACTGGTGTCGCCGGACAGCACCGAGCTCAGCGCGATGGCGGCGGTCGCCTCGACGGGGACGGTCAACGACCGGGACCCGGCCGGCTCGCGATCGAGGACGGTGACGTGCGGCAGCAGCGGAGGGCACAAGACCTTCAGCCAGTCGCGGATCGCGGGCGGTGGCACCTCGGTCTCGGCACGTTCGGCCAGGTGGTCGAGCATCGCCACGACCTCGTCGAGGTGGCCGTGCCAGAGCAGCAGCCTGATCGCCACGACGACGTAACGGTCGTCGAGGGTGCCCGCACGCAGCGCTTCGACGAAGCCCGGCAGATGACGCAGCGCCCTGGCCGGGTCGATCCGCCATTGGGCGGCGGTCAGCAGCGCCTTGATCGTGGTGCTCTCCGACCCGCCGGAGGTCACCTGGTCGGCCAGTTCGAGGCACTCGACGGCGAGTTCGGGCCGGTCGTCGGTCAGCGCGTGGCGGGCGGCCTCGCGGAGTACGGGAGAGGTCCACGACTCGGGGATGTCGTCGGCGGCGATGAGGTGCCGCGCCACGGTGATCGCCGCGGCGCCCGTGTTGTAGAGCAGTCGTCCGGCGTGCAGGTGCATCCGTGCCCGGTCCTCGGGTGCCAGGCTCGCGAGCACGGTGACACGGGCGTGCGGATGGCGGAACCGGCCCGCGTCGAGCAGCCCGGCCGACTCCAGGCCCAGGACGGACTCGTTGACCGAGATCGGGTCCATACCGGTCAGCTCGCCGACCAGCTTGGGTGACGCGTCCTCACCGAGGATCGCCAGGCCGTGGGCGACTTTGAGCATCCCCAGCTCGTCGCGTTTCAGGCAGCTGAGCACCGCCTGGCGGTAGGAGCGGCCGGCGAGCGGCGAGACGGACTGCTTCTCGTGGGTCGCCGTGCCCGGGACTTGATGATCGTCGATCAGGGCGCGAAGCAGAAGGGGGTTGCCGCCGCTCGCCTTGTGCCAGGCCGACGCGGACTGCTCGGCGACGCGGGAGTCAAGATGCTCCGAAAGGGCTGTGGCCACCCCATACTCCGACAAAGGTGACAGTCGGATCCGATGACAGTGCGGAAGCCGGAGCAGCTCGATGAAGGGAGTGGAGCGTTCCAGTCGAGCCTCGGTGGAAGTGAGGATGACCAGCACGCGAGCCGACCTGAACCTGCGCACGCAGTAGAGGAGGCACTGGAGGGAGAAGATGTCCGCATCGTGCACGTCGTCGATACCGATGATCATGGGACGGTCCTGGGCGACGCCGAGTAGCGCCTCCCTGACCTGTTCCATGGCGGTCGCGCGTTCTTGCTCGCCGGCCTCGAGGGCGGGCAGGACCGAGGCGATGTCGGGCTCACCGACGTCCGGCAGGTCGTCATCCGCGGGCATCGCGGCGTTCTGCAGAAGCTGGCCGAGCATGCCGAGAGGCAGCGAACTCTCGGCGAGAGAGCCGCTCGCGCACAGGACGACGGCTCCCTTCTGGATGGCCTGGCCGGCGAAAGTGTAGAGAAGCTGGCTCTTTCCGGCGGCCACCGGGCCGCTCACAACGGCGATCGCTCCTTGACCGTGCTGACAGGAGCTGAAGAGTTGAGTTAATTGAGAGAGCTGACTTTCGCGCTCTATCAGGCTCATTGGATTAGTCCCCTAAATGGGCTCCGGCGCTGGAAGCGCACTGGAGACCCGCCTTTCCCACACAAAAGTGTGTGCTCGACGGTGGCGAGGCGTGAGGGCCCCCGTACTCGCTTTCTTCTGGCGGTGTGAGCGTTGTCCGCAAACAGCGATAAGGGCATGATTCCCTTTGCTCCAGCCAAGCGGGTTGGCGATGGCGGTGTTGCGTCTCGCTGCAGCGACATCACCTCTGGTCTGTGAGTGAGCTACCGCCCGTGAATTAATTGAACAATCGACTACTTTTTTTAGCATGACCCACTGCGGTTAGTTTGCATCACCTCATTGGATCCTGCAATGAACAGTGGGTACTCGGGTGGATACATAGCGCAGTCAGATCATTGGTAAATTACCAGACCATATCTCATTGATTTTCGGACGATCGAAGTCACATCGGTACGCGCGGCTCATAACAGCCGCAAAGACACGGCGTTGCCGGAGCTGTGGAATCGGTCGGCATCGGGCGGCCGGACAGGCCCGGCGGCACCCCCGAGACACGCTGCGATGGAACGGCATCCCGGCCGTGAGCTGGGCATTACGGACCGCCGAAAATTGATCGATTGATAATCGCCGGCTGTGTTCGCCGGGCATGAGCGTTCGCGCGGGTGTCAGGAGGGTGTTGCATGGCTCGGCGAAGTGCGCGGATGGGGTCTCATCCCCTCTGGGGATGGTGACGCGAGGGCTATTCGCTTACGTGGACGCGCTTCTTGACCGGAATGGGTCTTCTCGCCGTGCCGGAACACCGAGAGCCAGGTAGTGGAGCGTCGGGCCGGAGGCCGCGCCGTGCGACCGGCGCCCCGGGACCGCCGGGTCGCCTCCCGGCTGTGGCCGACCGGCGCGCCGCAAGAAGAGAGGGCCTGCGAGCCGCTGTTCAGTGGCCATTTCCGGTGTCGTCGAGCCGCCTATAGCGAGACGTCGCGGAGACAGTAAACCGACTTTTCTAAAGTTCGGCTTGTGTATCGCTAAAGAGAACCCTAGCAGGGTCTGCCGGTGCCCCCGCTGCCGGTTCCAACACCCTTTCGGTGAAAGTTGCACCGACAGATGCGAACGACGAGGAGTGACAGGAACACGCGCACCATTTATCCGGCGCGGGCCGGCGACCGATGCCGGGCAAGGGCATGTTCAGCCCGGCTTTAGGCCGCGCGCCAAGGATGGGCGCAAGTCCACGAACATCCTCAGACGGCACGGAGCGGGCAACCACGCCGTATCCGGCCGGACGTTCTTCGACATCGCAGGGGTGTGATGGCTAGTCCCGCGCTCAACCGGTCACCCCGACCCGCCATGCCCATCGCCGTCGTCGGATTGGCCTGTCGGCTGCCGCACGCGCCGAGCCCGGACGCCTTCTGGCGGCTCCTGCGCAATGGCGAGAGCGCCATCACCGAGATGCCGGCCGACCGGCGGCACTCCGCCACCACCTCCGATCACGACGCCGCTCGGCTCGGCGGCTTCCTCGACCGGGTGGACTCCTTCGACGCCGGGTTCTTCGGCATCACGCCGAGGGAGGCCGTCACCATGGATCCCCAGCAGCGGCTGACGCTGGAGCTCAGCTGGGAGGCGCTCGAAGACGCCGGCATCCTCCACGAGACACTCGCCGGCAGCCGTACGGGCGTGTTCGTGGGCGCGATCTGGGACGACTACGCCGCGCTCCTGCGCCGGCAGGGCACGGTCACCCGTCACGCGATGACCGGCTCGCACCGCAGCATCATCGCCAACCGGGTCTCCTACCGTTACAACCTGCGCGGGCCGAGCATGGTCGTCGACGCGGCCCAGTCCTCGGGACTGGTCGCGGTGCACATGGCCTGCGACAGCCTCCGGCAGGGGGAGAGCACGCTCGCGCTCGCCGGCGGGGTCAACCTCATCCTCGGTGAGGACAGCATGGAGGCCGCCGCCGCGCAGTTCGGCGGCCTCTCACCGGACGGCCGCTGCTACACCTTCGACGCCCGCGCCAACGGTTTCGTACGCGGTGAGGGCGGCGGCATGGTCCTGCTCAAACCGCTCGAGGCGGCGCTGCGCGACGGCGACCCGGTCTACTGCGTGATCCGTGGCAGCGCCGTCAACAACGACGGCGCCACGGACGGGCTGACGGTTCCCAGCGCGGCCGCTCAGGAGGACGTGCTGCGCCGCGCGTGGCGCAGCGCCGGTGTGCGGCCCGCGGACGTGCAGTACGTCGAGCTGCACGGCACCGGCACCCCGGTCGGCGACCCGATCGAGGCGGCGGCGCTCGGCGCGGCGCTCGACGACGGCCGGCCGGCCGGCTCGCCGCTGCGCGTGGGCTCGGTCAAGACCAACATCGGCCACCTCGAAGGCGCCGCCGGCGTCGCCGGGCTCATCAAGACCGTCCTCAGCATGGCGCACCGGCAGCTGCCGGCCAGCCTCAACCATGCCGAGCCGAACCCGCGGATCCCGCTGACGCGCCTCGGCCTGAAGGTCCAGGACGAGCTGACCCCCTGGCCGAATGCGGACCGGCCGCTGCTCGCCGGCGTCAGCTCCTTCGGCATGGGCGGCACCAACTGCCACCTGGTCCTCGCCGAGGCTCCTCGGACCTCTGCCGCACCCGCCTCGCCGGACGCCGCGACGACCGAGCCGCCCCCGGGCGGGATCGTGGCGTGGCCGCTGTCGGCCCAGAGCCCCGGCGCGCTGCGCGGCCAGGCCGGCAGGCTCCGCGAGCACCTCGCCGCCCACCCCGGCCTGGATCCGGCCGCCGTCGGCCACTCCCTGGCGACCACCCGTTCCGCCCTCGCCCACCGCGCCGTGGTCCTCGGCGAGGACCGGGCCGAGCTCCTGGCCCGCCTGGCGGCACTGGAGGAGGGTACGGACGCGACCGGGCTGGTACGGGGGACCCCGGCCGAGGCCGGCGTCGCCGTCCTGTTCAGCGGCCAGGGCAGCCAGCGGCCGGGCATGGGCGCCGAGCTGTACGCCGCCCACCCGGTCTTCGCGGCGGCCCTGGACGAGGTGTGCGCCTGCCTGGACGAGCACCTCGACGCCCCGCTGCGTTCGGTGATGTTCGCCGCTGACTCCGCCGAGATCCTGGAGCGGACCTCCTACACCCAGACCGCGCTGTTCGCCATCGAGATCGCGCTGTACCGGCTCGCCGAGTCGTGGGGCCTGCGAGCCGGGTACCTGCTGGGCCACTCGGTGGGGGAGATCGCCGCCGCGCACGTCGCCGGCGTCCTCTCGCTGCCGGACGCGTGCGCGCTCGTCGCCGCACGCGGCCGTCTCATGCAGTCGGTCACGACTCCTGGCGCGATGGCCGCCTGGCAGGCGACCGCGGACGAGGCCGCCGCGGCGCTGGACGGCCGCGAGGACCGGATCGGCATCGCCGCCGTCAACGGGCCCTCCTCGGTCGTCGTCTCCGGCGACCGCGACGCCGTGCGCGAGGCCACCGCCGAATGGAAGGCACGCGGACGCAGGGCGACCCTGCTCAAGGTCAGCCACGCCTTCCACTCACCGCACATGGACGGCGTGCTCGACGAGCTGCGCGCCGTCGCCGCCGGGCTCACCTTCGCCGAGCCGGACATCCCGATCGTCTCCAACGTCACCGGCCGGCCGGTCACCCGCGAACGCCTCGCCTCCCCGGACTACTGGGCCGAGCACGCGCGCGAGCCGGTGCGGTTCAAGGAGGGCGTGGAGTTCCTGCACGGGGCCGGGGTCGGCACGTACGTCGAGCTCGGTCCGGACGCCCTGCTCGCCGCCATGGCGCGCGAGTGCCTCGCCGGCCTCCACACCGGTCTCCCCGCCACCGAACGGCCGAAAGCGCTCGCGGCGCTGCGCCGCGACCGCCCCGAGACGTGGACGTTCACCTCCGCGATGGCCGAGGCGTACGCGAGGGGCGCCCACCTGGACTGGACACGGGTGCTCGGCGAACGACGGCGCGTGCCCCTTCCGACGTACGCCTTCCAGCGCGAACGCTTCTGGCCCGAGCCGGGAGCCGCGCCCGTACCCGCCGCCGAGCCGCGGACCGTCACCGGGCCCGCGCCGTCGCCCCCGGTGGGAGCGCCGCCGCTCGCCGGGCTCTCCGAAGCCGAACAGGACCGCGTCGCCCTCGAACTCGTTCGCGGGCAGGTGGCCGTCGTGCTCGGCTTCGACAAGGCGGCCGCGGTCGACCCGGGCCGGACCTTCAAGGAGCTGGGCTTCGACTCGATGGCCGCGGCCGAGCTGAGCGAACGCCTCGGCGCCGTGGCGGACGTGCCCCTGCCCCCCACACTCACCTTCGACCATCCGACCCCGGAGGCCGTCGCCGCCCATCTGCGCGACCTGGCCGGCGAGGCCCCCGAGGCGACGCCCGCCCTCGGTCCGGTGCCAGGCGGCGACGACCCTGTCGTCGTCGTCGCGATGAGCTGCCGCTTCCCCGGAGGGGTGCGGACCCCGGAGGACCTGTGGCGTCTCGTGGCCGACGGCGTGGACGCGGTGGGGGAGTTCCCCGCCGACCGCGGCTGGAACCTCGAGGGCCTGTTCGACCCCGATCCCGACAGTCCGGGCACGAGCCACACCCGCGAGGGCGGTTTCCTCGACGACGCGGCCGGCTTCGACACGGACTTCTTCGGCATCAGCCCGCGCGAGGCGCTGGCGGCCGACCCGCAGCAGCGGCTCCTCCTCGAGACCGCCTGGGAGGCGTTCGAACGGGCGGGAATCGGCTCCACCGAGTTGCGCGGCAGCGAGACCGGCGTGTTCATCGGCATGTCGCCCCAGGACTACGGCCCGCGCCTGCACGAGGCGCCCAAGGGACTCGACGGGCACCTGCTGACCGGCAGCACACCGAGCGTCGCCTCGGGCCGGATCGCCTACAGCTTCGGCCTGGAGGGCCCGGCGGTGACCGTGGACACGGCCTGCTCGTCCTCCCTGGTCGCGCTGCACCTGGCCGACAGGGCGCTGCGTTCGGGGGAGTGCCGTCTCGCGCTCGCGGGCGGGGCGACCGTCCTCGCGACGCCGGGCATGTTCACCGAGTTCTCCCGGCAGCGCGGCCTGGCCTCCGACGGGCGCTGCAAGCCGTTCGCGGCCGCCGCCGACGGCACGGGATGGAGCGAGGGCGTCGGGCTGCTGCTGCTGGAACGCCTGTCGGACGCGCGTCGCAACGGTCACCGCGTCCTCGGCGTCGTCCGGGGCTCGGCGGTCAACCAGGACGGCGCCTCGAACGGTCTCACGGCGCCGAACGGGCCGTCGCAGCAGCGGGTGATCCGCCAGGCCCTCGCCAACGCGCGGCTCTCGCCCGCCGAGGTCGACGCCGTCGAGGCGCACGGCACCGGAACGACGCTGGGCGACCCGATCGAGGCCCAGGCACTCCTCGCCACGTACGGGCGGGACCGCGACGGCGCGGCGCCGCTGTGGCTCGGCTCGGTCAAGTCCAACATCGGGCACACCCAGGCCGCCGCGGGCGTCGCCGGCGTCATCAAGATGATCATGGCGATGCGGCATGAGACGCTGCCGCTCTCCCTCCACGTCGACGAGCCGACCCCGCACGTGGACTGGGCGTCCGGTGACGTACGGCTGCTCACCGAGGCGCGGGAGTGGCCGGCCGCCGACCGTCCCCGCCGGGCGGCCGTGTCCTCGTTCGGCATCTCCGGCACGAACGCGCACCTGATCCTGGAAGAGGCGCCCGAGGAGGAGCCCGCGCCCGCCGGTGCCGTGCCGGAGGGCTCCGTCGTGCCGTGGGTGCTGTCGGCCCGGAGCCCCGAAGCGCTGCGCGGCCAGGCCGCCGCGCTGGCCGCGCTCCCCGAACGGCCGATCGCCGACGTCGGATGGTCGCTCGTCGCGACCCGTTCGGCCTTCGAGCACCGCGCTGTCGTCGTCGGACGGGACCGGGACGAGCTGGTCGCCGGGCTGGCGGCCCTGGCGGCGGGGCAGAACCACCCGGCCGTCGTGGACCCGGGACGGTCCGTCGCCGGCGGCTTCGCGCCGGTCCTCGTCTTCCCCGGGCAGGGGTCGCAGTGGGCCGGGATGGGCGCGGAGCTGCTGAAGGACTCCCCGGTCTTCGCGGCGCGCATGGCCGAGTGCGAGCGTGCGCTGGCGCCCCACGTGGACTGGTCGCTGACCGAGATCCTGCGTGACGGTGCCGACCTCGGCCGCGTGGACGTCGTCCAGCCGGTGCTGTGGGCGGTCATGGTCTCGCTCGCCGCCGTCTGGGCCGACTACGGAGTGAGGCCCGCGGCGGTGGTGGGGCACAGCCAGGGCGAGATCGCCGCGGCCTGCGTCGCCGGGGCCCTGAGCATCGAGGACGCCGCCAAGGTCGTGGCGCTGCGCAGTCAGGCGCTGCGGCGTCTGTCCGGCGCGGGTGCGATGGCCTCCCTCGGCGTGGGGGAGGAGCGGGCGGCCGAGCTGATCGCCGAACACGGCGCGGACGCGACGGTCGCCGCCGTCAACGGACCCGGTTCGACGGTCGTCTCCGGCCCTCCAGGCCAGGTCGCCGCCGTCGTCGCCGCCTGTGAGGCCATCGGAGCGCGGGCCC
>Ga0247774_1000603_pt1 | contig 17918 bp, 14 predicted proteins | sample UWRJL001104B6_FD_179933 | JGI IMG/M metagenome (GOLD analysis project Ga0247774, IMG submission 179933) | Plant litter microbial communities from Arlington Agricultural Research Station in Wisconsin, United States - UWRJ-L001-104B-6 | ecosystem: Environmental > Terrestrial > Plant litter >... | reverse complement strand
CCTTGGATGGCGACTCATAAATCTTATATGTGATAAGACTGTCCAGAGAGCGCGGTTCTTTCGTACATAGAGCACAATGACAGAAGACGCTTCTGAGTGACAGCAGCTGAAGTTCATGCATTTCAGGAGCGATGGGAGCAACGCCACAGGACAAACCCCTTATGGAGTGGTACGAACACTGGAGGTAGTGGCTTAACAGGCGCAAAATAAACCGAGGTACTTCGAAGTGAATGTAGACAGTCTATTCAGAATGCTATGCCATGGTCATGAAGAATGCTATATCTAGCCAACTGCCCCAAAATCTACTCTATACCGTGAAATGGGTATCAAAATAGCGCAAAAAGACCAAAAATTTGTCTTTCCCCCGTGACTCTAAATCGGTGAGTCTGAAACACACACAAGCTGTTGAATTCACACACTCTGCCACAACCACCAGCTCCCTAGCCCAACCACCATCAATGTAGCGAGAACAAGCGCGCCCTCGCGCGTGCTCCACAGGAACATGCTCCACCCCGCGACGACCTCCTTCCTTCGTCCTGCCTCTCTCCTGCCCCAGGCTTCCGGGTCGATCGCGACGGGCAAGGCAACGCGCGGGTCAGCGTCCCACTCGGGTTTCCACCACTCTTCTCTTGCGGCGGTAACACGCTTCCGCGGGGGTACCATGGCCTGCGCATCCAGAATGGGCACGTCGGCGCGCAGGAAGACGGGGCGGTGATCGCTCGTAGCCACTACAGGCATCGCGTTGTACGCCTGGACCTTCATGTCTGGCGTGTCTGGGTTCTGGGCTTTCGCCCAGGGCGGCACGTCCATATATAGGATGCGGTCGGTCCAGCCAGGGAACCGGTGACGGGCAAACACCCAAGGAACGTCTAGATCGTCGCCGGGCGTGTTTGAGTCCACAGGGAGGATTACATATTTGTATGTTGGCGGAAAGCGGACGGCGGCTTCGGAGAGGCCATGGAGGGTCCGTCCCGCCCGGCGCTCTCGCGTGAGCTGGTCGAGCTGGAAGTAGCGTGGATAGTAGTGGTCCGAGTCGGGGTCAAGGCTCGGAAAGTCGGCGAGGGGGCGAGGAGATTGGGTGGCGATGCGGTAGTTGAGGTCGCCTCCTACGAAGAGGTGGGATGACGGCTTGAAGACGGAGATATCCTGGAGCTTCTCTTGGAGACGAAGACTTTCCTCGTGGTGCTGGTCGTGCAGCAACCTAACTGCCTCTTCCGCACTCTCCGGGCTATCGGCGTCGCTGTCCCCACCGTCGACACTACCGTCTACGGTTGCGTCCGTCTGGCGCCGTTTCTTGGGGCTTGAGATCTCCTCAGGGTCTTGGAATGTGAGGCCTCTCATAATTGTCGCCCAGTTCGCATTCCGCCGGGGAAGGTTCCACTCCATGGCAGCAAGATGTGTAGCCACGAATGTCAGCTCCGTCTGGTCTCCTTTAGGCACTTGGTATAGCACCCGCATGCTGACGGCACCTTTGTTGCCCATCTGGGCTGCGCCGAAGCCCACCTCCGCTTCCTCGATGCTCAGCACGGCGTTCGGGTCCCGCACAAAGAGAAGCAAGGCCGTCATGCCCACGTTTCGAGCCCGAACCAGCTTGTATGTCGACGGCAGGCTGCTGCCGGCGGTAGTGATGATCGGCGACTCATCGTCGTGGTCGGATTCGGAGAATTTGGAGCTTGCGAGATTGACGGCTTCTTCGAAGCGAGCGTAATACGAGTTAAGAAAGTAGCCGCCGATGAAAGAGTAGGACATAGGCGCAAACTCTTGGAGGGAGCTGCGGAAACAGATCGAGGTCAGCAAGAAGGTCTAGAAATCGCCAATCCAAAATCCGAGTAAAAACCCCAACAAATTGTTCATGTTTGACAACCAAATATGGTCGCGTGGTGTCAATGTCCAAGCCTAGGGATCTATCACGCGACCACCAAGGATCTGCGAACAGCAGGCAATCTCAACGAGGAATGGAGTACTCACAAGACCACCACATCTGGAAGCTGCGTCCCAGCCGGTCGCTGCTTCAAAGCTGCGAGGAGGTGCGTGGCAAAAACCGCGACATTGATGAAATTCTTCGCGCAGTTGAACGTCAGCATGAATAGGTCAACCGTGGAAGGCGCCATGGCGGTAGAAGTTGGTGGTTGCGGACGAGAACTCGATGGTTCCGACACCGACATCGTCATCCGCTTTTTGGACGCCAGGCTTGATGCACCCGCAGGTGAGCTGCCTTGCTTTTCCAGGAGCCCCAGCTGTTAGCACGGCTATAAAGGTTGACCCAGATTTGGGGCTGCGTTGGTCCGTGCTGCGTCGCCGAGCTCTCTGACTGGCCTCTCAGCTGCATGCAATGTGTCTTGGCATCAAAATTGGCCTGGATTGCTGCCTCTATGCTGCCTTGGGGTATGCCCAAGGCGATTATTCAAAAATGGATAATTTGTGGGGGGGAGGAAAGGAGGAGATGTTCTTATATAACTTCTAGGTGGAGTTCCGATTCGCGCGCTCGTGTTCTACAAGTTTCCGTTGTCCTGCTGGAATCGAGTCTCGCAGTCATGTATACGTCTTGCTCCTGTCAGCTGCCTTGAGGTATCAGCGTTCCATCATGTTGACCCACCTCAACGCATGATCTGTACAGCCCCAACTCTAGCAGTTCCAAAGACCAGGATATCAATCCGTATCTCACGGGAAAGCGAGATTGACATAGGCACCCGTCCGATTTCAGTTAGAGAGCAGGGATGTGAAGCACAGCCACCAAATCAAAGACATGACGCTGGACTATCGGCTGGCTAATGCTGGATCAAGATGCCGCGGGAGTAGGCCTCGCATCATCTTTCTTTCGTACCTCATGAGCTGGTGGTGAGGGAGCCAGCCCTAGGTAGCAGCCTCATTGAGAATCATGATCCAGCAGATTCATAAGCGTTCACGCAAGTCGTCCAAGGTGGCAGTAAACTTCCTTCCTACAACCTAGTCCAAGTTAGCTAGACTAGCGGCAAACTCCTTGGTAACGTCGTGGACACCAGTCCATGCAAGTAGAACAGATGCCTTGTACAAGATTCGCGGAACATATATGCAACAAGAACTTTGAAGCCGCCCGTCCTGCCAGATCTAGATGCTCGTCATGCTTTGGTTTTGGCAACCAAAAGAATACCTGTATCGTCAAAAATCCTTGAAATACTCATCATACTTCGTAACCATTTCCTGCGTATATGCGTCTCGCCTGCCGTCGTCCTCGGGATATGTATCGAAACATTGGGAATCTCCGGGCCACCGCACGGGAGGAATGATGGGGCCTCGGAATCGTCTGTTGTACAAGTCGTCCCAGTTCACGTCGCGGAAGAATGGGTGCTGCTTGACCTTTGCTGCGCCACCGCTGATGTTGCCCAGCCTCCGGGACCGGTCGAGGGTGCAGAATTGGCGAATGATGTCTTTCGCTTCTGATGATATCACCGGCTCTGCGGGGAACAGGACGGGTTTCTCAACAATTCTTCGTTGGTAATTAGCACTGCCCTCGAAAGATTCATCGCCAGAAGTCCTAGGTCTTGGACATACTGCTTGTAGATCTCGATGGGATTTTGGTGCCAGAACGGCGGATATCCCGTTAGAAACTCGTAAATCAGAATCCCCAGCGCCCACCAATCAACCGCTGTCGTGTGGCCCTTGTTATGGATCACTTCCGGCGCTAGATATTCGGGCGTCCCGCACAGCGTATACGTCTCCACCGGTCGATCTCCTTCGCGCCCGAGTCGCTTAGCAAATCCAAAGTCCACCAGCCTAATATGGCCGTCTTGGTCCAACAGGAGGTTCTCGGGCTTCAAGTCTCGGTATGCAACGCCGCCTTGGTGTTCGTGGAGATACTCCAACACCAAGACGATCTCGGCGGCATAGAAACGGGCGGCGTTTTCGTCAAATCTCCGAAGCTTCCTTAGATATGTAAACAGCTCGCCACCAGGCACATAGTCAAGCAGCATATAAAGCGAATCGTAGTCTGAAAACGAGGCTCGGAGGTTGGTGATGAACGGATGGCCGGAAACGTCGCTTAGAATCGAACGCTCGTGGCGGACGTGGTCAATTTGCTTCAGGCGGATCACTAGCATGCCGCACCGTCTTAAGCTTCTGCCAACCAAGTCTCTATGGGTCAATTGACAAACCTTCGGTTTTCCGCAACATCTTAAGTGCGAACACCTTATCGCCATCCCCTTCGGAAGCGTCGACCGGCTTGACCAAGCAGACGCGAGCAAATGTTCCTGAGCAATGACGGGGTCAGACACCAAGCCAGTTCTTTGAGTTTGGACGAGGCAAGCAAAAGCGCCCGGGAACAGACTCACCTGTTCCCAGTGTTCTAATAATCCTAAAATCCCGCGGACACAGTTTCCCCTCCATTGGCTCGATCGACTCTGCCCCGCCATCGTGGCCGGTGGCGGGTTGGTTTGGCGGTGCGGCAGGCGCTTCGAGATGAGTCGCTGTTGTCGCCGCAGGAACGGGACTGGTCTGGGAGAAGTCGATGGCCATTCGAATGCGGCCAAAGGCGCGATCAACTCGTGAGCGAATGGCACTGGCGGAGAGCCGACGGAGGGGATTCGAGTGTCGCGTCGTGGTCGAAAGTGGGGCAAGCATTCAACAGTACGAGCTCAGGGACCCATTCCTGTGGTCGCCTCCGCTCGCCTGGAACACTTTTTCGTCTTCTGGTGGTAATTTCAGTCAAAGAAGGAGTGATATCTTGTGAGCTTCGTCGGCAGGGGGAGGTGCTGGCCAAAATACCAACGAGGCGAAATGAGGCAAAGTGGTCCGAACCTGAAAACACAAGCAAAGGCTAGTTTGCGACAAATTTACCATGGCGGGGTGACCACCTTGTGAACAGTTTGCTGCGGCTGGGGCGAATGTAGAGCGAAGCAGAAGGTCGAGCCGGCTAGCCTGGAGGCCATGTGCGAAATAAGTCTCGCAGGCTATCGATCCTCAGTTGAGCTTTGTTGTGCCATTGATACTTGTTATAATTGGGGTTAGCTTCTGGCCAAGCGGTTGTGGAAAGATGCGAAGTGCGTGTGGGGTGGGATGGCGGTCAACGAAGCATGATGTATTGGGATGGAAATGACGGTACTGTGCGCTTGCCACCTTCTAAAGCTGGCAAGCTAGCAATGGTGTGACACTGGATGAATTAGGCCGCCTTGATTTTTTGGGGGTCCTCGGATGCGTTTGATACGTCCGGCAGGCCAGTCAAGACGTAAATGCTACCGAAACACGGAGTGATGGAGGGGCAAGCGACGTGATGCCAGGAGATGTCCGCGCTTAATTTATGAACAGATATGTGAGATAAATGTCTCCTGGCGCTTCTGACTTTGTGATGAGGTGAATTGAAAAAACAAAGATTCTATCCGATCGTAGCTATACAGATTTACAAGCCTACCAACTCCAGTGAGGATTTTTCCCGATTCGCCCTCCCGCAATGCTGAATTCTCGGAATGGGCTCCTCGACACTGACAGCTAAATGAGCATGTTTTAATTCCGATAACTACAGGTTCGACTTAGCCATATCTCTAGCCTGCAAATTCGTTTGACAGGATGGAATGCCCCTGCTAGATTAGTAGTTTCAATCGACTGCCCACATGGAAGCTCACATTCCGTTTACATCTTAAACCTCCCTGCCGCTCCCGAGAGACCACGACGCAGAGCAAATACGTAAACACGGTGCAAGAAGGGGCCGTCTCGTCCGAGTTTCAATTGGTTAGGGTACAGGTTAGATTATCCAACAGGTCGCTACCCCACCTGGACCGTGCGCCTACTGGTGTAGCATCTTAACGCGGCTCCTGCATCATCAGCTTGCTTCAGCGACTACTTGTATCAAGTATCCCTCTAAACATCTTCATGGACATCAATTCCGGCCTCATACCAGGAAAAGCTCCACGAATGCGATAAATTGATAGCCAGGAACCATGCTGAATCTATCAAGCCTGGTGCAGAAGGCCCAGCAGCTGATCGACCCCACCCAGGGGTTGAATCTATCGGATTCAGACCGTAATCCTTCAAAGGCGACTCTCTTTCGGAACCAGTTCCGACTACCTTCGAGCCAGACCCCGGTACACGAGATCAACGCCGAACTGACGATACCGCCTCATAACACCACCGAAGGTGACAAAGATACGGATAGGGGATGGCATTATGCTGGCAAGCTGCATATGTCGGAAAGCTATATCTGCTTTTCGACCACGCCGACGAGCTTCCTCCAGAGCGCAAGCGCCGCCACATCCTCGGCTTTCACGGGCCAGACACACGGTGGCGGACCCAGTGGGAATGGCTTCACCTTTCCCCTCTGTGCCATTCGGAAGGTTGAAAGGCTGAATAGCCAGAACTACCAGGTAAATAACAGAGCTCTCTACTCGGCCTTCCATTCCTCTCCGTTTTCTCCCCGAGGTATCCCTGGTATTTAATTTCTAGTGATATGTTCGGTGACCTCGTCTTCCATTCCCACACTTTGCTGACTTTGTTCTTGCGTATAGTTTGCCCTGTCTATTACGACATGGAACGGCTTCATGCAAGACTCCAAAGACAAAGACAAAGACAAGGCTCGAGACCAGCGAATGATAATACATCTAGCCAGCACCCGACAAGCCTGCGAACGATTCTGCGATGGTCTTAAAAAAGGTCTCCGAGCGGCCGTTTCCAACGTGCCTAAGATGAAGCGAGTCGTGAACGACTGCTACTCGGAGCATCTCCTTCGGCCAGAAGACAAGAAGAGCGCAAATCCACCCGATGCAGGGCTTGGCATGTTCTTCAAGTACCCCGGCGATGCTAAGAAGCTTCGAGACCGGTCAAAGATGCGATTGTGGGCCGAATACCTACGGGACAATGGCCGCAACGTCACTTTGATCCGACAGCCCACATTTCACAAGCTCATCCGGGTTGGATTGCCGAATCGACTGAGGGGCGAGATATGGGAGCTGACTTCTGGCTCACTCTATCTCCGGCTGGAGCATCCGGCACTATATGCCGATACTCTGGCCAAGCACAGCGGGCAGGAATCTCTCGCCATCGACGAGATCGAAAAGGATCTCAACCGAAGCTTGCCCGAGTATCCCGGGTTTCAGAGCGAGGAAGGGATTGGCCGGCTTCGCAGGGTTCTCACAGCCTACAGTTGGGTCAATGCTGATGTTGGCTACTGTCAAGCCATGAACATTGTCGTTGCCGCACTGCTCATCTACATGTCAGAGGTTCAGGCCTTCTTTCTCCTCTCGGCTCTCTGCGACAGGCTGGTACCGGGATACTACTCCACGAACATGTACGGGACCTTGCTCGACCAGAAAGTGTTTGAATCCCTGGTTGAGAAGACAATGCCCATATTATGGGAACATCTTGTCAAAAGCGACGTCCAGCTGTCAGTTGTCTCGCTGCCTTGGTTTCTGTCGCTCTACATAAATTCGATGCCTCTTGTGTTCGCCTTCCGAGTTCTTGATGTGTTTTTTGTCGAAGGTCCCAAAGTCCTGTTCCAGGTGGGCCTGGCAATATTGCGCATCAACGGGGAGGAGCTGTTGGACGCGGCAGACGACGGAGCGTTCATATCGGTCCTCAAGTCGTATTTTGCGAGACTAGACGAGTCGGCACACCCCAAGTCGGAAAATCCCAAGCTTCGAGCCGTCACCAAATTCCAAGAACTGATGGTGGTGGCCTTCAAGGAGTTTTCTGGAATCACGCACAGCAGCATTACTGAGCTTCGTCTGAAGAACAAGGAAGCCGTCATGAGCAACATCGAGAACTTTGCCAAGAGAACAGCACTACGCAATTTAGGTCCAGACAGCAAACTTCTCTCTACAGAAGAGCTGGGGGCCTTGTACGATCGTTTCTACGGCGTCCTCTACGAACGGCAGCAACGAAATCGTATCGTGGAAGAAGATCGGCGTCGCCGAGCTAGACCGAGCCGTGGCAAGGTGACAAACCTGTTCCCCGACAATCACAGTCAACACGACGTGGACAAGGAGAGGGGAAATCTTAGTACCAGCTCTAGCGTCATGGACTACGATGCGTTCCGAGAATTTCTGGCCAGCATTGCTAAGTGGGCCATTGCCGACACGCCGCCAACGCCTCGGAGAGACACATTTTCAGATAGAGATCGGAACTCTTTCTACAACCGCCAACGGAGGATGTCTGACGCGTTTTTGGGACCCTGGGGCGGCGGGCCCGAACCGGCCGATCACGCCTTCATGCAGCGCCTGTTTCGGAAATGGGATGTCGACGGTAACGGCGTATTAACACTCCAGAATGTCGTCACCGGTTTGGCGGGAATCAAGAGTAAAAAAGAGGTTATGGGGACTATTAATTACTTCTTTGATCTCCACGACATTGACGGCGACGGAGAGGTGGATAGGGAGGGCATCCTAAGCATGTCCGAGGCACTGTTGTTCCTATCCCGGAGAGGCCTTGAGGGATCATTAAGCCCGGGGTCCTCAAACTCCCCTAACAGTGCCACTCCGAGCAGCGCGAATGCGTCGCAGCTGAGCCTTCCGGGTAGTTCCAACAACGAGAAATTTCTGACCAGCGTCAGCAGTTTTATCAATAACTGCTTCCAATATGCTGATCCAGACCATCCCAACAATCAAGGCGACAAGAAGGAGCAGGCTGGATCGAAGTCCGATGAGCCCGGCACTGACGCTTTCGCCATAGGAGGGGATGATGACGATGACGACGACGAGGAAGAGGATCTCATCTCCATGAAGCCAGAATCGCCAACCGACGAGCAACCACCTCGGCCATCGAAACGTCCGCCCGGGCTTACGATCTCGGTCGACAAAGATCCGCTGAGCCTTGGTGGCCTTGCCCGCCGAAACACGTCGGAGACTGCCAACAAGGCTCTGGACCCAGCCAACCCGTTACACATCACTCTCCCGACGTTCCGAATGGTAGTGCTTGCAGACGAGCTGCTCGAAAAATTCTTCGAGTCGTCCTTCCCTATATCGTTCCACATCATCGAGGGATTGCCATCGGCTGTGGCTACGTCATCACTCACTACCTTTTCCGGACTAGGCTTCGGCGGTAGAGCAGCTTCGGCGGCTGCTGGCGGTGCTGCCGGGGCGGGACGAGGACTACGTGGTGTTCTGGACAACATTGTTACGGACGGGATGCGCGTGGCTACCGAGGTCAGGCGGCGGATGGAGGAGGCTCAACGGGAGCTTGAAAAGAACGCGCTGCCGGGCCAGCCGCATCCTGCCGACGAAGACGATGACGATGACGACGAGGGGGCTGCTGGGAACAATGGAGGGACTTCGCGGCGCCGCACAGCCAGCTCGTCGGGCATCGACTTTGAACGGCGATCGGTGCGCAGCTCGGACAGGGACTTGCTTGACGGAGCGGATGCGGAGGCAGGAGAAGATGCAGAGGGCAAGCAGGGGCCGTCGTTACTTGATGTGGATCCCACGCTTAACCGCTCCAGCACGTTGGAGTTTGAGGGATAGGTGGCTGCAACAGTGGGGAAGACCTAGAGAACGAGCGAATGTAACACCTAGTCTAGATTCTTTGATACTAGCTTGCTGCCTTGTTTCCAGTGCTATTTAAGTTCTACGAAATATCCGTGTCGGGGAGCAGTAGCGAAAGGATAAAATAGAAAACAAGAGTGGCGGTTGATGAGGCCGTAAGAAGCTAGGGATGGTTGTGGGGATTCTTTTAGTCGGGTTGCTTGGCATTGGGATGGATCGCAGTTGTTTTCAATTGCAGGAGCAGTACTCGGGCACCCAATGGTTTCCCTAGGGCCTCGCCACCAAACATGATATAAAGTATCATCGCTTTAGCTCATGAGGATTGTCAGTTATTAAACGAAAGGGCCATGCTGACCTCCATTCACGTACTGGAGCCGCTATTTGAGCCAGAGCCTCCACTTGGTCAAGTAGCTGACTCGTGCTCAAACAACCTGTCCTCGCTGCTGCTCAGTATTCTCGGTTTCGTTCCTTGCCAGTCTTGGATAAAGTGGCTAGACAGCAGGACTCAGATAATAATTTACGAGAAACTACCCCGACGTACAGCGCATCGTCAATATCCCTATATGTCGAGACACTCGCACATATATCACTTGAGACAGCATACGGTTGACTCTCCAGCTGGGAATAAAGGCTTCAGAGGTGATCCTGGTGGAAAAGAATAGACAGGAGCGCAAGTCCCCTTTTTGCCTGCCATATTTACCTTTCATTTGCGAGGGCAAACTTACAAAGGTCCGTTTCATCGTAGAAAAGTGGTTGGAGGTTGACATTTTTAATTGAACAGTGTTAGACCGCTCGAAAAACAAACCAAAAATAGCATTAGTTAGTTTCGATCCAAGGAGCCCCTGGGTTATGAGCCCAGTGCTCTACCCCTGAGCTATAATGCTTTTCTTTCTTGGTGGAATTAGAGGAGCCCAACCTTGTGTAAGAAAGTTTAGCAGATTCCAGGAAAGGAAAACGAAAGGGCAACTTATGCTGATCTTGGCGAAGTCGATTGGATACGATTAGGGTTATATTAGGGTTGTAATTCACTAGCCTTGTGGCTTCTGCGCAGTGTCAGCACTCTAGTCGTGTCACCACCGTATCTGTAGCCTACGCATAACTGGTAGGCTGATACGGATGACGATGACTGATGTGTGCTGACTTTCTTGATTGATTGTTGATGATCTAAAGAGTCTCTATGGAGACGGTGGGGAAACATGTGTGCCCTCAAACCCTATCCCTAACGGGTCGGTTTGGGGAACCACAGGGGAACCACAGCCTGACACGCCGCTGTTCCGCCGAGAGCTCTGTACACCATGCTGTCAACTCAGGTCTCAAATCTGTCGTCACAATACACCCGCCGAAAACGGATTGAGCATTTCCATCAATATTTCTTCGATCGTCGGCACGATCATACATTATTTTCGCCGCCCCTTTCGAATCATCTCGTGAGGTCTCCGAGTCGCCACCGGTTTTGGTCGGGGCAAGTCTTTGAAGCGGGTCTCGCGACGTGATTGGCCTGTCGATGTTTGATTAGGACTCCCTTCCGAACTTCCATCTCCTCCGTCAACCAAACGCGTGCACTTCGGGGGAGGGGCCTTTTTCTTGATTGAGATTACCGCGCCGAATCGTGATTGGGGTGCTACCTGATATCCGGGGAAAGGGGTCTACTAGTGGATATGTGCCTGGGACGGCCCTGCTGCCCCTCGGGTGTGTTTCCCAATCATGACTGGCTCGGGCTTCGCATGATGAAAGTTTCGACCATTCAACGTTACACACCTTTGGCTTATGGTCCCTGAGTGGTTCTTTGTGTTTGCTGACAGTGATGACCCATTGTTGCCCATCTAAATTCTGGGGAAATGACGATGACGATGGCGGTGCAATCTCGAAAGCCTTATATACTCTGCGGGGTGAGAAGTCTCACTCAGACACGCACATTTTCCGTCTCGTCCTCGACGCTGGTGTCGTGACAAAAAGCAGCTAGCGAACCATAAGATGATGGCGCAGCTCCTCCGAACGCTGCTCGCCGTAGCCCTGGCCGCCGCCACCACCGCATCGGCCTTGACTTACAACACCTTCGACGGCGAAGGCTTCCCGGCTTGCAATGCTGTCCAGGCAATCCACAACCCAACCTCCGTGGCGGAAGTCCAATCCATCGTCCGCGAGGCGGGGAAATCGGGACAAAAAGTCCGCGCCTCGGGCAAGGCCCACATGTGGTACGACACCATGTGCTCTGACGATGCCAACACCGTCATCATTCGGACGGAACAGCTTGCGGCCATCTCCGGCTTTAACCTCCCCGAAGGGGCAGAGCAGGGTGAGGTCACGGTCGAGGCTGGTGTGACGTTTTTCCAGCTTGCGGACTATCTTCACGAGCGGGGAGCCACTGTCGGGAATACGCTGGTGAATTGGAATATTACGCTTGCCGGCGCAGTGGCGATGGGGGCGCACCGGAGCTCTCTACGGGAAGATGCGCATGTTGTGGGGGGCGTCTTGAGTATGGAAATTGTGGATGGGAGTGGGGAGCTACGGACGGTGGAGAGGAATGAGAGGGACGAGGCATGGCTGGCTGCGAGTACGAGCTTGGGGTTGCTGGGCGTAATTGTGAGCATGAGATTTAGAATCTACCCTGACTACAAGGTCTATGCCATGCAGAAGACCCTAGAAGAGGAGGCCGTATTGAACGGGAACATTGAAAGCTTGATCGCACCGTACGCGACGGCAAATCTGTGGTGGTGGCCGCACCTGAGGAAGTTCCACCAGAGGTACTACGACAAGGTTCCGACGGAAAAGAGCCCGCAGGAGGCTTTTCAGAACACCTTCTCCGTCACCGACCTCGAGGCCACAATGGCGAAGACGCTGCTGGACTCGGGAAAGATCCTGCCGACGAGCAACCTCATCGCCGAGTCCGTTTTCTTTGCCATCTGGGAGAAGCCCAACTTCAGGGACAAGGCCACGAACCAGGGTGTCGACTCGTGGCCCGTGTACGGCTGGAACTATGACGTACTCATCGGCGGCCTGTACAACGATCAGAAGCCGGAGTGGGAGGCGGGGTTGCATGGGTATACGATGGAGTTGGCGTTTCCGGTGACGATGGCGAACCAAATGCTGAAACGGGTGAGGGAGTTGTGGGATATAGAGGGGAAGGCGGGGAGGTGGATGGCGAGCACGTATCGGAGTGGGATCAATATCAAGTTTGGGAAGAGCCATTTCGATTTTTTGGGGCAAACAACCAAGGATCGGACAGGAGAGGTGGATTGGAGCAAGGGGGCTATTATGTTTGATTTTCCGAGTTATTGGCCTTCCTGGGGGGATCATAAGAGGTTTAACGAGCCGTTTTGTAAGTGTTTTTTACCCCGAAAGATTGGATCTGCTCCGGTCTTGGAGCGCGGGAGGGACGCCAAAGGGTTACGCAGAGGCTTGATGAGGCTGTTTGCTGACTTGAGATGCTTAGACCATAACCTTGTGAAGACTCTTATCGACGAGTTCCCTTGTCGGCCACATTGGACTAAAAACTCGAGGGAGGTTTTTCAACGAGCGGTCAAGAACCTGGATCCTGACGTGAGTCCTGCCCTTCTACCCCATCACGCCTTATGCCCCCCTTTTCCTCGGCGGCTGGTTGTCGCCGGTATTCTTTCTATCCTTCCATCTTTCGCCTTATTGGTATCTTTACGGGTGGGAATACCAAGCACTAATGGTAATGCCAGTACATCAAACGCTTCAAAGCAGTTCGTGAGAACTTCGACTCTGACGGCGTCTTCAAGAGCATCGTGGGCGAGATTATCGGTGTTTACTGAACGAAAAAAAGCACATTCACGTGTCGGCGCAACTCCCCGGTCGAACGATGGGACAAGTGGTGCTTGGATTTCAATTATTTTCCTGTGTTTTTCCTTGTCACGGCTCGAGTGAAGTCTCGGACGCTATGAGTCGTCGCTTCGTCCTACTAGTCCCCGATGGCGGTGTGGACTGAGATGCTGTCAGGGTTGATACACGACATTCCACGTAAATTTTGAACTGTAATTCGTGAAACTTCGTTAGGTCCCTAGGGGCTGGATGGTACGGGAATGTGATAAGCCGGGGCCTCTTTGTAGCTCTTCTTCATTGAGTGTAGCTCGACGAGTCGCGAGCTTAATACCAACATGTTTCGGTTTCGATCAGAAGAACTATTTCTTGATACTCATCAGGACAGGGGAGCCTCAACTGTATGAGATCAGATCAGGAAGCCGAAGCATTGGAAATAATCGCAGAGCCCTAACCCTATAATGAGAAATTCCGTCTCTTCGCTTTTTTCCGACGCAAGCCGGTCACATGCTGCAGGCAGGTTGCCCAGCTGCGCCCGACTTCGCTCGCCGCTTCACCGCCCACCGCCACACGTAACGAAAACATCCGCAAGACGAAGCTTGTTCCAATCATCGATAGGATATTTATGCGTTCTGTCGCCCTGTAAGGCTGGCTCTTGTCTCCCATCTTATTCTTGACTGGTTTCCCCAAACAACGATGGTCAGTCTGCAAATACCGTTTCATTTCCCACCTTCAGAGAGCTGATCAGCCATTATAGCCCGATTCTTCGCCTCCATCTGCGTCAAAGCCGCAGAGACGACTTGTACGGACATGTGTGAGTATCCTATGCCTTCCTCCACGGCCTTGCCGCCTCCATCAAACTAGCTTCGAAGGCTGGATTGCTTAAAATGAACAGTGTATGTGCGGTTACGGACCCTGTAACGCAGCCGCACACCCTTTTTGCCCAGAACCCGCGTGCAACCATCGTTATTGTAAATATTGCCCGAATGAAACAATTCACCGTCCGAAGAGGCGTACGTGACCTTCATGGACTCAAACTCGATTCATGAATGGCCTGCGTCATTTTTTACCCGGCAGAGCAATCTCTACACCCAAGAAAACAGCTCCTTCATCTCGACAGCCTCACAACATACCTGGATAAATGCTGATGACTTGATCGGTCTTTTCATGGGCTTGTATGCAAGTCGCTCTGCACCAGACACATACCAAGCGACAGAGGTTGTTTCGTACTGCATACTTGCGAACCTTCGAACCTTGAGCGATGGGCGAGACGAGAAGGTACAAAGGCGATGCGCCCTCCTCGACGAGCGAGCGAATTACGGCCAAGAGCCTGCAGGCGCAAAACGGACTACAACGGTCAGTGGACCGGCGTTAACTGCCCACAGTCTTTTCGCGAAGCTTTCGAAGCAGGTATGAGGCGAAACGGCGTTCTTGTTCTCGTAGTCTTACGGAGTCTTTGCGCTCAAAGAATAACCGTGGTCTAACACCTGAGGAATAGAGATACAAGACCTTTGGCGCTCCGTCAGCATCTAGTGAACTGGATGCTGAGAGACGGCTATTGTGAGAACGAGATCTTTGGACGAATATTTTTCTTTTCACCCGCTGACCACGAGAAGGTTTGTTACTGATGTTGATTGCTGGTCTATTCTAGCAGTAGCGGCGACTGCTTCGGGATCACAGCGATTGTATTTGAAAGACTTTTTCTACAGATATCTCGCCAACGAGGCATACTTGGGCGTCAGAATACCTGTAAGGAGGCGTTATTCTCTTCAACTGAGCCCTATACTTTCGAATGAACATGCTCTCGACTCACTATCACAATAGCTGCTTGGCATCCGCTCTTTCGGACTTGAGTTCCACTTGCCCTTCTACGTCTGGCGGACTTGTTCATCACTCAAACAAGACACCCGGCAGTGGCGAGAGGGAGAACCGCTCAGAAGATCTGGCTCTGTACAATTCCTGGGATCAACCGCAGCACCACGCGGGAGGCTGCCGAGCACCACCACCATTACTGCCGCAGAGGGGGGAGGAGAGTTAGCCTGCATCCACGAGGCTCAGATTTCGTTCCTTATTTCCGGTCTTGACGAGTTCTCGTGGGTGGGTTACTGCTTTGTCGATACATACTACGACGGAGAGGCTAGCGAAGATGTCGTCGAGACGTACAACGAGTCGGCCAACGAAGGCGAGGCAGCCGGAGAGAATACCTTCATCATGGATCCTATCACGTGCGGGGAGTATGACGCTGACCAACCCGAATGGGGGCCCAGAGAGTATTTCTTGATGGTGCTGGAGGTGAGGCTACGGCGGGTGAAGAATGAGCAGAAGCATTTGGTTTCGCAATTTTTGAAGCGAGTGGAGGCATATGTAAGAGTTGTTGTCCTCCCGTGTTTCTTTTATTATTCTCTCCCGCACCTACACAGACACTCTCTCAACATTTTTTGCCTTTGACAGACAATATCATCTCTTTTGCATTATTCATCGCATACCTGTTTCGTATTTCTTCCCTTGTTTTTTTTCAACCATTTTAACCAAATCCAAACATTCGATAGACTCACGGCTACCTCTCCCGAAATGACGACCCCGGACTCGAGCACGCCGTCACCCACGACAAGGAAGTCCGCAAAACGCTCGACCACAATATTCGGTTGCAGAAACAGATTATCAACTCACTGTCCTTAATACTAGAAATCTGGGACCGATTCAAAGGCGGGGACCTTGAATACTTCAAAGGTTTCCGATCCGAAGGATCCCAGGGACGCGGCTTCCCTAAGGGGCTCATCCGCGAGATTACGAAGCATATGCAGCAGATTCAAGATTTGCATCGGCTGATGCTCAACCAGAAGGACATGCTTGAATCGTATTATCAAGAGATGCAGGCTAGGCTTGCGTTGGGCGAGTCAGAAATGATTGCCTTGCAGCAGACGTGCGGGGAGGATCTCAAGTTTCTTACCGTCATTGCTTTGGTATGAGTTCCCCCTTCTCCCTGCATACAGCACCCTGCCCCTCTCTCCCGCCCCCTCACCCCTTTCACATGAGAGCAACATCATAGGACTTTAATTTGGGTTTAACTGACGGATTTCCCTGCGTTTAAGTTGTTCTCTCCAATCACCGCCGCTGCGGCCCTCTTTAGTATGCAACCTGGGGTCCTCCCCTTCCCTCTCGAGTTTTGGTACTTTGTCGCTCACGCGGCCGCCTTTTCTCTCTTTGTTCTCGTCCCGAGGGCCCTGCTCCGGTGGCCAAGGGCTAGAAATATGTGGCTAGACTTGAGGTCACGATTAGCAGCTACGTTTCGGAGGTCCGTGAGACTGGAGAGGTTGAGGCTGAGGAGCGTGACGAGTAATGGTGCTTTAGAGATGTATTCCGGGAGTCGTAATTCAACTATAGAGCCGTACAGTGACGGATGAAGATGCCAACGATATCTAGCTTTCTCCTATATTCCGAAGAGTAGATGCTGGAGTTGTCGAGGTTCGGTAAGCCTGCTTACCAAGTCACCCAACCAGAGCAGGTTGATGCCTGGAAGCAAAGAGTGAGAACAAATGTTGTTATTTTTGATTTGGACAGGTAGAAGCATCAAATATCAATTCGAAAGCCATTTATAGTAATGATCCGTATCTCATTCGTCCACTATTTTTCCTACACCCAACCAAGTCCCTAAGCACACGCTGCACATACCAATTGAACGCCGCTGACTCCCAGCACATCAAGCTTCAAACCCAAAATACACCACCCAACCCTTTCATCCATCATACCAGGCACGGCCAGTACCGTTGTACCAAGCAAACAAGACTGAATAACGAAAGAGGGTGAAAAAAAAACCATTCGCTGTAAAATAAAACAAACCATGGGGCCGTGGAAACTTTGAGCTTCGAGCTTGAAAAGAAGGCTGAGACGAACCATAAATGGAAACGAATCCCGGTGCGCAAAAAGTAAAACCGCAAAGTACAAATAAGGGTATGAATGAAGCAATTCTTCATCTTTTATCGTCCCCTTCCAAAGCTCCAGCTACCAGACAACACCCCCCCCCTCGATTTCCCTTCCCAAAGCAATCAACTCCGTCGTCCACATCATCTCATGCCTCATGTGCCGTCTCCTGGACCCTACTCTTCGAAATCCGTCATGCGCCTCGCAGTTACGCCGCGCTCTTACTTCTCCATATGTCCATCGTTAAGCAACAGCTCCAGCACAATCTGCATACCTGCAATTTCAGGGTGGGCCATGCTGATCTTGACCGTCGTCTTCGAATCCACCACCGACTCGGCTCCGGGAATCGGGCCACTCGGGCTTTGGGCATGCTGATGAGGAGGTGGTGTCGCAGTGGTGCCGGTAGGTCCCCTGGCCCCGAAGTCGAGACAACGTACATCGCGGCCGGCAATGATTTGCCTCAACCGGCCATTTTCGGCGTTCCGCACCTCGACATAGTCCTCGTTGAAGAGCAACAAGTACTGACCGCATAGCGTCGCCCCCCGAGACTTCCTTTGCTTGCCCGAATACTCCATAATGAGTGTCCTCGAAACATCGCCGTGCTTGTCCACATACACGGCGCAGTCTTCGTACGTGAGCAAAAACTCCTGGTCATTGAGCCGGAACATGCCCAAGGGCTTCTGGTCCCTGATGCGGGCGGCAATGTTGGCGATAGCCGGCTGTTTGAGGTCGGGAATCGACATGGGCTGCTTCTTGTCGAGGGTTAAAAGCTCGAAG
>Ga0247774_1000602_pt1 | contig 17921 bp, 20 predicted proteins | sample UWRJL001104B6_FD_179933 | JGI IMG/M metagenome (GOLD analysis project Ga0247774, IMG submission 179933) | Plant litter microbial communities from Arlington Agricultural Research Station in Wisconsin, United States - UWRJ-L001-104B-6 | ecosystem: Environmental > Terrestrial > Plant litter >... | reverse complement strand
CAGGTCATCGCGATAGTCACGCGCGTAGCGCACGTTGATCCCGTAGCGTTCGCGCCCTTCAACGGTCATGCTCTGGTTGTCACCACCGACCGCCGTCATGACCATCGTGTTGGCGGCGTCGATCGACAGGCCGTAGCGCGCCAGCTTGTCGCGTTTGAGCACGAAATCGAGGAAGTAGCCGCCCGCGACGCGTTCGGCATAGGCGCTACGAGTACCTGGAACCTTCGCTACGGCTGCCTCGGTTTCCTTCGCAATGCGCTCGATGGTGCCCAGATCCGCACCCATGATCTTGATACCGACTGGAGTGCGGATCCCGGTCGAGAGCATGTCCAGTCGCCCCTTGATGGGCATCGTCCAGGCGTTGGAGATCCCGGGGATCTGCAGCGCTCGGTTCATCTCGTCTTCGAGCTCACTTGGAGTGATATGGTCGCGCCAGAAGCTGCGGAGAACTGCCTTGAGCGGAGCGGGGGCCCAGGACGAATACCAACGAGGCTTCTCTCGCCATGCGCTTTCCGGTTTGAGGAGTACCGTAGTCTCCATCATCGTGAACGGCGCAGGATCGGTGGACGTGTTGGCCCTTCCAGCTTTGCCGAACACACGTTCCACCTCGGGGAAGCTCATCAGGATCTTGTCCTGTAATTGCAGCACCTTCTCGGCGACGGCAACGGACATCCCGGGCTCCACCGCCGAAGGCATGTATAGGATGCTGCCTTCAGCCAAAGGTGGCATGAACTCGGAGCCCAGGCGCGCGTACACCGGGATAGCGGTCGCCACGACGAGCACTGCCGTCACGATCGTGGCCTTGGGGTGACGTAAGACGAAACGACACGGCCCCTCATACAGCCGATGCAGCAACCGACTGACCGGATGTCGTTCCTCGGAGTAGTACGTGCCCACCAACAACTGCGTCGCGATCCAGGCAAGAAAGCGCGGCCGGAACGTGTAGGGATCGATCCGCGCGAACAGCATTCGCAACGCTGGGTCCAGTGTGATCGCCAGGCAGGCAGCGATCGCCATGGCCAGCGTCTTGGAAAACGCAAGCGGTCGAAACAGCCGACCCTCTTGGTCTAGCAAGGTAAAGACCGGCATGAACGCCACGGCGATCACCAAGAGCGAGAAGAAGACTCCCGGCCCGACCTCCATCAGCGCTTCCAGGCGCACGTGGTGGAAATCGCCCTTCTTGCCGTCCTTTTGCCAATGGTAAATCTTGTTGTACGCGTTCTCGACCTCGACGATTGCGCCGTCAACCAAGACACCGATCGAGATCGCGATACCAGACAGCGACATCAGGTTCGCGTTCAAGCCCATCAACTTCATGGGAATGAACGCCAGCGCCAGGGACACGGGGATCGTCACGATCGGAATGATCGAGGACGGGAAATGCCATAGGAAGATCAAGATGATGATCGAGACGACAATCACCTCTTCAATCAGCTTGTCCTTCACCGTGTCGATCGCGCGCTCGATCAGTTCCGAACGGTCGTAGGTCGTAACGACCTCGACACCACTCGGCAGTGACGGTTTCACGTCCGCGAGCTTGGATTTCACGCGATTGATCACCGCCAGCGCATTCTCGCCTTCTCGCATGACGACGATCCCACCCACCGCGTCGCCGGTGCCATTGTAGTCAGCGACACCTCTGCGCATCTCTGGACCGAGCGCGACCGCAGCAACGTCCTTGATTAGCACTGGCGTGCCGCCGTCGGCCCGAAGCACGATGGTCTCGATATCGTGGATATTTTTGACATATCCACGCCCGCGGACCATGTACTCTCGCCCCGAGAGCTCGACCAGGCGACCTCCGACGTCGGCATTTCCCGCCCGCACGGCGTCGATCACGGTGTTGAGTGGCAGTTTGTAGGCTGCCAGCAGGTTGGGATTCACGGTGACTTGGTACTGACGTACCTGCCCGCCGACGGTGGCGACCTCGGAAACGCCAGGCACGCTTTGCACCGCGTAGCGCAAAAACCAATCCTGATACGAGCGTAGTTCGTCTGTCGAATGTTTGCCGCTCTTGTCGATCAACGCGTATTGAAAGACCCAACCGACGCTAGAAGCATCCGGACCGAGCTCGACCTTAACGCCCGAAGGCAGCTGAGGGGTGATCTTGGACAGGTACTCCAGCACGCGGGTCCGCGCCCAATACATGTCCGTGCCATCCTCGAAAATGGCATACACGTAGCTGTAGCCAAAGTCCGAGAAGCCGCGAATGGCCTTAACCTTGGGCGCACCGAGCAACGCGGTGGTGATCGGATAGGTTACCTGGTCTTCGATGATGTCGGGACTTCGATCCCAGCGCGAATAGATGATCACCTGAGTGTCGGAGAGATCGGGCAGCGCATCGAGAGGGATCGTCCGCATCGACCACCAGGCGAAAACCAGGGCGACCACCGTCGCGGCGATCACCAGGTAGCGATTCGTGGCGGAAAAGCGAATGATATTCTTGATCATGGCTCGGCGAGCTAGTGAGTCTGAGGTGCCGGCTCTGACGTCGCAGGCAGGACCCGGGCCCGGTCAGGAGCGTCCGAGCCTCGCGCATTGGCTGGTTCCGCGAGCGACGCGCGCAGTCGCGACTCCGAGTCGACCAAGAAGTTCGCGCGGGTGACCACACGCTCGCCGAGCGCCAGGCCATCCACTACCTCCACCCCTACCCCGTCGCTCACGCCGAGCTTGACCGTGCGCGGCTGAAACTTTCCCGCACCGATTGCCACGAATACGACCTTCTCCGTGCCGGAATCGATGACCGCGTCCCGAGGAATACTGAGGCCCTCGCGCGGCGCACCGAGGAGCATGACCTCGCCGAACATTTCTGGTCTGAGCTCACCGTCCGGATTCGGGAAAGCGAGCCGAACCTTGACCGTGCGCGTCTGCGGATCGAGCATCGGATCGATGAACATGACCTTGCCCTTGAATTCGCGGTTCGGAAACGCGTTGAGCTTCAAGCTAGCGGGCATGTTCAGAGTGACGAAGCGCAGTTCGCTCTCGTAAACATCGGCCAACACCCAGACCGAGGACAGATCGACGATCTCGTAGGGCATCGCGCCCGCGTCGAGCTTCATGCCCCCAACGGCGTCCTTGCGCGTCACCACGCCCGCGAGCGGTGAGTACAGCGTGAGCGTCTTGGTCGGTTCTCCGCCTTGCGCGAGGCGTGCAATCTCCGACTCAGGAACGTCCCACAGCGTGAGCTTCCGGCGCGCCGCGGCCGCGAGAACATCACCGCGGTTCGCGGACATCGCGCCCTGGGCCCTGAGCGCGATCGCGTAGTCTTCTTGTGCCGACAGAAGTTCTGGACTGTAGATCGAAAATAGCGGGTCGCCTTTTTTGACCCGCTTGCCCACGAAGTCGACGTAGATGCGTTCGACGTAGCCCGAGTATTTCAGGTTGATGTGGCGAACTCGCGTTTCGTCGACCGCCACGCGGCCGACCGTGCGCCACGCACCTCCCACGGATCCCTGGCTGACCTCGGTCGTCTTCAGTCCAATCAGCTGCTGCCGCGCCGGATCGATATCGACTGCTACCAGGCCGGCGATCGCGGGTGAATGGGGCACTTCGTCCTCGTACACCGGGACGTAGTCCATCCCCATCTCGTCCTTGCGTGGAACCTTCGACGTTTGCTTGGCGTCCATCGGCGAACGGTAAAAAAGCACCCTGCGCTGCGCAACGACAGCCGGCTCTGCGTGCGCCTCGCTCTTTGCGACCTCCGTCAGTTTCATGCCGCAGATGGGGCAATCACCCGGGTGGTCTTGGACTACCGCGGGGTGCATCGGGCACTGGTAGCGCGTGGCGGCCCCGCTGCCAGCGCTCGAACCCTGAGCGTGCGCGCTCATTGCTCGTGAGACGAACAGCGTACCGGTCGCCGAGACCGCGATGCTGAGAATAGCGACCACGAGCAGCGTTCCGACGCCGAACGTGCGTTTGGGGTGATTGGCGCTTTTCGTCGTGAGGGATTCCGCCGTCATTCATCGCTCCTTTAGCTTCCCGAGGCCGCCTCGTCGGGCGAGGCTTCCGCGGTCAGCAAGCGTTGGGCCGCGGCCACCGACTCGAGGAATCCATCTTGGTCTGCGATCAATCCCGCATTCGCTTCCAGCACGCTGGCAGCAGGTTTTACGACTGAAGCAGAAACGTGAGCCCCGGACGACGAGAGGCGCAAATCGCGCTCCGCGTCGAGGTCATCTCGAATCACCATGAGCACGAACGACTAGCATGATCTGCCACACAAAACCTGCATCATGCCGAGAGGCATGGCTTAGTGGGGACTCGGGACAGATCGCAAACGCGAAGGCTCCGCGCCGAGTAGAATGCTGAATTAGCCTTCGAGCACCTCATCCGATCATTCTACGCGGAAGGCCAACACCACCTCGGGAGTGGCTCAGCCAGCACAGCGAGCGATCGGCGTAACCGGAACGGTTACAGAGTGGCGGCCAGCCCCGCTCGAGCGGCGTGCGAGCGACGGAACGCGACCAGGGATCGCCAGCTGACTCCATCCAAGGGGCATGTTCGTTTCGCCGAGGTGTGAGGCTCATGACGGCTGGTAGTTCGAGAGACGAAATCGACGCGCTCCTCGCTCGCCTCGCGGACGGTGATCGCTCGGTGTTCTCGCTCGTTTCAAGCGATTCTGGGTGCCGAGGAACGGTTTTTGCGTGTGAGGGTCTTTTGCCGGCTTTGTGCCGCTCGAGCTCGGGGCGAGCATGCACGAATGCAGCGGGCCGCCGTTGCATGATGGTATGCGTGCCCGCGTGTAACCTGGCGGTGTCGTTGCCGGGCTCGTGCTCGCAAGCGCTCGCAATCACCACCGCTCGCGGCGTTCCGGCGGTCGGCGGCAGAGCTCGCGTTGCTGAGGGAGAGCGAGTGGCCGCACGTGCGTGGGATACACTGGAGTCGTTGCGGCGTGGCGTAGGTCGCTATCGCGCTGATCGAAATGGTGTAGGGTAAAGCAGAGATGCGCGCCGTACCGGATCGGCTTTTTTCTCTGCTAGCAGCGTTGGTGATGCTGCTGCCGATCGCAGCGACGACGCCCACTATTGCCGGATGATGGGGCGCATCCCTAACGCTATTGCCTGTAACGATGGCGCCGCGTCGAAGGCGACAAGCCCCAGGCAGGAGCTTCAGCGCGAAGATTGTTGCCAGCGGCTCTCGTCCGCTAACCGCAGCGCATCGCTCGGAACTCTGAACGCAGTCATCGACATTGCACCTGGGGCCGAAGTATCCACGTCGTTTCACCCGTGTCCGGTGCGCCTGAATCGGGCTCCCGTCAGCTTTTGCGCGGAGTCTACTCAGGCGCCGCTCGCCATTGGGCCTCCGTTGTTTATCGTGCACTGCGCCTTTCTGAGCTGAACCCTCTACTCTCGTTTCGCTCGTTCACAGACCGGTTCGGTCCCTGCCCAATTCGGCGGATTGATCCCAAACCGCAGCCACTGGTGCATGCGCGCGACTTCGTCAGCGATCATGGAGTATTCATGCTTGGCATTCCGCTATTTTGCCGTCGGCTACCGGCTTGCCCGCTACGCGCGGGCGGTGCGACCGTCGGCTTTGGTTTCATTTTTGCTTCCGGATGCGCAACCACGGCGGGAAGTGCGTCCTACGAAACCGCGCAAGTCGAATATCAGCGTTCAGCTCAGCAGGGCTCGCAGGGCTCGCAGTCCACGAGGGACGACACCGCAGCGGGGCTCAAGGCGAACGTGCTCGACCGCGGCGCGTACGTCCGCGCCGTGCTCGAACGGAACCCAACCGTCGAGTCAGCTCGTCAGGGTTGGCGCGCGGCCCTCGCGCGCGTCAAGGGATCGGGGTCGCACGAAGACCCGATGATCGACTTCGGCTTCGCGCCGCTCTCGATCGGCTCGTCTGAAGCTCGCTTCGGTTACGAAGTGGGGATCAGCCAACGGCTACCCTGGTTCGGGAAACGCGGGTTCGAGGCCTCCGCGGCCGAGGCCGAAGCCAATGCTTCCAAGAGTGACTATGAGGCCATGAAGCGTGACCTCGCGTTATCGGCGGTCGTGCTCTACGATCAATACTTCATCGCCGTCCGCTCGATCGAGATCAACGCGCACCACGTTGAACTAGTGCACGCGATACGCGACGCAGCCGCCGCGCAGTTTCGAACGGGACGAGCGTCGGTCCAAGACCCGCTTCAGGCGGAAACCCAGCTCGCTCACTTGGAGCACGACGCGGCAACCCTCGCCTCCCAACGCGACGTGACGGTCGCACAGATGAACGAGCTTCTGCATCGCGCGCCCGGGCTTCCGCTCCCTCCACCGCCCGCAGAGCTAGTCATGCCCGCGATCCCTGGGTCGGGCGAGACGGATCATCTCCAGAGCGACGCAATCGCACATCGCAGCGAAATCACCGCCGCGCACCAACGTGCGCAAGGGGCTCAAGCGCGCGCGGCTGGGGCCGATCGCCAATCCTACCCTGACGTAACCGTCTCCACTTCCTACAGCTCGATGTGGGACATGCCCGAGCACCGCTGGATGGTCGGGGTCGGGCTCAGTCTGCCCATCCTGACTGGCCGTCGTGCGGGCGCAAGCGACGAGGCGCAGGCGATGCACGCTCAATTCGAGGCCGAGGCCTCACGCATGACTGCCGCCGCGCGGACTCAGGTGTTCGTGGCGGTGAACAAACTTCGAGAATCCGAGCAGGTCATTGGGATATTCGAAAAAAGGCTGGTCCCCCTAGCGCACGCCCAGCTCGATGCGGCGCGAGCTGGCTTCACGGCTTCGCAGAATCCGTTCATGGCCGTGATGGAGGCGGAGAACAACCTGCGAAGCGTGGAGCTCGATTATCAAATCGCACGCGCTGAATGCGATCGCCGCACGGCAGAGCTCGAGCGCGCACTCGGTCGCATTCCGGGACTCGACGCACAGCAAGACAAGCCGTGAATAACAATGCACCTCGTTCAGCAAGGAGCAGCAAGCCGAGGGCGTGGTGATGCTCGACGAAGGGCGACGGCAGCGGATCGGAGGCACAGCTCACTGATCGCAGGAAACAACGCGCGAGCGCACGGGCTCGTCGGAATAGTTCCCGTGCGCTGCCGGCGGTAAACGTGAGGGTGGCGTACTGTCGTCGAGCGTGGGTCCTTCTCGCGCCGTACCGCACGCACAGTGGTCGGGGCCCGATGGAGACGGGCCGGGCATGTCGTGGACCGGCGCGCGAACGGCTGTAACAATTCCGATCGCGGAACTCGCGAGCACGGTGGTTCCGGCGGCAATCGCGCCCACAACTTTTGCTAGGCCCGGTGCGGTTCGCCACCAAGGCAGGCTCGGGGGGCGCGTCGCAATTTTGCGGCGGCGTCCCGCAGGTTTTCGGCGATTCATTCCGCAAGAATGACAGGAGCAATGGCCAACGAGAAGTGGTTGCCGACGTCTCGTCAAGTGTCGGAATGTTGAGTTCATTCCGACAAACAGCAGGATGTCGGAAGCGGTCCCTGCCGCTGATTTACGTCCCCTTGGTTGCTCGCCGCTTCTCCGCGATGCCGATCGACTCGAACAAAGAATGCGCTTTCCTTCCCTCGTAGCCAAAGGCCAAAAGAACGCGCCGAATGATGGCTTCTGCATCAGGGCGGCCGGTGGAACTGAGGTACTCCCGCACTTTAACAATGGCGGTGTCGCACCTGCGACCATGCTCGACCGGATCGGTGTAGCGGACGACCAGGTCCCTTAGCTCTGGAACGGCCGCGGCGGCTCGAAGGCCCGCGACAATGCCGGCGACGTGACGAACAGCGGGATCTGGGTTCGCGCCTCGCTGCAGCGCGTAATCATTCGAAACACTCAGCGCTTTCGTGACGAGGTCGCTCATCCAGCGGGCCCATTGAGCACGCGTGAAGAGTGGCCCGCTAGGGGGAATGGCCTGAAGCCGTTCTGAAAGCCACTCACCAGCAACCTGCTCGGCCGCGAGCTTGGCCGCGTCGAGTAACCGGTCTTCTTGCCAAATTCGGTCGTGGTTGTCCCGCATGACCATGGCGACGGCAAGTCCCGGCAAGTGTTGCCGCTGCGCCTCCGAGATATTCGCGGGATCGTAAGGCCCAGCTTCATTGATCGGCCGAAAGAACGTGTTCAATTCTTCGACAGATGTATCCAACCCTTGTATCGCCATGTCTAAGAAACGACGGACGGCGTAAGCGTTGTGACCACCAAGTAAGGATCTTTTGATCGCGACTAGCAGTACGAGGGCGGACGAATAGCGCGAACGATCCGCGAGCTCAAGGGTAACGGCGGCCCTATCAAAGTGACGAATGGCTGTATCAACCAAACTCAGGGCGGTAAGCTCGGCATCCATTCTCTCCAACATCTCGAGAGACGGAAGACCCTGTCCGCCCTCAACCTGCTGCGACGCTTCAGGTCGCGCAGCGTCGGACTTTGTCTCCTGACCGCCGCCTTTTGAGGGTCTCGGCAAGGCCGGGGCATCTTCCATTTCGTGACGCGACGCGCGTCTTGCCGCGTCGCTCCAGGCTTCGCGCGCTGTCAGCATCGCTGCCTCAATGGCTGCCACGATAGTTTGCTCCTGTTGCTTGAGCTTGTCTCGGAGTTCTGGTTCTTTGACGACTTCCTCGATTGTCTTGGCGAGAATTTCCATCAAGGCGACGTGTTCTTGTTCCGCCCGCGATGCTAAATTGTCCAGGTCCAGGTCGGGGTCATCGGCTTCGGGTTCCACTGAAGACTCGTCGCTCATGTGTCGATGAAGTACCGCCATGCAAAGGTCTCGGCAATGCCTCAGTGCGTATTCCACCGGCTCTGATCAGGCGTCCCGGAGGAATCACTCTTGCACAGCCACGGACGCTACGGCGGAGCATCGACGGGCGGCGACGGGCAAACACGCGACGCCCCGCGTTGGTTCGAACCAAACGAGCTTACAACGCGCGTTCGCGTTTCAACACCTCCGCGTCTTTCGATCGAGCCGCCCTCGGCGACCTTGGGACATCGCGGAGTTCCTGCTACATTCGCGGCCAATGTCAGAGGGGCTAGAAACGACCCGGTGTGCGACCGCCGAGGAGCTGTTCGAAGCAATCCGACCGCGTCCGCAGTCTCGACGCGGCAAGCCGCCCCGTTCGGCGATCTTCCGCGGCCAAGGAAACGCCGCTCACAAATTGATTCCGAAAGCGCTTCGCGATATCGGACGGGAAGATGCCGTGATGTTGGTCCTCAAGGAGTGGGCCATGTTCTGCGACTTCGTGCGCGCTTGTGATCGAAGTGGCGTTCGCATTCCAGGGGACGGGCCCAATTTTCGCGCGTCGCTCGATCAGAATACGGGTAGCTTGAACGACGCGTCCAGGCTGCCGAATCGTTGGCCCGCCGAGCTGCACTGGGAAGCTTGGGCCATGGCACAACATCATGGGCTTCCGACGCGGTTCCTCGACTGGACCAGTAGTCCGCTAACCGCTGCGTACTTCGCGGCTGAGTCAGCGTTGCTTCGAGAGACCTCCGCCAAGAATTTCGCCGTGTGGTGCCTGGTTGAGGAAGGCAGTTCGTTCTGGCGCGAACAACTCACCATCCATCGCGTACCGGCCGCCCATAGTGCCAACATCGCCGCACAGTCCGGACTCTTCACCCTTACCCTGGTGCCCGCGGCGCGAGGGTTCCCGCTCGAAGTAGTCGGCGTTGATGACATTGTAGAGCGCAGTTGGCGGTCGGGCGAGTCGCTCATCCAAAAGTACGAGGTCCCTCGCGAGCAAGCGGGCGATGTTCTTGAACTCTGCGAAGCGTTTGGCGTGTGCGGCGCCACCATGTTTCCTGGCGCTGATGGCGCCGCGCGTGCCGCTCTCGAACGCCGAGCCCGATTTGACGATGAAGAGGCCCGGAGAGGCTGAGAAGGGCGCCAATGCTGGCTCGCGGGTATTGCCGCCAAGCAAGGGGACGAGCTTTACCTGCCACAAGACCTTCGCAGTCCGCGCTTGCGCCGCCCGCCGGTTGACTTTCGCCCGTTGCAGTCGGTGTTGGCCTGACCGCACAATTTCTTTCCCGCGTTGGCTTGACGCCCCCAAGTCACCAAGTCAGGCACTGCGAATGGTCGATGTCATTGGGCGTTTTTTTCACGGACAAGCACTTGCGTGAAATTGCAACGCTCGTTGGGCAGCCGGTGCCCACGCATTGCAAGGACGTTCGGGACCGGCACCGAATTCTGACTGCTACGCCAGGAGGCAAGGCTACGGGCGATCTGACGCTGCAAGCAGCATGGAAGATGTACCTGGACGCGGCCCTCACGTGTGAGTTATTGCCAGACACGGAACTGGAGAGCAGGCTTCACGGAACCAACGACGAGAACTTCAGGTCAGCGATCTCCGAGTGTATGGCGGCTTGGTTCCTTGGCGGGCTCGGGTTCGAAGTGAAGCCTCGGCCTGAGTCGATGGCCAAGCGCAACGTGGACTTCTTGCTCAACAAGTCGGGCTTGGACATGTACACAGAGGTCAAAGCGCCTTGCCCTCCGGCCGGCGACGGAGCGCCCTCGCTTCGGAAGTGCATCTGCGACGCTGGTGAAGGCCAGTTCAAGAGGGGGCGCATCAACTTGTTGGTCGTTTGCCCTGCGTTCGACTTTCCCGTTTGCCTCGAGCGAAAGCAGCTCATCGAAGCGACGATCGGGCAATTGTTCTATGAGATCCCGGTATCGCTCGATGGCAGTCCCCCGCCTGTGGGAGGTGTCAAGTTCCACCAAACCGGCAAGCTCGCGAAATGGAATAAGAACAAGCAGACCGGTGCCTTTACAACCGACTTCACTCGCGTCAGTGCCGTAATGACACTGGAACCACAATATACCTTCGACCTGGAAACCGGCATCTTCGAGTTGGTCCATCGGGCGTTGGTGGCCCACAATCCATTTGCCACGCACCCGATCGCGCCGGAGCAATTCGGGTCCGTGCCGCAATGGGTCATCAACAGGGAAGCCCAAACCATGGGGTGGAATGACGACTACGATGGCGTGTGATTCGATGACCGGTGCCCGGACGAACCCGATGTCTACTGAAGCCGCTTACACTTGTGCGATTCGTAGGCGACCAAGATACGGTATTCCTAAGATGCGATAGCTGGTGTTCGTCGAGCAGGTGGCTTTCTCCGGCGCGCGCGCGAGCAAGGACTCCCAGCGCGTCGGCGGGGAGGATTAAGTTGAGCTTGAACTTGCCACTCGATCTGAATCCCATTCAAGCGTCCCGATGACCGCCACCCGCTCCTCGTTCCTGCCGGACGCGCCGCGCGCCGGCAGCGGGCACGCTTCGCCTCGCGGGCGAAGGTTGCAGAACTAAGTTGATGCCGTGGACATTTTTTGCGCGAGACGTCGAAATACAGCACAACCTCGCCGCCCGGCGCTCGTCTCCAGGCAGCTGCTGCCGCAAGGCGACTCGGCCGCCTCGCTGAGCAAAGGCCATTGCTCTCGCTGGCCAACGTGCGCGGTTTTCACCCTTGGATTCATGATCTCGGTCACACCGGACCGCGATCGCCGACCACGAGCATCACCGCTGCGGCCAAAGACAACAGGAACAGCAGCGCAATGAACCAAAGGAAGTCCGAGCGCAGGACAATGTTCGACCAGAGGAAGCGACCGAATGCGATCATCAGAGCCAGCGCGCTTGCCCGGCGGAGAACACGGGTACCACCGGTCCTCAAGGCGCTCGCGACGCCAAACAAGACGACACCGAACGCCGCGATGAACGCGCCCCACGTCGCAAAGACCAGCGACAGCCAGCGCACTAAGCTAGGTGGCAGCGTGTTCGGATCCACGCCGAGGGCACGCACATCTTCGGGAAGAAGCGGTGGTCGTAAGAACGACATGTACGCGCCCACAGCGATCGTCAGCAACGAGAGGGCGAAGACGATCGCCGTGGAGGGGCTAGCCAGGGCGAGCCGGGCTGGTTGATGCTTCATGGGGGGCCTGGTGGTTGCCTGGTGCGACGCAGGCGCGCGAAGGTAAAGCCAGCGGCTAAGCCTAGACCGTATGCGGCGGCCACTGTCGGCGTGAACGCGGCGCGGTCGCCGTCGGCGAGCCGCGCCATCAATGCGTTCAAGTCGGTGGGTTCGGTTTCGATCACGAAGGTTACTCGGCAATCTATCCTTGGAGCAGGCGAGCGCGACGCAGGACCTCCTCAGCAGTCTTCGCATCCTTCGCGCTGACATGCACGGCGAATCCGGTACCTGCGGATTCGACCGTGATCCGAATGTCCTTTGCGCCGAATGGGCAATCCTTCATCGGGCTACCGGACTGCATCGAGCTGAGGTGGCGCTCGACCGAAAGACGCAGCCACTCCTGGGTCAAACCCGGCTGTGCCAGCACGTACACCGTGGCGCCGGCGATGCGCTGAGTCGTCACGCGCCCTTGCTGCACGTCTTCGAACCGGGGCGCGACGGAGGTGACTGTGAAACCTTTCAACGCACAGGCCGGTTTGACTTGCGCACTCGGCGCCTTGGGCGCAGCCGGCGCCGCAAGAACGGGAGCAGCGGCGAGCCCGAGGACGAGTAGGGACGAGACCATGGCTGTGAGGCGTTTCATAACGATTCTCCTTGTTCGCGCGCTGATCGTCAGCGTGTCACTAGGAATAGGCCCAACGAGGGCCGGGCGTGACCGGTGAATTCCCAAAACGTTGAGTGCAGCGCGCCGCTACCGGAGCATCCCGATGCGCCCGACCCGCGCACGATTTGCGTTCACATCAACCGGAGACGCGAGAAATGCAGCGGCCGCTTCAGGGATAAATCAGCGTGCTGCCTGTCACGGATGGCGCTGCCCGCGCCTAGACAGCCGAGCAAGAGCCAGTTGCTCCCCATTAAAGGCTCCACGCGCCAAAAGGACCGCTGATGAATCACTCGATTAAGTTTGCCGTCGCACTGCTGACCACCTTGCCGCTCGTCGGATGTGCGACTGCGCCGCCAACCGACCAGGTCGCAAAATCCCAGCCGAGCGCCGTAGCTCGTCCGGCACCATCCACGAACCGCTTGACGCAAGTCGCCGATGCGAGCCTCGTTTGCATGATCAACAATCGATTCATGGCCAGTCCTCAGATCCCCGTGCCCGTGGACGGTAAGACGTATTACGGATGTTGCGCCGGGTGCAAAGCCAAGCTCGAAAGCGATCCAAGCGCGAGGGTGGCTGTGGACCCGGTGACTCATAAGCCAGTCGATAAAGCGCTCGCTGTTTTCGGAAAGACGGACACAGGCTCGGTGCTCTACTTCGAGAACGAGCAAACCTTCGCCAGCTACGCGCGAGGCTCGACGCAAAACTGAGCAGCCGCAGGTGCCTAGATGAGATCGCTTGATTCATCCGGCCAATGGGATGAACTAGAGGCACTCCTCGAGCTCCATATGGATCGTCCCGTTCAACTCGGACACCGGCGTGACCCCGCCGGAAATGGACTGCGAGTTCACCTGCACTGCCTCCGAGCCGACTACCTGATTGGCTCGAGCCCGCAGCTTGATGCTCGGCGGCGGCGTCGCGTCGCTGATGCCGAGCGCGCTGCCAAGCACCAACGGAAGCCACACCTGCATCTGACGCGCTTCCACCTGGTCAGTGATCGTTGAGTTGATCGCGTGCACATTTTTCGCGCGATTTGTGTACGTCGTGCCGCCGTCGATCGATACGTCGAGATACAGCACAACCTCGCCGCCCGGGCTCGTCGCGGTGTTTCTCACATCGAGTGCGAGATTGGCTCGATAGTGGAGAGCCTCTTTCGGGGCGTCGAGGGTGAGCACGAGCGCCGCGGGCGCGCCGAAGCCGTTGGGACCGATGACGTCAGGGACAGACGGGATGGCCTGCGAGCCGCCCATCGTGCTCGTCGCCTCGGTAAAGCCGAATGCGAGCGCCGGGGCCGGGCGTGGCTATTTTCCCGATGACCGGGCCGGAAGGAGAGAGACGAATCGGTGAATCAGTCATTTCAGTGTCCTCGATTTGGTTGTTGTTGATGGAACGAGGGCAACGGCGCCCCCGATGGTTTGCGCTGGGGTACCGACTCGAATGAAGGCGTCGCCGCAAGCTGCTCGAGTGTCTCGTCGTCAGGCCAGAGCGCGCCCTTCTTGATGTGTCCGACCGCGAGCGGGCACAGATGAACGCCGCCCAGATTGATCGAGAGTCGAAAGTCCTCCGCGACCCAGCTGCCCTTTTCCGGACCGCTCCAGGTGAACGCCCTGTAGGACCGGTCATCGAGCTCGAACGTCTCCGAACGCTGTTCGAGCTCCAGCAGCAAGGCCCGAGGAATCGCGACGCAACCCAAGCCGACGAGCCAGAGGCCGGGATGGTCGGCCCAGCGCGTCGCGGCGACCTTGGCGGTGAGCGTTGCGTAGACGGCAGAGCACGCGCGGCCGAGCTCGCGCGCCTTGTCCGCAAGCGCCTGCGCGGTCTCAGCGGGCACTTCCATGTCGTCGTCGAGCATCAACACGATGTCGCGATCTGGGTATTCCCGTAATCTTTCGCAGGCCCACGAAAGAGCTCGGCAACGCGCAAAGGCAACGTCAGCAGAGCCTGCTTCCAGGAGCAGCATCGCGCCCAGGCTCGCGAGCTTTTGCAGGGTATTCCTGGTCTGCTTTTCGATTTCACGATTTGAGCTCATCACGACGAGTGTTCTGTTCATTTGGGTCCTCGGACATGGTTCATTCGAATGCGGCGAGCCTGGGCGCCGCGTCGCGATATCGAAGCGTGCCGTGCTGAAGCGTCAGAACGGCACATGCGTGTCTCGCCTCTCCCCAACCTCGCGCTCGTATTCCTTCACCAGTCGTTTGATCTCGCGCGCGGCTTCCTGTTCCTGCATCGCGTAAATCTCGCCTGGATTTTCCTCGGCCCACTCTAAGAAGGCCTCGCTTCGAGTCCTGTGATCGGAGCCCTTGATACTTCGGCGCACCCTATTGAACACGCTCACCAACTCGGGCGGAATATCGCGACGGACTGCATCGTCGGACTCTGACTCGCGTTCACGAGCCGCATTACGCACACGGCCGATGGGCTTGGTCGTGGAGCGCTTGCCGGCGGATCGCTGGAGCTTGTCGAAGTGCCGCTCTTCGTGCATCTCGCGGGCACGCGCGTTGACGACTTCGGTGCCCTCGCGGCGGGCGCGCTCACGACGCGCGCCGCACACATTGCGCAGCTTTTCGCGTGCTTTTCGACACTGGAACCGGATGCGATCGATCGCCTCGCGCCGAGCCTCGCGAGCGGCTTTGAGCAGCACGCCCAGCTCGGTCAGACGCTGCACGACCTTGGCACGCCGCTCGTGCTCAATTTCGCGCATGAGGCGCTTCTTATCGAGGGCCGTTCGCATCGCAGGGCCCCATCAACCCGAGCGGCTCGGCGGCTTTTTGAGCGACTCGTAGTCGACCTCGTACCACTCGATGAATTCCACGGCGCACTCGGCAGCAGCGTTACGGCGAGCGTTCGTCGAAAAGATCACGTTCCAGCGATCACCCGGACTGCCGAAATCGCGCAGGTACTTCTTGGCGGCGGTGCTGAGCAGCGTGGCGAAGGCCTTCGGCGCGAGGGCCGCACTGTAGATGCCGCGGTCCTTCTTCTTCGCGAGCGCCCGGAAGATGAGCATCTTCTGGCGATACAAGGGCTCGTCGTTGGCCACAAAAAGCAGGAGTTCTGACGTTTCCGGACTCATGATGATAGCCCTCAGCCGCTCCGTGCGCTGCGCGCACGAGTGCCGTTGCAGTTCGGAGAGCCGCACTGCGATTTCAGATTGGATGACTGGTAACGTGACTTGGGATATCGGCAGCGGGGCGATTCACATCGCTCGCGCCATCATTCCGGCGGGATCCTCGCCCAGCGCCGGCCGTCCCACTGATACAGTTCCGACTGATAGAATGTCTGCACGCCGGCCTTCGTCGTCGGACTGGGCTGAAGTTCGAATGCGTAGCCCAGAGCGTCCATGTTGCTCAGATACTTGGGCGTCGCCCATCGATACTGCACCCCGAGGTAGCCCTTCGGTCCGTAGCGCTGCGCGGTAACGCGAACCGCGTACCAAGCAGGCGTGTCGGTGAGGTCCAGGATCGACATGGCGTGTTGTACGCGCGCTCAGCGCGCGTGGTTTTGAAAGCGCCGAAAAGCGAGCAGGTTTTCGAAGCTCTTTTCGGTGACGACCGGTTCCAGTGGGTGATGGCTGTGCTTACCGAGGTGATGACCGGTCCCGGCTTTCCGAGCGCGATGCCCCTTGCCGATGTTTCCATGCGCTTCGGAATGATCGCCACGCTCGGCTGCGCGGCGGCGCTTGATCGCGCGCAGAAGCGAAAACGACGGTCCTTCGGGCCTTGCGTGCCCAGGGTGCTGGTGGGTCCGCCGGGCTCCCTTTGAGCGTTTGGCGTGCGCCTTGTGATGGGCGACCTTGTGCGGCGCGCGTTTAGTTGAGCGAGCCTTCTTTCGACGTTTCTTCTTGGGCATCAGTCTATCCTTCGGGTTTAGGACCGCAGAATTTCCGGCTTTCGATCCTGTTCGTTCTGCTCCACGTCGCGGTACTGCGAGTACAGCGCGAGCAGCAGCGCACGGTTGGTATCGCCGAGCGATGCAAAGACAGAGGTCACTTCGCGTTCGCTCAGCCCCTTGAGGAATTTGCGAACAGCCAGCTGCCGCGCCATGATCTCGGCGGGTTCGGCGCTCGCGCCGCTGAACGCGCGGTGGAGCTCTGCCAGGGCGATTTGGTTCGCGCCCGAGAGACAGCCAAGGACACCCGAGATCTCGGTCTCGGTGAGATTCGCGAAAAAGCGGCGGATCGCGGCATCTTTTGGATCGGTGGTTTCCAGACGCTTCACTTCCTGGCCCGCCCCGGAGCCTAGAAACTTCGTCGCGAAGATGGGTAGCAGCGCCGTGGCCACACCCATCAGTTCGTCCAGTCGCCTTGCGCGCATGAGCTCCTTGGCTTCGTCAACCCGCCGTTCATGTTCCCGATCGAGCAGCGTCTGGTACTTCTCGGTCATCGACCAGTTAAGCTCCTCGGCCTTTACGCGACACGAGCGCTCGCGCTCCAAGTCCGCAGCGAGCTTGCCGAGCAACGAGTCCCCGGCGCTCATCAAGAGCCGGTGGACGTTCTCGTCATGGCGCATGTAGTGGGAAATGACGCCCTTCTCAGTCGCGGGTTCGGAGTCTTCTCCGAAGCGCGCAGGCTGAAACGTCGGCTTCACCAGGAAAGCATGCTGGCTCTCGTGCATCGCCTCAGTGCCGCGGTAGGCATAGACAACATAGCGTTGCGGTTGGCCGCTGGTCCGCGACTGTGCGTCGCGCTCGGAGGCGTCTTGGATTTCCTGCGCCAACTCCTGCGGTGCATGCCCGGAATCCGCGTCATTTCGCCAGATATCCAGCCGCTCAGCGTGCTCGGACTCGATCTTGTGAATGAGCTCAAAGCGCGTGATGATCCCGCCTTCAGTGAGATCGGCCAAGTGCTTGGTGAGCCACTTGACGAAGGTGGGCGATGGAAAGGTCACGAGCCCCTCCTTGCTTGCCACACCAGCAACGCCACGGCTCCGAGCGCAGCGAGCGGCAGCCACAGAAAATTGAACAGCCCGCCCGCCACGCCCTCGGCGGCATTGCTCACCACTTCACCGGCTTTGTCGCTGGAAGCCTGCTCCGGGGGTGCGTTGGCCGTCGGTGTCTGGGCTGCGTCGAGCATCCAATCAGCGCCGATCGGACATTGCGCGCTGCTCGTCAATTGGACGGCCGCGCCCGTCCGCACTGGCCATGGCATGTCCGTTTGCTGACCACGATAGGCAAAGGTCACATCGAGCCACACGACCTCACCGGGAGCGACCGTCGGTCCGACTCCAGGCAGCTCCTCGCGTCGGCGCGCAGGGTTGTCGAGTGACAGCCGGTCCTTCGAAATGCGCTCGAGTTTGATCAGATCGGCCGTGGCGCTGCGCGTGGTGCCCTTGAAGACCAACGCCGGGTCGAGCACGGTGCCCTCGAACCACTTCGAAAACACCGCCGCAAGTGTGTTTTTCAGGTCGTCCGGGGTCGGATTGTCGCGCGTCGTACGAACG
>Ga0247774_1000601_pt1 | contig 17921 bp, 20 predicted proteins | sample UWRJL001104B6_FD_179933 | JGI IMG/M metagenome (GOLD analysis project Ga0247774, IMG submission 179933) | Plant litter microbial communities from Arlington Agricultural Research Station in Wisconsin, United States - UWRJ-L001-104B-6 | ecosystem: Environmental > Terrestrial > Plant litter >... | reverse complement strand
GGGGGAGCTTTGGGCCGAGGGGAGGGCATCATCATGAGGGGGAGACTACAGCGGCGATGGCAGTGTAACCTGGGGGGATTCAAGGTACAAGATAAGGGGTACGCGTCGTCTTCATGTTTGTTGTTTACTTGGGACTGGATGGAAAGAAAGCGGACATCACTCTTCGTCCTGCTCGATATTCAATCACCGACTCTCTCCAAGCACTTCATGGATGTTAGATATAATGAAATGCCTTGCGAAGTAAAACTTGTTAACGAAACAAGGTAGATACAAGGGCAATGATTCCCACGAAAAAAAAGTGGCGGGAGCTTGTGTCTGTCTGAATGCAACCCGGTTGTCATTGAGACTTCTTTACCAGGACTCAACACAGCTTCAGATCAGGTACGCCACACGACAAAACGTTATGCGCCACGTCAAAGTAAAGTTTTGAGATCGTCAGGTACCTTGCAGCCGTGTGGTAACATACGAGGCCCAGTCCACCCAAGCGAGAATGATACAACCCTCCCAGTGGAAAAAGCCCCGTATGGGTGTTGGTACCAGTCTCACGATTGGGTTCGGACATGTCTAGTGGCTTCATCCTCAAAGTCCCTCTTTCTGCGTCTAGCCGTGTCTGTGCCTGCAGGGACCTTTGTCAGAAGAGCCGGCAGCGGAACGGCAATCGGCCTCCGATCTCTCCGACCCCCCTCACCCATTGCCCTCAAGGTGGCTGCTATTGTTCATCAGAGTCCCCCGCCCCGCCGGACTCACCCCACCGATTCCATGTGGACGGGAATCGGGTGTTTATTTTTAAGCTTATTTGACAGCGATATTTTGAATTGATGAATTAGGGAAGAAGGGACCTCGCCCTGCCCTGCACGGCTCGGTCGTCGGGTTTCCCCAGTTTCTTCTGCCCAGGACGGGACGTCGAAAATCTCCTTTTAGCCTCAAGGAAATACCAGCCAATCCGCAAGGTGCGGGGTCCCTAGACCTGGAAAGCAAACTTCACCTGACACCTGGCACCCGCAAGAAACCTCTTTTTCTTCTCGGAGACAAGTCGAGTCCGAGCGAGAGACACGGTCAAGACGCGGCGTGCCGAGATAGGTGCAGGACCCAGACCGACCGGGACGGGTGCTATTCTTGGTACCGGGGAATTTTTCCAGGCACAATTGAGGAGCACTCCCCGCTTTAGACTTGCGTTTTAACTCTATCGAGGAAATGCTGGACATCGGCAAACTGATGAGGTAGCGTGCATAGATGAATGTGTGAAACGGGGTGATGAGATCCCCTCCCTAATGCCATTTCTCAATCCAATTGAGTTGGGATGACGACACCATCACCGGGTTTGCAACCAACAGGCTGAAGGAAAACTTCATGTCAAAACATACAACCGGGACGAAGACTTGACTCTATTTAGGTGGCCTGGTTTAGATGAGCTACGGATGTGGGATAATATACTTGAGATTGAAGACTTGGATTTTTGCGGATTGGGTCTAGAACCATTTCCCTTGGCCAATCACGCATACTCATATTTGTGTTGAGCATGCTCGCCTATTCCCGGCTATCTCTTTGATTTGCCCAGATGGATCGGTGTTACTGGGCTGAAAATGAAGGGCGTGACACATGCAAACACTGGTGGCGTGCAGAGAACGTCGGCTACCTGGCCGGGCAATCGGAGCCGACGATGTCATACGAGGAAAGCTGTCCGAGTTGCTGCTCTCACAGATATAAAAGGGACGGATCCCAACCTCAGGAACATACCGCCAAGAGAGCCTGCTTCCTCTCGCATCGCGAATTTTTGTGTTCCTTCAATCATCCAACAGCACAATGAAGTTCTTCCTCGCCTCCCTCCTTCTGGCTCCCGTCCTCGGGGCTGCGGTGACCTCCCCCGTAAGTAAAATATCTCTTCAACCATTTCCCAATCCATATTATGGACGCTTTGTGAAAAGCTTCTCCCGCTAACTTGCTATGTCTCCAGGAGGCCAAGGCTCTCGAAGCCCGCCAACCGCCCTGGATCCGCCGCGGTGGCCCCCGCCGCGGGCCTCCCGGCTTGGGACCCGGCCTCCCTCCCTGGGGCGACGGCCCGCCACCCGGCGCTCGGGGGCCTCCTCCCTTCGGTCCTGGAGGGCCACCGTGGCTCCGCTGGGGAGGCGGTGGGCCGCCCGGATGGTCCGGAGAGGGGACTTTCTTCTGGTGTGAGAATTCGTCGATGGACGAGTGCTACTTTTACGACGGGGACCTTAATGAGTATTACTACTGCGATGAGGAGTATTGCTACGCGTATGACTACGATTATTGGTGTGATTGGGACGGTGATTGCTACGATTATAATAATAATAGCGTTGATCCCGTCAGGGTTGTTTCCGAGACGAAGGGGAAGCCGGTGGTTGCTTGAGCGGGGAATTAAGTGTGCTGAGAGGCGGAATGGGAAAGTAAGGGCGACTTGGTTAGGGGACGGAAGTGAGGGGAGGTAGTTAATTTTCGACGTACATAGTAAATTGGAAAGCAAGGCTAGGTTCTGTCCAGTCTTGTATTGGTGGGAGATTGAACGCATACTCCACCGCGCATCGGTGATACAAAGGTACACAGACTAGCAATCAATCGCCTTTCAAGGCTTGTGCACATCGCAAGCTTTAGACCAGAATTCTACTGGAAGATGAGCGAGGCTACGCTGAATGTAGCTTCGTGCGGGGCCTCGGTCGATCTTGGCAGATGCTTGGTGGTCAAAATACGGTTACGGTTAATTTTTGCGTCTCTCGGCAAATAGTGGCATCTTCTGCCAGGCGCGTCTGCCTGCAGCCGGCCGGACTCTAACCTCTTGCCTCTGCGCCCGCTGTCAACAATCAACAGCAGAAAAGGTCGAAGTTATAAGCCTTGAAAACCGACGCTCATGATACGCCCTCACTAATCAGCCATCGGTGGCTGCATCTTACTAGCATGCGACTAATTCCCACGACAGATTTGCTATGCGGAGACGAGTTGCGGATCGTGGAAGTCAGTGAAGATGCAGTCCCGTGTTATGCCATTCTTTTACACCGGTGGGGCGAGGACGAGGTGTCGTACCAGGACATCCAATCCCTCCACAGCGACCTCCTTCCAAGCTCCAATGCGGACAGGATCCGGGCCACGAAAGGCTACGCCAAGGAGAGGCGCCCCGCCCAGCTCGTTCCTCGGAAGGGTACGGCTACATCTGGGTTGATGCGTGCTGCATCGACAAGACCACATCGGCCGAGCTCTACGAAGCCATCAATTCCATGTATCGCTGGTACGCGGCGTCGTGAATCTGCTACGCATGCCTCTCCGACGTGCCGCCCCTTCCTCTTGTCTCTCCGAGGGCTTCAGACTTGGAATCGGAAGATGATTTGGACTTCGGAAATTCAGCGCCTGGCTTAAAGGAAGTGACTGACCCACGCAAGGTTGGACGCTTCAAGAGCTCATCGCCCCGAGTAACGTCAAATTCTTCGCCTAGGACTGGTCTCTCGTTGGCGAGTATTAGGCGCCATAGGAGCAAGTAACTAGCGATTACTCTTCTGAGAATGACGAAGGTGACGGTAATTACTTTTCCATCGGGCCGCGGCTTCCGAGGGACATCACTGGAATCGATCCTGGGGTTCTTTCCGGCCACAGGAGTTGCCACAATGTTGGAGTGGCCACGCGCATGAGCTGGGCCTCGAAACGTCAGACCACGCGAACCGAACCGAGGATCTGGCTTATTGCTTGCTGGGATATTCGACGTCAACTTTTGCCTCCTCTGTACGGAACAAGGCGGAAGTCCTTTATAAGACTGCAGGAGGCTATGATAAAAGAAAATAATGACCAGTCAATCTTTACTTAATAGTCCAAGATGAAGATAGCAAAGACGAGAGCCGCCTGTCTAAGCTTCTTGCACCGTCCGCAAGATACTTTGCATGCTCATACGCGGTCCAACCATCCCCTGCCATTGGCCAAGAAGACGTGGTGGCCCCAAGCATATCGGGCAAGGGTTTCCAGGTGACTCTCTACCTTCAGGCTCCGAGAAGACGCGCGAGATCGCCTATTTACGTCGCTGTCTTGCATTGCTTCAACGGAGAAAAGGTGCCTATTCTGTACCTCCAGAACCTGTGGGGAAACCAGTTCGCCCGCGTTGGTGTTTAGGAGGAATACCCGACCCTCACATTGGAGTGAGACACGGTAGAAATAAGCGGAGATGGGTTTCGAACCATATACGTCCTCCAGAAGCCAGAGTACTTCTTTCCAGACTTCAAATTGGCCCCGCTCGCGAGAAGCATGTGCCTGCACCTGGCGGGAGTTCATCCTCGTGCGCGTTGGGACGGTGCGTCTGGCACTCTCCAGTCACAGTGCTCGACCTGCGCAATCCAGTCGGGCTTTCGTGTTCGGAAAGTATGACTAACGTCGCTATGGCGGCAAAATTATTATCATGGTTCTCGTCGAGCTCACAACGAACCACCTTGGGCACTTCGAAGGGTGGTGTTCCACACACCTCTTCTCGTGGCCTACGAACCTAGAGGAGCTCATTGCCTTTGGCGGGGCGTTGCTTGGCCTCGAGGAACAGTCTCGTCAGTCAAGACCAACTCCAATGATTGGCTTCCCCCGTCTTGTTGATGCACAGGTTACGCAATTCAAAGGCCGTGCTTTATGGAGCTCCACGTGTGTGACCCCACCTTCAATCAAAGCAACGACTGGGTGGTCCCTGGCGCGCTGCGACAACCTGTTCCACAAGAAGTAGTGGCTCTCTGGGATATGAATTTCCAGCCATGTGGGCTCGGGTTTGGTACCAAAGTCTCAAACGCCACACGACACGCCATCCGAGTTCCGGTATCAGACTGGCGGGCAGTCAATCGACACATCTTGTTTGGCCAGTCAACTGACGAGGAATTTTGGGACCCCTCCTTTTCTTTCGGGAGCCAGTTCCAGATTTAGACCGTCAACGATTATGCCGCTTTTGAACAGCCTCTTCGATCGCGACAGGAGACAATTCTCTAGAGTCAAGGAACCATCTCGAGCTACCGGTATATAAACGAATGGGATACACCTAACTTTCAGCGGACCCACTGGGTTGCATGGACCAGAGAGTGGCTCAAAACAGGCACCTGGCATCTAGTTCTAGTGAAGAGTTCGATCTCGAAATAGTCTGAGGGTTCACGCCTCTCCATGTGGCCGCGCTAATGAGCCACATCAAGCTAGCAAAAAGGATTCTCGCACCGACGCTATTAGGGGACTTGAGACGTCACCGGGTTGAGTTTCAGGCGTATGAGAACTTATGAACGCCCATCCACTTGGCCGCCATGAGCCAAACATTCAACCCAGAGCTGGTGCGGTTGCTGACCGCCACCAACGAGACGTCGAGGATAAATATAACCACAGCAGGCACTTGGGACGGGGAGGGCCCGCTTCACCTGGCTGCTTCATTTCACAACCTCCCTGCGCTGGAGTGGTTGCTCGACTTTCAAAAAAGCTCCAAAACGACGTCGAAGGCCATGTTCAGTTCGTGCGAGACAACTCGGCGTGGGATTTTTTCTCTCGCGGACTCCCCTGGCACGCGACTGCATCGGGTTTCGCCGACAGTGTGTCCATCCTCGCGAAGCGATTTCCTCCTAGTATTTACCGCATGGACTGTTCCGGCCGCTCGCCTTAATTCGCGGCGTGTCATCACGGCTACTCTGCCGTCGTCAAAGTTCTCCTCGACCAAGCCGATCCCTTCTTCCGGCTCTTGCTAATACCCCACCACCTACCAATTACCAGTTACCATTCAGGGAGCGCTCCTCAATAAGAAAGCGGATGAATTCCACACAAAGACGGGTTCTCGAATACTTTTATCCTGTGAACCCATTACGCCGCTCCCCGCACGGATAATACAGGCGGTGTCTTGGACTGACGCGGGAATAATAAAAGGGGTCAATCACCAGAGTAAAATCAGGGGTCAATAGAAATGGACAGGCGAAAAATGCTAAATCCCATTTTGAACTTCTTCGGCTGCGAACATATCGGATCTTCTTATCTCTCCCTGCAAGACATATCAAACTCCTGCGTTTCTATTATAAGAAATAAGACAATGTGTGTGAAATCGAGTTACGGGCTACGGTAGCGGCAAAAGCCGCCGCAGCCCTCTTGTAACCTTCCTTCACTAGACGGGCAGAGAAAGCGTGGTCTTAACCTTCTTTCATTATATGTAGGGTGGATTCTACAATGTCCGTGCAATGGTCCTGTGGCTATCAAGTTGGCTACCGGCCCGCCAGACGAAAGGACTGTCCCAGGAAAATAATCTGAAATGTAGGGATTTTTGCTAGTAAAAGCGAAAAAGGACTGCTCCCGCTACCTAGCAAATGAAAATCCTGCATCTGCTGTCAGAAACACGAGAGAATAACGCTGATAACGCAGCTGTATGCAATTAACGGTCTACGACCAAAAATAGGGCTGACTTTTCCAGTATTTCGTGTCTCTGATAATGCTGATAATGCCCTGTGAAAGTTCTGAAAAGTCTAGCGTGGTCGCCAATAATCGCTAGCGATCATCCCTACTCTTAGCGGATAGCCGCAGGTAGCTATCCGAGGTAGCGTTTCTAACACACACCCTTAGCTTTATATCTCTTCATATAAAACTATAATATTAACTTCTTCTATTCTTTTCTTTATTAACTAGGCCCTAGTATCCTAAAGTTCTATTATCTCTACAAAAAGCTAATACTTTACCTTTCCTAGCGCTTTCGTTAGACCGTCCGCTATTATCCTTTATCCTTTATATAGATTGTTACGCCGAAAGAAGAGCCAGGCGTCAACAACTGGTTGGAGACCCATTGGGCTCGGACGTCCAGGTCTGCGCACAGGCTGTACGCCTGTGCGCTCTGGACGCATCCATCTAGGACGGACACACGAGAGATAGACTTAGAGAGATCATCAATCTTACATCTAAATATCGGCATCATTACTTGACATACTATTGACGGTCGCTATGATGCCCCTTCCAGCCCCTTGCTGAGGCCCAGCCTATTTCTGAGGTACGCGATGAGCTCAAAATCATCGTAACACCTACTTTAGTGGGAGGTCTGCCGGCTCTGGATTACACCCCCATAGGTCCGTACACCCCCTTCTGGGCCACACCCCCTTTTCTGAGCCGCCTTTTTATACTGAAGTTACCTAATTTTGAGCAGTTACAACTCCGCTAATAATAGTTAGAAATGATAATTACATCATAAATCCCAAGCTTGTAAAAAGCGGGTTTAAATGTAAAACCTTAAACGATTAAAAAGCTTGAAATTTGCCACTCGCAATCTTCGAGGGTAGCATCACGGGTACGTGAGGGTACGGAAATGGGTGGGCGCGGCGTCAGCGCTATACTGACGCTTGAGAATAGACCCGTAGACGGGCAGGTGAGAAGCCGAGGGCTTGAAACGTTGACGGTAGCACTAGCGTCTGCGATTGGTAGGCGCTACGGCAGCGCAGGCAAGTAGCTAAAAGGATAGGATGGGCTATAAGGAGGAAAGAAGGCAAGGGTTGTAGAGATCAAAGTAATCCCAATACTATACCTAACTAGCCCTTAGTTCGTATACGCTTTGTGAAAGCCTCGCAGCCGCTGCTTGTATCCCTTCACTTCGTCTATCTTATACACGAGTCAATTCTCGAGCGTTAGTGCGACGCTGACGCCAACCCACCCATCTCTGTACCCTCGCGTTTTTATGATGCTACCCATGCAGACCACTCGTGACAAAGTTGTATTCTTTGACTTAACTGCTTAAATTTCAAAAGAACTAGTTAAACTCGATATTGAGACCCTATTCCTTGCTCTTAGCCCCTTCGTCTTGGTTCTGCTTATCTTTCCTGGCCTCATTTCGCAGCCATGATATTAACGGTTTCCATTTATTCACGTTATTTGCTTCCAAAGGGCCGGCTTTCTGTTGCGTGGGCTCGGGCGACATCTCTCCCACCTCTCTTCTCTGACTTCCAGCCGAAACTGGCGTTGCTTGAGTTGACTCGCTTACCGTCGACGACCAAATAGGCACACCACTAGTACTGCTTCCCGGTACGCTCTCAATCAAATCCTCCGTCGCTGCAGATTCGAAGTCGCCACGAAGTGTCTCTTCCCAGGGGTCCCCCTTTTCTGGCCAAATCCAAGGAAAGAACTGGTTCCGGCCAAAGATGACAGCACCAGAGGTTCCGATTGGGCCAGGGTGACTGCCGGACCAAAACCGGTTTAGGTGCGCAACAGGAAGCAAGACCTGCACTCTGTCGCAAGACTTCTGCAAAGAGACTCCGAGTAACCCCTTTCCCTTGTCTTTGCATGAGCATGCCTCGAATAAGGTGCTCGGCTTGTGCCAGAAAACTCCTGGAGCCAACCGGAGAGGCTGTGATGTCGCACTCCCTTCTTCTCGGAGAATTCTGGACAGGTCGTAGGTACTGACTGCCAGGTAGTCTTTACCCTTTGGAAGCAATCCCCAACGATCGCAAGTGCCGACGGTGGGGGATCTCGGCACAAGGAGATCTCCGAACCCATCCCCGAACAGTGTGACAGCCCTAATTGCCCGAGTAAAGTCCACCCATGATTTGCCTCCTCCACTGAATTGCCTAAGGCTGACGACTCGAGGAGTTGGTGGGCGCCGAGCGGCAATATCCATGAAACGATATCCTTCAAGCTGACTCCGGGGGGTTAACGAGAGTGGGATCCCTGGCGTAGTTGACATAGCCGCCAAAGACTGATACTCGATCAGCTGCTCCAAGATGTGAATAATCTGCACCACGCGATCCTGTAGTCGGACCATTCTCGACATTCGCATCTCTTGAGTCACGGTCTGTCCGCCACTGGTCACCTGTTCCGTGTGAATGGCGTCGAGATCGGGGTATATCGGCAATTCTAGGTTATGCCGATTTCGAAGAAAGGCAATGGCTGCCCCCGGGTTCGATACGTCATAGCTCTCTTGTAGATCAATCTCTTTGTAGACAAACTCGGTTGCCAACTCGCTTTGTGAGTCATGTCGTAATGAGGCCCGAAGAAGGTGTAGGACGGCATGCAGCCCATTTGAAAGCCATGCCCGATGATCTTGGACATCGTAAAGCACCACATACGTACTTAAAAGGGCGTTGAGCGATTCAAAGTAGTTTTCAAGATGTCGTTTGATGGTAGGCGCCTTGTCTTTTTTACCAAGGGCAATCTCGGCTCCAATATTGAAGAAGCCTAGCCCACCTGAAAATATGAACTTTTCCAGGCAGCAGCCGGCTCCGACATAGTCAGGACTGGACCATCCGATGTCATATGTCGCTTGATGAGAACCTTTGTCCGTTTAATGGTTAGTTATCTGCTTTATCCACTCTCAATTAGCGGGAACCCCTTACCAATGTTATTAGCTACTTTGGGGGTCCAGGCAAGAATATTCCTTGACTGAAGGGCACCAGGCAGCTCTTGTGGTGCTATAAGAGTGCCCTCATGGCGACTTCGTAGATCCGAATATGCGACCCTTCTACCATCGTCATGTACTATGGCGTGCCACATGTAAAACGATTCAACATGATCTGTCAGAGTTATTGCCGCGTTGAACCCCTTAAGTATAACCATCCGGTCAAAGATAGCAAGGCGAGACGCATCAACCAGGCTCGCCATGACTTTAAGGGATGTCTCAACGCCTGTAAGTGTTGGAGAGCGACTAGGAATCGGAAATCCCTTGGCAATGACTGGATTCCTGAGGACTTTTTGCCAACAGCTGTTGCCAAGGGCTTGGTACTCGGCTTCCTCGATATCTTCTTCCCGGAAACAAAGTTGGACCTGAACTGTGTAGTCTTTCTCATCATCTGTGACTTGTTGAATCTGGAGACATGTGACGGCATATCCTATCCGCTCAGGGCTAGTTGACTCTCGTAAAGCAGAACCGATCCATGCCAAGACCTGCACAACCTCGATGATTGTGTACGGAAGACCATTACATCGTGACGTAATACCGCCCTCCGTTACGGTTATTGATACAACTGTGGCGTCAAAGAGCGTCCCTGGTTGCCTTTTTATTAGCAGATATTCCATTCGACCGAGTCTCAGAACTCTCCGTGGTTAGGAGGGTCTTACGCTTGATTGTCGCAGAAGGGCCCCGGGAAACTGCAGTCACCAAACAATCAAGAACATCCTCCCCTATAATGGGCCACGTCTGTCTAATGTATTCGCAGCAAGTCGTCATCTGTGCTTGAGAGGCCGACCCAGTGAGCGTCAGAGCTGAAAGAATGCTGTTAGGCCCCTCGTACCCTTGCTGTGCGACGAATGATGCAGGATTCCATTCTAGGAAAATGACCGCAGATTCCCTGAGAAGTGCTCTGGAACCCAGGCGGAACCTTAAAACCGATGGCAACTCGTCCCGAATTTGGTGGAAAACGGTCGCGCAATTGAAGTCTAGCCCCAGTTCCCGCCTCATAGAGGCGACAAGCCAGCGAAAGGAGCGTGTGCTGACAGCGAACTCCACGATTGAGTGGTCGAACAGCGATTCGTTTGGTTCAGGGTTCTCGATGCTTGACTCGCTTGGGTGGTTCTTGTTGAAAACTTTGGCGTCGAAGGGATTTTCCTTGTCTTGCACTTGTCGCAGTTCGTCTCGGCCTAGGTTCCACCATAAGCAGAGTTTTTCGACAACTGTCAACTCGTCTTTAATGGGTACATTAATCTCTCGCACGGACCCTTCGCTCTCAGCGTCGGTCTCATGAGTCTTGAGTTGAGCCCAAAAAGACGCGGTAATAGAGCTAGCACGTAAGGTCGCATTAGCCCGTTGTTTCTTGTAGTAGAATATCTATGAGCCGGTCATCGCGCATCATTAACTTACTCTTTATGTTTTCGGGTAAATGTTGCAACCTGTGCGGCCGTTGGTGACGATTCCGAAGTTGAGAGTCTCAGGGCAAATGCTCTAAGGAGTGAAGGTAGCGCTTTCAATAATGCATGGTCAGCTCTTGTATCAAGCGACGACAGCCGTAGTAGCTCATCAGCTAGCTTTGTAGCAAATGCCTCGGCGTATGTTTTCGCGACACCCAGCGGAAGATTCAATGACAGAGCATCAGTGAGAACGGAGACAGCATCATCTGCATTTGTCTCGGTGGTAGTAGTTAAATTTGGCGCAACACCCGTCGTTTTGGACGCTGTGCCGTAGCCAGAATCACCTACTGAGGGAGCTGCAACGAGTTGAGCTCCAGCGACGTTTCCACCAGCTTTCTGGCTGTCAACGCCGGCGTTGTCGTGATTTGTAGCATTATCAGGAAAGACTGTGTTCTGGTGGGATGGTTTGCTTGGTCTCAGCGACCCATGAAGCCATGGGTGCGACACGGCGTCTTTGGCAGAAAATCGTTGCAACGGAGATGCCGCCATAGCCCTGGCCAAGAAATTTCGCGCTTCTTTGGTTGAACTAACTCTTTCCACTGGAAGCGGTGCTCTTCCTACCACATACTGGAGGAGGCTGTTGGCATCTCTGAAGAGACATTCCCCGGTAAGGAGAACAACAATAGTTTGGCCGAGACCCCATATGTCCTCCGCAGGTGATGGCCCAATAAGCAAAGTTCCGGTGTCTTCGACAGGGTAAAATCCCTGGCTTTCTGGAGGGATAAATTCAGTGTCCCATCTTCCGACCGTGGACTTTCCAGAGCGTATAGCTTTCGATATGCCAAAATTCCCAACTTTGACCCACCAGTTTGGACCCGGACGCACAACGAAAATGCTCTGAAAACCCATTAATAAGCTTAGTTCACAGCTGGGCGATTTAAAGATTAGAGAAAATAAACATACATCGGGCTTGACATTTCGATGCACGTAGCTATTAGAGTGCATGATCGAAAGACCTTCAGAAACTTGATACGCGATTTGTTGCACTTCGAACTCTGGCAGTGATTCTTCATGATGACAATAGCGGTCAAGGCTGCCATGAGCCACATATTCCATGGCAATAAAGACCATGTCTGAGTTTCTGTACCACCCTATTGTCTGCACAAATCGATATGCGTACTAGCAGATGTCAGTCCAAGTGTGGCATGACAAATACCTTGGAATTTCGAGGCTTACTTCCTGGCGCGAGAATGAAATAGCAGCCAGAAGCTCTCGCATGAATGGGTAAATACCGCCACCAGTAGGAAGCGCAATCCCTTTTACAGCCCTAAGTGTCCCCAGTTGGCTCATTGTACCTTCTTCACATGCCTCTAACCAGACTTCTGCAGCGTCTGTTATACTAAGAGTTCGCTCTCGAGCCCAAACTTCATAGGTGGGCATGAACGGACGAGGACCCAAGAGATCATGTCTGGTATTACCGTCGATGAACTGGGTCTTGAGCTCAGCATCCCGGACTAGGCTAGGAAGTATTTCGGTTGCCGCTTCCCCAGCCATCCTGCATGGGCGCCCTGCACAGCCTTGGGTTCGATCAGTACGAACTTTGAGATTAATGCCAAGCGTGCAGGTGCAAATTAATAGAATGATACGAGACGGGAGATTTAATGAAGGTGATAGTCAATACTGAGGGTCAGAATTGAAAGAAGAGAGACTTTTTTGGTTGAAAGTAAGGCATCCTATAAATGTTGCGCAATGTTTCTTGTCGCGGGGCATTCACCGATTCAGGCAGAATTATGATCGAGCTTCACCATTAGACGCCTACCGAGCCCCGCCCTGCTCAGAGGTACGTCGGAAGCTGTTAGGCCGGTCAACGGTTTAATTAGTGGTTCTTAACAGGTACATATACATCTATTGCAGCCCCGAAATCACTCGCGTTAAATGTATATATGAATCAAACGAAGGCAGCGAAGCGGAACAACGAGGACAACGGGCTGCGTATGGCCAAGTGTCATGTGACCATCCGAGATTGTGGTGGCTTGCTCTAACCATTTACCACCATCTGCCGCTCCGCGGCTCTCTGGTTATACTGAATCTGGAATACAATCATCTTCTACCACATTTCATTGCTGTCGCTTGTCGTCACGCAACATATGGGAGCATTGCCCTAAGATATTAGATACTACAAGGCCATTAGTTGACTGACGAAGAAAGCCTCTGTTCGGTCTCAATTAACACCACTCTAGAAGTTGTTGCTGAGCTGAAGCGACTCTGGAGCTCTGCACCAAGTCACAGGACAAGCTCACCATAACGGCGCACCAGACAACTGACAACCTTCCTCCTGCGCCTTTGAGAGCCTGAGCTTTCTGCATAGCCTCGGCGGGAGAATATCTAGCAAGAAGCTTACGAACGAGAAGGATCTAGAGAGTTTCATCCACAACAGTGCTGAGTACCCCGTTTGGTCAATCATCGATTGTCCGTTAGAAGTTTCGTGAAGCAGGCTTGTGGGACAAACTAATCAGCAAAGCCGGAAATGGCAGCAAAGGACAGAGAAGGTTGAAGGCTGGGTAGGCAGGCCACTTGCGACTTCCGAATGCTGGCTAGGTCAGTATATTCTCTATTTAGCGGAAAGCTCATAACTACAGCGTCTGTACGGGAGCTTTTAGACCTCTACATGAGGGAAGAGTAACATTAGATATTTTCCACTTTTTACAATATTTCTGTATATCGAGCTTTCATCAACACTTCCCCATCCTTAGTATGCTTTTTAAGGGCTGCCTGTGCTTATTTTTGCTTTGCATATTTAGTAGTCGTCAAGGACTTTTCTGGAGTCGCTAGAGCCGTAAGTCGCGAAATATAGGCAGGACTGTCTATCGACCCGAAGCACAAGGTACTTCTTGGATTTTGATTGCCAGCTTGCTATAGTGACTGCAACTGAGAGGGTTGAAAGAACGTCACGCTCAATAAGTACTTTATCCAGGGTGACCTAACTTGGGTAAATTCGTACCAATGCTCTGTGGATAATAATGGGTCCATTGAGCTTTATTCCACATATGAGTATTACTAAATTCAATAAAATAATAACATATGCTTTCTGATAGTCGGTAGAGTTATGTTCAGCGGCTTTTGGAATCCGATTAAAGCCCGTCATATCCCTGTGGTCAGCCTTTACCACATTCAATACAGACTCTGATCCAAATGACCATTTCGTAGATTAACTAATCGCAGGAATAAGTGTCACCTACAGGTCGAATTCGAATCGCGCAGCTAAGTAAAAGTGTCGGAATAGTTAGGTGATATCCACGGAATAGAACCAGCTACGAAAGAATTGATGGGTTGTGAAGCAGAAATCGGACGGCTCAGGCATTTCCAAGGCACTCCCTTTAGATAACGCAGCCATAAATGCCGTTTCCTCGTTTAACAAGAGGCCAGAAGCCCAAGGCCACACTGCACCTCTCGTCCGTCCGCTGTCCCGCTCTCCTCTTCGCACACCTTGACCGTGCAAAGAGTCCCAAACCCCCTGTGAAGAATCCGCCTATACAGATCCCTTCTTACCATCTCCCCTCCAGTCCAATGTTCCATAAGTGCATTCCATTCTCCGTCAGCACACTCGAGCGCCCACGCACTCTAGTATTCCAGCCGCGTCCAGGAAAGAGCTCCTCGGCGGTACAGTCCTGAATCAGGTTACGGCGCGGTGCTCCTGTGCTCTACCCCATTTCTAGGCGAGCCGTTGACGGAGAGCGAGGTGGCAGAGGGGTTTCCGGCGTTGGGTAAATCGGAGATGAGCTGCAGTAGATGACGTGGTGGGCCAAGGGACCTGCTGGGCGAGGGAGGTGAGAGTTGAAATGGGAGGAGGCGGAGGAATATTGGTGGCATGTTGATCCAAAAGCCGAAGAAGGGATAGAGGGTATGGGCCCTAAAGGAATGGGATGATTGCCAAGTATGGCGGACTCGGTTCTCACGGTGCGTTACATACTAGAGAATGTTTGGAATTGTGTCGTCGGGTTGGAGCTCGAGGTTGGCGGGCGTGTAGGTCTTCTCCAAACTAGCGTGCTGGAGTAGGGGAAGCTGTTTTGGGAAGTCTCTATCGGCACTGGATCTCCAGAGCCAGGAGAAGTCTCACGGTTGCAAATTTTCGTGATGTTTTAGTTCGAGTTCCGTAGAAAGATGTAGAATCATCAACCCGCGGACGGCATAGCTGGATTGTACCTCGTGCAAATCCTTAGATGAAGTGGAGGCGTCGGACATGTCGTCTCTAGAACTAACCAGAAACATGGTTCAGAAACAGCTTGTAAATTTTCACAGCAGCTAGCATATTAATTATGCCAACTTCCCTTTATATTCTCGCTTTTAGTTTCTTCCTCTTTCTTTGTGTTATTTCGTTTCTATTTTTGTTTTGGAACCTTTCCTCTCATACCTCCCTCTCTTCATGAGATGGTGAGTACAGTCGATGAAATCCATCCATAACCATTACTCGACCGATGTATCAGGTAATCCCAAATGCTCTCAAACATATTCAAGTTCGCCCATCCACCCACTGCCGCCACAATTACCACCAACCCTCGCCTACTCAACCATAAACCGATCTTTCTCCCTCGCATTCCTAACCGCAGCATCCACCGCCTCCGACAAATCAACATGGAAAAAAGGCCGGTCAACCCCATAAACAGTCCCCAACTTCGCGTAGGGGACACCCTCAACAGTCAGGGACTCCTCAGGTGTCTTGTCTCCATGTTCGAGGGTTACGTCTCTCTCATCCCTCGTGCGCCCCGAAGCCGCTGCCCGGGCATTCTTCTCATATTCGTCATTTTCGCCCGTTCCCTTGAGCATTGCCACGGTATAGGCAGGCTTCCAACGCCCCAGCCACCCCAGATTCTCTTTTGACGGGAAGCCAAAGCCGGCGACAGCCAGGGCTCTCCGTGCCCATCGGTTGTACAGGTTAGCAAAGTGCCAATCCACTACCTCAGGTGCCGCGTGCCGGTCCAATGCGTTCCGCAAGTCAATCAATCCTTGGACTGATGTAATGTCTATGTTGTTCACGGCTGCGCAGTCGAGAACGACGGCGCGGAGAATCGGACGTTTTTGTTCTTCGTCGGCGTTCTTGGTTGGGCCGGGGTCACACCAGAGACGATCCTGAAAGAGAAGCTGTTAGTTACTGTCGAATACTATGAGGCGGAGGTGTGGGTAACATCGAGGAATAACTCACCGACTTGTGCGCAAACTCTTCCTCCCTAGTCCTTCTAGTATGCCCAAGGACGTAGGTCTGCAAGGCCTCCACATGATGGGCCTCGTTTGTGTAATTGAACCCCTCGGTGAAGCGGTAAATGAACACACCTGGGTCGGGGCAGTCTACTTTGATGTTCGGGTTTGATCCGTCCATTCGATCCAGAGGCACAAACGTAGTCCTCGACGATTGGCCCTGGTCGCATCCAGCCCGCTGTTCCTCGTTCAAACTCAACTCATCCTCCGGCAACTTGCTGCTGTGGAGTTGCTCTTCGGCTCCGCCAGAAAGTCCATAAATTTTCAGCTTGCCCATGAACCGCCCCTTAGACCTCGACAGCCTAAACAATAAGAGCGCAGCGGAGAGGCCGATGGTGACGTATATGGACAGTTCCAGACTCTCGAAGACGGCGACGACAACACCCGCGACCCAAATGAAGAGCTCAAATGGCGACAGCTGCCAATATTTGTACAGTGCCTTCGGGGGCGTCAAGAGATTGCTGACGGCATGGATGATCAAACCCGCCAATGCCGCCATGGGGATATAGAAGAAGACGCCAGTCAGGACGTACAAGGCGAGCACCAGGATCATAGCGCTGAACAAGCTAGCCAAAGGCGTCCTGACGCCCGCCTTGGATAGCACGGCCGACGCCCCAAAGGAGCCAGTGCAGGCATAGCCGCCAACAAAGGGGCCCAGAAGATTAGCGGCACCCTGGGCGACAATTTCCTGCGATGGGTTGATGGTGTAGTTAAAGATCCGCCCAAATGACTTGGCGATGGCAATGTGCTCGATGATCAGGATGATGACAATAGCGGGAAGTTCAGGCATGATGAGACCGACGAGCTCACCAGTTGGGCGAGGAATGCCAGCGTGACTAAAACCTGTAACTTGTTAGCAAGTACTTTGATTCGCACGACTCCATACAAACGCACCGACTTCGATCTTGTTGACGATCCTGAATTTGGGAGCATTGTGGTGGTTCCGATTCACGAGGAAACTGATAATCGTGAAAAGCATCATTGCTGACACCTGTCGCAGGGCCGAGATGGTAGCCCAAATGCGCTTCCGCTTCGGTTGCCTCTTCTCCATGTAGGCACAGAAATCGCGTACGGCGAACAGAAGCACGATGGCGGTGATACCGATGGCGGCATCGAGCTTTGTCCGACCCAGACCTTTCACCGTGTCGATGAATACCAAGTAAGGAGCCCGCCGTGTGTTCACACCCGTGATGCCCAGCGCGACAGGTGTCTGCGTCAGCATGATGGTTATACTCGCGGCCGTCACGAACGCCGAGATGGGTACATAAGGGATGAACTCGATAAGCCATCCTAGACGCAGCAATCCCAGGAAAAGCAGGGTCGAGCCGGCGAGGATAGAGAGCGTTTTCGCGACTTCTTCGGCCGAGTACTTATCGCCATGGCTTTCCTGCACCTTTGTGACGACCTTACCAACCAGGAGAGAGCCGACGGCCGTAGTCTATCTATCATGTTAGCGAGATGTAGAGATCGGCGGAGGAAGGGAGGTTTGACCTACGCCGATGACGATATCTTTGGACGTCCCGAACAACCAATAGAGCGCAGCACCGACAAATGAAGTGTACAAGCCATACTCAGGACTTAGTCTAGCAAGGAGTGCGTAAGCCATGGCCTGGGGGACCACCACAAAGCCGATTGTGAGACCTGCCGCGTGTTAGCAGGTTCACTGGTTTTCCAGGACAGTTCGACTTGACCAACCTGCGATAGCATCTCCCAACAGCCACCTCCAGTTGTATCTCCATATCCACAGAGCGCTTGGAAACAGACTCTTGACGTAGTACTTCGCCCCTTCTATCGTCGGTTTCAACTCCCGGACCCATTTTCCGACAGTTGGCTCCTCTTCGAGATAGACTCGGACCGGCGATATAACATCTCTGGCCTGTTGTTCGAGATTCTGAGGCAGGCATGCGTAGCGAGCTGTCGGG
>Ga0247774_1000600_pt1 | contig 17922 bp, 20 predicted proteins | sample UWRJL001104B6_FD_179933 | JGI IMG/M metagenome (GOLD analysis project Ga0247774, IMG submission 179933) | Plant litter microbial communities from Arlington Agricultural Research Station in Wisconsin, United States - UWRJ-L001-104B-6 | ecosystem: Environmental > Terrestrial > Plant litter >... | reverse complement strand
TTCGTCCTTTAGGGGCCAGACTTGGTCGTGAAAATAGTGGTGGAAGGCCTTGTCGGGTGGAAGACGTTTGTCTAGAACAGCCTAGCGGGGAAAGTAATTAGTTGAGACCGAAAAAGGAGAGGAAAGCAAACGAGGACCTCACAGACTCAATTTAGTCAATCAGCCGAGGCGATTCTTCTGCTGCTGCAAGTCTGAAGTTCGAGTTCTGTCTTCCCCAGAGTTTACTAAAGCAAGTGGAGTGGAGACTGCAGGGGATTTCTCCACGGTAACACTGGGGTGATGCCACCAGTGTGACATACACTTCACTGTACGTCCAGCATGTTTTAATGGGCAATCCGGCGGGCAACCTGAAGGCCTCTAGATGATTTGTAACTTTATTTTGACTGAATATCTCGGACATACCCCAACCGCTGCTATTGGAAGAGGATCTAGTATTCTGACCCGCGGAATTTTGATCAAAATATTTGACCATTTTAGAGGCCATCAAGGCCAACGAAAATATCTAGCCTGTCCTCCTCTTCCAATTGTAGCTTTCATCCTTCGAGACATGGATAGTCGTGCCAAAGTCCGGAGTTCTAGTCTCCGGCTAGGTTACCTCACGATGTTTGTGCATTATCCACCACAAATGAGCCTTGATTTCCTTGATGTAGTTGCTTGGTTTGAAGTCGGGCTCTCGCCTGCGATAAGAAGAGTTTAAGGATCCCGGCGGGTTGGAGGAGTATTTATATGTCCAGAGTAGGCGAAGTGCTTCCCAGTCCTAGGGCTGTCATGGGTGCGGACTAGGAATGCAGTTTTCAACTTACGCATTTGGTGCCTCGCCAAGAGGCGGAGCATGTGTAATTTATTGAATTGCCCTGTTGATACCTACCCGATGCACATGGTGCCATTCCAGTGGTTTAAAATTGGAGAGCGCATCGGAGTTAGTGCCCACATGAGAGGCAGCGCCTCCCTTTGTGACCGCCCGCAAAAAAAAATAACATACTCTGGGGAATACCGCAATGTTACCGGCTACTAACTCAATCCTTGGCAAGGTCCTGGATGAGAATTAAGTTCTGAACTGTCGAGGAGTCTCAACATTGAAAACCACCATCCTCACCAAGCGCTTCTGAGAACATCTTTAAGGAGCTTGATTCTGGGTTCTCGTTGTCGTCTTTTCTCTCTGATGTTCGTGAGTGATGGAAGTCCGGAAAATGGGATCGTGTCCAGGACCGGGATTGAGGTTGGTGTTCTGCCCATTTTTGTTTTGCAGGGACACTAAAGATAGGACGTACCTCCGCTATGCTTCAGCTAGGCAGGTCAAATATAATCTGCCAACACAAATGCCATCGACCGTTGGACGAAAGTCGGGATCTTCTCCGATAATCTCCCCAGTACCGAACTCGAGACAAAGTAGCCTGTTTTGTAGTCGATAGAGCTGTACTAGTCGGCGGTGTTATCAAGAACCCAGTCAATGTAGCTTGCTATAAGTTTAGTTCATCTGAGGACTTACCTGCGTTTTTTGTTTTTTTTTTGCAGAGGCTATAGGGCGTGCTGCTTCCGTGGCGCTTTGAAGCTAGGGAAACAGCATGCCAACACAATATTGGCATATAGATCCTCCGACAGTTGGTAGCGCTGTATCGTGAGTAGGAATGGAATGCGATTGGAACTACAGCTCTGAGAGTGAACTAGATGTCGGCCCGCAATATGTGAGGGTGTGGGAGCCCTAGCCTATTAGGCGGTTAACCCAACCCCTGGAGGCCATGCAACTGCTGCATGACCCGAACTCAGTCACAGCCGAGGCAATAGTTGCGGTGAACGGAAATTTTTGAAGGCAACCAGTGCGAAATGCAACACAAAGTAAGCATGAAGCAGAAAACTCCACATGGGACTCGGCTGGAGGCTCTTCTCGTTCGGTCGCCTGTACGAAGGAAACAAGCTGATTAGGCACCGCCGGATCAGAGTTCTGGTCCTGTTCGTATCGTTGTGGGCTGGTTCCAGTTGTTGAGAGGTGCTAGAATCTAGGTTAAACCACCATTGATCAATAAAAGTGTCCGGCCGAGTGTCTACATATTCCGTCAATTTGTAACTCTCCGAACCAATTATAGTAGGGCTGGAACAGGTCGCAACAATGACCTGCAACCTCTCAGTGGTCAGACCGTCCAAGTCACCTTCGGGGACATTCCGGGATGGGATCCTCAATTCGCGACACAATTAAAGCTTGACCAGAACATAAGGTCTCATGCCGCTTAATTGTATGTGCTGCACTGTATTATTTCCGGCGACCCCATTTCCGGGAAACGTATGATTAAACCCACACCCAATCCACGACAGCACCAAAGATCGTGTAGCGTAGGTATACCGATATTGCGCTTTCCTTTCGTGCTAGCTGCTATATACACATTTGTCACCTACTATACTTCCAGAATCAGTTTTCCGTTGTTGGCGCCGAGGAGATGGGAAATCTTGCAAGACACCAACTAGCAGCCTTTGCCTCAGCTGCTGAAATGACGGCGGGGGTTGCAAACCGATCAAGTGGTCGCTCGGAACCTTTCTCATGATTCTACGCTGATGCCGGGAATTCAAGGCCTCTAGGATCTTGTAGTCCGTTATTTTTGTCGTGCCTACCGAAAAAAAAGTATAAAGAGAGGGTTCTTGCTACTCGTGGGAAGATCAGTGATGCCGAGCCAGTATTCTTAATTATTTTCAATCACATTGTTCCATACTTTGGCTACGATCCGCCGTTATCAACCGAATAATTTTCAAGCCACAGAAACACAGTTAAGCCATCATCATGAAGTATCTCTCCCTCGTCCTCGCCGTCCTTCCCATCGCTGTCCAGGCCATCTGCCCCGATCCCCCCTGCGTTCCGGAACCCCCCGAACCCAAACCACCCAAGCCGAAGTGCGACCCGGCTACCAAGATCGCATGTGGCAACACATGCTGCGATAAAAGTCTGGAAATCCGGCCCCAGTACTGCGCCAACGCAGCTAAGAGCCTCTGCTGCCCCTCAGGCACGGTCGAGATCAACAACCAAGGCGTATGCTGCGCTCCAGGCAGTATCGTGCTCAGTGGGAAGTGCTGCCCCGCGGGCAGCAAGCTGTGCGGTGGAGATTGTTGCGACGGTACGTGCAACAGCTCGGGCATGTGTGTCGTCTCGGATCAGCATTGCAAGGCGTTGGGCTTCCCCTCGGCTTGCGCCACCACGCCACCTGGCTTTCAGTGTGCCATCTGCGTCATGGGCTGCTGCATACCTAAAGTGTAATGGCAACTCTAAATAGGCGTAGCCCTTGCCATGGTGCTACCCGAGCATGAGCCGGGATGGCGGTCAGGAGAAAAGCACTCCATGTTGAGGTGTAAGGAAGAAACTTGTACGTTACAGGGGAAGCATGTTATGAAAAGGCCGGATCGCGTCACTGCGAAGGATTTGGTCTGCTGCCTTCAGCTTGCTTCCCCTCTTTCGGGCGAGCTCTGCCTTACAATTCGAGAAGAATCTCAGCCCACGATCATTTTACGATAGTTTTCTTCTTACACCAATGCCATGCTGCCCATAAATATATGAAGTTTCCCCTCGTTGACGCAAGTAAAATGCAACGGTTGATATGGCCCGAATGACACGTAGTAGCTACCGCAGGGTCATGTCCTAAGATGACCGCAACTGGTGTGCTACTGTCGGCCCGTCCTTCTGGCCGACAGCCCCAATGTTCCCGAGGCTTTCAACACCGAGGGCAGGTTGAAAGTTTTTCACATGACTGTAGACCAGAAATGGGAATTGCGTATCCCTTGGGAGTTTAGTGAGGCGATCTGTTTACTCTCTCTCCACGCACCCCCATATTAAAGGCCGCCGAGGTCGCGACTGGGAAAGCCCACTCAATTTTGTGGGTGTGGGCGCTATAGTCTCGCGGTTGCGGAGAGTCAGTACGTTGAAGCGCATATAGTATGCTATACGGTATCGAAGATCCAGCTCACGCATTGGAATCACCCTCTTCTCCGCCTTTGGTAACGAATCCTAGCAAGATACCTCGGTCATGCTCCGCGGCCTCGGCCTGTGGCTGTCGATCCAGCTCAAGGACAACAGTCTCCTCCTCCCACGGCACGATAGTTACCGCAACACTATCCCGCCCGACCACGCTCTCGCCGAATGCATTCGTTAGCTCGTACGATGTTGACCGTGTATACATCCTCTTGGACACACTAGACGAAAAGCCCTCGAAACCGGCACCGGGATGACGTGCTTCAAACCGTGACCGACCTGCGGAAGTGGTCAGAGCCCAGCCTTCATCTCGCCACAAGTCGCGAGGACGTCAATATTCGTGATGCTCTATGGAACGAGTTTGGTGCTTTGGACGGCAAAATGCTCTCGATGAGCCATATATCTGCTGGTTATAATATTGCGGCCTTTATCACCTTACAACTCAGAGGCAATCAAACATCATGATCAGATTGGGAGTTTGTCCAGGCATTCGCTAACTTCTTGTCACGTGCGATCGTGGCGGGAAGAGTAAAAGATTTTACACTTTGTAAATGTGGCAACTCTAGCCGTGGCCCAAACAGTGAGCCCCTCCGCTCACCCTGCTCGGTTTGGAAGAAGGAAATGAAATTTCTTGATGAACATATTGGGGGCATTATGGCCTGTTGCGCTTCCCGAATGTTGCTCTCGTCAAACCTTGTTGACCACACCACCCGCCCCTTAACGCTTTGCTCAGGAGATACCCAGGAAATTACTAAGAAAGCGACTGGAATTGGCGTAGACTGGGTGGTCAGTATTCTAAGTGTCTAGAACTCAGAAAATGAAAAGTGACAACTTTTCGCGAGGAAATGCTTAACTATACAGTTGGGCCCAAAACTTGGACCACCGAGGAACACATAAATATTTGCCTACCTACCTTGAAAACCTGCTCGTACAGCCTAGCTTATGACTCTCTCTACTTTCAACAGCTTGACCCTTTTAAAGAATTTTGCTTTGCTAATTCCTCCTTGCATCGCGAGTAGACTACCACACTAGCTCTCAACTCCCTATTTAGTTGGATCCATGAACATCGACATCCTGTTCATCATACTAAGAAATTTTCAAACGGATTGGCTCTTTTGATCGGCCGCCAGAAACCTCTGCCGAAGATAGTTAAGGAAATGACAGGAGGAGAGAAGAAGATGCGCAGAAGAGAATGGATTCAATAACGACACAGATGTTGACGACAAACCTATCCCACGTGCCATCTCAAACCACCCCGAAAAAAAGATATAATAACTAAATAGACCCATAGATCAAGTAAGTAAATTATTAAAGTAGTAATTGGCGGAAATAGACAGCTATTCCTTATTAATCGCTAAGTTTATAACCAATTCTACCAAGAAGGTTCCTCGACTCGAACGGAGAGCCAACTGTTTAGGCCGTACGGAATTACTTCCGGTGCTTGGTCTCCGTTGAACAATTCGACGTCTCTAATTTCGAGAAACTTCACAAACTCCATCACCAATATAATTAGGTTTCCTAACACTTCAGTGACGTCCCACATCCCGAGGCTGACCTCGAAATAGTACATCAATGGCCATTACAGAAGAAGTTCGACTTATCAACAGCCATACGGTTAAAGAACTACCATACACTCGAAGCCTACATGCAGCTGGAGAGGCAGCTCTAGCAGAACGATGGACATGACTACATCCATGAAACGTACCCCACCTTTTTGCTAGTGGCATCGGAAAAGGAGAATCAACCCCTTCTATTTTATGTATGAAAATGTAGCTCCTCTCTCCCCTGTTCATATCATCATCGACAAGATTGCCTGCGCGTGGGCATTTTAGGCAACTGAGGATGGGGGGAAAAGCGAATTTGAAGCTCTCATGGTTGACGTTGCGAAACCGTAATGTCCAAGTTTCTGGGACGCCTTGTTGGAGGGACACTTTTTAGGCCCTCGCTCAGAGTGGCAAGTTGTAGCGAGATACTTGAGCGGACCGGATCCAGGCTGAGCAAATGCCGTGGGATATCGCGTGACTCTAAAGCCAAGGTATTGAGCAGATCGGGGGTATATTACGGCTAGTCCTATTAATTGGGCAACTGGTAGATTCACCGCCGCGCGTTGGACACTACATTCGAAATTAGTCATTGAATCGCCTGCTGCGTCCTGTATCAACGAGGCTCCATACAACACACGAAGTTGAGGCAACTAGAATATCCTTTCGGAACAAAAGCTGCTTCCCGGAGAGGATATAATCATTGTCTAATGCCAGTTCGGCGTTGAGAAGCAGGATATTTGGAAAGGGAGGTATCAATAACGATAGCACAGTATATCTGTATCAGTCCGCATCACCTCTGAGATGGTCCGGTTTTCAAATAGCCCAAGATATTCCATTTCGTCCCCGATAGTTGACGACGAAGGTTGCGCAGGCGAATTTCCGTAGTCCAGCAGCCGTTCCTGGGGATACTCTTGCTGCCACTTCCACCAAAGCCGGTCGAGCTGAGCATGGTGGAGCCAAAAGACAGGATCTGATGCACAGTCAGAGGGACGGTTACATGGTATTCTTCGTTTAAGCAGAGAACCTACCGTTGGCGGAGCTCCAAGTGTTCAAATCGCCTATGACTCCGTTATGTATGACGTCGTGCACCCCTTCTAGCCCGTACCGCAGAGTGCCGTATTCTTGGCATTGAGCCAACTGGGCCATGGATTCGGGACTCATGAGCTCCCCTGAGAACGTTCCGTGCTCTTCTGATTTGGAAAGCTGGAACTGACGGGACAGGCAGTGCGGGCGAACGGTAAGATTGAAGTGGAGCAGTGTGACGTCCTTAAAGGGGCCTGACACACACTTCTCGTTGGTCATCTGGCCTGGGATTGAGACTCCGACATTACTGCCGTCTTGGCTACCGAATCCCTCTTCATTGTCCCAAATCGATGAACTCGGAAGGTCCTGCCAATCTACCGTCCAGTCCCAGTATCTGGACGAAAGGAAATCAGCTTTCTGTTTGTTTTTGCTCCACGAAAACACAAGGGAGGATGGGAATCTAACGCACGGCAAGTGATACTCATAGCCGCATTCGTCTCGCAGTGTACGCTCGAACTGGTGTATGAACCATCGATGCCACGGAAGGAAAGACGGGTGTTTGTGGGCTAGACAACACCGATCAGCTTCAGGGTCCTTTAGGTTCGGTATTTTTAATCGCATTTACCGGCTTGCCCAGAATATTGGTGTACGAAGACGATATCATCGTACATTGACCCGCGGTCAGGGAATATGGACCTCTTTTGGAAAAGACAGAGCACAGCTGCTAGATAGGCATCTTTCTCTCTCTTTTCGATGTATCGCCATTCTCTCCGAATCGCAGGCTCCTGGCATGGCCTTGAGCTATCGACAGCACGGCTCTTGAAGCCTTTGAAATCGCCCCTAATAAGCAAAACAGTCTCGAGTATCACTGTCACGGACAGTGCGATGAGAATAAAATAAAGTCGGGTCGTTGACCGGGATTTTGGCCGCCATGATCTGGTCGAGGGCCAGTACTTAGTAATCGAATGGGGTAGCTGAGCCGGGAGACTGAAGTCCAGGGTTTCCAAGTCATCATCCTCGCTCTGATTTCCACCAAGCATCTTGTCCGTCTCCTGGCCACATTGCGCTTCTAACTCCGCCATCGTAAATCGAAAGAGCTCGAGAGGAAAATGAATCTTCACGCTGGTTTCCACTTGTGGCAGACAGGTGTTCAACTTTAAGCTCTAATGCTGATTCCCCGGGAGAATGCAATGCCCGCCGCCATAGGCTGGCTCCTCCTCCGGGAGAATGCCATATCCGCCACAGAAGATGGATAAATGCTATTACCCGAGCCCCCAAAATCCAGTCTGTCCCGTCTCGTCTAGCAGACAACTGCCGGCCCTTCCCACACACAGCATCAATCACAATAGAGTACCCTTATAGGGTGGGATTATATATTCCTACAAGATACCCACCTAGGCTGTGACCTATCCTAGCCACGCCTGCAACCACCAAAAATCTGCGGGTAGACGGGATCAGTCACTAGCGCCCACATACGCTCGTTAGGGAAATAAACGATAATGGAAATCGAGGACGTCTAGATTCGCCTTAGGCAATAAGCTGTTGAAGAAGCGCTTAACTTATAGAGTATCTTCCATTTTTAGGATTCGCTATCAAGTTGACCCACCCTGTCAGATAAGTTAAGATAGGAGTAATACCGTTTCAAATGTGACAAACTATACAGTGCCATATCCACCCCGCGCATGTTATATAGAAATGGCCAGGAAATGCATAAGGTAGCGCAGTCTTTATCCAAACCACTCTACAGGATTATTCTTAAGTCGCTACTCGAGCTTGCTGGCCCATACCGAAGTTCAGGAAAATAGATACACTCCATCATACTAGGGGAAGCAAAGCCAAATATTGTGAACCAGTTGTCACCACAGCAATAGATAAATTGCCGATTGGGAGCCAGTTTAGAGCGACCACAGGGTGCCATTCTCATCATCGGCTGATAGTAGTAGATCAATCCAGGAAATGATAGAGGCCTTAAAATTGCCGTGGTAGACTTATAAGGCTCCTTATATAAAAGTTCTTCTAAACTTGGGACTCTGAAGTAACAGAGGCTTTGAAAGTACGGTGGCGGAGTTGTGACATTCCTTACGTGAGACTTTCTATTAAATTAAGACTCTCAAATAACAGAGGCCCTGAAATTATTATTGGAGTTAGAAATTAGGACTTTAAAATAATAGAGACCTTAAAGTTCGATAGAAAGCTAAGCTTCGTCATATAATATTTTGGAGTTGTGCCTCCGCTCTGTGCTTTTGACAGCCGGAGTCATCAGCCTACAGCTGTACTTTGGGCAGGTTCAGTACAAGGCCTAGCACAGGGTACGACGATCCAACGGCGACGCTACTGCGAAGCCACTACGAAGGACTGCATCAGAACGCCTGCTCCGGCGCTACTCTCGCATTGATCCGGCTACGGTAGTGACTGCTCCAGCACACAAATGACAAAGGGAATTGGGGAGGGCAAGATTCGGTCAGCGTATTTGACTGTAATAGGATACCTAGGACAGCCGCGTTGGGACGCGGAGGGATCAGAGACGGGTCGTACAGGACTGTACGTTAGCCAAGATTGTACCGACTACCGAGGGAGTGTAGTGACTGGGAATCCGAAGTGTTCAAGCGGGTCTCGATATTGAGCAGAAATCCAAGATCCGCGAAACTTGTTCGATCGGGGGGCAAATCCTCGATACGCCACCACACCAGCTTTGTCCAAAATGGACATGACATCGCCTACACTCTGCAGCCTGTGTAATAGTCCTTACAATCACGTCAGCTGCCGACAAATCCGTGTCATGAGATAATTTTGCGGCAATGGTGACTGCATTGTAGCTTTCTTATTTCTGGGCTATCATCCTAAGGATTCTACACTTCAACCTTGAAAACGGACGGAACTTGCCGCGGACTCCCCCATTACCGAAAGCCGAAGGAGCTAATCGATTCACTCTGGCTTTTGTGCGTACGTGACGTGCCTGTAAGCAATGTTAGTACCCCAAGGACAACCACGAACGACCATTTTCGTGCCACCTCCTTCCGCGGCGTTATCTGCAACTTACATGTCATACATCATATGAATTCTCTGATCCTTCATCTCCTTCCTCACCTTGGCCAGCAAGATCTGAATTGCCTCGACGCTCCACCCCAGCACGCCCGTAAACAGCCTGAGGGTGAACCCTTCGAGCCCCTCGAGAACCTGTGTGACATTCAGCATGCCAATCTCTTTGAGCGCCAGATCTCTGGGCCACGGCCCCAAGGGCAGCTTGATAACTTTGTGGGTGATGTTGATAAACCCCGCGGCCCGAGCCCAATTTTCGAGCTGCGGCCCGGGACTCGGTTCACGTCCCACGGCACGCGAGGCGGCGAGCAGCTCCTTGATCCAGGTGGAAGAGGCTGACTCGGGGGTCATGCTGCCGTCTTCGGAGTAGTAGGCGAAGTCGAAGTCTTGGAACTCGACCCAGCCGCCGGGCTTGAGGTGTCTAGAAGTTGTGTGAAACGTTTAGCTAGGCAGAATCTTGGCCAGGAAGACAAGGGGGGAATGGGGGTGAGGCGTACTGGTGCATCTGTCTAATAAGCTTTTCCCAGTCGAGGATCGAGGCGGCCATGTAGCGTGAGAAGATAAAGTCGAACTTATCCTCATACAACCACTCGCTTTCGACATCATCGACTTCGAACTTGACGTTGGGGGGCACCCATTTTGATTGGATGGCACTCAAGTCGTTTCCCAAAATCTGCAACTCTGGTTAGTTTGTCTCCTAGCACCTCGGGCGTCAAACGATGGAACTTTCTTCAGCGTTTGGGTGTGTGTCGCCCATTTCCATAGACCCTGGGAATGCATCAGCAAAAAAATCAAACCAGAGTGGACTGTCTAGTCACGTGGTTTATTAGAAGCGTACAGATTCCAGTTCCAGTCCCAATGTCGAGAACTCGACCGAGATTCCCGTCGTCAAGCGGCGCAAGGTATAGTTTGTCCCCGATTGCCTTGGTGATGACTGCGTGCATAAGGTCGAGCCGCTCGATTTCTCCCTGTTGTCATTGCTAGTCAGCCTCAATCCGTCATGCGTGGAAATGGGGTTAGCCTTGAGCAAGTACCTCGTCGTTTGGCATGGGGTAAGCTAACAGGCGCGATTGTTAGCCAACGAACTTTGGGGTATCTGCTTCGAATTCGCCGCATCCAGATCTCAAAGACGTGCGACTCACCACCGGACCGGTACGCATGATAGCGCCGACCATGCTCGACGGGGTAGTTCAGGACACTACTTGTTATCGAGGCTGTAAAGTTGGAACTAGGGATGATGCTGGTCAGATCTTGATCTTGGTCTATTCTGCTGATTGTTCGACCCCAAACCGGAACCATGAGTGGTCTCACATTGTACGGTCGTCAATAGCAGAATCGGCGTCGTCGGTGATCTAGAAGGCCAAGCAAAACGTTAGTTGGACAGTTTTGCTGTCGTGGTATATCTACCCCAGGAAGAACCCTAACCGTGTCGGCCTCTATCGTGGTGGCGGGGGCCGCTTCGGTCAGTGCTGGGTCCGCGGGTGGGGATGCCTCCTCTTTGACCGAGGCCGGTTTCGGCGGAGCATCGTCTTCTGCCATCCTGAGTACTCTGAAAGGGTAAAATAGTCACTCTCGTGAGGAAAGATGGGCTTAAGACGCAAGACTAAAGTAGTCCTAGGGTGACTAAATTTCGCAGAGGCCTATCTTGGCGCGAGTTTGGAGGTAAAGAGCGGAGAGTAGTTAATCTAGGTTTCATCCACGCGACTTCGTTTTAGTCCCCGCCGAGGGTCCTCGGCGTCGGACCTTTTTTGATCTTTCGAATCCCGCAGTGGGGGTCAAGGCAACAGAATTCAGATTCTCAATTGCAAAAGGATGCGTTGACCGACCTACCAACATCCTGCCATGCCATGCCGCCCCCCACTAAGACCGCAACAAGGATTGCGCGCTGCGGGGTGCTGGGCTTTCTTCACGCCACTAGTGGCTGCCGCAGCTCGCGTTGTGCATCTATCGAATGGAAGGCCGCCCACTTCCCCTGCCATTCTGCAGTTTTCCCATTTTTGAAAGCCCTGGCTTGCGCCGCCATGCATGGGCAGGGCGCACTGCCGGCCGCGTTTTCCATCCCTTCTCCCAACATGCCAACTGGCCACGCAAACTTCTTAGTTCAGCAGGAGCAGTACTTGAGGAAAATATGGCGCTAGCAGCCCGTCTTGTTCCTTTGCTGGATTTGGCGGGATGAATGCGGAAATGCGACAACCCTCGGACATGTCCCGGCAGACAGTCACGCATCTGTTGTCGCCCTCGAGTCACTCATGATTATGCAAATTGCAGGTGTGTCAACCGATGATTCCAAGTAAGTCAGGCCTCCCCGCTCGGCAGCAGTTCATTGCTTTGCCGGGATCGCGCCGCCGTGCTTCAACGCCGCGGCAGCTGGCCCGTTAAATATCGGTCGGTCGTACATGGTCTAGATCGGCCGGTCCCTGGGATCATTTCCGGAGCCCATGGTGCAAATTAAGGATTCACCTAACTTATCAACCCTATAAGCAGGCCCATTTTTACGGCCTGGCCCGGGTCTGGCAGCGGCAAAAAAGCAATCAAGACCGAACAACCAGACTGCCGGACAAACGGAGTTAAGTTCGAGAAGTGTCGGGATTACCCCGCAACCCCGCACCCGCCCCTCGTTGCAACACTGTGTCGGCCGCACCAGCTGTTCGGGGCGATGGGTTCGATTGACATCACACACTCAGTTAAATTAATGTCATTGTACCTGGCTGTGAAGTAGCAGAATGCGCCTTCCTGCCTTCACCAACATACTAGATATGGGGCGATAGCGGGAACGTACGGTGACTCTCAGCTATGTATTTAAATAAACTTGGAAAGGGGTGGAAGTTCAGCTAGAGCTGACTGGCATGATTTTGGACGTCGAATGGCGCCGAGAGCAGGTGAAATAGCGTTAGTCAATGGAAAGGGGTCATAGACCTAGGCCGGCGACTCAGCTTGCCAAGGGCGACTCTGCAGACCCGGGAAACCCAAAACCAAAAGACTTCTAGGATGTCTAATAACCTCAAGCAGCGCAGACGAAGTCAATCATTTTACCACTCGCAACTGGCCTAGCCAAAGAGGAAATTGCACCCAACATGGAGCCAACTCACACCTTTTCCCAATTCACCGGCTCTCCAGAACTCCAGTATCTGATCTGGGAATCCCTTTCGTCAGAGTAACCAGAATGTGGCCGGCCCCACAGATTTGACTTCTACTCCGTGGATTTCGACAGGATCCTGCCGGGTATGAGAAAATAACGAGCAGTGCCGACCAGAACCTTCATCGGAAACCGCCAATCCGTTCTCGTGAGTTTGACTAGAACATATTCTCTCTGGGCATCGCTACTGCCGCTACCAGCCAGGACACTCTCACTCGTCGGCCGCCACGCCGGCAAGCCATTTGCGAGTTTCTGCACAACGCAGTCTGCTTCATAGCGCCGAGGCAGGCTGGCCTACTAAGCATGGGGCGTGTCGTGAGCCGACGAAGTCGCCGCGGCGATGTTGCAGCCCCACCTAGCCGGGGACATCCTCGCGATATTAGTAGCATTGCCGGGACGCCGTTCTACAGTCCCCGACGCGCTCGCCGCGGTGGGAGCGATCGGGGCGGGCACATGCAAGACGCCATTTTACGAGGCGCAGGAATTCCGCAGCTGGGCTGGCCCCGTAACTTCTCAGGGAAGGCAGTGAGCTGCCTACGTCTGGATTCCCGGGACCAGCGGCGGAGGTGTTCGTGTGCAACAGAGTCCCGGCCGCGCGACGGTTTGTGGGCGGGATACGCTTTAGGACTTCATCCGGGGAGCGTTCCCGGAACGCACTCGCTTGTGCTTCTGCGACGAGGAGAAAACAAACGACGATCATTCGGCAGGAAGCGACGACAAGGATGCACGCGGCGGATAAGGCTCTTGTACCGCCACGGCATGCCTACGTGATAATTATGGTTTACCCCACGAACAGAATTGCCGGTCAGTGCTGGAATTGGCACGCGACCTACGACCCGCGATCTGCGATGAGATCTCCGCCACAGCCGGCTAGCAATGCGCATTTCTGGTTCATGCGAAGGCGAGGAAGTTTGGCGGGTATTCCTTCCTGAGTTATCTGCTGCTAGCACACTTGATGACTGGATTCCTTTAGTCTCTTCCGCCATGTTGTAAAGTATGAAACCTCCTGACTACTATTATCGGGTGAGACTGACTACCGAATCTCCCCTGTATTTTCTAAGTCGGCAATAGGAAGATGCGAATAAGGTAGATGTTGGGAGACTATTCCGCGTTTGAGGACTTCTTATGGGAGATTGTAGGAGATAATACTATGTTCCAGAGCCAGATTGTTAGCAGGAGTCCATTCCACAGGACAGATACTCTTCAGAGGGCCTTCTCTCAAGACTTAGGTCACGCCTTGCCACCGGAAAGCACCGGCAGAATAGCGAGTGTGAGATCCGGGAGAAGGCGGTGCGGTTGCACCACTGCCAGGTTCGCGAGTGCAAGAGACTGAAAGACCGGCTCTCCCGTCGAGATCCCTAAGAGGTCAGATCCGTTTGTGCCATGCACAAGGCGAGAAAGGAGGCGGGCGATCCGCAAGAGGGATAATGAGTGTCGGGCCTTCTATTCCACTAGGTCATGCGTCAGTGCAGGAGGATGACATTTAATAGGGGATATTTGACTACCTGTAATCAATAAGAGAATTGAGGAAATATAAGGACAAAAGAATTGCTGAGAATGATCGTGGTTGAGAGTGTTAACGCACCTACATTGTAGAGTATCCTGGATTAAGTCACTCAGCGGTGCAGTTTGTGGTTCAAACTCGCGAAGTCCAATATTGAACAGGCTCTGGAAACGTGGCAGCCTTCATGCTTGAGATAGCACGGGAGAAAATACTGGCGTCTGGTAACTCAAGAAAAACACATCATTAGTAGCCGGGCTAAAATGGCCTCAGGCATCTAGTCTCACTGGTGTCCATGTCAGTTATTGACTATATTCTTGACAGTTGGATCATGTGCAGCGGCAGCTTTTGGCGACGGAGCAGAGCCCCACCAATGGCAAGCCAGGTTTGGCGTCCGAGGTCGATAGGCGTTGGGTCTGGAACAAGCGCCCCACATGGCAGCTCACTTTGACACGCTGCCTCCTTGTGTCCCAATGCGCCAAACGCTGCTGGAACGGCTTGGCAGTAACGGCGCTCTCCAAAGAAAAATTTTACCCTCCCCTTGCGGCCTTCCGATTCGGTTGGCCCGTGGGCGGTTAGAAAACGTCGGAAAAAATAAGGTAGGAAACAAGAGAAGCACTGCCACCTTCGAGAACCAAGGGTAGGCCTGGACAGTGCATGGACGTTTCAAACTGAGAAGAAGATGAAAAATCCCAAGTTTTGTCTGGCCTCTGTTGAGGCAGTGCTGAGCTTGGCATTCTCCATCGACATCCAGGAGCAGCCGCAAATCTTGGCATCAACGTCGTTCATCATGGCCAAATTATTTGGGCGGTAAATAGTTGCTGGCATCACAAATTTGTCTTGTTTTGCTGGCCACGACCGCAAAGAGCAAATTTCATCTCATCTCTACCGCTAGGCCCCGGTCTAGGTAGCTTCGGGTAGCTCCGCTGGCGCGCCAATGGCGTCGGTGAATGATGCGAAAGTTTCGCTTCCGCTGCCAGGGGGGGAGCTTAAAGGGCAAGCATGCTGTGGACACAAAACGTGGCGGGTTTCCTTGCCCAAAAGTACATGACCACTGTTTTCAATCAGTAGACATTGCCTCCACAATAATTCCTCTTTGGGTGTGGTGAATAGTTTTGGATACGGCCCTTGACCCACGTCATATTTTTTATTTCTTGGCAGGTTCCAGTTCCTTGCTAATTTTTGCTCCTGTAACCGGTGGGAAATTGCGGATTTGGTCAAGCGCAGGGATGAGCATAGAGTCACGGACCAACGATTTCAATGGCCATCCAAGACCGCGCAGGGCTCCTGGGTTTCATCACAACGCCCGAAGAGAAAAAGGCAGCTGGAACGGTGGAACCCAGAAAAGGGACAGATAGATCTCCCCTTCATGCAAGCCTCCGGACCCACATGTACGTACCTATCTTGGCGTTGTTTCACGCGATAAGATGTGGCCGACAAATCAAGAGCCTAAGAATCTTCCGAGCCGCCGGTTCTGCTTTCCGTCGCACGGCCGGGCCGACATGGGCCAGTTGGAGGAGGCGGCGGATCTTCGCGAATAACTTCCAAATTCCGGGCTGCGGTTGGCACATCCCATACGCTCCTGTGGACGAGCAAGTTTGAAGGCCACCGACGCGTGGCCAGGGTAGGCTGCTGTCAGAGACATATATATCGGTTGTGCTTCCTGGCATGATGCCAATGCTAGAATCCAAACGATCAACGGATCTGTTCTCAGATCGTTTTCTTTCCTGGCATTTTCTTTCCTTTCTAGCATATATTTTGCTTGGTATTATGCTTATTGTCTTTTGATTTTTATCGGCCACTTTGCAGCTTTCTTTGGTCTTGCGACTTTTTCTTGTCCTCCCTACCCCCGATTCCCGCTGGTCTGGCACCAGGAGATTCTGCATTTCCCGTCGTTGGTTTTATTTCGCCTGCATTTCAGGTTCCTTCACATGTCAGCACAGTGACCATTTTATAATCACTTTCTTCTTTGATTGACCGAGGCGCCGGATCGGGCCACTCAACTTCAAAAATGCAACTGCCTTCGCTCATCTTCGTCGCCACGGCCCTGGCTGGCCGGTCCTGGGCATCATGCGCATACGGGACTCATCTTGCCCCTCGCGCCGAAGGCGGCCAAGTTGAAGTCAACACATTCGGCTACACTGGTTTGATTGTAAGCCTCCCCTTTTTATATTTTGTACTCGCTCGAGCAAAATGGAACAAACCTAACTTTTCAAATTAGGGCCCGACAAATTGGGTTGCGCTTGACCCCGCAAACGCACTTTGCGCAACGGGCACGCGCCAGTCCCCAATCAACTTGGCCGACGGCCAGTTCACCCTCGTCCAGGCAGCCGATATCAACTTGCAGCTCGCCGACATGCCCGAGGGGACCGAGTTTGAGAACCTGGGCACCACGGTCGAGGTGGTGGCGCAGCCGGGAGTGGGCACGATGAACGTTGGTGGCACCGAGTTTGCGCTCCAGCAGTTTCACTTTCACCTCCCGAGCGAGCATCTGGACAACGGAACGAGCCGAGCCATGGAGATGCACATGGTGTTTGAGAGTGCCGCCGGCAACATTGGCGTGGTGAGCATGTTTATCGATGTTGACCAGGGGGCGGGAGCCGTGGCGGCCGAGCCGGCAGCTGTGGAAGCTACTGCTGCGGAGACGGCCGGCGCGGAGGCTACTGCTCCTGCGGGGACCGAGGCAGCGGCTGCCGGGGAGGCTACTGCTGCTGCCGGGGAGGAGGAGGAGGAGGAGGAGGAGGAGGAGGCTGCCACGGCTGCGGTAGCGGAGAAAAGGTGGGCCGGCAGGATCAAGAAACGGGTTCCTGAGAGAAAGGAGACGCGTCATCAAATGCAGCCACGGGCGACGGCTGGAGAATCCACTTCGTCGACGCTCCTTGAGACTGTGTTTGCATCCGTCGGCCAAGTCAGCCAGCCCGGATCCGTGACCAAGACGGCTCCACTCGTCATGTCGGAGCTGCTCACCACCCTTAATGCGGGGCAATTCCAATCGTAAGTTCTCTCCTACGCGGTTCCCTGCCAATTTCGCATGCCACACAATCTCGGTTGCTAACTGCTGGATGATAATTTAGGTACTCGGGTTCGCTCACAACCCCGCCTTGCAGCGAAGGGGTCACCTGGCTCGTGTCGACACAGCGCCTACAAGTCCAGGCCGCCACGTTTGGAAGCGTCCGAGACGTGATTGGGTTCAACTCGCGGTTCCCTCAGAACACCATCGGGCAGCCCAACCTTCTCCAGGTCGGTGCTGCGGCCATGACACAGTCCGTTCAGGTTGCGCATGTCCAGGCACATGCTGCTCAGGGGCTTTCGCCGCTTGGCGGGGCAGTCATTGTCGCTGGACATCGGGAAGTTTAACAGAAGATCTGTCTCATCAGCCAACCGTGTATCCAACTAGGTCGATATTCTATCAAGACCCATTCTGCATGGCACAAGATTTCTTTTAATGAAAACATCAGTGAATACATGCCAATGATGGCGAATGGATGCATCATAATGAGAGATTGAAATAATGCCTTCGCAAATGAATGAGTGTACCCTACTTGCAACGGAAAGCCTATCCGTGGGTATAAAGGAGTGACATATCTGCAAACACAAAGGAAAGACATGCAGATCCTGCTAGTCTGATGTGCCCCGGTAAAGCCGCGGCCTACTTTACCCGAAGCACAACAACATGGAACTTGGAGCGAAGAGCCGACTTAATCCGGGCACGCAACCCGCGCTGGCGAGG
>Ga0247774_1000599_pt1 | contig 17936 bp, 15 predicted proteins | sample UWRJL001104B6_FD_179933 | JGI IMG/M metagenome (GOLD analysis project Ga0247774, IMG submission 179933) | Plant litter microbial communities from Arlington Agricultural Research Station in Wisconsin, United States - UWRJ-L001-104B-6 | ecosystem: Environmental > Terrestrial > Plant litter >... | reverse complement strand
ATGTGATTTCGCATAAGAGTAGTCGACAGCTGCTGCCGACTTCCAACCGAAGCATCCTCGAAACCCGCAACTGGGATGCTGCATTGGAGACGACCTGTTAATTGGTGATAAAGCAGCTTCGCATTTTAAGGCGATACATCTGCGAACGCTGCCTTAAGATCGGGTTTACATCTTGGCACAGCTAGATGTAACCAATTTGAGCTGCAGGTTTTGACTGTATGATCCTCCGTGTCTCCGTGGTAAGCATAGGAGCGCCAAATTCATCCTGCCGGCCCAGACCGCAGCGCACTCTTATCCTACCCACATCCCAGAATTCAACTGACTTCCCTGTTCCAACAGTTTATGGTGCCGTAATTGTTGGAGCGACAATGCTTCCTAAAATCGAACATAGTCGCTTGGCCGAAAAGGCCTGTATTATCAGCACACTCACAATCCATAACCCAATCACTCTCCATCTTGCACCTTCGACAGGTATCGTCGAAATGGCCCCTATCGATGACATCGGTCAGCTGACGTGGTCACATGGATCACGGAAGTTTTAAGACTGGCAATTCAAGACCAAGAGAGCTCGACTCACTCTGTTCTCCATGCCAATTTGCCGTCAATATTAGCAATGTGGTTGTGGAGGGCAACAGTTGGCGTTTTGAGGATTGGAGGTTCGTCTATCTCGTTGACGCAACTGGTTTGAAGAGTGATCTCGGTGGTTTCATCGACAAATAATAGCTTTGGACTCCAACAGTACTTTATGAGGGGTCCGTCGACTGGCAAGGGACTGGACGGCGGAGAGGTCACCCGCCCGAGGAAGCAACAAGCAATGATCGAGGTGAATGGTGAAGCACGCATGGTGGATGTCTCTTTCCCGGGTTGGATTTTTGCAGTGATTTTGGTTTCGGCGATACTAATCTGGTAGGGAAAGGATTCCAAAGGCTTAAATGCGTGAGTTGCGGCCGGACTCGTGAACAAAGAAGGAGAATGTGCGGAGTGAATGGCGTAAACGCACTCGCAGAGCGGGTGCGGTCGCACGGTGGAAATTCGGATCTGCTCCTCCTGATGGGTGTTTGCCATGCGCCCGAAAAAACCCTTTTTTACAAATTTTTAGAAGAAACAGTTTGCGGCTTAGGTGCTCCTGTAATTGCTGCCACGGGAGGCACTCCGTCGCACAATATGCTGCTGTCCTTCACCCCGGTACAACACGGCGCAATGGGCCTGTTCCACAATTGTCTGGTGCTAATATGACATGCCAAAGTTGATTCTCGGCATAAGACTTAGACTTCTAGTACTACTTATCCATTTCTGGCTTGTTAACCAATTTCTATCTTCTCTGTCTCTCACAACTTGTTGGGAGTTTTAATAACTTTTAGCGTCTCTGTCGTCCTCCATGTCTGATATACTCTCGACTTTACGCGAAGAGTTGAGTTTGCTTGAACTCCTGTGATTCTGGGCCTCTTTCTCTACGAACCTCCCTCTTTAATCATAGCCTTCCGAGGAATTCTGAACCCCTCTGCTAGCAGCGATCTTTCCTCGTTATGGCTTGAAGTGCTCTTATATCCTGACGGATTAAGATCGCCAGTTGCCATCCGCCGTCGCTGAATCAGAGCGCCATGGGCCTGTGTTTTTGCTCCACTTTCATTATAGGGGCTGGCCCCATCGCGAATAGTAGCCTATTATGGCCAATTTGGTATTCCGTGATCTCAGTAGAGCAAGTTTGTTCCCGCATGCAAACCTGTGAAAATGGCTTCCCTGGCATGTTTTATGAAACGAGCGAATCATCTTCCTGGCAGCTCACACGTCGTTGAATATGCCAACGTCCCGACGACCGGATGTCCCTTCATCAGCCTTATCGCCATAGGCCCCTGCATCTTCCTTCTTCCACGGCAGACCATGCGTCCACCAATACCAGGTTGACACTGTCGTGACAGTGAGAATCGCCGCGAGCACGACAAACACCCATAGATAGCCTGAAAACACAGTCTTCTGCGCATCTGGGTCCCAGGCAAAGACGGTGGTGGAAAATATTGACTTGCACGAAGGCAACACCTAAAGTCAGCTCGCTGCTCATAGGTCCTAGTTGCGTCTAACTTTGACGTGCGGTTCTGGAGAGTGGGCAAGTTGTGAGGGGGGGAAACATACCGCGACTGCCGTCACAGGAAGAAATACCATGGTCAAAAGCGCAATGGAGCGCATCTGGGAACTGTCACGTTTCATTTCCTCCGTCATCTGAGTGGTTACCCGCGCCAGGTTGGTGTTAACGCGGGATATTTGCGTGTTTACCCTATTTTCCTCGCGGGCGAAGTGGTTCCACATCTATTGCCCGCGGAGCTCGTCAGCAAGCAATTCACGTAGCCCAAGAAGAGTGCGGATGAAGAGGGCTGATTGCCGCCAGTTAGAATGGGGACCGACCGTTTGCATGGTAAGCGACATGTTGGTTACCACCATACCACATTCGTTAATTTTCTCATCATACTCGTTTAGTATCTCCTTCAGCCGTACTCTAATTCGCTCTCCCGTCAACTTGATTTGAGCTGCCGCCTCAGCAGATGGACTCTTGACCTGGATATCCGCTCCCTTCGACTTCCACCCCGTCGCAGCTGTTGTCCCTTTATCAGCCTCGGAGACCATCTTTATCACCTGCTGTCGCGTTGACTTCATGACATTACTCAGGTCTTGGCTTTGGTATGACATCTGAAGGAAGGACATAAGCTTCGGCTTCAACTCTGTCGTCAAGTCAAGCAAATCGCCAGAGTCCGCCCGTGATGACTGCAGCGAGAACTCGTTTAGGATCTCATCGATGGCACCACTGAGACGGACCCGCTCCGCTTCGGCAAAGATACCGGGCACGAACATAGGGTGCTGTAGCGATGTTGTCCCCCTGCGGATCCGGTGAAGGAACTGGTCCCTTTGCTTATTGTCACAGCCGTAGACGACACCAACGTTGAAGCCATGTCGTGGGAAGTGAGTCGCAGATATGGCCAAGTCCCTAGGTATGATGGATGATGTCCGAGAAGTATAGGCTGGTGAGCAGATTGCTGTCAGTTACATAGAAGGAGATTTGCGTGCCGTATCCATTTGTGAGAAAGAGAGAATAGCATACTGAGCATTGGCCCTAGTGGATGAGGCACTGCCAGGCATTGCGCCGAGAAGTATGGAACTTGTCTTTGGGCGGTCCGAACGATCGTAGGATGAAGACCGAGTTTGTCAACTAGCTTGCGGAGAACAAACTTTTCAAAAGGCAAATGCCACACGGGATCTGGCCCGGCAAACCGAAGGCGTTTTACACGAGAGCAGAGGCTAGATAGTAGTTAAAGGCTGCTTGATCGCCACCCTTGTGATATCCCGACAGGTCATGGGGCTTACATGAGAAGTAGTCCAGGTTCCGCATGATCTGGTGAAAGGCATTTCTCCTAGAACGCCGATTTGGCGTTGTTACTTCTAGGCTTAACTGGGAAGTCGAGATGTTGTACCTTGTTGAGCCAATAATCCCATTGCGAAGCAGTTTCTAGATTCGTCGTGACGGGAGCCTTGCGGGATATTTCTTTAGTTCATCTCACCCAGCTGCTCATGGCGCCAGCCTCTACTTTACCTCGTCAGACACCAGTTTTCGTATTACGAGGCTCTCGCCGCCCCCATAACGAAAGAATCCAAAGTCCTTATCGGACCAATCGACGTCTTGGCGCTCCCAGTCCATTAGTAGACTCTAACTATTTCAATATTGAATGTAATGGCAGCAGAGCAGTTCAAGCCGACCGCTGGGAGTTGGTTTTACTAATATTAGTTGGCACAACCGGCCCACGCCAGATGCTCGCCCTTCGGTTCCAATGTCGTCGATCAGTCATGAAGAAGTCAGGCATTGGAGCATTTTACGGGTGCATACATGTCCGGAATGTTTGTCACTAAGTAAGCGGGAGTCAATTTGAACAAGTCAATTGATTGCAGATTGAGGGGCGGAGCATGTGGAGCAATACAGGCGGTCAAGATAAGTGGATTCAGCGAGTAGGTCGGCTGCTAGCATGTGCCCTCTCCGCTTGGCCAGATACCTTTGAGAATTTTCACGTCCCTCACGGAACCAGTCTCGCACTCTCAGCACCAGGACACCTTCAGTGCCGTGACACAGCGTCAAGAACCCAACCCGCAGTAGATCGTGGCAAAGTTTGATAGGCCGCCAGACTCATACGCGAGAACCCCACATTGCCGTGCTAGCTTAGCTGCATACGGCCCGCGCCCCTCAGCCACAATTCCTTACCATAAAATATCTCGCGGTTCGACTTGATCTTCGAATATACATCATATCAAAATTCCTTTGGTAGGATCTCTGTTATATCCCTTCCCGCAAAGAAGATGACTGAGGGATCGACGAAAGGAGGGACGACGGGTGCACCTGGAGACGCCCAACCGCCACCGCCCAAATTCAGTCATGCGATGAGCAAGAAGTACAAAGATGCGACGTCTCTTGAAGAAATTCTGGATGAAAGGTTTCCGGATGGAAACTACCATGTAACGGTGTGTAACTAATAGGAAGCGTTTGTACATACACCTAACATACCGTTTGCTAGGTCACTCGAGACCGGTGGATTCTGCTTCTTCCAACTCAACTTACCCAAGTAAGACAGAAAACATCTAATGCATTAGGCCGGAAGTCGCGCCTAACCAGAGTTTTGATTAGGAAGAGTTCAAACAACTTGAAAAGAGTATAGAGGAGCACTATTGAGTACAGAGTTGGAACTATACAGCATTACGATTTCTATCGGGCAGCTGGGAGATATTTAACAGGGGTTATCTCTAGTACTAATTGAATAACCTGAAACGGGAGGTACAACTAAGACACCAGGCCGTGTTGATCCCGCACACATGGTCGTCCGCCTACGCGCCCCTTGGTCTGGTAAACGAATCGATCCGACATCCGTCATACATTTTCTTCAATTCCGAGCACACTTCCCTGCTCGTTGCCCGACCCTCAGGTTCGGGGACAAGCATTCGGTCGTCAATAAAGTCAAGAAACTGGTCTGTGTAGTCACTTGCCTGTGAGCACCTCCGCAGCCTCTTGATCCACCCTGTGACCCTCGCCTTCCTCGTCGCCGATATCTCGCCAGTCGGTGCCCTCTGAAGTGAGAAGAACGTGTCCTCCGTAAACTTACTGTTCAGCCCAGTCTCCAGTCGTTCCTGAGAAAACTCCGTCTGCGCTGCATTGAACCCCTCCAGCAACCACGTGATTATCTCGAGGAACATGCAGCCGAGGCTGAAGATATCAGCCTTCCGGCTAATCTTGCCGCTCGTGGTGTCAAATTCGGGAGCCCGGTATGTCGAGCTGTTGTCTATTCCCTTGGGGTTTTGAATTGACCGAGAGATGCCTGTGTGCAGACGTCCCAGCCCAAAGTCAGCCAGCTCAAGGCGATAGTCTCTCCGGTAGCGGCTCTCAAAGTATAGGACGTTGTCGCCCTTAATGTCCCCGTGCCGTCCGTAGAGCTCGACATCCTTGTCGGGAATGTTTTCGATATAGTGGGGGATGTGATGGGCGCGCTCGTTGTGCACCAGCCGCAAGGCCGTGGCCAGCTTGAAACATTGTTCTGCCACCCAGTCGGCCCGCTGGACCCGCTCGGTCGGCCTGTCCATGAATTTGAAAAAGTCCCAGAGGTTTCCCTCGGCCAGCGGGAAGAGGAAATAGAATCTTGGGCCTTCTCCTGACTTCAACACTTCAAAAGTGGCTAGGATCCGGATGACGTGCAATTTTGGGTGCTCCTGAAATGGTAACATGGATGCGAGTTCCAAGTTGAAGCTGTCGCGGTCGCTGCTCAATAGCCTTTTCAAGGCAAATTTCCGACTTCGTGGCTCGACCTAAACGAAAGATATCAGCGGCGACTTTCAGTAGTTTGGTTTGCAAACCTAGTAGCGAGTACCTACGTCAAGGGCTTGGAGGTCAAGATTGTCTGAGTCAATCTCCACCTCATAAACCTCCCCAAATCCTCCCTCGCCCTTCACCGTGACCCTGGCTCTCGTATCGGGATCGTGCTGAGAAGTAACAGTCGGTGAGATCTCCATGGGACGTTTTCGAGTAAAAGGCAGTACGTCATCGCTGTCAAGGACAAGGTGTATGTGCTTTCCCGGACGGGTCTTGATATAAGGCGAGCAAAAGAAATGGGAGACCCCACATAAGTTATCGAGGACTTTCGTCCTTTTTATTTCAACCGAGTGTTTCCCTTTATGCTCCTTGCAGATGACGCTTCCCTTGTCCGTAGATTTGGTCGTTGCCGGGAGACACTTGTCGGTTATCTTAGCTTGCAAGATTTGGAAGAGATACTTCTCATGGTCATTGTAAATAAGAATAGCCAACACCTTGACACACGGAGCGGCGCAAAGATCTCCACTCCCGCCTCCGTATCGTATCTGAAGCGCAAGATCTTGCTCAGAAACACCGAGACGGGCAAAATCCTGTCTATCACTGCTGTTGAGGGATTTGATGACAGCCAGTATCTTTTCCGGAGTCATGATGCCGTAGATTCGATCATTAGGAATAAACCACTGCTTGTAGTCGTCACACTCATTAAGGGAAATGCGGGCATAGTGCAATTCGCTCTGAATGGCTTCGCATGCTTCCTGGTTGTGTGGAGGTTGCCACGGCCGAGGCTCCCACCCCGCGGGTCTTTTGAACAAGGACGGGTGGTCTTCTCGGTAGGCATCCTCGCCCCTATTTTTGCACAATAAAACCCGATGATCCTCTAATCCAAGAAAACCCTTGGCGCCATAGTCGATGATGGGGTCTCCCTCAATGGACAAGATACCGTCGTCCATGACCGATTGGTGGAAAGGCGGAATGTTTTCAAACGAGGCGAAATGTCGCAGATTCAGGATACACAAGGTCTCGAAATGTCCCTGTAACGGCCAGATATAGGAATATAGAGAGTGATGATCTGGGAACAATGCTGAGCACAAGTTTCCAATGTGCTAGGCTGTGAGCGAATTGTCGGTCAAGTCGCGGGGAGATGGAACAAATAGATCAATCATGGCCAGCCGCGGGAACAGTGGTCATATTACTGATATAACCTTCGCAGTATTTCCACTTGACAACAAGTAGCGCTTTTGACAAGCCGATTGGTCTATTTCCTGCAGCAAAGTTTGAGGGGGGTTACTTTCTGATTGCCTGATGGGGCTGAGCTGCACCATGGCCAGTTTGCCAGCCTATTAGCAGGTGCCAACGAAAGCGAAAGTGAAGAAGTGAAAACTTTGAGGCAGCAAGGCAACCAGACTCCTGGAGATGGAGGGTATCTGTGAATTTCGCTCGGTACCATATGAACAGGTCCGATATTGCAGTGCATGAGGTTCGGCGTCTACATTCTGGTCGGCAAAACTTTCCACAAAGAAAGGCCCGATATACACTACAGCAGAAACCGCCGGGCGTATCATATTGCACTTCGTTAAGAAAAAAAAGGCTCGAGGACCTTTCGGATATCGACACGGAGCTTACAGAGTTGCAGACAGCAATACGACGGAGTTCAATTTAGTGTCCAGTTGAGGGCCAGAAAGAATAGTAAATTAGATGTAGTCCGCCTACTTCCCTAGATGATGCACTTAGACCTGCAGTGAGACAGCAACGGCTGACACCTTCACTAATTTACGTATGTAATAATGTTCCACTCTGCCGCATTTAGCACCCGCAGTTTGGATCGCACACCGCCTGTTGGTGGCGCAATGGCGCAACCCTTTTCTCACCGGTACTGGGGCGAACCACGAGGCAGTTTTTTGCGTGGGTCGCAAGTGCTGGGACTACGGTCCCTTTCCGGCGAATATTAACCCCCACACAAAACTTGAATGAAAGGAAGTGTAAAAATGCAGCTCCATTCGCGAGATCGTACTGGTCGACAGAGTTTTTAACATCACCAGGAATTGAGCAAATTTAATTGGATAACTCTCAAAGGTAGTTAAGCTACTTTTGCATTTTTTGCCTCGTATGAAGCCACTGGACTCAGCGGAGCAGCACTTAGACAACACACAAAGAGCAGCTAGTTGACGGATGGTCCACAGTTACCGCAAGTCTAGCCGAGGCGAAATTTGTAGTGGGGCGTACAAATGAAGGCTGTGGGCATGCGATTGAAACATGATGTCACCTTCATGTATAAGAACTCACGATGCTGCTCGAAAATGCGGACTACATCTTCAGCAGTTCCCATCTGCAGCCATGCGTCGGGCCCCTAGGTGAGCTTCAAATAGAATTATGTTCCGCCAGTAATTATTATGTGTCCCTCCCAATATTCAAATCTCCATCCCCTATCACCAGCCAGCAGCCTCTCGTTCCAATCCCATACCGCAGTTTCGAGCTACCTAGCAGCGAGGACGACAGCTTCTGGCAAAATGCCTTCCTCTGGACGAACTAGTCATTCCAGCCGCGGTCGTGTGCAGAAAACTGAGGACGGCGCATATTCTATCACGTGGCACGCACGACACGTCAACCGCAAGTATCTTGAAAGAACCTTGGACTCTCAATTTCCTGGACAGTATTCTGTTCGTGTACGTTATTACTGATCCGATAGCGGAAATCTGCGGGCATTTCCGGTCCTCGATGCTAATATTCTGTAAATGAGCAGCTCCAAAGAGACATTTACCAAGTGACTGTTCCCAAAACCGCCACGGAGGTCTGTCCGCAAATGCAGCTGAGAAGAAGTACGAGTAATAGTGCTAATGTTCTGTGAAGGATCAGATTCGGCGTTATTGTACCTGAGTACCTAATGGGCAGTGTAGCGAGTGGTCATGTTCAGCCACTCTCGCCTGTCCACAGCTGCGTGGCATATTTGTTAGGTGTTGGTCACCAGGATACATATCGCTGTCTACATGATAATTTTAGACAGATGTAAGGTTTGGCCTTGGGGTGGAACAACAAAACTTGGTCCTCAATAGTACAGGCAAATATATCAACTACGCACATGGAAATCTCCATCCCTATGTCGACCAAATAGATCCTGGCTTCAAATCGCCCAATGTAACGTAGAGGGACTCAGATATGCAATCAAAAGAGAGCTCGACGCCATGGCACAATGTGAAATCCCTACCGTTATCCATAATTCTGATTGGCCGTGCTGGGAATGTTCCGTATTTGATGCCAGTTACTGTAAACGACGCTCGGATTGGAGTCCTCGCCATGTTAGTTAGGTAGCTTTCCAGCCATGAGTTATTGTCATTGAGAAGATTAATGCTGCAATAGCACCAACTAGATTGTGGAAAACCCCACTGCTTAGACTTTAAACCTGTAGTTTGGGGCTTGTACGTTGTAGGTGTGTTGTGTCTTTAGCCTATGATGTCAATATGTCTTTGGGCACTGTAAGGACGGCAGGACCGGGTAAAGCGAGATAAAGTTGAAGAAGCTGGAGAGTATATTGCTTTGGAATACATGATTACCCGTCTTACCATTATTCAGACCCTTATATCGCGCCGGCCGGACAGAAAACGACCCGGGTTGCAGATTCGCGATTGCAGACCACCCGCCGTGGCACACAGTAGAATCCCAGCTCAACTGGAGGTCGAGGCCTCCGATCTACGTTTTACCGTTATTTAAGATACCGCGCATCGCCAGGCCGATAAATGCGAGATTATATACCCATCCTCGCTCGTAGCACGTATTCCAATCTGCCAGAGAGCACATATTCCATTAGCCAGACCTTCGGAATGAAAACCACTTACTCGTTCGCCGCCCTTGCGACCGCAATGGTGTCCGCCACCATCACCCCAAAAGCAGACCTTCCCAACCCGGCCGATGTCCAAATGAGAGTCCACTACGCGGGCACTGGCTGCCCGGACAACTCCATCACTGCGACTATCTCTCCCGATCGCGCCGTCCTAAAATTCATTTTCGACGCCTTCCAAGTCTCCACCGGCCCTGAAACGCCCACCTCGGAGAGCAGAAAGACCTGCGCCTTTACCCTGGTCCTCGAGCACCCGGCCGGTTACCAGTACGCGCTCGAGTCGGCCCTGTGGCACGGCTGGGCGCAGCTCGACGACGGCGTGGACCTTCGCCTCGATGCATCCACGTTCTTTGCGTCGGAGCCCCCCGCTGCGACTTCGGTCCAAATTCACGCGAGTAGCAAGAGCGGTTCCCTGAATTGGTCGGAGGGGCAGGTCTTTACAAAAGTGGATGAAGTTCTGGCGTTTTCTCGTGTGTACAGCAGCTGTGTGCCTGAAAGTGTCGTGTTTCTCAATACGAGGGCGATGCTCACGAGCCAGGACCCGCGGGCCTTTGGGTCGACGGCAGAGGAGAATGTGGTTACGTCCTTGGATTTAACGCTGGATTGGCGGCAATGCTCCTAGTAATATTCCAACCCTAACTCTGCCCCTCCCTGATCATAAAGAGACGGGAAATACGCCCTAGCGATCAAAGGATAGTTTAGAACTAACGCGGTGGTGATACAACTACCAGGGTGATGAGGAGATAGTGTTCCGGGCCAGGAAAGCCCCTAGTCTGTTTCCTAGACGGGAGGAAGGACCTGTTTGATCAAGCCACACAAGTTAAGATCTTATAGCGTTGGAGACTGAAGGTGATAATTATCTCTATTCTGTCTGTCTAACTCCATGAACCGCGGCGGCAGCTGAAGAGGAAATGGACGACCGGTAGTACGTCGGCTCAACCGACACCGGGCTCCAACATATAGATCGTAAAGATTATTTTGTAAATCATTATGGGACCCATTCGATTGATAAAAATTTTGCCTGATAGGATCCCGTACATTGCATCTTGACGTAATAAGCCTCCCCAACAAGACGATACCCACTTCCATCGGCCGTCCTACACAAGATGAAGCAATGCTCAAATCTCGTCTCTATATCCCAGAGGCCGAGATGCAATGCTAAACCTTTCGTTGGCACAGAAAAATATCCCACGGTTCGAGACCCTGTGTGTTATCACATCGAGAGATGCACCTTGCGGCCCGCTGTCTCAGTCATCAAACAACACTGGCAAAACCGCTACCAAGGGGTGAAACCACACGTCCATAATGTCAAGCCGGCCCCACAGATCCATGGCGCTTGCATTGCTATGGAGGACGGTGTCTTCCGACATTTTGATTCGGTGCCCAAGTTGTCCAGTAGTCCACTGTCAAAAGGTTCCAATATATTTAAAAATTTCGGTATCTCCCTCAGTTTGCAGCGCCCACGCTTTGAATATGGTTAGGGTTTTCACACGAGAAAACTAACTACGTTACTGGGAGTTAGACCTAGCACGAGAGAATTTAAACTGTACCGATAAAAGCTTCACGAATCTACCGACATAAGCACCCTCTTTTTCTAGTAGTGGATGGGAATGGACGCAATTTCAAGCTCCGCGATTCCGTCGCCGCAACTCGTCAATCGAGCTGGCCGTGTCCACCACACTCTCCCACAAACCCCTGTACGTCAGCCCTAGTACCTCTCTCGACCTCGAATTATTAAACTGCATCACATTGTCCGGTATGTCATCCACCGTCCCGTCTGGCAGCCCGCTTCTGCATCCCGAAAACTTATCGCCGATAATATCCGCAATTTGCTTGTTCGAGAAGTGCCCGCCCACGACGTAGAATCTCTTCCCCCCGGCCTCGGGAACCGTCATGGCCCGAACATGCGCGAGCGCCACGTCCCGCACGTCGACAAACGTAAAGACGGGGGCCGTGGGCTCCAGGCCGTCCTTCATTCTTCCCAGGAACATGTCCCGGATGCGGTGGTTAGACGTGTTCATCGCGTCCAAGTCCGCGAGCGTTCGCTGCAGGGGACCAAAGGTGTAGGTATTGTTGATGACGGCGAGGTCAAAGCTTGGCCGTGGTTGAGCCTGGACAAATTCCCAGGCGGCCCTTTCGGAGAGGACCTTGCTGGCGACGTACGCGCGCTGAGGGTCTTGCAGGGCGTCCTCCCACGTCCACGGTGCCCAGCTCGACTCGTCGTAGACAGGTGGTGGGTTGAGCGGGTTCACCATGGCGGCGGATGAGGATGTGAGGACCACCCTCTTCACAGTCGGGGCATGTGCGCTGATGGACTTGAGAATTCCGGTTGTACCTTTGATGGCTGGGTCGAGGAAGTCCCTGACCGGATCCTTGACGTTGAGGTGGTATGGCGACGCCGTGTGGATGACGTAGTCGAATGCTTTGTGGGCTTGGAATATCTACGGGCCTCCTGGGTTAGCTTCCCGGGGTTCTGGCTTGGATAGCTATTGGCGGTCTGTTAATAGGGTGGACAAACATGATTGAAAGCTCCGTCACTGGCCACATCCCCTACCACGGCATAGTCGATATCTCCCCTGAATCGTGGGTCGGCTGCTTCGAGCATTAGGCGACCCTTTTCCGTTGACCTGGTGGTCACGGTCACTTGGAAGCCGTGCTCGAGGAGGCAGTCAAGAACATGGGAGGCAATGAAACCTGTTCCACCTAGTGATTCTGGAATTAGCGTTTTCACTTCAGAAGTTTAGATGACAAAACTGGCCATTTTCCTGCAGGCTGTGTATGGCATTGTCTTACCGGTGAGCAGCACGCGCTCTCTGACCTCCTTTGTCGTTGACATCCCGCGGATTTAATTGACTACTAGCGTCGAACACTTATTATAAATCCTCTTCGCAAGACTAATATTCGTCCGAATCAGAATTTTGTTGAGGAATGGAGATCTTTATTTTTCATCAATGTTTCGCAGATGTGCGGCGATACAGGTAAGCGGTACTCATTACGGTGCGGTAGGACCGTACGTCCGACAGGGACGATCGGACCTCCGAAACCTGCCCCTCGCGGCACTTTCTTAGCCGCCTACCTGCCGCAATTCAACCTACTTTGGCATCTTAACCGCGGCACGAACACATCCTTTTAGGCCAACATTGAATTTCAATAGAAAACAATCGCGGCTGGGATGTGAGTACGAACAGACCTACAAAACCCCCCGCAGAATCGCTCACCATGTCCGACTCATCAACTTGCCCCTTCCACGTTGCCATAATTGGCGGCGGTATAACCGGCCTCTCCCTTGCCATCGCCCTGCATGCCCGCTCCATCCCCTTTACGTTATATGAGCGGTCCCCGGGCTTCGGCGAGATCGGCGCCGGCATCGGCTTCAGCCCCAACGCTGAAGCGGCCATGGCCGGCATCGACTCACGGCTTCTGGAAGCTTACAGTCGCGTGGCTAATCCCAATGGGGACGATTACTTCAAGTGGGTGGATGGGTACAGGACGGGCGAGGTGATGTTTAAACTGTATCTGGGCAAGGACGGATTCCGGGCTTGCAAGAGGGCAGAGTTTCTTGAAGAAGTTGCGAAGCTCGTTCCGAAGGAGAAGGTCAAGTTCGGGAAGCAGCTTCGGGATATTCAAAAGGCGGAAGGCGGAAGGGTGAGGACTCTATTCGATGATGGAACCACTGCGGAGACCGATGTTGGTACGTCTTACTTCGCATCGCCTCTGTAGAATCCATGGCTGGCTATGAGCTAGAACCTGCCAGCGAAAGTTCAAATCTGGGTGCAAGACGAGATCTAACCTTTAAACTTCCCACAGTTGTCGGCTGCGACGGCATCTGGTCCCAAGTCCGGCGCCACGTCGTGGGAGAAAACCATCCCTCCGCCCGCTCCGGCTTTTCCAAAAAGATCTGCTTCCGAGCGCTCATCCCTATGGAACACGCCCGAAGTGTCCTCCCCGAGCCCAAGCTCGCCCCCCGCTTCATGTACAACGGGCCGGACGCCCACCTCATCACCTATCCCGTGGGCATGAATGCCTTCCTCAACGTCCTCGTCGTAGTCTCCGAGCCCGAATGGACCCAGCCCGAAGGCAAGCATGTGGGCGAAACGAAGGGAGGATCCAAGGCAAAGGCCGAGGCGGCGTTCCGGGGGTGGCACCCCACGCCCCGCGCCGTCGTGTCGCTGCTCCCAGAGAACCTCGATACGTGGGCCATTTTCGACATGTTTGAGAACCCCGCCCCCGCCTTTCGCCGCGGTCGCGTCTGCGTGGCGGGGGATGCGGCCCATGCCGCGGGGCCGCACCTTGGCGCGGGGGCGGGGCTGGGCATCGAGGATGCGCTTGTGCTTGCGGGGGTGCTGAAGAAGGCAAAGGAGGAAGCAGAGGCGCAGGACTGCCGTGTTGGCGGGCCCGACGTCGGATTGCTGCTGGAAGCGGCTCTGAAGAAGTATGACGCAGCGAGGCGACCGAGGACCCAGGCGGTGGTGGCGCACACCCGCGAGGCTGTCGACTTGTTTCAGTGGAAGGAAGGGTGTGGCGGGGAGGAGGCGGAGACGTTCGGGCGTGAGATTACGCGGCGCTTTCGCAATGTATGGGAGAATGGAGGACTGGAGGGATGGTGAGTTATGTTGCTCATAGGCAGCCATTACATGTCCGAACAGAACTCCGTTTGTGTCAGATTGTGATGCATCAGCATGAGAGACGACTGAATTGTTCTGTCTATTCAAGATGTTGAAAAGGTTGAAAAGTCTGCCCTTCAGTCTCATGACAAGGATCTCACGGACCACCATTTACGTCAGGACATCACGTGGTTCCATTCGAGACATCAGTTCTGACAGTTTGCGAGGTTGAACCTTTGAATTGATCGAACCACTATCTTGTATAGTTGCACCGGTGGATACGTTTGTGGGCTATGTCCCACAATAGGCCCCTCCTGGTCTTGAAGGACCACTAGCAGGTTGTGTTGTATCATGCCCTACCGAATCTCATCTGCTTCTTTGACTTGGGAATATGCCGTGTCTGACTTGGGCTGACGTTTTCGCAAACCCCACACTTTTGCTTCCTTTTGCTTCCTGGATTTGCCGGCAACAGCGGCAAAAATTCCATCTACAAGGACATATCTTCCCCTTCGCGCGTCTCCATCGGGCCCTACACTCACACCCGAAGTATCTGAGTCTTGCCGAAAAGTGCTGTACAGCTCCTGTCGAACCTCCTTGTCCGTCATAGTCGTCGCCCGCGCAAGCACCTTGCGCGCATCCTCCGACTCGGCTACCTGTGCAACCACCTGCCACGAGTTATTCAGAAGGCTCGACCTCGTCCTCCTAAACATGCTGCCCGCCACGAAGAATAGAGCCACCTGCACTGTTAGGATCAAAATGGCCCCCGTGAAGCCCTTGAGGTCCTGTGGCACCAATGCCTGTTCAAACGACTTGATCTGCGCAGAGTCGGCGAGGTCATACGAGTCCACCCAGCGGTGAAACGCCTCCCTTGCTACCAGGGTGTTCACCGCCGTCATGGCCGGCGCTGGCTTCAACTTAGACTTGAGGTACGAAATGCCTTGCAACATGTCTCTTAGCATGTCCTCGACAAACTCGCCTGTCCTGACATAGTTCTGCGCGTTACCCCGGCACGCGGTGCAGAAGACGAGTGACTTGCTGCGGCCGTCGTGCTGTAGCGCCGTCTCGACGAAGGAGGCGTTGCCGTCGCGGCAGTCGTACTCGAGCGTGCCCTGGGATTCGGCCAACTTCCGCGCAATGGAGACGGAACCCTCGGAGAGGCGCATCGTGTCGCGAGTTTTGGTTAGGCCGTCGAGTTTGAATTCGGCGGCTGCCTCGTCGCCGAAGAGCTTGTTATAGCGGAACGGGAGGAGCTGAGCCGCCAAATTCTGAGCCGAGTAGCTTCCTCCCGTGGGCCGCCACTTCACAATGGGTTCCACCATTGGCTGTTCGGAAAAGGCCAGAACCCTAGCGAATTTGAGCGGCGCGCAGCGTGGCCTGTGGAATTCCCCCGGCATGTTAAATAAATTCTGCTTGTCAAGCGCAGACTGATGGGGGGCATTTGGGGGGCGCAAGGCAAACCTACATCATGACATCAAAGCAATAGGTTCCGAAAAATGGTACCTGAAGGTCCCCATCTACACCATCTGTGCGGTCTTCTCCAGAGAGAGTGGCGGTGATATTTGCCCACGGTCCGTTCAGTTCGCCATCATCCTCCTGTGCGGTGAACCTGAGGGTCGCATTTTTGCCAAAAGCTGGCTGCGATAAGCTCGACCCGTTGATAAAAAGATAGCTCTGCCCAAGACGGTCGGAAAGGTGGTCCAACTCTTCGAAACTCTGGGATGTGTAGTATAGCGGATCGAGCGTCGACTTCAGGGCGAGAAAGACGGACCTTTCGGTGGCACATCGGACCCAGTAATCGGAGATGGCCCGCCCATCCAGGATAGATGGGTCGGCAATTTGGCTCTCAGGGGCCACGATTGCGCACGAAAAGTTGAACCTCCTGTCTTCATCGTTGAATCGAGCCAGACCGTCCACCTCGAGGTCCCGTGGGATCTCCCCAGATCCGCAGAATTCTGGCACCGTGGTGTTGGCCTCGTCGCCCGGGCAGATAGCGAGGCTGGTAATGGTCGGTCGCACACACGCGGTACGCGCATCAAAAAGCCTCGTCATGCCGAAGAATTGCACCAGAGACTCCCGATCGCTCTGCCGAGCAATTGGCAAGAAAGCCCGAAAGATTGGATCCGTGTCGTCTATCATCGGAGAGCGCGGCCGAAAGTCGAGGAGATCGGGATTCGGGGGACCGGGCTCGTAGGTTGCGAAAACCTCGGAGCCGCGCGGATCAGCAAACAGCTGCATGGTCGTCGAGTCCGAGACCGGGTTCGCTGCCCTGCGCCCGAGAGGCTTTTCAAAAGTGTACCGTGTCTCTAAGTCTTGATCAAACCCTCGGACGTGCGACATTCGTAGGTCAGACAGCAGCAGCGTGGATGTGAACTGCGCGGCAATGGCGCACAGAAACTGGACCGCGATGAGAATTCGCATTTTTGTCGTGAACGTCTCGCGGTCGAAGATGGACGCGATGAGGGCTTCCGGGCCGGCGTTGCGATATCTCACGATCGAGACCTGGGCAATCTTGTCCACCGGCACGCCGTCACGCTCGACAGCGATGGACGCGAGCATCGCCGTGGTGATAGAGGCAAGGCAGAAGAGCGAGTAGCGGATCACTACGGCCGTGACGGTGATTGCTTGCGGCCCAAAGGAACCCAGGAAGACTTTTCGCCACGAGTTAAAGTCGTCAATTTCCTGGGGATTCCGGAGTCCGCCACAGCCGAACCAAAGCCATGAGAGGAACGATACCGATGCTGCGAGTAGAACGAATGAAGTGATGATGACGAAGCGTAGCCAACGGCCGAACCTGCTGGGTCGCCGATGTTCTTTCACCGGCTCCTCCGGGATTAGGATTTCGGCGGGCTCTCCTTGGGCAGCCACTGGTTCCCACGATGTCCTTTGGTGGTTCATTTTAGACTTCCTGAAAATTATCTGCGATCATCCCCCATCGCCGTGCCTGTGCTTAGGTTAGTTCATACGGTAGAGTTCCTATACCTTCACCGGAAACTAGAATTGAGCCTTAGTTAGGACATATTACTCCGCGGTGTAATCCCAGGTACGGAGAGATATAGACAGAGAGGCCATTTTAGGTTATGCAGTTGATTGCCGAGACTCGAGTGTTTATGTTGGCGAGAGATTAGAGGATCCAAGTAAATTTGGTAGAGGACCCCAACCGATTAGCAGTGGCTGTGTCTGTTTTGTTGGAGCCCATGGCGTTTAGCCATTCGGGCTGAAACGTTGCCGAGTTAGGGGCCGCTGCAATTGGCCCTTGAACAAAAATATTGCCTTGCAGGATCGTTGTGCCGCATTGCCACAGCGCATTCTCTCGTGTAACATTGCGTGGACTAGCGCCAATTGGCATCGCCAGGGGCAAGGTTGCACTAAGGCGACGAAAACGCCGAGACCGTTTGCGCCAAAACGTGCCGGCCGGCCCAAGGTTGGACGCCAAAGCTTGTAACAAACTTGTGCGTCCTTGGTGTGGCCACACGGAAGTGGCCACACAAAAGAGAGGACTTAGATGGCATGGTAAATATCCTACTGACATTCATGAGATCTATTCTAGCATGTCGCTGAGACTTATTGATGGGCCTGGATTCGTTGTAGAATTGGATTCTGATGGTTGGCTCGTAGGCTATCGTACATTTTATTTTAGGATCTAACCAGTAAAGGCCACTGTGTAAGT
>Ga0247774_1000598_pt1 | contig 17939 bp, 13 predicted proteins | sample UWRJL001104B6_FD_179933 | JGI IMG/M metagenome (GOLD analysis project Ga0247774, IMG submission 179933) | Plant litter microbial communities from Arlington Agricultural Research Station in Wisconsin, United States - UWRJ-L001-104B-6 | ecosystem: Environmental > Terrestrial > Plant litter >... | reverse complement strand
AGGCTTTGAAGTTCTAGAAAAGGCAGCTGTGGAGCCGCGCCGACACACGCGATAGAAGAATCGGACTTTTGCCTGCGACCCGCCGACAGGCCAAGGCAGACGACCAAAATTAACAACAAGCTTTTTTGGCTTTCTACATTATTCCCTTCTTCCCCCATCCTGGCTTTCTTTACTCTCTCATAGTCAATCCAATTTTTCTTTGCTAAATTTAGCTTCTGTCTGCTTTCTAATATAACTACTTTCTTCTGTTATTTTCTCCCTTTCTTATACCTTTCTTCTTCCATTTCGTTCCGCCGCCATCTTGAAACCTCGGGACGATACGAATACTTTTTGACCGGCACGAGGACCCGCAGCGGGCTGCTTACATAACTCCAAAATTTCCAAAACCAATCCCGCCTCGATCTCTGTGCTCCAACGATAGCTTCAAGTTTTGCGAGGTTCTTCAAACTCGCGGATCTCAACATCGCCAAAGACGCGAGACCGCCCGTCTCGTTCGCAAAGTAAGCCAATTCCCTCAACCTCTCCTCAATTGCCCAGCTCTACTAACTCCATGCAAGAATGGCAACCCTCCGCCCCCTATTACGCCAATCCGGCTTCCGAATTCCTTCGTCCGCGCAGCCGCAACCCCGTCTCCTCCCGGCTTCGCCATTGCGCCCCTTCTCGACCTCGCCCGCCGCCCCGCAAGCCTTCCCCTTCCCAAACGCAAAGCCGAGCAAGCCCCGTCCCGAACCTACTGCTTCATCCACCCTCCCCGGCCTCCCAACCCGTGCGGCCGCGTACAACAAGCTCGGCGTCCGGATCCCCGACCCCCACTCGCGCACCAAGGCCGCCAAGGAGACCGTACGGCAACACCCCTCCATGGCCGAGTTCATCAAGTCGGAACGCCTGGCGGCCAAGTCGGTCGCCTCCCAAGCCGTCAACAACGCGGGCACGACGGTTGCGGGCACCGGCGCGAGGCCCGCCCCGCCGCCGGTTCGTGCCGCGAGGTTTTACCAGCGGCTCTTGGCGCAGGATCAGAAGCATGACATCCGGTGTGTGCCCCAGACGGGACGTACGATCCATGTTTATGGGAGGGAGCTAGAGTGGGCGCTGAAGAAGCTGGACATGGAATCGCGGAAAGTGAAGAACAAGATGCATATGCAGCGGTTTCATGAAAGGCCAGGCCTGAGGAAGAAGAGATTGAGGAGTCAAAGGTGGATACGCAGGTTTAAGACTGGATTTGTGGCGACGGTTGGGAGGGTGCAGAAGTTGGTACAACAAGGGTGGTAATGGATCGCCGAAACAAAAGAATAGAGAGAATTCCGTTTGTCGATAGACATGGGCGCCGGAAAATGTATAGAAGGACAAATACCTGTAATACTACTACTGTCTACTACTTCGCAGGGCTTTCCTGCTTATCAAAGGGATCATTCCATTCCTTTGTGGGAGACCTCGCCGGACTTGTCTGAATCTTCGGCCGGCTCATAAATACATCCGCGTAATTCTGCTCTCCTTCCATCAGCTCCTCGGCAAGCATGCTGTTATCAACATCTTTCCCTTCCTCATCCACCTTAGGAAAGTAACTACCTTCCCGTCTAGACGGGGCCATCTTGCTCTTTCGCTGTGATTTCCGACGTTCGAGTTGGGCCTTTTGCCGGGCTGCTTCGAAACCGGCCATGGATTTTCGGGTTCGCGCTACAAGGTCTTCGTAGCCCCCTGCTCCGGGGTTTTCGTCTTGGGTTGGTAGTGGGGTTGGTTTGGATGCCGGAACGGGATCTTCGTCATCTGAGGAGACGTGTTTAGTTGCCTTTCGGTTCATGGTGAGACGAGTCCGCTCAGCTAGCGATAGTGTATGGCGGGGTTTGGACTGTTTGGTTGGAGAGGGTGATGTGGTGTTCATAGATGCCAGGATCTCGTCAGCCTGGGCTTGTGTAGGCGAGACTGGCTGTCTCTCTGGTTCCTCTAGTTCAAGACTTTGGCGCCGTACGGGTTGTCTTGCCGCTTTGGTGGGCGATCTACTCTTCTTCTTCCTCGGCGGTGGTGTTGGCGAGGTTGATGGCGACCGAAGCTTTCCCTTTGAATAGGACTTAGAATGTTTTGGTCTTTGTCTTTCGCTTGGTTGTTCGTCCGCAAACGGTTCAGGCTCGCCAGATTGTTGCTGTTGTCGGTAGTCAATATCAGTGTCCAAGCTACCCTTTCCAGCCAGTAACTGGCTTCTGGCTTGACTATCGCTAGGGCCTAGAGCTGCCCTTGTAATCTCCCCTTCCATTTCGCTCAGTTCCGAAATGGCTTCCTCTGGAGGCGCTTCGGCAGAAAGACGAGATTTGTCCACAAGCCGCCCAGGCAGCAGCTCGGTGATCGGCCGCGCCGGCCCCTTCCCGGCCCCTTTCAAGTCTCGCTCAAACGCAGCCACAATACTGGCGTACTCGTCATTAAGTGACCCCTTTCCGGCATCCACATCTCGGACTTTTGGAGGCATAATTCTCCCAACCTGCAGGTTCTGGTGGAGGTCAAACTGCAGACCCAGACCCTTTCGCCGCTCTCCTTCTCGGCTCGACGCGGGTTGGGATTCATTCTTTCCTCCCTCTCCGCCCATCCTCTTCCTCAATCCCTCCCACTTTTCCAACCTCTCCCTCTGCCCTTTCACCCTCCCCTCTAACTGCTCCAACAACCCCGTCCCGTGATCCTCCAGCTCACCCAACCTCTTGGACCCCACACGCCTCCAGACCTTATCAAAAGGCGTCGTAAGCAGCCCATCCCTCCTAGCGTTCGCATCCCCATACAACAATGTCTCCATCCAACGTTCGTTCCCGGCCCAATTATTCCTCACAAGCCTCCAGACATCCAGCTTTTCATCATCACTGACATGCCCGAAACTCTGCTGATCAATACTCTTAATCTGTTCCCTCCTCCGTGCAATGCTCCGTTCCTTGACATCAAGCAAGTCTGAAAAATCCTCAAACAATGCCCTCGTCTCTTTCTTCCGGCGAAGTGTCTGGGATAAGGACGCCTGGTGCGCGAGCTTTAGGACCGCCAGCTCCGTTATCTCCCCCGCGTGCCCGCGATTCTCGAGGGCGAATTGGAGAGATATCGCAGGCGGGTAGCCCAAGGCTTCAGACTCCTCGCTGATAACCTTTCGGACCACGGCAAAGGAGAAGGCTGCGAGGACTTCTTCTAGCCGGTCACCTTTACATTCATCCAGCATGGTCTTGCGAATAACCGTATCCCTCCCTAGAACTCCATTCTTCTTCGCCTGCTCGAGGCATCGCAAAAGTGCCCCCCGTAAATTGAGAGACTGAACATGGTCTGTTGGTGGGAAGAAGGACCTAAACTTCTAGACCATCTATCAGCACACACCGTCACGTAAGAGACCTAGAGAGAGAGATGATTTCCATAAAGGGTAGACATACCCGTGCCTCATCCTCATCCCAGAGGACGAAAAGCTGATAAAGCGCCCACTCCACGCACTGCACCCTTTTCTTCTGCCCTTGCGAGGCAGTGTTTGAAAAGGTCTCGACCGAGATGTCGGGCCAATCTTCGAGGAGGTCAAGATCTAGAATCCGCAGGTTCGCGAGGAAGAGCTCCAGGTTCGAAAGCGGTGCAGCCGAGGGGATGAACTGGGAGGTTGATGACGGAGCCAGAACAGGCCTTCCTGGGCCGGCCTTCGCGTTAGAAGTCGGGTTTAGACGCGTCGTTTTGCTCCGGGCGAGGAGTGAGCTCGACCCGGAGGATGCCATGGTATCATGGTCGGTTTAGAAGGAAATACGTCGTGGGGTTGGTTCTGGCGGGGTTTCTGTATTTCAGTCGGTCAATTGCAGACAATGGGCTTGATTGTTGGAGTTTCGTCAAGGTGAATGGTGAGTGAGGGGCAGCGGGGGGTACGGACCCTAAGTAACCCTAATCACATAGTGGGAAAGTTTGACGATGGCACTCATGGGTAGCTTGAGCTGCAAATGGTGTCTATTGAGTTCCATACCTATTGTGTAGAGGAGTATAAGTGAATTTGCAACTCTAGTCTTGTTTTTTATTCACTTTTTAAATCCATTTGCTTCTGCCCCATCTCCTGATATCTAGTTTTAGCTCAAGCATCGGCATAGTAGTCATCCTGCTGCTTCTTAATCACAGGACTAACAGACTCCTCCTCATCCTCAAAATCAAATTCTCCCCTTATATGCTTCTTCTGCCCCCAAAGCGCCTCCCTCTCCGCCAACACCTCGTCCGCCCACTTTATGATCTCGGGATTCCTAATCTTAGTCTTCACGTAGGCAAACTCGCCAAGATCAAGTAGCTCCCCATCACCCTTCGCCGCCACTCTCCTCTCATACTCGACCATCTGTAATAGCAACTCCAGCTTGTCGAGGTCATGAACGAATACCGACTCAGGCGTCTTGGAGTCTTCATACTCTTGCCAAATTTCGCTGATATGACGGCCGGGGTCGCCGTTGTGTACATTCCCCAGGAGGCGATGGGCGATGTACTCCATAGTCGCAGCCTCGCGGCGCGCCTTTTCCGCCTTGGGGACGTTGTCCACGGGGGTAATGTCTCCGACGAGCGACTCTGCCATGTCGTGGATGAGGCACATCTTCATGCAGCGGTACATGTCCAGCTTTGACGTGAGAGAAGGGGGTGCGACGAGGGTGAGCTGGGACATGCGGTACATGTGGTCGGCGATGGACTCGCAGCTATACGGCCGATCGCAATTAGCCGCCTCGCACTACCGCTTAGTAGGGAACGAGAGGGTACGGAGGTCGATATACTTTGTGATGCCAAAACGCCGCCAGCCTTCACGTCGCGTCGTCTTGAGCCGCTCAAGAAGGTGCAAGAACGGCAACGGCGAGGCGGATCCCTCCGTCAGGTCTGACCCCTTATCGGGAAGTTGGGCGATGACCTTGTCGACTGTCCATTCCCCTTGTTCAACCTTTGGCGTCGGCTCGTGTCCCAGGTCTGTTTGTAAATTCTTTAGCTGTGCCACTTAGTTAGGGAGAGTGAGGGCACGAACTCCTGATCGATTCCCTCCCAATGGGGGTATCGACCTCGGCCGCTGGCTTCACGTCGCCCATATTGAATTGAGGATAAGTACGGTGGCAAAGATCTTTAGTTTCAAAAAATTGCCCTTCGCCCGGGTATGTGAAGTGCCACGCCAAGAAGCCTTGGTAGAGTTCACGTACTCTAGAAAAACTTGAATTTGAACTTGGATTGATGGTTGATGGGTTGACAACAGGCAGCAGTCCAACTTGATACGTAATGTGAGTTTGGATTCCGCTCTCATCTAGATAGAGCTTTCCACACACCCGCCTGAGTTCTGCAAGGCTCAAAGTCAATAAAAGGGTCTCGGGGCGTATTTAAAGGCAGTACAAGCCAATTGGAAGATGTTTGTTTGTAAAAAAAAAAGCCGAGTGAGTCACGGACGGCCGGAAAGCAACCGAACCTCCCCGGACGAGAATCAGGGACAGACCTAGAATGGGACAGTAGATAAACCCCACTAAACTGCATCACCGCCGACCCCGGAAGGGCCGGGGAGGTCGGGAAGATTCCCAGTGGCTTGCCGGCTCTGATTGCCAAATACAGCGGGGAAAAAACAAGTGTCTGCTTTTGATCAACATTTCTCTTCCACAGCTTTATCTCAGTGTCTCAACAAGTGACATCAACAAAGCATCTAAAAATCTAGATCATTTCCAAGTACGCAGCTACATACCCAAAATCAAACCAAACACAGGCTCCTGAAAAACTCCGCCCTATATTTAAAATATCAGATCCCCTTGTAGACTCCATTTCAACTCCCCAAAATCTTCGCTTTCAAACCCGCCGCAATCGTCTCAGCGAGTGACATCAACGAACCACTCCCCATGATATCCAGCGTGCTAACCTGCAACCCAAACATCTGTCTAAACCACCGTCTCAATTCGGTTGCCATTAGAGAGTCAAGTCCCATCTGCGCCAAGCTGACATTCAAATCCACGGCCCCCTCGGGCTTCAACATGATACTGGAAACCTTGTTGCCCACTTCGCGAGCAAGTAGCGCGAGAGACTCTGGCTGAGCAAGGATCTCGATGTCTTGAGACAGGCTGCTGAGGAACGTCTTGAGTTGACTAGACGAGTCGCCGCCCGCGTTGTCATCTTGGGTGCGCACGTTGTGGTAGCTCCCCATGCGGCGGTCGCGGCGCCAGTTGGTTCGATTGTTAGGGTCTTCGAGGTCGAGCTCGGACCTCAAACCCATGACCATTTGCGCGTGGTTCGCCCACTTTTCTGTAGTGGTCGGGCCCGCCGTGAGCTGCTTCTCCTGGGAGGTATGCATGCAAAGTTCCAGGAAGTCAAGGTAGTTGGCCTCAGTTAGATCCGGAATACCTTGTAGCTTCATGCTCCTCTGCGCGGCCGCGTCCTCAGACACAAACCCAACGCCGCGTATAGGGCTGATGTTGAGGACCGAAGCTGGTAGCCCTTGTCTCAAACGGTATTGACACAACGCTTCAAGGTAAGTATTGGCAGCGCTGTAGTTGCCCTGGCCAATCTGGTGTGTCATGCTCACCACAGAACTCGCGAGGAAGAAGTAGTCGAGAGGGTGGTCGAGCAAGGCTTGGTGCAGATTCCAGGCGCCCCCGGCTTTGGGGTTGAAGCAGTCAGTCCACTGCTGCCAAGTCATTTCTGTGAGCTCCGCGTCTTGGAGGTTCATGGCCAGGTGGAAAACGCCCTTGATGGGGCCTCGCGAGGCCCGAATGGCACGCTCGACATCTTCCATCTGATCTGCTTTGCCGGCGACAGCCGCTACCGAGCATCCCATGGCTTCCAGCTCTTTCTTGAAAGCGGTGCTCTCGGCACTCCCAGCACTTCTCGACAACATTGTCAAGTTCTTTGCACCGTGCTCAACCATCCAAGTTGCCATGGACCTGCCGAGTCCGCCGAAGCCTCCCGTCATGAGATATGAGGCCGAAGGGTCGAGCGCTAGAGGCGCAAGCAAAGGGGTTGCGGCTACAGGAGCCTCTCTGGTCATGTCGATAATGGCCTTGCCGATGTGGCTTCCTCCCTGAAGAAACCGGAACGCCGCTTCTACATCATTGGGGCTGAAGCTGTGGGCTTGGGGGATTGGCTTCAGCCATCCCATCTCGTAGCAGTTTACAAACTGATCAAGAATCCTACCAAAAAGTTAGTGTTCCCTGCGATTCTCGCTGTGCTACCAAAGTACGCAGGAAATCAAGGTGAAAAAAGGAACTTACTGTCCGAATCTCTCGGGTCTGTGATGCGCCACCTCCCGAATATCCAAGCAATAGTAGGTCCGATTCTCCAAGAAAGGATTCATATCCAACTTGGCAAAGCCCAGCGCGTCCCTCTTGCCGATTTCCACCATTGTTCCAAAATGCGCGACGCACTTCCACGACTTTTCGAGGAGGTTCCCGAACAGCGAGTTGAGAACGACATCAACGCCCTGGCCGTCAGTTTCACGCATCACATCATCGTAAAACGACTCGTTGCGCGAGTTGAAGATACGGTTGCGTGGAAGCCCAAACTCTTTCATCAGGAAATCAACCTTTTTCTGTGCTCCGACGGTGACAAAGATTTCGGCTCCGACCATTCGGGCAACCTGGATGGCGGCGAGACCAACTCCGCCGCACGCAGAATGGATGAGAACGCTCATTCCCCGTCCAAGACGGCCGACGTGAAGAAGACCCTGCATGACGGTGGCAAAAACGCAGGGGACAGTGGCGGCTTCGGTAAAGCCCATGCCGTCGGGAATCTTTCGAACCGTCTTATAGTTGACCATCGTCCTCGTCGACATGCCTCCCTCCCACGCCATGCCGAAAACGCGATCTCCGACATTCACGCCCTTGACGCCAGGTCCAACGCGGCGCACGACACCCGCCACCTCAAGACCAGCGTTGCCTTCGCCGGGCGTATGCGGGATCAACCCCATAATCATGAGGACGTCGTGAAGGTTCACGCCCGACGCCTTGACGTCCACTTGCACATAGTCGTCCTTGAGCTGCGGCAAGACGCTCTCCCGCCAACAGACCTCCAGGGACCCAGTCTTGGTCTTGTCGAGCATCAGGCAGGTACTTTCCTGCCCTGCCATGCTCCGCTCGCAGCGTTCTTGAGTCAAGGAGAAAGGGTGATAGCGGCTGATGCAAATGGCCCCATCGCTCACGGCAAACTCTTTGTCGGTGGCAAGGTTATTGTCATCCTCCTCGCGGCGAATCTTTCTGAAAACGCGGCAGACGAGCGACCCCAGCTGCTCGTCGGAGGGGTTGATTTCTAGAGTGTGGAACGGGACCTCCTTCTCGGAACGCAAGGTGCGGGATAGGCCGATAGTCCCGGCGGAGCGCGGGTCCGCACAGTTGATCTGGGCGGGGCTGGTGAGCCAGAGGACTTTCTGATTTTCCAGGCATTTGATGAAAGCTTGGAAGGCTTTGAAATCCTCCTCGCTGATGTCGTGGAAGAAGTTGCTTTCGATGTCGACAGAGACAATGACGTCTTGGTTTGGGGGCAGCTCGTCGCCGAGTTTGAGGGCCTTCACCGAGAAGCCATTGTCTTCAAGGCTTACCTTCACCGCCTTGGCAGCGAGGCTGTCTTCTGAGGCGGAGATGAGAGAAACCTTGGTGTTCAGCACCGGTTGAGGGCAAGTGCGCTTCGCAAGGATTGTCGCGTAGGAATTGTACGGGGCCTCGTCATCGCACACAATTGTGTCGATGCCATCGTAACCCGCGGCCCGGAGGTCATGGTCCCACCGTTCGGGACTCACGTAGGGACTGTCCTCGCGGCCGTCTTGATCGCCTAGCCACCAGCCGCTAAAGTTGCCAAAAATGTACGTGATGGCGCGGACCATTGTGTGAATCTCGGTCATCAAGAGCATGCCACCCGGCTTGAGGAGGCGGTTGATGTTGGCTAGGCTTTCCTTGAGGATCGGCGTGGCGTGTACGACGTTGGCGGCAATGACAAGGTCGTACGACGAGGCATCAAACCCCTGCTCGACGGGGTCTTTGGTAATGTCAAAGACCTTGTACTCCATGTTAGCGGCATAGGAAAATCTCTCCTTTGCGGCCGGGAAAAACCCGGCCGAGATATCGGTAAAAGTATAAGTCGAATACTGTGGAAGACCGCCTTCGTGGATCAAATCACGCAAGAGGAGCTGCGTCGTTCCGCCTGTGCCGGCGCCTACCTCCAAAATCCGCAGCGTGGGCCGGCTGCTTGACAGGAGGCGCACAAAGTCGCCGTACTCGAAGCTGACGGTGCTGTATAGGTCCTTCAGGACGCCGTCTCGGGTCAGTACGTCGATGGTCTCGGCTTCTCCCGTAAAGATGGCCTCGCAATTTTCGACGACGCGGCGAATGCCTCGTGTAAAGTTGGCCTTGGGCCGAGACATCAACTGTGAGTACAGATCGTCTACTCTCTCGTGACGCTCTGCGGGCGAGAGCGCCATGAGCTGGGGTGCGTGCGGGACTAGCTTGTTTTCGCCGGCCATTCCTGCGTCGACTTGAGAATCGAGCCACCGACGGACCTTGGAAAAGTAAGGCTGGCAAGGCTCCTTGCCGGCAAGACGCTCCTGACTCTCGAGGGTACAGAGGAACGTCATCTCTTCCATCATATGGAGCTCGTCCCGGTCGACCTTGGCGGGCTTAAGGAGCGGCGCCGGATCGGCAAAGTCAAAGTCGGGAAGCCACTCCAGCCGTGCAGCGGCATGGACGTCAAATTCCGCATCGGGTTCCTCGACGGGTGTCGTGTGGAAGCCAGAAAGTCGGACAGCAGTCGTTCCATCGGAAGAGACGCACTCTGCGCCTTCAGTGCCCGGCAACCCTTGGCTCCAGGCAGTGACGGTCATACCCTCGGCCCTCGAACGGTAAATGTCAATGCTATCGATGAGGGTGGGAAGCTTGAGCTTGGTGAATCGTCGGCACAGCCCCTGAACCTCGGCAAGGAAGATGAGCTGGAAGCACGCGTCGATGGTGGTTGGGTGCACCATGTAAGGAACGCAATGCTCGTCGTCGGGCGTCAGAATGTTGGCCTTCACGAGCTGGTCTGTGACAGAAGATCTTGCCCCGTCCAGCGTCTTGAACTGGGGACCAAAGATGATCCCCGAGTCGGCAATGTATTGGTAAAACTGCCCAGACGAGACGGGGCGTGGAAGGTCCTTGTCCTCGACATGCCGCGTCGGGCTTGGAGACGAGAGAAGGGGCCGGACCTGGCCTTCGCAGTGCGTGGTCCACGACGAGCCCGAGCACGACATGATGGTAAATTCCCACCAACCTGACTCGTCACTATCCGTGATCCGATGCTTGCGCAGAGTCGTCACGATCTCGACGCCTTTCCCTTCCATCAACACCATGGCTCTCTTGGCGACAATGTGCCGAGCCGAAAACCCCTCCTCGCACCCTGTCATCTGCCTGACAGCCTCGCCCGCTGCGGCAATGTACGCTGCCAGCGGAAACACGACGTCGGTCCGCACGCGGTGGTCGGTCACCCATGGGATGTCGTCCATGTACAGGTCGTTGCGCCACTGCGGCTCGACGTCGGGCGATTCGGCCACGCGAGCCCCCAGCAAGGGGTGGTGCGCAAATCTGCGGAACCGCCATGCCTGCGCGACGCGGCTTTCCATCCAGAGGGACTGGCTGTGGTCCCACGGGTAGCGCGGGAGGTTGGGGAGCGTCTTGCCGTGCGGGTAAAAGCTGGAAAGGTCGAGGCGGACGCCCTCCTGGAAGAGTCTCCCGAGACAAGCCATGAAGGAGCGGGAGGCGTCAGCGCCGCGCTTGAGCGCCGAGATGTAGTTGTATGGCCTATTGATAGACGAACAAATTTGTCGCAGGGGACCGGCCAGGGTGGAGTGAGGGCCTATTTCGAGAAAGACACCGTCACCGTAGAGCTCGATAAGAGTGGTTACGGCAGAGTCAAAACGAACTGGGGAGACCAGGTTGGCCAGCCAGTACTCGGGGCTAAAAGCGGAAGCGCAGTCGATAGGATAACCTGTCACGCTGGATATGAATGACGTGGACGGAGAGTCCAGTTGGATGTCGAGCTTGCCAAATTCTCGGTTGAGGTGCTTGAGGTATTCCTCGCCGAGGGCGGCCATGTGGTCTAATCCAATGAGCTTAGGTCTGGGTTTCGAGGGATGTTTGCACTTACGAGAGTGATAGGCCATGTTGACCTTGAGGGGCCTCGCCAGCACGTCTGGCATGGCCTCCTTGATCTTGCCTGCCACCTCCAACACTTTCAGCCGGTCTCCTGAGATGGTGACGCTGTGGGGGCTGTTCTCGCACGCAATTACGACGCCCTCTACCAAGAACTCGGCTGCTTCCGAGGCGCCTAGGCCCACGGCTGCCATGCCGCCGTCGAGAGTCTGCTTGGTCGTTACGTAGCCGCGGTAGTAGGCAGAAATGATGGCCGCCTCCATGGAGATGGCGCCCGCCGCGTATGCGGCTGCAATCTCGCCCGACGAGTGGCCAGCCACGGCGCGGGGCTTGATGCCGGTGTGAGTTAGGCGGTTTAGGACCGCAATTTGGAGAGCTGTGCAGAGCGGCTGGGACATAGAGGCAAGGTTGATGGAGGATTCTGTCTCGGGTTTGAGGAGCTCATCTGATTTCAGGTCAGCTATGGTTGTGACGACAAGACAAGGGGAGCCGGAGCGGGCGAACCTATTATGCTCCACGAGGGAGGATGCTCAACCATTTTAAGCATCGAATCCATCCTCTCGAGATCCATCCGTACAAACTCGTCATTCAACAGCTCTTTCCCCATGCCGCCCCACTGGGCTCCCTGCCCACTAAAGATGAGGTAGATCTCCGGGGCAATCGCCGGCGCTTTGGCAGGGGCCGAGGCATCGACCACTTGGCCATCCTGGACCAGCGCATAGGTCCGGTGGGGGAGCTTGTCTCGCCGCGAGGCAAGGGTATAGGCGATGTCCGATGGGCACAGCTGCGGGTTTTGTGTGAGGAAGGATAGGTATCTTTCTTGGAGCGTAGTTAAGGACGAAGCAACGTTGGCGGACAAGAGGAGAAGAGCGGGGCTAGGATTTGGTTGAGGAGAGAGCGGAGAGAGCGGAGAGATGGGCGGCATGTCGAAAGCTTCGATTATGGCCTGCGCCGTCTGTTAGATAATGGGGTCAGATAGTTATGAGAAGAGACGCACGTGGGCATTTGTTCCGCCAATGCCGAATGAATTGATGCTGATTCTCGGCTTTCGATCCGCCGGGAAGGGTGTTAGTTGTGTGGGAACGCGGAGTTTATTCTTCTCGAATTGGACTGTATGTCTATTAGCTGGCTGATGTCTGTTTTGGCTGGGTCACTGCACTCAAGCTGCCCTTGCACCTTTCTAGCATGCTTGCACGCTCTAAACCAATTGGATCGAAAATAAAGAAGAGAAAGTGACGGGAGTGGGCCTACTCTTTGGATTTGGTGTCCCAAACTTAATGTTGGGTGGGATGGTCTTGTTTTCCAACGCGAGGACGCACTTGATCAAGCTGTTCAAGCCCGATGCTCCTTCTGAATGACCAACATTTGGCTTCACCGAACCGATGTAGACGCCTCTTTGCCCAAAAACGTTGCCGACGGCGTTAGCTTCTATCGGGTCGCCAGTTGGCGTTCCGGTACCATGACACTGCAGATTGGTTAGCAAGGGAGGTGTCGGGAAAGGAGGCAGAAGGGCACGAGATGGGAAAAGATGTGTTACCTCTACATAGGCTGTCTCGTTGGGGTCCAGCCCGCACTCGCCATATACCTTCCGGATCAACATCTCTTGCGCCTGTCCATTTGGCTGAAGCAACCCGTTGCTCTTCCCGTCGCTATTAGTTCCTGTCCCCCGGATGATGGCCCGCACAGGGTTTCCATCTCGCAGCGCAGCGGAAAGAGGCTTGACGTAAATTGCGTTGATGGCTTCGGCACGGACAAAGCCGTTAGCAGTCGCGTCAAACGTCTTGCACGAGCCGTCTGGAGAGAGCACGCCCCCCGAAGTGAATGACTCGGTGGTGGTGGGCGTCATTATGACGGACGTGCCTGCAACAATGGCAGACTTTGCATCACCGGCCGAGATGGCTCGGCAGGCCTCGTGAAGCGCAACCAAGGACGCCGAGCATCCGGTCTTGATCACCATGCTCGGTCCCTTGAAGTCGTACTCGTAGCTCACCCGGTTCGCGAGCATCATATCCCCGCCAATGGTCCGGTACCCCTCACCGTCCTGTCCCTGCTTCGTCCCAATGAGGTACCAGTCGTCTCCAAAAGTGCCAACGTAGCAGCCCACGTTTTGCGCCCGGTAGCTGGTTTCAGTCTCACCGGCGTCGTCGAGACACTCTCGGACCACCTCCAGAAGCTTTCGGAGCTGTGGATCGCACGCCTCGACCTCACTCCGGGTCATGGAGAAGAAGGACGAGTCCAGCGCGGGGAGCTCCTCAGACAGAAAGTACCCCTGTCTTGCTTTGATGCCGTGCCGGTGGCCGAGGGACGTGTCAAAGCCGGAAATGCTGTACCGCGACGAAGGGATTGGGCCAACGGCATCGCCGCCAGTGGAGAGAAGAGACCAGAAGGATTGTGGAGAGTGTATACCCGAGGGCAGGCGGAGGGAGAGCCCACATATTGCTAGGGTAGAAGAGTCGAAGGGGTGCTTGCCGAGTTGTGGGGGAGATTCCGGAGTTGTTGGCTGACGGGCTTGGCCCGTGTTAAGGCTTGGTAATGTCATGGAGTATGCTTGCTAGTGGTTGCGGTCTGTGGTGTTGAGGTTGAGTATGTCTTATCGTTTAGCTGAGAAACGAAGAGAAAGATTTGAAACTGGACAAACGATATGTTCTATGGTGATTGAAGTTGACTCCTATGACAAGTTGTTAGTTGTACAGCCAATGATGTTGCTACGGCTGGATAAAGGGATGTTGGCGGAAGACAAAGGGGCTTATATACTCATGCTTCAGATGAGATGAAAAGCAGTGACGTCGAGGGCTGTTGAAGTAACTCAACGTACGGTTACCGAACCCAATGGTCCGAGTTTTAATCAGAATCTTATCAGCCGCCAGATGGGGGGTCACCCATCCATCATGCACCTGGCCCGAAAATAAAGAGGCTCATGTTGTGTACAGATGCTTAGCCGTTTCGAGCTTGGTCGCCGGAAGACATCAACATGCGGTAGTCACGCTAGTCGAGTTCGGACTACCAGGCATCTCCAGCTCTAACTGCTTGTGAGACAATGTGACCCGACAACTCGGAACCGAGCATACTGCAGAACCAAGGGCGGCTACGTCGAGAATGGTGAAGCTCTATGTACGTATGGATACACCGAGGTACAACATCCGGACAGGGAGCACTATCGTGCTACGTAGTCACCTCGCTCGGCAGTTGAAAAATAACCCTGTCTAAACATCAAGGGAGACTCTATTAGAGCCGCAAGTTGCGCCTAAGGTGCTGGCCACTCCAGGTCGAATCCTTGAATGGGCAAGGAGTGAAAGACGTCCGCATATGGAGTGGACACGTACCTCCAATATCTACTAGTATCCACCACTAACATTGGTTGGTTTGATCAATGCATTCAGCAGACAGTTCCAGTCTCACCGGCTTGTTCGCTGTATTTAGCATTCACCTTGAGAGAAGTGGATGTATGGGTCGCTGACAGAGTGGGCTAACCCGGTGAATGAAGCAGGAAGCAGGGGCCAGGAAGCTTCTCCACCCTAGGAGCACCTACTTCGTGGAGCTGACAAAAGCCTCCCCGTCTTATCAACAACTGTCTTCCTTGGCAGAGCAAGTAGCTGGTGCCTCCAGATATATCTGGCGTCCTTCGTCTTGGTACTCGTTCCTGCACCATCTGGCCGTAATCTCCAGTTTAGTGTCCTTACATCTCTGGATGACGGAGAAAAAGGACGGAACTAGCTAATATCTCCATCTTAAACTCATCACTGGAGATACCGTCATACTGGAGCCCGCCAACCGCGGCCATTTTCCTGGACCTTGTTCGAACCAATGCGCAACATGGAACTATTGCATCTGCATTCTTTATTCGGCGGCATATGACGAAAGCGCATCACTGGCGTCATTTACACCGAGTTTGCGCATGCGAGGAGGAACCCGACCTCAACAATACACTTCGCCGTGCTGCAGTAGAGGTAATAGCCAACTGGGCATCCGATGTGAGTGGCTGAGGTGGTTCCGCATCCACAGAAATAGTCCTGCATGACGAGGGTGCTGCAACACAGCACCTGGACCACGTCGGCCGGTGGGAGGTGTCGAGTATCTTGGCCGGCAAGCCCGGGAGTCGGGGCGCCTAGTCCATGCCAGTTGGTATATGTCCTCGTACATGCATTGCTAAGACTTCGACAAAAGTCCTAATTATGGTGCGCCCGGCCCATGCAGACTGAGGGTTGACCAAGTGGTCTTGTGCTCCCACAAAGTCGTGGGCCGGACGATAGGCAAGCCGTCGTTTTCAACCTCTCGCAGCACCGTTCCTGGATGTCCCTGAGAGGCTGCCTTGAAACGGCGGTTGTGCAACTCGATCTGACAGAATTGGACCCGAAACCTGGCAAGAACCCGACACTCTGGAAACTCACACGAGCAAGACCAAGGAATTGGGCAGCAATCGTGAACGACGCTCGCCGCAGCATACCCAAACACCGGGCGCTTGGGTCGGAAGAATTTCCCTTGCACAATATGGCCGTTAGCGCCAGAGCTGACGCCATAAGAGGCGAGAAAAACTTGGGATGGACGACCGGGGTCGTGGGATGCTAGTGAGCGGATGCTACTGTAAGTCATGGCCAGCTTGGCCAAGCCACCCCGCTTGACGAAATCGGACGCAGCCGGGAAGGCGCCGGGGGCGGGAGGTCACGGTTTGTGCCGCTCACGGTTTGGCGGCTGCTGCTAAAAGCAGCTCGCGATGCTACGCCAAACGGACGTGCGCGCCTTGCACATGGAACCCCTGCCTGTCTTACTACAATTAGATTCTAGAATGCGCGTTGCACATGGCAGGATTCATGGGGTCTGGACTTTTCCCACTCTTTCGACGAGAAAATTGGAGTAACCCACCGAGGTAGCAGATGCCAGTTCCATGGGTCCCAGAGACCAGGCAGGTGGTGGGGGGAAGAAGGCCACCTTCATCGACCAAGTTCCAATCACCAAGGTCAAGAATAGACCCGAGCAATCCACCACCCTCCACCTTCCATTAAAAAAGAGTCTATTCTTCATCGAGGCAAACGGAGCCTTTCTTGGATTGTCAAGGAAGGAGTGGGGAAGGGACAGCTGGCACCCTCTGGGCCACTAGTTTGACCCCAGGAAGCGGTAAAGCGGATCCGTCTTTCCCACCGAGTGGTTTGCCAGCCCCAGTGTCTCAAAATACCCCTCCCCCACAGAACCCTGAAAGCCGGGGCCGGACCGGAGCGGCCAAAACATCTGGGTGCTTTCATCGTCCTCTCTTCGGGTTGACTTTCTCGCTCGTTCTCCCTTATGGTATCAATTGCAGCTCGCTAGCCAAGAGCGCGAGATGATGCTATCTTCCAAGCCCTCTACCCCACGAAGGGGTTGTCACCGCGAACGGTATGACCGCGCTCCAAATCGACCTTCCGTTTTTTCCATCGCCGGCAGCGCGGTACATCTAGTTACGCACCGAAAAAGGCTCTGGGAGACTCTGCCGACTATTCGCTTTGAGCTAAGCCTTCCCGCCCTTCCGTAACGCCGCCGAATGGCGAAATGGACGACGACCCGCATGTCTCACCTAAAAGTCATCGGGACTCGTTCTGCCAAGATCTCAAGACTCCATCTTCTTCGTTGATAACGAAGTCCTAGTCTGAAAGTAAGTGGCCAGTGAAGTCTTGTCCGACTAATACCCGATCTAGAGACCAAGAATGAATCCCAATCACAAGACCTCTTCTATTTCTGCGTGTTGCGTCGTATTGGAAGCACCAGAGGCGCCAGTGACCGAAACGAGACATAAGATCTGTCTTGATATACCCCCCCTTTGGTAACCAATTGGATTTTGGGAGCTCAAGACGCAAGCTCCAGAAACTCACCATGCGGACTTTCCCAAGATTGAAGAAGCGTGGGCCAGCTTTCATGCAGTCACTTGCAGATGGCGTACGTAGCCGTCTCATGTTTTCTTTCACCCTCAAAATACTCCATTCGGGCTGAAGGTCGCCGACATCCACCGGCGTCATTCCGAGGGCACTAGCCCCGACTCTAAGACTCATTACCGCGCCCGTGATGAGTTGTCAAGGGACTAAGATGGAGTGAGAAGGAGAGCCGCAACTCCTTCCATCCGAGTGTTAGTCTAAGATATCGTCATGTAAGTCGAACGAGGCGTTGAGCCCCGAGCCCTTGGCCCCACATCCCATGTACAAGGATCTTCTTCCGTCGAACAGCTAGCCTAGTTATCTATAGGCTCGTTAGAAACTCGTAAGAAACAAGGATTCCCACCCCGACAAGTCCCAAAAGTAGCCACGTACAACCGTAATCGCTTAGAATAGAAGCTTTACGCGCGAAAGGGAAGAAAGGAAATACTAAATAGGAATAACAAGATGGGTAAAGAGGCTAGCAGCCTAGGATCCTGATCTGCTCTGCGGCTATGGCGGGGCGAACACAAAACATATCCTCGGCAGTGCCTGTATCCCAACGGCGGCTATTGCACATCGTGTCTGACAGCCATGCCTAGCTTGTTTATTGCCCCTGTAAGATATTCTGCGGACCGCTCCTCCCTTCCGCAGACGGGATAGATAAATCGCCCAGACGAAGAAAGGCGGCAGGCCTCCCGTCCCACTTACAGAGGTAGAGCAATCCTTGAAAAAGGAGACTCTACGAGCTGGTCAAACTGGTCGGATGCTCAATGCCGCAGCCGGGCCTTCGGCCCAGTCACTGGGGGCCAAATCCCTGCCATCTAGAGCAAAATAAAAAAAAGAAAGCAAACGGGTATTTAACACACAAGCTCCGGCTCTCGCTAGCGTCACTTCGACGTCCTTCCGTAGCCTCCGCAACACCCAAGTGAAAGGGGGGGGGGGGGGGGGGGGGGGTGGGCACGCAAGCTCC
>Ga0247774_1000597_pt1 | contig 17946 bp, 17 predicted proteins | sample UWRJL001104B6_FD_179933 | JGI IMG/M metagenome (GOLD analysis project Ga0247774, IMG submission 179933) | Plant litter microbial communities from Arlington Agricultural Research Station in Wisconsin, United States - UWRJ-L001-104B-6 | ecosystem: Environmental > Terrestrial > Plant litter >... | reverse complement strand
ATCGGACACGTCTGGAAACCGCCCCTGTTTAAGCCGCCCGTCCACTTGGGCCTCATACGCCTCTTTCTCCTGCACAGAGCTCCATCCGGGTGGGCCATCAAGAAATGGCCAATATCCTGTTTGAATGGTGTAAAATATGGACCCTAGACTGAAGATATCGGTTGCCGGTGTCGACTCCCACTTCATTCGGGGGTCAAAAAAAGGCGTGTCGGGTAAGTGTCCGCCATCCAATCCTAGCCTTTCACACATCGATCCGCCAAAATCGCAGAGCCAGAGGCTCACATATGGCCCATGGACTTGATCCACCAGGAGGTTTTCGGGTCGCAGATCCGAGTGTATCACGCCGTTCATGTGCGCATGCACAATTGCTTCGGCCACTTGCTCACACATTTTGGAACGCTGGGAAACCCGCAATTCTGCGTTGTGGGAGTCGATATATTCCTGTAGATTACCAAGGCTTGCTTCAGAAAGATAAATGCCATTGGCAGAAAACCCCAAATATCTGTCAACGACGGTTAGCTCTCTAGTCATATATAGTCATAGGGGTGCACAAACGGAACGATTCTGGGATGGCTGCCCAGGGTTTCCAGAATCTGTCGCTCAATATTGATAGCATTTATGTTTGCTGTCTCCAAGGCTCCGCGATTGGGGTTCTCTTCCGAAACCTTCATAGGCGACTTGAGGACTACGCCTTTAGCAGCGCGATAGAAGTCCGAGGTGGAACCGCGGTACGATAGAGATTGCATCATGTAATGCAGAGGCGCTCGATGTTCAAGGCAGAAGTTAGCAAGTGGGGATTACTGAAGAGGGCTTTGGGGGCTTTCGGAGCCTAAATACTACTACGATCCTAGGGGTAAATAACTTACCTTTGGACTCGACAGGGGACCCGGTTAGTCCATAGGTTGAAAAGTTTGCGCCGATAAAAAGAATACCTGGCGGAGGATATGGAAATTTATTGGCTTATATTTGTGGACCAGTACGTGCAGTGTGGGGTGATTCTCTCTGCCCCCTGTCAAGTCACAAAAGTCAGTTATTTACCCCTAGGACCGTAGTAACTAGCTTCGCTAATTGCTTATTCAGCCGACTTGCGTCAGAAACCACGGGAGGGTTTTCCAGCGTCACAGCCGTATTCGTACGAAAGCAACCAAAATATTTGATAAAGCCAATTGAGGCAAGTTGGGGTCTTGATTCCGTGTCTCTGATTATGTGTTTCTGCTTGATTCTGTCTTGTGTGATGTCGCGATGTTGCTCTTGAAAAGCTTTTGGCTCGTGGACCCACTTCATGTGGAGTCTCCGGGCTGCCTATACCAGCTGTCAACAGCTGTCAACAGCTGCCATGCCCAGCGTTTCTGACAACTTGGCACAATGTAGTTAAATATCACTAAACTGGCTCGTGTAGAGAGTGACTGCTAGATAAAATTGTTAACGGATATTAAGGCGTAATTACAGATTCAGAAAACAGCCTATTGTTTGCATCGCAATGAAAATACCACCGCCGCAAGGAAATTGTTATAGTAGTACCCCGCCTACAAATTTACTAGTGAAAATACAAACTACGAAACATCCGAAAATAGCCTCTAAATTCTCCAAAGGAACGATCTTGACCTTGAAAAAGAGGTCGAGAGAAATCATAAAAGCTTAGACATTTGTCAAGACCCAGTTTCGTGGCCCCCTCGGGAGGACCTCGGAAAAAGGTGCACGGCACGAGTGTGCCCGGGCAACTTGCCCAGAAGCTTAGGGTTACGGTACAGATCACGGATCACCTTGAGAAGCGTGAGCCACGATCCCTCCTAAAGGATATAAGCACGAGAAACCTCCTGTATTTAGAATTGCAGTCTCTACCTAGAAAGTTATCAACATCGTCTTCTACACCTCTCTAGATGTGACCCTAGTGTCTTACGCCTCCATTGCTCAGACTGCACCCTTGCCTTCTGCTAACAGAAACCCCAACCCTAGTCAGACTCCCTCCAGAGTCAGGGCGTAACAACATTCAAACCTAAATAGCATCAATATTTGCAAACTGTGCAAGAACAGACTAACCAGCTAGTAACATCTCAAACGATAGCCAACAAACACTTGAAAGAGAACATGGCAATTTATTCCTCGATTCTCTCGATATAGCAATCCTGTTCTCCCTCCCATCTGAAGTTCACCTTAGTTGGATGCCGCTCTGACGATGGAAGTACTAACAGACCATATTACTAGTGGTTGTTGGGGCAATTATGCGCTCCGCAGGTTTCCTTAACCTTACTGGAGCCCATCGTACTATCCTCGGTTTTATGGCCTGGTTTGTCCTTGTCGGAGCAAGCCGTGAACTTCACAAATTGATTTTCCCTTTTGCCGCATGAGTAGATTTTAGTGCTATAAAAGTTGGTGCACATGCTGCAAAAGGGGATTAGATGAGATTTGCGGTTATTCTAACCTACTGATGGGGGGTTCAATGAAACTGACTTGAATTCTTTTGGCTTTCGGCGTGGGAGCAGATATCTGACTGGATATCGCCGGACCGGAGGCGGATGGATGGCTGTAGAATTGGTTTAGATCCTGAGTGAGAAAAAGGAATCTTAAGGAGAATGGGTCGCTTTATATGTTATTCGGAAGGAGGGTGCATTTGGGGCAGGGGAAGTGAGAATTTGCCCAGCCGACTGTCGTCAAGCTCTCCAGCACGCATGCCCGTCGTGGCGACAGGAAGAAGATGCTGCCCCTCTCGCGGGCAGACCAATCAACGATGCAGGTTCGCTGGGCCGCCGCCAGGCAGGTACGCCAGAGATGCCTCACTTGCTGCGAAGGGCAGGCTTTGCTGTCCGGAAGGCGACGCGTCTTAACAGAACGCCAAGCGCCGGAACTAGCCTGCTGATTTCGCAGGTCAGGAACCGAAGCGCGTCTCTTCCTATGTTGGATTCTCGCAGCTTCAAAGCTGAGATAGCGAGCAAACCAGCCACTACATCAGGCCCCGCTGAACCCCGCCCAAAATTCCCGGTTTATTTTGGCAAGCGACAACGGGTTATCAATGACAAGGACACCAAGCCATACCAGCCAGCCAATGGATGCCTAAGGTGGGCCGGAAGTGTGTCGGCTCCATGGGCTGACACGATGAGCTGGCGCGGCCCTTGCAAAATCCCCCCCGTCTCTGCCATAATCGCCAGAAAACCCCCCCGCCGAGTGTGGCTGGCCAGAAGCAGGCCCATGCTTGTCGTCATCTGAGTTGCTTTGAGGCAATAAACTCTGTGCTCTTACGCGTGGAGGGTGTACTGCCTAAAAAGATAAGCAAGCAACGCAAGCTGACCCACCGGTTGTCGGTTGCTATTAAAAGCCGTTCTTGGTTTCCAGCACCCTTGTGAGAATTGGATAAGCTGTCGAGAAATCACACAATCCACAACCTCTGCTTCTACCATGGAGATCTTTTTATCGGCCAATCGTAATGAATACGGCAAGCCACTGGGCGTCAACCAGTCTTTGTATTGGGGGGCAGTGCGCCGGTGGTCAGATTATTGTACCGTCCGCGGTGAGCGAAACCAAAACAGCCTGTAACAAAAAGTAGGAAACCAACACACGAAAAAAAACACACAAGCTGATTATCGCGTGAAATCCAATCGGGTTCGATTAGAAATCCCAAGATGCGCCAGCACAAAGAACTCATTTCTGTCAAACTTGGGCCGAATCACCCCAACCTCCGAGCTGCATCACTGATGCATGGGACAAGTAACCACCAGACCGCCAGGGTCGAGAGGGGTTGTATCCCGCTGACCTCCATGCTAAATCACACAAATGAACAATACACCAATCAAAGAGCTTCGCTAGATTGGCCCTCTTGCTAGCGCGACCAACGCAAGAGGTACGCAATGATGAACTTTTTTCATAAATCCCACAATTCTGCCGCTCCCGTAATGCAACAATCCACATTCCTTGACATGTTGCAACACACCATGGAAAACGCGCAGGAAAGCATTGACAGCACTCCCTCCACTAGCAACCCAGACCACGTCGGATTTCTCACAAAGCACCTCTCATTTAGAAACACGCCAAAGCGACTTGCGACAGCATATCAAGATGTCACAAAGGCACAATCAACATCTACAGAAAAGATCTTTCTTGATGCAGGCGGATTCTCGGCCTGGTTTGCGTACTTCCTTACGAAGCGTGCTGCCAATAGCACAACTCATTTCGATGGTCAGGCTGCGTGCATCCAGCAGCTTGGGACCATTGATGCCCTTTCGCCAGAGGAACGACTGCAGTTAGCGCAGCAAGTGCAACAGGCTATCCCCAGTGACACTCAAAACAAATTCAATGGAGTGTTCGATAAAGTAGCCAAGCGAAATCAAGATAGCCTCTCGGTAATACCACAAAAACGGCGATGTAAGTACTTGGTACTAACCTATTATCCTCTCTCTAACATAGTTTGGCACAGGCGACGGCGGTGGTCTACAGGCTGTCCCCATGCTTAGCCCAAGCCCGTCAATAAGCAGCGCAACGGAGGCAAGTCAAAACGGCAGTCGCTTCGGCCCAGCAAATCCCTCTGTTTCAAGAGTCGTGACTGTGTTGCCAACGTATCTTGCCAGTGCCGTCAGGAGGTATCTGCAAAGCAACGGACATGGATGGGTTGCGGCGATTACGATGTCGTTTCTCGACACTCTATCCTTTGGGAACAAATTGGGGTCCATGATGAGCCTAGAAATCATGAGCAACAAGGTCGAACGTGTTGCGAGTGTTTTGTTCGATGTGTCCGTCGAATTAGCTGGGGAGCATCGATACCTAATTCTGCCCACAGGTCTTAGAATACTTCCTAGTCCAGACCTTGTGCTGCGAGGGTGTAAACGAGACGTTATCTTGGAAGTATTCGGCCGTGACATAACTACGGCAATCATGGCAAGCCCAGCCTACAAGGAAGAAGCTGAGCAAGGAAATCCTCTCACGGAATGTGTCACTATGACAATTTCGAACAAGGCCAAGGATGGAGCTGTTATCAACCTGTCTCTAGACGAGAAAGAAGGATTTCGAGTAAAGGCAAAGCTCTACGATTGAAATAACTTCAACATATTCTTCCCACGCTCCTAGATGCGTCGTGATCTATGCCTCCTTAATTTTCCCGCCCGATCCGCTGAACGCAACTTCGATATTTGCCGATACCGTCCCAGATCCAGAGCACGTGCTGTAGTGTTCTGCAGGCTCGGATTGCCCTTTTTTATACACTTTAATCCAGCAATTCTCCCAATATACTGTCTGGCCCTTTCCTTCAACCAGAACTGGACTCGACTTTGCGACGGAGAAGTCTATGCCTTCAGGGAGTGCTTGTACGTCGAACAGCTGCGAACCACGTTAGAATAGGCCAGACCGGGGAGCGGAGTGAAAGCCGTACCATCGGAATCTCTCAGTCCACCCAAGGTCAACAACTACCCGATTTTGTAATGAGGTACTCTAAAAATATTGTGGCTAGCCAGAGGTCGCCGGCCAGGTCGTGAATAAAAAGTTCTTGAAGCGCCGCATAGTTCGAGAAATATTTGCTTGTTGCACCTCTTCGTTTATAATAGTTTGTGAGGCTGGCAATTTCGATTCGCGATGAAGACGAGGGAGGTGTTGGAGAGGTTAGAAATCGCAGACCCCGCTGGTGCCTAACAAATTGAGGAGATGGACAAGTTTCGGCCTAAATGCCTCGTCGGGTTGAACCGGCAACTTTCAAGTTGAAAAGCAGTCACGCAATTCGTTAACAGAATGGTCACAAGGCAAACCAGGCAAACCGTGCAAACGCAATTATCTTAATAGGCCGTTTTCAGTGGCTAGATAATCAAGCATGCATCCATCCTCCACTCCTAATTACAGACCGATAAACCTGACGGATGGATGCGCGGGTTGCAGACCTCCCAGCGAAGGCGCGGCATCAGCAGTGCGGACACTGCTAACTTTGCTGCCGATGCAAGGAATAAGCCGAACGAATCAGAGCATTCCCGGATCAGGCGGTGCGGGGGTTGCTGGACGGCAGGTTTGCGGGGCTTGATTGTTGGGTTGTTGGTTTGCTGGATTGTTGGTTTGCGGGGTTTCTGGTAAGGACAGCCTTGGTGCTGCTTGAAACCATCCCACGCAGCTTTCCCAAAGAGGCATAGTACGAGGCTCATGTTGCGAAGGTCAAGCTCCCTAGTCCGTAAAGCAGAGTCAAGAAAGACTGCATGCGGCGTCCCAAAGTGGAATCAATCCCAATTCCCCGATTGGCCAATTGCAGGACAATTTCTTGAGGAGCATCGGCACAAGACGCGCTTTTGGTGGTTGCGTAAAGACAGGAACACAAGAAATTTTTTTCTAGGTCTGTTTAACAGAGTCAGAGAGCATATGTTTCTCTCCAGAAGTACACCGATGATGCATGTGAATATCATCTATCAGTCATAAAAGTGCGAGGCCTTGTCGCTGAGGGAAATCTTAGGTCGGGCCAGACAAGGGAAGACGCTATCAAACGAAGTTCTACTTATATAGGCGGGTAACGATACATAACTCGAGTAAAGTCTGTCGTTCGCCCCAGAATATGCTGTGACAGCTGGATTTCGTTGAGGCAATAGTGTCCCTGGCCTTGGAATCTCCGACCTGCAGTAGTACAGATTTGCCAACTCATATTTTATATCGAATACTTCGAATCTCGTACGCAGCCGTCGACCTGGAGTTGTGGCAAGTCTGTGAAGTGACAAGCTTTGAGTAGTGATATCCAGCTCAGAATGCAGCTTAACCCGCCCCGGCAGGCGACAAAGTGAAACCAACCAAGCAGCAGTATCATAGCATATCTGATGCATTTCCTTGATAAATAGACTTGGCGAGGAGAGCCAATGGATCCGCATGAGGCGAGCTTCGATGGAAGACATAATAGCCTCGCCTTTGTCGGGGGATCAAGTAACAGCTCTGGATGGGAAACGAGCAACAAATGTCGGGCCGCCATATGCAGCCACGCCTCCAGGCTGGATTCCCCATGATTTCCTACCTGCATCGCTCCTTAGGGAAAGCTGTCCCAAGGGCTAACTATCTGTAAGTTGTGATGTGCTAAAATGGAAGCAGGCCGCTGCGACGTGGCCATGTCAAAGCACTTTTTGTCGTAGCTCGGTGTTGGCGTTCTTTCCAACAACCAAATTCGGTGCGGTCAACGTGATATGCCCAACGCGAGAAAACCTTGAGCCTAGGTCTTGTTGTGCTCACATCATGAGCCTTGGGTACTGGCCCCTATTCGACCTGTTCATCCTCTAATGGCCGTGACCCACTGCCTACACACTTTCCCATACTTTACCAGCCGTACTTTGACAGGTCGCCGGGAGATGCATCCCGGACACAATCAGCTCAAGGCACCCGGACTGGAGGTAAGCTGGAACACCGCCAAGTCAGGATACTCTGGATTTGGTCGTGCCCGGACGGCCGAAGAGGCACACAGCATTGGCAACGCCTTACAGCGCTACAACCCCTAGTCCTTTCCTTGCGGACAGATACTAATTGTGGCGGGCTACTCTGCTGAAGTTGGTCGTACCCGGACGGCTGAAGGCCGTCCTCACTGTGGTGTACGCGCTTTGGCAATGCCTTGCAACGCCACAGTCTTTTGTCTCTCCCTCCTGCATGCATGCCATGTCAATTCACTTGGAAGCGGAAGCGTTGTACCGCGTCCGGTCGGTTGATGGGCCACTGCGGCCGGCCTGCAGATCGAATCAAGCCCCCATGTTGGCCCCCGAAGCTTGGAAAGAATTCAGTCGCACCATACTGAGGACGCGTTGCATGCGGGGTCGGTTCCTTCCAACACCTGCAAAGTTAGTCCAGTGTCGTGACGGTTCGGGCACTTTGATGACCATATCTGGGAGGGTAGGTCTTGATGCACCTTTCTTTGAGGAGAAGACATACGTGGGGGGATGCCCGGCGTGTTGCTGTCTGGCCTGCATCCCGAGGATGGCCGGCTGGCTAGTCCTAACTCATCGTGCATCTCATATCACTTGCAAGCCGCGACTTCGTTTGCATGATGGCAATAACGAGGGATATTAGTCAAGCAATCAGCCATTACAGCAGGTCAACCCACAGCACCAGCTCAGCATTCGTAAGCCCGAGTAAGAGGTACGGCCATGTTCGGCCAGATTTCGCGGTTCCGCAAGTATAAGAAGCGAGCGACTCCCATCACTTGCTACCCTACCTCTATCATCATCCTCCTCCTCCTCTTCTTCCTCCTCATCATCATCATCATCATCATCATCATCATCATCATCATCATCATCATTATCATCATCACCACCACCACACTCTGGCCTACGCCGTCAAAACAAGAAAATTAGTCAATTGTAGTTCCCCATGCGATGCCTTCACTCGGAAAGCTACCCTTCTCGCAAGACAAATGCTGATGCTAACTAATAGCTACCGGCAATACTCGCGACCATGTCAGTGCCTAAGTCGACAAACAAGGACAGAAGTCCTCAGTCGGGTCAGGGAGGTCAAGGAGGTCATGCAGGATCGGGGCAAGGTGGATCGGGTAGCGGAGAGACGACGTCCACGGATGATATTCCAGGAGAGACTGAAGTTGTCAAAAAATAAACTGCCGTACGTTGGTAGCTAGCACTGAGAAATGCTTGTAGGAGCCTCAGTTTGCCAAGTATGAGTAAACGAAAATAAACAAAGCTGCTCCTCTTTACAACTGTGCCTGCTTGGAAACACCTTGTTATGCAGGGCTTTACGGTAAGGGTCACGCCTAGGAAAGTAAGTGACAATGCCACTAAGCTTGCACATGGCAACGATGCCGCCCCTTTGGGTCCCTTTAGCTGACTCTATCCATGATACATCTTCCACGAGCCGTCAAGAATGAAGACAGAGGGAATGCACGAGGGGTTCTCGAGAGCGAGATGTCATTAGACGAACCAGCCTCTGCTGCGCGTGACCCAGCCCCACACAGGCCAACAACGCTATTGGATCCTGCAGCCTTGATGCCTCCATGCAAAGGACACCTCAATGCAAAAGACACCTCAACGCAAAGAACGTCTCGACGCAAAGAACGCCTCAATGCAAAGACACCTCAACGAAAAGGACGCCTTAATGTCGGCCATAAAAATTTTCGAGCGCGATCTTGACCTGCCTCGATGCCATCTCGAACAATCAAACATCGCACACCAAAATACCATGTCTTCTGGGTCAGCCCGGCAATACGCCCAGGAGGAAATGGATATCGCCCACGCCCTCTACTCAATTGGCGGCGAGCCCAAGCCGAATTTCAGTGCCTTGGCGCGCAATTTCGCTGTCCCTTACCATCGACTTCGACGGCGCTTTTCTGGCCAGCCTTCTCGTAGCACTCGCACTCCAGCGGGTAAAAGGCTCACCGAAGTTCAAGAGAGTGAGTTGTTCGACCAGATCTCTCGATCTGGTTATAAGAACATCGAACATTTCGCAAATCAAATTCTCGAACGCGACCACGTCGGTGATCAATCTCCACAAACTGTCAATTACAAATGGTGCCAGCGCTTTGCTAGGCGGCATAGACTGAAGTTCAATGGTGAGATGGAATTTCCATTGTCTATATAGAGCTCGCTAATAAATCCTTTCAATCAGCTTCGGCTAGTAACAGCAGTCTCACACCACTCGTGAGCTCTACTTTCTTCTCTTCTACGACCCAGATTCATCACAAAAGCGGCCAGAAAACCGTCATCTCGCCAACTCTTACGCAAGCTACGACAAGTCTAGGTCAGTACTATTCCAGATTTGCCTCCAATATGAAATGAGTTGACGAGGTTGCTAGCGGAACTTTCGGTCTTCGACGAGACGTGCATGCTCTTGCAGCGACTGGGGGCAACCAGCACGACCATCAACCCGAACACCCGTGCTAGCCTTGTCAGCCTCGGATGCGCCAGAACAGCCTCTTTTGTCCAAGAAGACTTCCTTGACCCGCACTCACCCTGTCCGCCTCGGACTCTTTTGGTTGCTGAGAAGCTTTTTCGGAATATCACGGTATACTTCGAAATTTCGTGTCGTAATATGATTTTCGACGAGCATGAGACCCTCATCACTCCAAATGGCGACCTGTTGGATAATTCCCTTTGCGAAAACTTCGACTCATACTGCTTCACTTCCACCATGTTGTTGAAAAATGGGTTGCAAGCCCAGTTTCGGCGTACGCTTTCTAAAGCCTCAGCTCTTGTCGAACAAATCCTTCGATTCGAGCATCCTCGGACCCTCGCCTGCTTTCTCGAAGTATTCATCCACCTCATACAGACCGGGCTACCTATGGTGGCATCCTACCTCCACCACTACGTCAGTAGAATGGCCGAAATGGTCACCAGGGAGGTGCATCCTTGGGGTCAGATATACCGACTTTTAGGTCAACTGGACTCGGAATCTATTGGGCAGACCATGGCACAACTCTGGAAGTGCATCACTGATGTTGTTGATAGCAGACTCGGAACCACCAGTCGATTCGCGGTGTCTGTTCGTCTAGATTACGTTAAACGCGTGGTTACAAACCACCTTGAAGAAGAACAGCTTCTTCGAAACCTCCTTGCTCAGCTTGGTGGCACTCCTAGACTCCCGACCCCGCGGGTAATGCTCAACCTAGCGCACAACCTGAGTAAGCAGGGACTGTACAACAAAGCGGAAGAGATGGCACTGGAGATCCTTTCCTTGCTCCAAGGACATGAGATGTATGCTTATAGGATTGTCGAGAGGATAGAATGTCTGAAAATTGTTTCTCTCTGTTATTATAACCAAGGGAAAATTCTGTCGGCAGAGCAGACCATGCGGAACGCGATAGAGTCCATAAGGGGTCAGTGGGGGATACAGCATTCTTGGGTCCCTGAATTTATGTATGTTTTGGAGGGATGGCTTCGAGATTGGGGCCGCGAAGAGGACGCCAGCGAACTACGAGCAGAAATAGAAGCCCTGATAGGGAAGGATGAGACTGACATGCGGCATGATAGTGTATAAAGAATGATTTGTTGGAGACATTGAAGCCTGGAACGTACATAACAGACTAGAAGGAATTCATTCAAAAATTCAGGAACTGAGATAACATTTAACCCACTTCATGGCTTCGACCTCCATTTTCTTCCCTAGAGGGAACAACCACCGCTCCCCTTTCCACAAGCACCAGCTCATCAACCCTGTCTGTGGCATATTCGACCCGCTTCCACGTCTTCAAGATCCCGGTACTCGGGTTGAGCTCCCAAACCCGCGCTCGTCGGTGATATCGCATTCCGCCATACGAACAATATCCCCCAAATCCGCTGCTCCCTCCATAGCATAGCCAAGGACCAGGTTGAGGGGTTGTGTCGCCATCCCGCTGCGGCCGCGACAGCAGAGCGCAAAAGTCGTTCACGTGGTCGTGCCCGCAGCCAAGTGCTGAAACGCCTTCTTTGGCTAGAGCGTCGTAGAAATGGGAATTGAAGCTGGGGCCCTCAGTCGGTTCCCTCCGGTTACCGTTGCGTATACTAAGATGGCAGTCACCGAACTCGGGAAGAGGGATGTGTAGGAAGGCCAGAGACAGATGAAAGTGGCTGACGTTCTCGTCCTTCTCACGCATCCTTCGTTGCGTTTGCGAAATGTCCGTGAACCAGTCAATTTGACTTTGCTTGACATGGTCATAGTCGGGATTTCGTATCTTGCTTGGTATTTGGCCATGCGAATCCAGGAAATATAAAGTGGATAATGTGACCTGTGACGGCGCGGGAGCCATGATCTGAAGGTAGAAATTGCCTATACCTTCAACTTTCTCCGGACCTGGCTCACAGAGACTAAAAGGCAGATCCCGAAGTATCGACATCTGCGCCGTGCCTGTCTTCCAGTCAACAAGAATGAACAGCATCGTTTCGAAGACCCCTCTTGCGAGTGTGACTATTTAGATAGACGTTACTCACGTGATAAAGCATGGGTGCCCTCAGTATCATGGTTGCCAAAGATAACTGCGAATGGGATTGAATGCTTGATGATGGGAGCAATCACCTTGAAGAGGGCAGTTTGGCTGTCAGAGATGTCGTGATGTAACTGATCTCCGGTGAGAATGACCAGATCTGGATTCTCAACATCCAAAATCTCCCTGATGAAGGTTACCGTAAGAGGGTCAGCCTCGCACTCTGGGAGATTGTTCCCTTGTGCATCGATAGCATCCTTGCAAACCCCGACCCCAGTAACCATGTGCGTGTCAGAGAACTGAACAATCTTGAATTTTCCGTCTTGCCCAACTCTTAATTCCGCTCTCGCATCTTGCCTCGGTTTGACCCGGCCGTGACGTACGGTAAGTCTTGCAATTGGCAGACCGTCAAGCTGGACCGATGATTGCATAAGAGTCCATTGTGGCCGTGGATCCACGGCATCTGCTCCAAAAAGAATGTCTACCTCTGTCACGGCCTGGCCAATCTTTCCAGAGAACTTGCTTCTGAGTATCCAGATACCGCCAGGCCGACTCTCCCATGAACGACCTGAGGTAGGATTGGCGGATGGTTCACCAACTCTGATATCCATAACCAGAAGATCCTCAGGCGTAAGTTCTTCTTCGTTCGCTAGCGCTAAATACAGCCATGCGCTCTGCGGGCATGTATACTGGTAGAGATCCTTCTCTACGCGACGCCATTTTCGCGGGTCCGGCTCGCAGGGGGACGGAGAAACAGACGGCGAGAAGATGCCCACAGTTAAATCCGTGACGACTGGGTGACGAACAGCAGCAGTGGTATGAAGAGCGGACGGGATTACTGTTTGGAGATAGTCCTGAGAAGGATTGACTTCGAGCAGACAAGCTGCGCCAGCTGCCGATCCCGACATAAAGCGAGCCTTGAGGAGCGAAACAAGACCAGACGAAGTACTGAAACAGCGAAAAGATGAAGCAACGAAAGGGTTTGACAATTCGGCAAATAAGAGCCGTAACGATGGGGTTGGTGCGAATACTTATATTCAATGGCAGTCTATGTGGTCAACGCCCATTGGAAGTTGTGTCAGGCAATAATGACTCAAGATAGAAGCTACTTACGCAAGCATCGTAGCCTACAAGGTTAATGAGGACGTCGTCAGCTGTGGCAAGCTGAAAACAAGTGGGACGGGCCACGCTGTAGGGTGTATTTAAGCCGCTGCATCCGACTGCCGTCCTGGACATTCTTTTAGAAGAGAATCAATGCTTTGTACCCCTTAACAATTTCCCTGACAGAAGTTGCAGCGGCGCCTTTCGGCTGAACCTCGGAATAAGGACGGAAATTGTTTTCACGTGATGGGAAAGCCGGATTAGGCGCCCCTGGAGACAGCCATTGGGCTCGTGACTCCTGGTACCTAGCACACCCCCAACCTTCATCATGTCGCACATGGTGAAAGTTCCTTCCTTTCACCTCTGGACTCAGCACCACCGCCTACTTTCTCGCCATGATAATTTATAAGTCCTTTCCCCTGTCGCAAGAAATTCTCTGTCTAGCCAGTGATGCGGATAAGAACCTAGAGGACCGGAGGCCGCTACCACGGAAAACGGAACTCAAAAGCCAAGAGCCGAGCAAGATGTGGATATACAAGTGGAATGCAACCCATGAGGCACTCAAGGACCGAATAAAGGAGGAATTTGTATGTATTATGCAATTCTTCTGTAGAGTTTACCGAGCTAACTAACGAAGTCGGCGGAATTAATAAAGAAATGGGGCAGTGATATCAATTACAAAATGATGGGGATGGTGACGATGGAACAGGGCCATTCAGTCAAAACGCCCCAGGCCAAAATGAGCATCTTAATTCCCACAGGGAAGGTCACCGAAGGAGACATTATAATCCATGACGGGGAAACAGCAGTGACGAAGAGATGGACTGCAGACCAAGGCTACATATTGGAAGATGGCACCTCGTTTCGGTTTAAAAATGAAATTACCTTCTACCTACTTGGTGTTTCAGGAAGTTTAATTGGAAAAGATGTAGCGGAGGACGTATCTGGAAGTCAAGCGAGGGCCGATGGTTCCTGAAACGATATTTAAAATAAACCCCTCTCTTCCAGATCGAAATCGTCCCAGTCGCCCGCTTCGTCCTGCCAATGCGGTACCTGGTCGTTGAAACCCGGGGCTATTCCATCAATGAATCCCTCGGACTGCACCATATCGAGCTTTTCTAGAGGAGCGAGCATGATTCCTGGATCGCCCCTGAATGCATAGGTTAGGGCTGTGTCGGATAAGACGTCGAGAGGCGTAGACATCGCGGCAGGCCGGTGCTCTTGGCCCACGGCAAGGAGCAGATTGAGTGGCGGCATGATTGGACGGATTGTGAAGTCGACATCCGCCCCATGGAAAGCCTCCTCGCCCCCAAGTCTCTGGGCATTCGGAGCGACATGGCTGAACGCCAAACAACCTTGGCCATGGTTGTCCTCCGACTCAGTGTCCTCTTCAGCCTGGCGTCCGTTCTGTGAAGGGATAAAAACATTCCGACCATCACCACACACAAAACTTTCCGGTCCCGCCGAAGTTCCCGCTGCTTGGACTGCCTCCTGTCTTCCGGTTGGGGTTTCCGACCCTACCTCAAGACTTCCACCACGATGCCCGCTCAGCGGCACTCCATCGAGGGTCTGGTCTATGCTGGGGCGTATCTCGGGGTGAGGCGAGCCGCTTGAAGTTATCAGTGTCTCTACAGACAGAGATGGAGACTGTTCAGACTCTGACTCGGCTTGTTGCGACTTCTGTCGCTTTTTGCTCCTGCCTTGACCAGCTGGCGGATCCTGATGCTGACTTGATGACGAATATTCGGTGTGACTGCGCCTCCTGTGGCCATTGATGGGCTGAAACTGTGAACCGCCGTGAACCGCGGAAGACTGCTGTTCGTACGCCGGCGCAATATCCGTTGCGCAGGATTCACAAGCAGCAGCCGTGGAGGTATCTGGCACTCTTCGTCGTGGATCATCTCGGCCAGTATTCACAGAGGATTCAGTCGGCGTTCTGGCAGAGTAGGAGGTAGTTGACGCCTTATCTCGTCGACTTCCGGAGCTCTCTGTTGTTGGTGTTAAAATTCCAAAAATCTGAGGCCAGCATATAAACAGAGGCACCCACCTGGAGTGTGGACATGCTCTACCAGTTCGGTGCCCCTCGTCTGCCTACCGGTTGCGCGAGTTTGACGACTTGACTTTGTAACTCCTCTGAGCTGTATTCTTGGAGGGGATGAATAAAGATATTGCGCCGGAATGCTGCAGGGACTTAATGCTCTCGACTCGAACACCTGCTTGAACCGTGCGAAATCTGCTTCTTGATGAAGTATTTCGATATCGAATGCCTCACAAATTGTTTCATAGCTGCAGTTGTTAGAACAGCGCTTTCGTGATTGGCGTTTTACTAACCTCCACCGATCGCCATTGCGTAATTTGACAAAGAAAGGGATCCAAAGTGGGAGGGCAGCCTGAAATTCGTCGGGGATCTTTTTGAGTAATGGTATGCTAGCTGTGAACTTGGCGTTTTCGTCGACTTCTTTCGGACACGCGTCGCAAAACGTATAGGTCGTACCCTCTGTGTCCTATTAGTTTCTGCCAAGGTCACGGACACGCCTTCTTTCTTACTGTGGAAAAAAAGCTCGAATGCGCGATGTCCAAGTCCGCGCCGACATTGGCGTCCCATTTCTTCAACTAGCCATTTCACTCCTGTTCGAATTTTGTCTAACTGCCGGTCATGCGCTGTGCAGTCACCCCCACGAAAATACGACAAAAACTGGCGCATGGCGGTGTTTACAATGCCGTCGTTTTTTGGATGACGTTGCTGTGATGCCACATGACATGTTGCGAGGAACACCAGAGAGTTGAATTGGGAAATATTTCTGCTAAGTTTCCCCTCCAGCAGCATGGCCCTCGCTGACTGGGCAAATTCGAGTAAAGAATCGGCCAAGTTTTGGGGTGTGTCGTGATTTGTAGGCCTCGTATCGATCAGTCGGCCGGAATCCAAGCAATCGACCACGTGGAGAATATTATCAGGGGTAGAGAAGCAGGATGACGTCCGTAGTTGAGACCAATCCTCCTCTGTTTTTGGCAAGCCCTCGAAGAAGCTCTTGGTTCGACTCCGCCATTTTGGAGTACCACTGGGGGTTTTGGCCTGGCTTGGGTTTTCAGATTGGGTATCATACGAGTTCTTGGGCAGGTCTGTCGGTTGCCAGATGTTGATAACCAATTTTCCTGTTTGAGGGCTGCGTGGATTGGACTCATGATTTTGGCTGGATTTCTCGATGGCACTCGGACTGCTGGTTTTGAGGGCACAATGTGCCGTAGAGCTTTGGTTTGGACGACGTTTCTGAAGAGTGTCTTCGAAGTTTTGAATGCACTTCTCTAGCGGAAGGCCGTGGACCTTTTCGCACAAAAACCCCAGGTAAGCGCGATCTTCCCCGTCGAAGTCAAACAATCGTTTGCGCGGGGGCATCATGATGATGCGACAGCGACCAATGCAGATGTGGGAGGAAGATGTTAAACAATGTCAGCTGCGAGCCTGAGGTTGAGAACCGCGCTATACCGGACTCGGTGCGTGGCATGCCACGCACCGAGTCCGGTATAGCGCGGTTCTCAACCTCAGGCTCGGACCAGACCACCCTAGGTGGCGCATCACCATACCACTTCTTCGAAGACCAACGGCAAACATTGCGCCGAGTTGGCCGCGGAACAGGGGATTACGATCCGGCCAACAATATTGCAATGTTCACTCCTCTTAGAAGCCACGACTCCAGTAGTTTGTCATAGCGGATTTCTCATGAGCTGGGGCAGTAATATTCCATTGGGACTGGCATTCTACCCATTCGAGCGCCCCAAGGATTCGATAAACCTCCTGGCCTATTGCAGGCAGTTGAGGTTCGGCCCAAGCTGCAGACCCAGGAACGGCGGCATGATCTCACCGAAATTTGCACTTCACCCCGCAAGCCACATCTAGTTGCCTTGCTTGGGCGTCTGGGGAGAACAGTTCGCACACCTTCCAGGCCCGCAATGCGGACAAATGGCCGCCTTGTGCGACTCTTCCTGGGATTCCGCGTTAAGAGACTGAGCCGCCCCTGGACGGCTACTTAAGAGCACGGTCTCGGCTTGACCACCCTTGCCGATAATGGATCATCCAACCCACTTGTGTCCCACTACCGATAGTGTGAAAATTGAGACATCGCTGTTTGCGTCTTGCGTCTTTACTTTCCTAGCCCATCCTTTGGCAGATACCTTTCAAAATGGACCCCTGGGAGGAAGCAGGGGACTTGTCACGTCCCCGGAGCTGTGGGCCCAAGAACGCCCATGATGCTTTTCGGCGGACAGGAAAAGGAACGTTCCTCTGGCGCTTGGACGGCTATCTTGAGTGAAAGAAACTGATAAAAGAAACCCCATCCGCCGCATACCTACCTTCCATTCAGAAGCAGACTTCTCGCGTCCTCGTCGATTCCTGTTTCGGTATCTCTCGCCTTTCATCTCTGCATCTCCCGCCAGATATTCTAGTCTCTAAGTTACAGAGGCAGTCGCAAAGCAGCCCGGCAGAGCCCGCCTCAGAACAATCCCAGCCCTTTCCTCTGCAATCCGGAGGCGCGTCACTGCAAGGCAATAGATTCGCAATGATTGTTCAACGGCAAACAGGTCCGCTAGGCTCGTTCTCACAAATCCACAGGCCAAAACCCGCTCTTCCGTCGGCGTCGCAGCAGCCACAAGGACCGTCGCCTGGCAACCAATGTCAACCCTACTACCCTTCCGCCTCGGAGCCTCATGGCAGACTTTATCCTCATCCTCACCCGGTCGCACAACCTCCACCGCTACGAGAACCACCACCGGATGGACGCCGTCATCATGAAGCAGAGCCATACGGTGCGATGCAGGACTACCGACCACCACACCCTCCGGCGCATGCCCATCCTCCGCCCTCACACCCGTCGTCGTTTCCTTCGGGTCACCCGCTCTCAAGACTACCGCCGTCAACCTCGTTCCATCACGCGCCATCCCCGTATGTGCCTTGCGATCCAAGCACAATAAAGCGCGACCCCGGCGGAGAGAATCCCATGTCGCAGCCGCGCTGCGCCCAC
>Ga0247774_1000596_pt1 | contig 17946 bp, 15 predicted proteins | sample UWRJL001104B6_FD_179933 | JGI IMG/M metagenome (GOLD analysis project Ga0247774, IMG submission 179933) | Plant litter microbial communities from Arlington Agricultural Research Station in Wisconsin, United States - UWRJ-L001-104B-6 | ecosystem: Environmental > Terrestrial > Plant litter >... | reverse complement strand
GCCATCGAGTCGTTGGAGGGCCGGGTGTTAGTAGTGCTTAGCGGGATGAAGCCTGAGGTTCGAGGCGTGAGTGGCATGCTCGACCAGCGGCTTTGTGGTGAGGTTCGTTCGCGTGGGAGGGAAGACCGAAGGAGGTTATCAATTCATGGGCGTTGTCTCGTTGACAGTGTACGAGCCGCTGTCGAGAATGCCATACAAGGAAACTGAGGGTCAGAAGGTTCGTTCGTAAGTCATATGATCGCCTCTAACAAAGCAGCCGGGCCAATGTCAGCGGCAAAGGTGGTGGGAGAAACGAGTGGTCTAGGTCAACATAAAAACAAGAATCGCGTGACGGTATGTACACTAACGAGTTAATGGAAAACAAGAAAAATCAGGTTGACAGGTCCTAAGGAAGGAGAGTGCGGCGATCTCGTCGGGGGCACGACTAATGAAAATTCGAGGGGATAGTCTCCCTTTTTCGCTTCCATAAAAGTTACCCTCTGCAGTGGCGGCTACTTGCTCCGCCGCTGCAGGGCATAATTTTAGCTGCCCCACACTTCGAGGAACAGTTGAAGCCGTTCCTTGGCATCGGAACGGCTATTAGGGGCCGCTCCACAGTCAAGGCAGCTCGAGAGATCAACTCGTCCCGCTGACGCGCAGGCGATCCAAGTACCACGCAGCCTGCTCGCTGTTTGGGATTGAGTACGGATAGCAGTACCAGGATAGGTTCTGAAGGCCACAAATATTCCTCCCACATCGTGCTTCAATTGGGTAAATGTGGTTTAATAATTTTGGGTAGCTGTTAATAACCGACCTTGAGGCACGGTCAGTCCCTCGTGGTTTGCCTCCCTGTTTCAGGTCCCAGCTAGTCTACTGCCTGATGCTCGGCTCCATTGGCTCCTTGCAGGACCTGGTTCCTGATTGCCACCTCGCAGTTGCCACTACGAATACAGGACCATCATTCGTTCTCCCCGCCTTTCAACCTTGTGGCCAGCTTGTTACTGGAGCCGATTACTTGGCCCCACTATTAGCAAGACAGGCTCCCGCCTCCGAAACTTGGCTTCTCTACGAACCCGAGGTCGCCAAACGCGAGTCTCAAGTCAAGATGCAATCGACAGGCTTCGCACCACCCTGTTTAGTGGTTATTGGCAGAGACACGATTCCGGGTCTCATCCTACCTACCTACCAAGGAGGAGGAGGAGCTGGACAAGTCGCTAAGTGCAAAGGATGTCATGGAACCTTGGCCGTGGACGGCTGACTTTCGCGTCGGCTACGTCGGATACCCAGTTTGTCAGTCCAAGATCTAGAGAATATTTTGTGCTTGTACTACAGCGACGTGCGAAGTCGGTTTCCTGTCAGCCAAACTCGGGGGAAACAATTGGAACATACGTCCGTGGACGGACAGCACCTATTAACATCCAACTGCGTTGAGTACTTCAAGGTCCCTTGTACTTCGCCTTTGAAGCCGAATATAAGCTGAGGACCGAATTCGCCAGGTTAGAATCAAGCAGCAGGCAGAAAAGCTTGTCCATTTTTTGGTGGATGGGAGGGGTGGTCACTGTCTAGTAGTTTCTTATGATCGCATGACCTGAGTGGTGGGCTGCTTACAGATATCGAAGACAGCCCCGAGGCTTCACATAAAGTAGATCCACGAGCACAGCATTTTTCTACCAAAGAGACTCATCACTATGGCGACGCCTTAAAGCGACCAACTTTCTGGACGCAAATCTAAGTACAAGTGTAGGCCCTCATTGCTAGGACGAGCGACGTTGTGAAAGGGGCATGTGTGGGGGGTTGGACTACCGAAAACCGCGAACCTGGACCCGCCGTTTGGGGCAGCCCCAAACACCCTCGATAAATATTTTACGCGGGTGTACTTATCGGAGTTGCCCATAGAGCAGGCTCTACCGAGGAGGCGATAGCCTTGGTAAATTGTCACCGGAGAGTTATGATTAGCTGAACATCTGGCCAGCAGACACAAGGCGGCATCGCGTGTTCAAATCACACAACATTTTTCCGCAGCTGGTATTCCTAGCCAATGATTAAAACCATTCTTCAGCCCAACTCTAACTACAGAAGTGTTCTTCTCGTCTAGAACTAACCGCCTCGGGATGCATTATTGGTGGTGGACAGCACTTCGCCGACTTCGGCGGAACTAGAAATGCACTTTGGGCATCATCACATTGCACTTGAGATCGTCGCAGCCCAGTAGACAGACAGACCAGCCCAGGTAGTCGACGATAAGTCTTTCGTATTGAAATCTAGAGGCTCTCGTTTCGAAGAGATTTTGCACAATTCCAAAGTTCAATAGCTGAAATTCTCTGCCATGGGGCTGAAAAGTGAAGGAATGATAGAGTTGAAGAAGATAAAACACCCTGTTCTTTCCCGCCTTCCTTTTATGTACTTTCGATGCAGCCCACTTTTTGTTTCACTACATTTCATTTCATCAAGTTATAGTTCCCCCCTTGGTTAAACCCTATTATACCCCCTATAGGTGGGCACTGTACGAAGAGTGCGAAAGATTTTTTCCCATTCTTTCTTGAACTATTACGCACCATGGGGCAGAGAACGCAGTCAACTACTTACGAAGAAAATTCGCCATATGAAGCTATTCAACGCGGCAAACAAGACGGTAAAGAAGCTGCTGTCTACAATGCTTACCGCGATGCTAGCTATGCTGGTGCCTACTCTGCCGCCTACAATGCCGCCTACGATGCCGCCTACGATGCCACCTACCCCCAAGTCTACTGGCCAACCTACTATGCAGCTTACGACGCAACCATGAATGCAAACAGCGATGGGGTCCACGACTCTTTGACCTACGGTTCGTACAAGCCTAAGCATGATGGGGGAAAGCGTCGCAAGCAACCGTGCTACTAGTTAGGAGGCAGGAAGTCTACTTGGTAAGCCAAACCCCCGTTCATTGGCTCTTGGCAGTCAAGGAAAGATGAATGTCTCACACGAACGAAAGCAGCTTAACCGTAATGACGATGGATACGTCAGCAACGATGACAATATGTGTGAGTCTGGACCTGAGCGGGGCTTCGGTGTGTATCATCAAGGGCTCCGCAGAAGCCTGTTGTCAGATGAGTTCAGGATCGTTGTAGACGGCAGGCACGTGGTCTATGGTCTCTCATAGATGCATGCCACCGGGCACTAAGCCCTGTAGGCTTCACTTCTATCGCAGTCTAATTCTACTGTAACCCATATACATCAACAGAATCGGCCACGTCCCGTTCTCCAGATCTCTGCGGTGCTTATTGGCTATGTACCACCAAGTCTTTCAAACAAGACCTAGGTTATCTTGCATAGATAGGACTAAATGGAAACTGATGTTGTGGTTAGCATGTCGCCAGGATTAGAGCTGGTTCTATTTATTTCACAAATATGCCTGAGAGTTCAAACTCTTCATTTTGGAATGCGAAAGGAGTTTGCCCACAACTCGGTAGACGCGTTGAAAGGAGTTAAAACACTTCTTGGACCTACTACATGCTAACAACACCAGAACTTCATTGTTTCTTGCAAGGCGAGGACTGTATATTAATGTCTCGGGACTCAGGGAGGCTATCTAGTCACACTCACCGCTCCAACGGGATTCAGAATTGCAAAACATGTACTAGTATTCTCCAGGCAAACGAAAATAGCCTCCCAAATACAAACAAATACTAAAATACATCGATTCCATCTTCACCCTCGTAAGACTTTCGAAGTTACTGACACGCGCAGGACGTTCCAGAATCTCGTGCGTGGCGATCCGAGAGGAAGACGTCGGAACGGAGGTGCATCTACAATGAAAGGAACAAGTTGGATATTTGGAACACAAGTATAAGCAGTAACCTGGTCCCCTTTATTAACGAGAGGGATCTTTAAGTTAAGAAGGCCAGCATAGGATTGTATACAGTCGCGTTTGTCATCAGAGAGAGGATGAAGCTGCCCCGCCTTTATCGGTCTCGAGTGGAAAGAGAATCGGAATATAGCACGTTGGCCAAGCCGGGCGAAGAGTGCAGCAGCCATGGGGTTGGGAGTCCTCCTTAGCGTCTGAGGAGGCAGGAGGAAGAAGTATTATACTCTAGAAACATATTTCCAACATCGAACTTCACCATGTCTTCATCGCTTTGAACATTTCGTTTATATTATATGTCTACCATACTGATTTTCCATAATAGTAGAGCCCGAAAATGAAGTCTCTTTTACCAGTAGAGACCTTCTCTTCCAAATATGGACGTTTTCATCTCTACAACGCATCTCTCAGCGAAGATACGACTTTCTCCTTAAACTCTTCCTGCTGCTTATTCCTCTTCGACACAAGCCCCACAAGATCCTCGTACTTCTTCTTCCAATAACTAGGCCCTCGACCATCTCCCGCTGGTGCTTCCGCCCCGTTTTCGGGCAATGCATCATCGTCCCCGGTACCGATGTTACCGCCCCCAGCCCAGGGCGGCCTCCACTTCTCATGTCCCACAACCTGCGTCATCGAAAATACACCCCTCACGCTCCCGAGTCGATACTCCCACGTGCTCGCGTATTTGGTCGCTCCCTTCATCTTTTCCTCCCTGGTTACTCTTAGCCTCGAAGTAGTCATGAGCATCCTGCCCCCCACCAGCGCGGCAAGGTTGATGAGGAACCGCTCTTTAGAGGATGCATTCTTGTACATGGCCTCCATGACCGTCGTGACGATGGCATGAGCTTCTTCCACGCAGCATGGCTCCGCGGGGTTTCCTTGGGGATCAACCCACTCGGCCGCCATGGTTTCGGAGACGAGGGTGGCCATGACAGAGTCAATATTTGTGCGGTCGGGCATCTCGTCGAAGATGTTCGGAGGTTGGGACGAGCCGGTGGGTGAGTTAGAGGATGAGGCTGTGGCGGGGGTTTGTTGGTTTTGTGTCACTTGCGGGTGGGGCGGGATGGCGTTGGGGCCAGGATTGAAGTTTACGGCTGGAATATTAACGTCTGGCGGGGGTGAGATTGTGTTGTTTGTGGCGTGGGCCTTGAACGGTATTGTTTCTGCGGTCGAGGAAGGGGGGGGAATAGGGGCTGATCCTGATGTGGAGTTGTTGTGCGTCTCGCCGTTTACCAAAACTGTCGGGGGTGGAGTTGCTAGGCGGACGGACCCGGTAGGTCGTGCGGGGACTTGTAGTGATATGTTAGGTTTCGCTGGCCGGTTTGTAGGTGGCTGAGGGACTGATATGGGCTTTTGCGAAGTCGTAACAGGGGCAGATGGCGGTAGTGGCGGCGGCGGCGGCGGCGGCGGCTCACTCGTGCGTGGCGACTTGGAGGGCCGTTGTAAGGGAGATAACTGGGAGCTGATAAAGGTGGACTGTTCGGCGGAGGAGGGGGTAGCCGGCGTAAACTGCGTGTCTACAGGCGTTCGGTTGATAGGCGGCCTTCCCCTTGTCTTCCCCGTACCTGCCGGCCCGCTCCGCCACGCCGATGAGACCACCTTGGCCCCATGCCTTCTATGCGGACCCCGGCCTTTCAGCGGCGATATCGCCGACCGGGGTTCATCTGCCCAGAATCCTCCTCTCGAGGGATCAACAGCCGACATTGGATATGCTGTAAGGGGCGTCTGGGCTGTATCCTGCGCTAATGGCCAGCTGGATAGAGTTCCTGCGTTCGCGGTTCCCACTGCGTTGGAGGGTGGTGGCGCCACCGAACTTGGCGGAGGTGGAAATTGTCCAGGCCTCCCGTCCGGGTGGGCGGACCATGGGCCTAGAGATTCGTGGCGCAAATATTCGTCTGGGATATCCAGTCTCGGTCGTTGTGATGGAGATTTTGATTCGTCGTCGTCTGGTCGCTTCCGTCCTCTCCGAGGCCGGATGTGAGGCAAGAGAGCCCTCAGAGCCATATCATCTTCTGCAGCCACGCCGTCGCGACCAGCATCGCAGATGGGATTTGGGTCTGTCGGTATTTGTGTCCAGTATGGATGTGGCCGATCCATCAAGTACTCGAAGAAGGCATCAACATGCATAGAATGCATCCATCTCTGAACAAACTGTTAGTGACGCAAGCTCAACTAAAGATGCTCGATGCCCCTTTCTCTATCAGGTATCCTCCGCTTGACTCCAACTGATCGAGTTGCACCAAATTATGCCCTTGAGCATCTGATGGAACGAAAAGAAACTTGCCTTTAACCGCACCGCATACTGCTGTATCTTCTGCGAACTTTGCCCCTTATCCTGATCCGGCGGCTCCACCCCCAGCTTCAGCGCCAGTTCCGCCCACGTCTTGATTTCTTTGGTTTCGAGCTGTCGAATTAGCTGGAATAGCACAAACGTGCTAAAGCTCTTTCCTCCGCTGCGCGGCGGCGTCCGGAACGACTCCCGCAGGGCGGCAGTGTCGACGTCGAGCGGGACTGCCGGATTGCAGTAGAGCACGAACCGGACGTACGCATCCTCGATGTCTTCGGTCGTGACGTCTTTGCTTGGAAGTGTTGGTCTCACTAGTGTCGTCGCGATCGCGTTGCCGGACCGAGGTGGCGAGGCTGAAGCCGAGGAGGATGGTGGTCTTGCTGGGGGTAGACGCGACGGTGAGGGCAGGACGTGGGCGTTGACCCCGTTCGGTGAGCGCTTCATCGTGAAGAGTATGTTGAATGGACGGCGAGGGAGTGCTGGAGACGATCCGTGAGAGAGTCGCGACGCGTCGTCAAGGTCAATCCATGGTGAATGCCCGTTCCTCAGTTCCCGCGTAGGTCCTCTTTCCTTCGTGCCTACTCTGAGCGGGCACAGGGTTCTGGCTGCTGATATTTTCCCTCTCTCAGCTCTGCGCCTCCCCCATTGATCTCAGGTCCTTTTTACCAGACCAAAGCCTGTTTTTCGCCCCCCCTTTGCTCTCTCCAAGTTCGTTGCGTTTTCATCAAATCACTTCCCGTCTCTTACTCTTGAACGGCTCCCCACTAACCAGCCGACGCGACCCCGGAAAATCACCACCTGACCTCTTGCAATTGGCTTCTTCTCAGTCTTTCCTTCTCGTTGGGTCCGGTCAGTCGTAGTGCCCAGCGAGCTCTTCCGGATAACGCCCACTTGGAAGGCCGGGATGGTGACCAGGTCCTCTTTCAACCGCCTCCAAACTTTGGTAATCCCGGCCGAGTCCGACGGGGCAGAAGCAGGTGCAATAACGGGGCGAAGGCTGCAAAAATTCGGCAATTGTACAATCTGCCCGATTATACCTCGATACTTCTTCTGTCTGTTCTTTCTCCCGTGTTTGTCGTCCAGACTTTTGCTCTCACGTCTCACGGGCCGCGGGGGCGTTGGGGGGTTCCGTTTCTCAGTTGTTTCGAAGTTTCTTGCCACTTCCCTCAGCGCTGCTTTGCGCATCAATTCAGTACCGTTCGTAGTGTTGGTACCGTGTCCAGATTGCCGGAAAATCTACTAGGAGCGACAAAGACGTCTTTCGCTCTGCGGGCAATTTTTTTTCTGACTTGCGTGTTTGTTTGCCTAGCCTAACGGCGTGCGGTTGCCGGATGGTGAAGAAACACGGAATGGTGAGGTTATATTTAGGAGGCGCGGGTTCGGGTCAATTGCTAAAATTAGCATCCTTGATCTGCACCACCCACTTTTTAAGAGAGGGGCCAGCCAGCCGTACACGCAACCAGGCCTCTGGGGAATGGCACAGCTGCATGCTTGGCTTAGACTGGTGACCAGGCCATATCAATTTTCCGCAGCCCGTTCATTCTTCCCTGCTTTCCGTCTGATATTTTCCCCGTCTTCCCCCATGTTTGCCCGATAAATATCAGTTGAAAGTTGCCAATCACATTATCTCTACATAGTTCAAGCACCTAGGAATGGTGGCGGGGAAGATTTGCATGAAGTGGTTCCGAGTACAGATACTTAGGGCAGGGATTGAGGAGTTGGGAAAAAGCAAATAAGCACTGTAGCCTCTCCATGCTGGTGGCAAGTGACATTACGTGCCGTGGAAGGCACTTCATTGCACTTTTTGTATCCATGCTAGGTTGAATAAGGTGGCAGGGAGTGTGTGGAAAGATGAACTCGTAGCCCTCCCTTCGAGTCAAGATCGAATCAAGGCGAGATGCGAAAGTACGACATACTACCCGTAATGAGTGAACCGGAACCCTATAAGTTTATGCGACCGGGTATGTTTTGGAGAACCAAGGCAGGACTATCGCCATAGGTTCGCCAATTTGGCGTATATTGGTACTCGAGTATCTATCTAACCGGATTGATACCGCTTCTAAACGAAATATACTTGCTTTGTAAAGCAGTTTACATGACCACGACCAACGCTAAACATCAGCATCCATCGCCTAAACTCCTTTTATGCTCCGTCACCGGCATCGGCATTCAGAGACTTTCAATAACCGAACCAGTGGGCCTCCGAGCCAGTAGTAAAAGCAAATATGTGGAGTAAAAGAAAGCTCCGGACTAAATCTTACGGCCCTTTCCGCGAGTGCTTCCATTTGTCCCCTGCCTACTCATAGCCACTCCGCCCTGACTACTCTGTCGGCTCATCGGGATGGCGGCAGCCGGGCCGCCAAGAACAGCGTTGGCCGGCGCCGGATGCTTTTCGGGGCTCACCTGCTCGGCGGGAGGTAGACCGAGTTCCCTTCTAAGCTGATCGGGGTCCCGCCGCAGCGTACTGACGAGCGCCACGTGCTTGCCATCCGAAGATGGAATGGAAGCCTGCTCGAGGACGGACCGGAAGCTCACATTGATCTGCAGGCCAGAACCTATCCTGTAGGCCTGGTCAAACTGCTTGAAGTAGCCCATCACCTGAAGATCCGAGCTTATGGTGTCCATCGGCAGAGAAGAGGGAGTGTTCTGGTCCGTGGCGCGGAGGCTCGGCTTCAGGTACTGGGCTGGAGCAGACGGCGGCATCCGCGGTGCTTCCTGTGCATGCACCTTCGACAAGTTGCCCGGCACCTCGAAGCTCTCTATGGCCTCGAGGCCGAGAATCTTGTGGTCCACGAAGTTATGGTTGGCACCGCCCCTTGTGCTCCTAGTCGCATGGGATGGCGCACGTTCCATCATCGGCGCGGACGGCCACGAATCGGTGCCGTCATGATCCCCGTTCTCGTGTGCCTCGTCGGCCGAGTCGCTGTCAGGTGACGGCATCTGGCCTCCGCTGCCGCGGTGGCGAAGTATATGTTGGTGGGCAGCGATGGCCGCCGTGTTGTAGGTCAGGTTAAGCTCTTTGTCGGTGAAGAGCTTGTCGATGCTGTATAGGGGGCCACTCTGCTTGGCCGCCACGCGGAGCTTCTCGGACTGCCAGAGCGGCGTCGTAGCGCTAGGATCGAGGGCTCGTCGCACTGGGACAGGCGACCCATCATCGTCGCCAGCATTGCGCTTCCGCTTCTTGGCGTCGGACAGCATCTCCTCTGCATCCTTTCGATTCCTGGTGGCACGCTTTCCATGGGCGGTGCCGGGGCTCGAAGGATTCGTGATGCTGAATTGGTTGGGGTGGAACAGGAGAGCAGACGAGTCGGACAGCTCAAGCGCCTCCTTCTCTTTGTTCAACCTACTCTTCTTAGCGGCAAGCGAGTTAATCAAGCGGTCGCGGAGCGTCTCCAGAAGCGCGTGGTGTTCGCGTTTCGCCGTTTCGGTCTTATAGCTATGCGTGTTTTGGTATTCTTGCCGCTTTCGATCGGACTCATGCTGTAAACCGAAACGGAAGTTAGCGACCTTGCCCATCAAAGGCAGAGAAGGTTTGGGCGTCGTACGTGCAGCCGAGTCAGCTGAAAGTCTCTCTTTTCGATGAGATCGCCCATATTTTGGGCCCAGTCGTGGAACGTGGGGCCTGCCATGTCCAGCAGCTTCCGTGCATTCTCGGCCAAGGCACTCGGTCCCGTCATACTTCGATGCTCTTCAAGCGCATCTTCAAGTTCGGCGAGGGCATTCGGCCCATACGGGTCGAAGCGTTGCACGAGTGTTGTATCGATCTGGATCTTCTGAAGTTGATCGCGATATACCGTATCTCTATCGCGAGAGAACTTTTCTTCCAGGGCGACGATGCGATCGGTAATGAGCTGCCGTTTGCGATCTCGCTTGGATTGGGGCGGGCCGTCGCCTCGGCGAATCGACTGCCCCTGGAGAGGAGGCGGGGCGCCATCGGTTGCGGCCATCGTATGAAAAAAAACAAAACTGAGTACGTATTATATTTCCCACTTTGCAAGATCGTCGTGTCTATGAGACGGCGAAAGTGCGTTTATCGAGGCGCTCGACAGCGTGTTGGAGGAGTCGGCTGCTCAGGCGATCTACCAATCGTGTTAAGCGCCACTGGCAACGACTGTTTCGAATGACGGCCACGATCGCGAGACTGATTGATAGGGCCGGGGAGCTTGCGAAGAATGAGCATATGTCCAAGTCGCGGGTAGCTGAGAGAGCCGGGCCGGATGGGTGGCCGTTCGAGTGAGCTTGAAACTTACGAAGTAGCCCGTTCCTTTCCGCAATAATCGATCCTGTCCGAGAGACTAAGAAATCCGTCTGCCCAAGATCCGTATCTTTTGCGAATGACAAACACGGAGGAAAGACAATTCCTACATCTCAACCTTGGCCAAGGAGACCTGAGATAGATCAGTTTGCTTCGAAAGGAGGTTGAACTGGAAATAACCGGAAGACGGGATTTTTCCTTCGAGTTGGACGATTAAGCCTTGTTAGCCTTCCAGCAGCGACACTCTTTGCAGGGCGAATAATATTGTTGGCTGGTGGGGGGACGTACTCCGTGTCCGCAATATTATACACGGTACCTGTACACGGTATCACGAGGCACAGGCACTTTAGGGACCAATGCCCAGATTGGCATTGAAGTGGATCGGTTATTGGTTGGAATCCTGTAGAAGCAGCAGCTGGCAAACCTTTGCTTGGTTGGTATTGTCAATTTTCACGGAGCTCGCGAGCTTGCTATCTTTTTACCGTTACACGATGCTCTGGCGAGCAGTAAGGTCCTTTTCATCTCTAACGATGAACGGCCACTTGGATGCTACGATGGCGCAGAGATGTCGCACTCAGTCACCTTGTCATTCTTAATGAAAATGCCTGGAGAGGAATTAAAGCCCTCCACGAATCTTCTGGAGCTGGCTGATAAGTCCATAGCCGCCTGTAGTGCCTTTTAACGCCGAAGCATCATTCAAGCCTCCTCGAGCGGCTCGCGGGTTTCCTTCCGTCTTCATGGTAGTCTCTATATCCTTCAGCAGCTCTCGATGACGATCCTCTACCATTCTTGCGAGGCTCTCCGCAAATTTCAGTCGGCCCTTCTCCTCCGCCGTGCCCTTCCAAACTGTCGTGAGCTCTTTTAGGTGCTCGATCTTTTCTGCTGCCTTCTCAATGCCTTTGATCGGGTCCTCGCGGTCGGCCAGGAGCTGCGATATTTCGTCTCGCCACGACTTTAGCACCTTCTGTCCCTTTTCTTCCGAGCTCTGTTGGTCCTTGCCCGGTTCGGGAGCCGATACGGATAGGAAAGATGATCCGACGGACAGTTCTGAAGGAGGGAAGACAAATTCCATAGCTTCGCCGAAGGTCTTGATCACGGAATCAAGCCTCTCCCGCACCAAGGTGAGTGTTCGTAGCTGCCTGATATACGGTGGCTCCTTCGCCGTGTCCTCTTCCGTCTCTTCATTGGCGCCTTTGTCTTCTGCGGTTTCCTTCGCCGGCGATCGGCGAGTTTGCAAAGGTTGTTCGCCCGCGGCCGTGGGTGTATTTCCATCTTTCAAGCCGCCAGGGACGAATCTTTCGATGTCGTCCCGTAAACCCTCGTTGATGGTCTCAGCGAAGCCCAGTGTCTCGCCACGCAACAACTCCACCTCGTACGCCAACCTACTCCCGCTTCGCAGAATTTCGTCTGTGAGCTGGGTCAAGGTGTTGGACATTCGCGTCGTATGTGTATTGAGATGTGAAAGCAGCGACTGGGCCTCGGATGAGAGGTCAGCCAGAGGAAGAGGCGGCTTGCCAGACTTTGACACAGACGAGGCTGAGCCAGTGCCCTTGAGAAGCGGGAGCGATGAGTTGAGATACTCGGCTGCATCAAATGAAGATCCCAGGAACCCTTTCAGGAACGGATCCGAGGTATGCTGTGATGGAGATGCCGCTTGGGCTCCGTTCTTGGAAAGCCGGCGACTGTGCTGTGCGTTCCCTTTGACGACCGCTGCTTCATTTTCGGGACCCATGGCGTAAGCCTACGCAGTCTGTTCCAGGTAACAACTCTAGAGCAGGTTTAGGGAGGGCTGTAGTTTAGTCTGACAGCCGTCAAAGCTGTCGACGTTAGTTAAAGAACCGCCAATTGAGGCCGCCACTCTGCGCTTGATGTTCACATACACACTGCGTGGGCACTTCGATCTAGCATCCAGGATGTCTGATGACAAGACACACACTTGGAAAAAAGGTCTCAGCGTTTCTGCAAACCTAGTCAGGGAAATATGGCTTTGAGGTAGCTAAACTTTCCCAATTTTGGTAAAAGTCCTTGACCCATTGCTGTTTCGGGTGCCCACTGAGTCTAAGTTTTGTTCAGTCCAAACTAGCAGGGTCTTAATTGAGTGTGCCGCGGAAGTCCAATTCTGGTGACGGTCAGTCATCAGGTGCCATAGCCAGGGGCACGTGATAATTACCCGATGTTCACCCATGTCTTCTGATTCCGTTTGCTGAGTCAATCAGAAGCCAGGGCGCCGGCAGATTTGCCAAGACCCCTGAGCCTTTGCTGTAGTCTTGTGGAAGGTTGCCGCTTCATCACTCGAACCCGTTGACGTAGCAGCCTGCCTGACCTACCTCAGCCCGCCCCATCCGCATTTGAGTCCTGACCATTTCCAGCCAGACGTCGTCAGCTTCGACCTTTTCTTATCCATCGCCAATACAACTTCTCGATACCCACAACTCTATATCTACGTGACAGTGTTCCAGCCGTTTCTTCCCAGACTGTTGAGACTATCGCCTAGCTTTCTGTCGCCACCATGAATCCCGAGTAGTAGGTCGAAAGCCTCCCATCAATCGTTGCCTGGCGATGCATACTAACTAGATGGACAGAGTTCGAACAGACCACGAGGCGATACAGATGCCCCATTTATCGACGCCATGTTCGCTGCCAGGAGATTGCCCATGCTGACTCGTTCGCAGGTACGACTACCTCTTCAAGCTCCTTCTCATCGGAGACTCTGGCGTCGGAAAGTCTTGCCTTCTATTGCGGTTCGCAGATGATACCTACACCGAATCCTACATATCTACGATCGGTGTCGACTTCGTACGTTTCGCTCTCAACTCCGCATGCCTTGCCACAGGCTGTGATGAAGAGAGAGGAAGGGCAGTACTGACTTGGCACTACAGAAAATCCGAACCATAGAACTGGACGGCAAGACAGTGAAGCTTCAGATTGTGAGTCTTGGCTGCTGTTTCTTTGAACCCACGGATGCGATGGTGACAACGTGGTCATGTTTGCTAATGCAAGCGGCTTTGCTTCTAGTGGGATACCGCCGGCCAGGAACGCTTCCGAACCATCACTAGTTCCTATTACCGCGGTGCCCATGGCATCTGCGTCGTGTACGATGTCACGGATATGGACTCCTTCAACAACGTGAAGCAGTGGCTCCAGGAGATCGACAGATATGCTACCGAAGGTGTCAACAAGCTGCTCGTTGGCAACAAGAGCGATATGGCAGATAAGAAGGTGGTTGAGTACACAGCAGCCAAGGTTCGTCCTCCAAGTATTGCCAAGCAAAGGCCCAACCTCTAGGCAACGACCGATATGCTAACTATTCGGCCCTCCAGGAATTTGCTGATAGCTTGGGTATCCCTTTCCTTGAGACATCGGCGAAGAACGCAAGCAACGTCGAGCAAGCCTTCCTCACCATGGCACGCCAGATTAAGGAACGGATGGGCTCGGCAACGCAGAGTAACACAAAGCCCAGTGTTCAGGTTGGCCCTGGCCAGGGCGTCGGCTCCTCGTCGAGCGGAGGCTGCTGCTAAACGATTCCGGCATCGATCACCCACCCGTCATTGCCCACACCGCCAATCCTGAACGATACCGATGGCCGGCCATCTGCCTGCCTGTCGCAGTGCAGCCACTCGGAGAGCGGCGGAGGGAGTACTTATGATTGGTCCTGGCGCTAGGGAGGAGTTTTAATCGGCCTGAAGCCTGGCAGGCAGGAGAGGAGATCGTTCTGAGCGTCTCACACCACCATCACCCATGACGTTCTCTTGCCTTATCCTCGGTTTTCTTGTTTTCCGGACGGAGTCATAGACCAAACACACAGACATTTGCCTGCTTGGATCTCGTGACCGACGTGGCAGGGCAGTTAGCGATTTCTCAACGCTAGCGAGTCATCTGGCCATGGAAGGAACGGGGCTTCTTCATACAGAAATATTTGCTATCTCCTGTTTGCCTTTGCGTGTTAATGGGGCGGGGGAACTGGATGAGGATGGTTGCTTGTCTTTCCATAGAGGGAAACAAGAAGAATGTTTTTTACTTAACGTGGAATGAAGATGGCTTTGTATTTGTGCTCGCGGTTTGTTTGTATCATTTGGTCTGCTATCATTCTTCCTTTCGCCGTCCTTGTCTTGGTCTTCTCGCGGTTCATGTGATTTGTGTTTTTGTGCTGTGAAGTGGTAGCAACACAAGAGAGCCTTTAAAATGTAGACTCGGGACATGGTATGCCTTTAGTGGTTTTGCCATCCCTTCAATCTTCATTCACCTAGACAGTATACATGATTATGCTTTGAGCCAGATTCCTCGGGGTTTGTTTAGGTGGTGTCAGTCATGAGTTTGGTGTATCCACAGGTTACCTCAAAGCTTTCGAACATGCTACCTTTGGCGGCCTGACATGAAATTTGGGCAAGCTGCAGTACCTGAGACTAGATGCTCAGCTACTAGCAGGACTTATTAGCCCAATGTCAGTATATGCACGTCTTTAAGACCTCCGTCCACACCGAGTCATCGTTGCTTGGTTGCAGGGGCTTGGCTGCTTCTTTCATCTGAATCTACCCCTAAGCTGATTGCCGAAGCTTACTGATCCGACATGCCCTTATATACCAAAATAATGTCCCCCGAATGCCACCAACACTAGATTGCATAGTTGTACTCTGCCTTCAGGTCAGTTAACATGTCTCAGGTTCTACTGTTCGAATCTGGTGTGGTCTTCAGGTCCTCTCTTCTCTGCCTGCCGGTATTGCTGTAGGCTTTCTTTCGGGGTTGATGATGCCTCCACAATAACGAAAGCACATGGCCATTTTTTGCACATATTTTCAAAGCTTTGAGTAGTGGAAGGGGGTGAGTGGTAATGGTGACGTCTGATGGTTTACGCTAGTCATTCTCCCTCACACTTCCATTCGGAGTAGGTGCGTTTTCTCACCCATGTCCACCAACGCCTAAAGGGCGAGGAATTGGCGCACGAGGCATCAAACCCTAGCATGGCGGAGCATGGTCGAATGGATGACGACGCGGCATCTGCAATACCATCAGAATCTCGAAGCTTCAAAAGCGCTAGCGAGGGAGTGATTGATGATGACTAGGATGTGCTGCCTCCACAACCTTCTAGAGATTTTGGTCGTCATAGGGTGGCCCATACATGCATGGGCAATCATCGCAATCCCCGATAGCACCGCAATGGCTGGATCCTACCCTACTTGCATCCAATCGGAGAATGGCGCTGTTGAGAAGTGATGTCTTTGACTTCTATTCAATACCTGGTCACTCGAGAGGGTTTGAATGTCATGCAGCAGCAAGCAGCTCTGAAATATCCTTCTCTGCTGTCCAGTGGGTGAATTACTTGCCTGCGTACTGAGAGCTTCTTCGATCCATGGCAAAGCGTCTCTCGGACGGGTTTGCCCAGTGATCTTCAGAGCTGGTCTCCGGTGAACACAAAAGAGGCCGAGGTAAAATCCCGCGTGCACGGTCTGCGGAAAGGCATTGGCACATCTATGCCATGGCTCAAATCAAGCATCTTCGCATAGTTGAACAATCAATATATTCCCTGTTTCTGAGTGGGGTATCAAAACTACCGAGCAACGCCGTTGCAACCCGTCGTAGATGACGCCCTGATCCACTTTGCTACGCCTTCTCCTTGACATCCGCCGACCTATGCGTCAACACCTTCTTCAGGCCCGTCATTTCACGCTCAAGCGCCAGTATCTTTTCTTGAGACTCGTTTATGTTCGAGAGTAGATACCGCACCCGGCTGGCGAGCTCGCCGGGCTGCTTGGGCAACGACCCAAGCAGCGCTAGCTCCTGCTCAGCTGCCGCGATGTCGTCGGCCTCCTTTTTCGCCAGTAGGCCTAATACGGCGAGGTCCATCTCTGGTTTCAGGACCGTGTCTTGCGACAGCACACGGAAGGCAGCTTGGTAGATCGGCCTGCCGGCTTTGATCGCGATGGGCACGCCTTTGCGAGCCTTGACTGAGACAAGTTCGGCCGAGGCAAGCGCTTCGATGGCCATTTTAGGCTGCCCGCCGGCCCCAAATGCAGGGTTCAGGACGACGTCTTGATAACCTAGGGTGCGGTCGCGGGATGCGGCAAGGGATTTGATCAGGTGCCAGGCCTGTTCGGGGGTGTACTTTCGTTCAGCTGAGTCGTCCTTCTCGAGGAGGAAGTTCTTCACAATCTCGGTGGCCGCCTGGTTGACGATTTCGTCGATAGCTTGTCTCGGCCGCTGGCCACCCTTGAGGCGCGTTGCAAAGAGCTCTAGGTCGGTTAAACGTCCGCCAATTGTCTGGATGCAGCTCCCAAGCTCGGCAAGGTCCGGCTTCGGTGGAGTCTTGCCGTCCTTCTTGTCTTCACCTTCCGTCTTCTTCCTCCGCTCCACGTCTTCATCTAGCCGGCCCAGGATGAATTTTTCAGCCACATCCGGCGGCACATCACCCAGGGAGATCTGCTTGAAGACGCGGTCCGGCAGCGCCTTGGACAAAACCTTCGAATAAGACGAGTCGTTCGTCAAGAAAATGATTTGCGCCACGTTATTCTGCACTAGGGCGGCGGCCCATTCGGCGATCTTATCATATACAACGCTGTGCTCGCCTTTCGCCTCGTCCAACTTGTGAAGGAAGTTTTCAATGACTACTACGGCGCGGGACTCGGGGTGGGTCTCGAGGAAGGTGTCGTCCGACTCGGCCTTGTCCGTACGGCCCGAAAGCGACACATCCTTCAGTGCCGCTGCCGTCGTATGCAGAATTTTCGACAGCTGGGCCTCGAGCGTTTCTGAAAAGCCGGCTTTGACGCCTGTGGTGGATTGCACCGCCAGATCAACCATGCTGCTAATACTGTTCGCCCACGAAAAGACTGGACGGTAACCAACTGATGCAGCTAGCTTCCGGATCGTGCCACTCTCGCCTCGGGCCTCGACGACAGGTTTCAGATCGATGGTTAGGACATTCTTGCGGTCCTTTAGGGCTATTTCCACCAGGTCTCCTTTGCCCGATCCACGGGGCCCCTGGACAATGACAAAGGTCCCTGTAGGTTCCATCATGCCGGAGTGAAGGTCTTCGATCAAACCCCGTCGCTGACTCCAGAGCGAGCCAAATCGTGAATATTTTTGCTCTTTCTTCCAACGACTAAAGAGATTTTCGGTGCGGCTCTTGAACCATTTGAACAGCCTGCTCTGGGAGACACTAGTCCGATGCTTGACGTATGTCTTGACGAAGAATTTGCGTATCGGATCGAAGACCACGACAGAAATAGCCGCCAGAGCCGCGGCAAGCAGGGGGATGACAAGCCTGGGGTGACTTGTCATCCAATTCCAGATGCTATGGGCCTTGAGTTTTCTTTCGTAGCTCGTCCGGAGCTTCGTACCCCCTTTGCCGCCGCCCTGACCTTCAGACATGACGAAACCATGCAGACAGTTTCTCGCCATGACGGCATCACGAAGTAGGCCGAAATCAACATAGGCATACCGCGGCTGCACTTTCGAGTCGAATGGTTGGGACGTGATCTCGGCAATTTTCCCATACCGCCGGAAAAGAGAGTATAGGTCCTCCTGACCGAGCTCTACACACGACTCGCCCGCCGACGGTGATATGAACTCAACCTTAACGCGAGATGTCGG
>Ga0247774_1000595_pt1 | contig 17953 bp, 15 predicted proteins | sample UWRJL001104B6_FD_179933 | JGI IMG/M metagenome (GOLD analysis project Ga0247774, IMG submission 179933) | Plant litter microbial communities from Arlington Agricultural Research Station in Wisconsin, United States - UWRJ-L001-104B-6 | ecosystem: Environmental > Terrestrial > Plant litter >... | reverse complement strand
CGATGCTGGAACGACAGAATGGCGGGATTCTTAATGACGCCGTCCTGGATCTCGATGGCGCGTCTGATCGTCTGATCCGCTTCCCACGCCTTCGGGCCGTCGAGCACCGTCCGCAGGTGCGGGAGCAGCGCCTCGCTGATCTCCCAGGTCGCCGAGTTCCACAGCAGAGACGGGCTGTGGTCCACCGCGTAGTAGTGCATGTTGTCGCCCACGGTGAACATCGGATCGGTGAACGATGTGGGCCGTGCCCAGCTGAATCCCATGCCCTCGTCGCAGGACACGTCGATGAGGAGGCTGCCCGCCGCGAACGTGGTCAGATCGTCCTCGTTCACGAACATCAGGGGCGCGTCGGGATTCTGCAGTACGCAGTTAACGATGATGTCGTGTTCGGCCAGGAACGGGGCCAGTGGCATCCGCGTACTTCCCCGCAGCGTGTGATTACCGCCGGGATCGCCGGGCTCGTGCCCGAAGTGCACGATACGTGCGGAGTGAATCGGCGAGGCGACCGCCGTCACGCCGCGATTGGTGAGGATATGTACGTCATGAACGCCGTGCGCGTTGAGGGCGGTGACCGCGCCGCGGCCGGTCGCGCCGAAGCCGATGACGGCGGCCCGGAGCCTCCGCCCGTAGACGCCGGTCGTCCCGACGAGCTGGAGCGCGTGCAGCACCGAGCAGTAGCCGGCCAGCTCGTTGTTCTTGTGGAAGACGTGCAGGCTGAACCCGCCGTCGGCGGTCCAGTGGTTCATCGCCTCGAACGCGATCAGCGTCAGCCCGCGGTCGATGGCCAGCTGGGTGACCTCCCTGCTCTGCACGCAGTGCGGCCATCCCCAGAGCACCTGTCCCTCCCGCAGTGCCGTGAGGTCGGCCGCCAGCGGTTTGGCCAGCAGGATGACGTCGCAGTCGGCGGCGAGCTGGGCCCGCGTGCGCAGCCCGGCCACGTACGGCGCGAGCTGCTTGTCCGGCACTCCGAAGCGCTGGCCGTAGCCGTGCTCGAGGTAGATGTTCTCCCGCAGATCCGGGTCGATCCGGTCGAACTGCCTCGGATGGATGGGCAGGCGGTTCTCGTTCTCCTTGCGCGACTGTGACATCACTCCGAGGGTGAGTCGGTTCATGTGCCGTCGCTCTCAGCGGGTGACGTCGAGGGGTGCATGGCCCCAGCCAACCGTCCGGGCGGCCCCGGCGAAACCACCAAGCCGAGCAGGGCCCATCACGTTGACTGATGACCAGGTGGGACCGGCGTTTCCACGGGTCGCTGGTCCGGGGTGACCAGCCAGCCCAGGCGTTTCGATATCGCCCGCGCGCAGGTGGTGATCGCGTGTACGAGGTCGGAGGTGTCGGTGGCGCGCCAGAGGATGGACCAGGGGTAGTGGGACATGGGTTCGATGAGTGGTCGCCAGATGGTGCCGGGGAGTGCGGAGATGCAGGAGGAAGGGACGCAGTAGAGGCAGCGTCCGGCGGCGACGAGGTCGGCGGCGGCGCGGATGCTCTCGACGGTTCCTTCGTAGACGGCGGGGGTGAATCCGGCGGTGCGGCACATCTCAATGACGAATTGGTTGAACTCTGGTGCTTGGGCGTCTTCGGCGAGCAGGAGGGGTTCTCGGGCGAGGGTGGCGACGGGGACGCCGTCCAGGCTGGTGAAGGGGTGTCCGTCGGGTACCAGGACGCCGAGGGGGTCGTCGCGGAACAGGTGGGAGGCCACTCCGGCCGGGGCGAGTGCAGCCCGGCCGATGCCGACGTCCAGGCGGCCGTCCAGTAGCTGTTGATACTGCTCGGGGACGCTGGCCTCGACCTGGTGGATCACCAGGTCCGGGTATTTGGCCTGGACCTCGTGCAGGATCAACGGCATGGAGTCATAGCTCGCGTCGATGATCCCCACGCGAAGCCGCAGTGAGGATCCGGCCGCGCTACGGGCGACCTGTGCCGCCCGGTCGACCTGGGCGACGATCTTGCGGGCCTCGACGAGGAACGCCGCGCCGGCGGTGGTGAGACTGACGTGGTGGGTGCTGCGCTCCAGCAGGCGTACGCCCAGTTCGCGTTCGAGCCGTTGCAGTTGCTGGCTCAGGGCCGACTGCACGATGTGCTCGCGCGCGGCCGCCCGGCCGAAGTGCAACTCCTCGGAGAGGGTCACGAAGTACCGAAGCTGACGAAACTCCACGTCTCGCCACCTCCGCTCGTTTCCGGCAAGCCGTACGCCCAGGTTCACATGGTCTCAGGTCCGAATCCAGGTCTGACCCGCGCCCGGCGATCAGGCCAGGTGATAACGCTTGCTCGGGTTGCCGGTTTCCGCCTGGTCCTGATCGCGGTGGACTGGGAGTGATCAGCTGGGTGGGACCCCGGCCTCGGGGAACGAGGGAGATAGCGCGATGGTTCCGAATGGGCCCGACATGGCCCTCGACGCCCGGGGCGTCAGTCCGAACGGGACGGCGCCGCGCTGCGAGCATCTTGACGGGCTCGAACCGGTGTCGCCCACCTCGGCCACGTGCCGGGACTGTACGGACGCCGGTACGCGATGGGCCGAACTCGTGACCTGCCTGACCTGCGGCTGGGTGGCCTGCTCCGATGACTCGCCGGAGCGGCACGCCGTCGCGCACTACGAGGAGACCGACCACCCGGTGGTACGCGCACTGCGGCCGGGTCCGGTCTGGAACTGGTGTTACGTCCACCAGCGCATGATCTGAACGTCCATCACCATCGAAGGAGCAGGAAATGAGTTCTGGCACCCTGAGACCCGGCGTGACGCCGGAGGCGGAGAGCGTCCGTCGAGGCCCACCGGGGACCGCGCGCGGCAGCGACTACGCGGAACTCTCCCGGCAGGTCAAGCAGGCCGGATTGCTCGAGCGCCGGCCCGCCTACTATGCGGCGAAGATCACAGTGAACCTCGTGCTCTTCGCTCTCGGGTGGGTCGTCTTCGCCATGCTGGGCCGGTCCTGGTGGCAACTGCTGGTCGCGGCCTTCCTCGCCGTGACGTTCACCCAGGTCGCCTTCGTCGGGCATGACGCCGGGCACCGGCAGATCTTCGCCTCGAAACGGGCGAACGACCTGCTCGGCCGCCTGCACGGCGGCCTCCTGGTCGGGCTGAGTTACGGCTGGTGGGTGGACAAGCACAACCGCCACCACGCCAACCCGAACCGCGAGGGCCACGACCCGGACATCGCCAGCGGCGCGATCGCCTTCACCGAGGCCCATGCCCGCGCGCGGCGCGGACCCGGAGCACTGCTGGCCAGGTCACAGGCGTACCTGTTCTTTCCGATGATGCTCCTGGAGGGCATCAGCCTGCGGGTCGCGAGTATCCAGTCGCTCATGAGCCGCACCCGTACGTCGCCACGGGTGAGACTCGCCGAGGGGGCCATGCTGCTGGTCCACACCGGCGGCTACCTCGCGGTGCTGTTCCTCGTGCTGTCCCCGCTCCAGGCCGTGTGCTTCCTGGTCGTGCAGCAGGGGCTGTTCGGGGTCTACATGGGGGCGTCCTTCGCGCCGAACCACAAGGGCATGCCGATCATCGGCGAGGACGAGAAGGTCGACTACCTGCGCCGCCAGGTTCTGACGTCGCGCAACGTCCGTGGCGGCCGGCTCACCGACTTCGTGCTCGGTGGTCTCAACTACCAGATCGAGCACCATCTGTTCCCCAGCATGCCCCGCCCCAGCCTCCGGCGCGCCCAGGCGCTCGTCCGCGCGTACTGTGAGCAGCACGGAATCTCGTACGCCGAGACGTCCCTGGCCCGCTCCTACACCGAGGTGATCCGTCATCTCCACGCGGTCGGCGTCACCGCATCACGGCGAACTCCCTCGAACCCGGCGGATGGCATGGGCGTGGCCTGAGCCGGGCAGCTGACGAAACGCCCCAGAAGGGACCGGACGGTGTACGAACGCATCCTCGTCGCGGTCGACTGGTCGGAAAGTACCGAGGCGGTGCTGGACCATGCCCGCCGGTTGGCGTCGCTGACCGGGGCGGCGGTGCAGCTCCTGCACGTCCGCGTCACGGACTTTCCGTCCGTGCCGCAGATGTTGGGCGCCCTGGCCAACCAGGCGCTGACCGGTGAACGGGCCGAAAGCGACGCGGGTGGTGTGGCGCGGCGGTTGGTCGACGACGCCGTGGCCGGGCTGGCGGCCGAGGGGATCCGCGCCACGGGCGTCCTGCTGGAGAGCGCGCCGGGCGACACGCCTCAGGCCGTGCTCGACCAGGCGCGGGCCCTCGACGTGGATCTCATCATCCTGGGTCCGCGCAACCACACCCGGCCCTCGGCGCTGTTCCGTTCCAACGTCGCCGATGAGGTGACCAGACAGGCGAAATGTCCGGTCCTCATCGTGCCCTGACATGATCGAATCGGCCCACGCGGTTTGCGGAGCTTCCGGCTGTGGTAGCTTGTTAAAAGTTGCAGTTGTGGTTCCCATAAACTTTATGCGCGCCTGCTGGTTCTTCACCTCAGGCGCGTTTTGTTTGCACCGGTTCACCTGGTTGGGGTCATTTCAGCGACGCGGGATTCTCAAGTGAGAGTCTCGCCACTGCCCCAGGAAAGAAAACAGACATGGCTACAGGCATCGTGAAGTGGTTCAACTCCGAAAAGGGCTTCGGCTTCATCGAGCAGGACGGCGGCGGCGCCGACGTCTTCGCCCACTACTCCAACATCGCGGCCCAGGGCTTCCGTGAGCTTCAGGAAGGCCAGAAGGTCCAGTTCGACATCACGCAGGGCCAGAAGGGCCCGCAGGCGGAGAACATCGTCCCCGTCTGACCAGCACCACTGACGCGGGCCCGCACGTCTTCGTGCGGGCCCGCGTTCGTGTTCGCGATCGTCACTCTCGGTTCGCGGCCGTGCACTCCCGGGTACGAGAGGGACATGGGGTCCAGTTCGTCCAGAGTGCGACACGGGGCCGCCCTGGTGAGAGGCGCACGGAAGAGACCGGCGTGACGCCCGGCGGCACCGCGCTCTGGCAGGGCGCCCTGCGGCGGCTGGCGGGCACCGTGCAGTGGCTGACCACCCCGTTGCTGCCCGACGACTACCTGGCGCTGGTGAACCCTCTGTGGACCGCCCGCGATATCCGCGCCCGGGTCGAGGCCGTACGGCCGGAGACCGCCGACGCGGCGACCCTCGTGCTCCGTCCCGGCCGGCCCTGGGCGGCCCACCGCGCCGGCCAGTGGACCCGCATCGGTGTGGACATCGAGGGCGTACGCCACTGGCGCACCTACTCGCTCTCCTCCCCGCCGGGACCCGGCGGCCTCGTCACCGTGACCGTCAAGGCCACCGGGCGCGTCTCCGGCCACCTCGTCCGGCGTACGGAGCCGGGCACGATCGTCGGCCTGGCCCGGCCCGAGGGCGACTTCGTCCTCCCGGACCCGCCGCCCGCGCGCCTGCTGTTCCTGACCGCCGGCAGCGGCATCACCCCCGTACGCGCGATGCTGCGCGCGCTCGGCCCCGGTGTGCTCGACGTCGTCCTGGTCCACTCGGCACCGACACCGGACGACGTCATCTTCGGCCCGGAACTGCGGGACCTGGCGGCGCGCCTGCCCGGCCTGCGGCTGCACGAGCGGCACACGCGGGCCGAGGGACGGCTGAGCCCGGCCGACGTGACCGCCCTGTGCCCGGACTGGGCCGGACGCACGGCGTTCGCCTGCGGGCCCGCGGAGATGCTCGCCGAGGCCGCCGCGCACTGGGCCCGCCACCGCGTGCCGCTGCACGTCGAGCACTTCCATCCCGCCACGCGGGTGGTGGCCGGCGACGGCGGCCGTGTCCACTTCGCCCGGAGCGGCCGGGAGAGCGACGCCGACGGCGGCACCCCGCTGCTCACCGTCGGTGAGGAGGCGGGCGCGTTGCTGCCGAGCGGCTGCCGGATGGGCATCTGCCGCAGCTGCCTCGGACGACTCACCTCAGGCCAGGTACGCGACCTGCGCACCGGCCGGATCCACGGCGAGGAGGGCGACCTCATCCAGACGTGTGTGTCGGCCGCCGCCGGTTCCGTCGAGATCGATCTTTGAACGGGGGGCCATGACCACCACAGCCCATCTCACGCCGGCCGGCGTCGAGGCGTTCGGCCGCGAGCTGGACCGGATCCGCGACGAGGTGATCGCGAGCCTCGGCGACGACGACGCCCGCTACATCCGCCGCGTCATCACGGCCCAGCGCCGGCTGGAGGTGGCCGGACGGGCACTGCTCTTCGCGTCCTGGCTGCCGCCGGCCTGGGCGGCCGGCACCGCGGCGCTGGCCGTCTCGAAGATCCTCGAGAACATGGAGATCGGCCACAACGTCCTGCACGGGCAGTGGGACTGGATGCGGGACCCGAAGATCCACTCGACGACGTGGGAGTTCGACATGGCCTCCCCGGCCCGCCAGTGGATCCACTCCCACAACGTCGTCCACCACACCTGGACCAACGTGCTCGGCAAGGACCGCGACCTGGGCTACACCCTCCTGCGGGTCAGCCCGGAGCAGCGCTGGCATCCGGTCTACGTCCTCCAGCCGTTCTACAACGCGCTGCTGGCGCTGTTCTTCGAGTACGGCATCGCGCTGTATGACCTGGAGGTCGAACGCGTGCCGTCGGGGGACAAGAGCGTGGCCGAGGTCGCGACCCAGCTGCGTGCCATCGCGGCCAAGGTGGGCCGCCAGGTCGCCAAGGACTACGTGCTGTTCCCGCTCCTGGCGGGGCCGTGCTTCTTGCCCGTCCTGCTCGGCGACGTCGCCGCGAACCTCACGCGCAACGTCTGGGCGCACACCGTGATCTTCTGCGGTCACTTTCCCGACGGCGCCGAGGTCTTCACCGAGGACCGCCTGGAGAACGAGACCCGCGGGGAGTGGTACGTCCGCCAGCTGGCCGGCTCGTGCGACATCGAGGGCGGCCCGCTGCTCCACCTCATGACCGGCAACCTGAGCCACCAGATCGAGCATCACCTGTTCCCGGACCTGCCGAGCAACCGGTACGCCGAGCTCGCACCCCGGGTCCGCGCGCTGTGCCGGCGGTTCGAGCTGCCCTACAACTCCGGCTCGCTGGTGCGGCAGGTCGGCTCGGTCTACCGGCGTGTCCTGCGGATGGCGCTCCCGGGACCCGCACGGCGGGAGCCCGAACCCGCCGCCGCGGCCACGGACCTCCGCGGGGTCGGCTGAACCCAGGCGGCCGAGGAGCGGGCCGCGGTGCCCCTGGGTCACGAAGATCCGTACAGTGCTGGCCGTATCGTGCTTCCAGTGGAAAGATCGCTAGAAAACGTGACACCCGTTTTCCTCCCCTATGTCGCGATTCGTAGGATTGGGGGGGTCGAGTCGTGACCTCGGAGGGGCAATGAGCATTCTGGGCACCCGTGTCGTACGTACCGAGGACCCGCGCCTGCTGACCCACGGTGCGACCTACGTCGAGGACCTGCGGCTGCCCGAGTTGCGGGGAGCGGCGTACGCGACCTTCGTGCGCAGCCCGATGGCGCACGCGCGGATCACCGAGATCGACGTGTCGGCCGCGCTGGCGGAGCCGGGCGTGGTCGCCGTGCTGACCGCGAAGGATCTCGAGGGCGCGGCGGGCGGCACCGCCGCCGCGAACGCCGAGCCGCTGCTGGCCGCGGACGTGGTGCGCTTCGCCGGAGAGCCGGTCGCGCTGGTCCTGACCGACGAGCACTACCAGGGCGAGGACGCGGCCGAGCTGGTCAGCGTGGACTACGACCCGCTGGACGCCGTCATCGGCGTCCAGGCGGGGTTGCGCGACGAGACGCTGCTCTTCCCCGACGCGGGCACGAACGTCGTCAGCACCGGCGGCGCGGAGGAGTTCGACGACAAGGCGTTCGCCGACTGTGAGGTCGTCGTCCAGCGGACCATCGTCAACCAGCGGGTGGCCGCCGCGCCCCTGGAGGGCCGCGCCGCCGCCGCCGGCTGGGCCGACGACCGGCTGACGCTCTGGGCCAGCACGCAGAACGTCCACGCCGTCAAGGCGGCCGTCGCAGGGCGGCTCGGCCTCGACGCCGACGCGATCCGCGTCGTCGCGCCGGACGTCGGCGGAGGGTTCGGCGCCAAGATCGGTATCGACCGTGAGGCGATCGCGGTCGCCTGGGCCGCGCGCCGCACCGGCCGTGCGGTCCGCTGGGTCGAGACCCGCAACGAGAACCTCATGGCCATGTCGCACGGACGGGCGCAGCGGCACACCCTCACGATCGGCGGCAGCAGGGACGGCCGGGTCGGCGCGTACCGCCTGGAGATCGTCCAGGACTGCGGCGCGTACATCCGGATGGGCACGCTGATGCCCACGCTGACGACGCTGATGGCCAGCGGCGTGTACGACCTGCCGAAGGTCGAGGTCGCGCACCGTACCGTCCTCACCAACACCACGCCGATCGGGGCCTACCGCGGAGCCGGCCGCCCGGAGGCGACCGCCGCGATCGAGCGGGCGATGGACCTGTTCGCCGCCGAGATCGGCATGGACCCGGTGGAGGTGCGCCGGCGCAACCTCGTCGCGCCGGACAAGTTCCCGTTCACGACGCCGACCGGCGCCACCTACGACACCGGTGAGTACGAGAAGGCCCTCGACACCGTGCTGGAGGCCGCGGGCTACCAGGAACTGCGGGCCGAGCAACAGCGGCGGCGCGAGCGAGGCGACCCACTCCAGCTGGGCGTCGGGGTCTCCACCTACGTGGAGATCACCGGCGGCAACCCCGAGTGGGGCGAGACCGCCAGTCTCGAGGTGCACACCGACGGCGCCGTGACGGTGTGGACGGGCAGCTCCCCGCACGGGCAGGGCCACGCGACCGCCTGGGCGATGCTCGTCCAGGACGAGCTCGGCATCCCGATGGACAAGATCACGGTGCGGCACGGCGACACCGACGTGCTGAAGGAGGGCACCGGCACGTTCGGCTCCCGCTCGCTCCAGCTCGGCGGCTCGGCGGTGCACAACGCCGCGGTCGAGGTCAAGGAGGTGGCGCGGGAGCTCGCCGCGGAGGAGATGGAGGCCGACCCGGCCGACCTCGTCCTGGACGTCGACAGCGGCACCTGGACCGTTCGCGGCGTCCCCGGCCAGGGAGTGAGCTGGGCACGGCTCGCCGAGCGCGCCGGCGAGGGCGGGCTGTCGGCCAACACGAAGTTCGCCTCCGCGCAGGCGACGTTCCCGTTCGGCGCGCACGTCGCCGTGGTCGAGCTCGACGTCGAGACCGGCCGGGCGCGGCTCGTACGGCACGTGACCGTCGACGACGCCGGACCGGTGCTCAACCCGATCCTCGCCGAGGGCCAGCGCCACGGCGGCATCGCCCAGGGCGCCGCGCAGGCGCTCTTCGAGGAGATGGCCTACGACGAGTACGGCAACCCGATCACCGCCACGCTCATGGACTACTCCTTCATCAGCGCCGCGGAGCTGCCGAGCTTCGAGCTGGTCGCGATGGAGACGCCCACGACGGCCAACCCGCTCGGGGTGAAGGGCATCGGCGAGGCCGGCACGATCGGCGCCACGCCCGCCGTGCAGAGCGCGGTGGTGGACGCGGTCGCCCACCTCGGTGTCCGCCACATCGACATGCCGGCCACTCCCGAACACGTCTGGACCGCGATCAACGAAGCGAGGACCGCCCAGTGAACGTGACGATCACGGTCAACGGTGAGAAGACCAGCCACGAGGTGGAGGACCGGACTCTGCTGGTCCACTACCTGCGCGACGCGGCCGGGCTCACCGCGACCAACATCGGTTGTGACACGAGCACGTGCGGATCGTGCACGGTGCTCCTGGGCGGCGAGTCGGTCAAGTCGTGCACGGTGCTCGCCGCGCAGGCCGACGGCGAGGAGGTCCGCACCGTCGAGGGGCTGGCCGGCGACGACGGCGAGATGGACGCGGTGCAGAAGGCCTTCCAGCAGAACCACGCGTTGCAGTGCGGGTTCTGCACGCCGGGCATGGTGATGGCGGCGACGTCGCTCCTGAAGGAGAACCCCGACCCCACCGAGGACGAGGTCCGCTGGGCCCTCAAGGGCAACCTGTGCCGGTGCACCGGCTACCACAACATCGTCCAGGCGGTCCTCGCCGCGGCGGAAGGTACGCGATGATCCCCCCGAAGTTCGTCTACCGGCGGGCCGGTTCGGCCGAGGAGGCCCTGAGCCTGGTCGCGGAGTACGGCGAGGAGGCGAAGTTCATCGCGGGCGGCCACTCGCTGCTCCCGCTGATGAAGCTGCGTCTCTCACAGCCCGAGGTCCTGGTGGACATCGGCCGGATCGGCGAGCTGTCCTACGTCCGGGCCGAGGCGGACCACATCGCGATCGGCGCGCTCACCCGGTACCACGACCTGGAGACCTCCGGGTTGCTGGCCGAGGAGCTGCCATTGCTCGCGCACGCGTCGGGCCACGTCGGTGACCCGCAGGTACGCCACCGCGGCACCATCGGCGGCTCGATCGCGCACGGCGACTCCGCCTCCGACGTGCCCGCCGTCGTCCTCGCGCTGGACGCCACGCTGGTCGTCTCGGGTCCGTCGGGCGTACGGGAGATCCCGGCGGGCGAGTTCTTCCGCGGCCCGTTCGAGACGGCGCTGGAGCCCGACGAGCTGCTCACCGAGATCCGGCTGCCGCGGCCGGCGTCGCCGGCCTGGGCGTTCCAGAAGCTGACCCACCGGGCCATCGACTGGGCCATCGTCGGGGTCGCCGTCCAGGGGCGGGCGGTGGGGCTGGTGAACATGGGGTCGACGCCGCTGCGCGCCACGGCCGTCGAGCGCGCCCTGGCCGACGGCGCCTCGATCGCCGACGCGGCGGCCCTGGCCGCCGAGGGCACCTCGCCGTTCGCCGACGCCAACGCCAGCTCGGAGTACCGCTCGCACGTCGTACGCGTGCTGGTCCGCCGGGCTCTGGAAGAGGCCGGCGCACGCTGAGTCAGAGCCAGTTACGCCGCCGGAAGATCAGGTAGAGCACGACCGAGCCCAGCACCATCAGGGCCAGCGCGAACGGGTAGCCGCCGATCCAGTGCCGTTCGGGCATGTGGTCGAAGTTCATCCCGTACACCGTGCCGACGAAGGTGGGCGCGAAGAAGATCGCCGCCCAGGCGGAGATCTTCTTCAGCTCCTCGTTCTGCGCGTAACTGGCCTCGGTCAGCCGCTTGACCTCCTCGTTCTGCGCCTGGCCGAGCAGCGTCGACTTGATGGTCAGGACGGTCTGGTAGAACTCGATCACGCCCTGGAGGTACTCCCGCTCGCCGTCGGCGACACCGCGTACCCGTTCCAGCTGGTCCGCCATGTCCGCCGCCAGTTTCCGGCCGCCCGGTGAGACGCCGGTGAGGGTCCCCATCCGGTCATAGCTCGCGGCGCCCAGCGCGCCCATGGTGCGGACGGAGAGCAGGCCGTGGCGGGCGCGGAACAGCTCATCGAGGAAGTCCACGGGATCGCCGACGTTCCCGCCGGTGACCCGCTGCTCGAGCCGCCAGACGTCACTGGTCACCGTCTCGACGAACGACTCCTGGCTGCGGGTCACCGCGGAGACGATCGCGTGCGACAGCTCCCAGGGCGTTGCGGGCCGCAACCGGCCGGCCCGGATCCGCCGCAGCACGGAGTCGGTCTCGCGCAGCGCCGCCTCCGGCCGTACCGCCGGGTTGAGCGGTCCGTGCACGGTGACCAGGTAGTTCCGGCCGACGAACTGGTCCAGCTCGAGATAGTGGACGTGTCCTCGCGCGCCCCGCTCCGGGGTGTGCAGGACGACGAACACATGGTCCGGGTACGCATGCATCTTGGCCACCCGGTTGCGCTCGACGCAGTCGTGGATCGCCATGGGGTGGAAGCCGAAGACCTCGGCCAGCACCTCGGCGCCCCGGGCGTCGCAGCTCGGGATGTCGACCCAGACCACGCCGTTCATGTCGCCGAGCAGCGCCGGCAGCTCCGTGGCGGACCGCTCCTCGACTCCGTCTCCAGTGATGAGGCGAACGTCCATCCGGCTCACGCTCCTTCACACCGATCATGCCAAGGAAGCGCCCCGGACGGACGTGCGCCCCGCCACCGCGCGGGTGCCGGGGCGCGCCGCCTGCCTCTTACCGGTTGATCGTGAAGGTGGACGTGGTGTTCCTGATGTCCACGGCGTTGTCGCTCAGCTTGAGGTTGGTGAAGGTGGCCGAGCCGACCGCCGGGCCCTGCCCGGGTTCGGGCAGTTCGTTGGCCCAGATCCCGAAGCCGGACTTGGCGTCGTAGGCGTCACCGCTCTTGTGCGCGCCGCTGATCGTGATGTTGGTGAGCACAGTGTCGGTGACCGGGTTCTGCGGCCGGCCTCCGCTGTAGTTGGTCTGGAACATGATCCCGGAGTACGTGGGGTCGACGATGTCCACGTCACTGACCCGGATGGCCCGGAACTGCTTCGAGGCCGAGAACATCCAGATCGCGGGGAAGGTCTGCGCACCCCAGAAGTGGCCGCCGGCCCGCACGATCGAGATGTTGCTGAAGTTCGTCTGGTCCGGCCCGAAGTCCTCCATCGGGTAGCCGAAGTCCAGCGAGCTGATCGTGATGCCGGAGTAGGTCAGCGTGTCGGCGATGTAGACGTTCTTGACGGTGTTGTCCTGCCCGCCGTACACCGCGAGGCCCGCCGCACGCCACGGCAGGATCGCCGTGAGGTTCTGGAGGACGTTGTTCTTCAGACCCGAGCTCCCGGAGTCGGTCGCGGCGAACAGCGCGAAGCTGTCGTCGCCGGTCGAGCGGGCCTCGTCGTTGGACACCAGGTTGTCCGAGCTGCCGTTCGTCATGTTGATGCCGTCGGCGAAGGTGTCGCGGATCCGCGCGTTGGTGATCGTCATGTGGTCGGTGTTGTTGCCCCAGTACATGCAGACCATGTGCTCGACCCAGATGTTGTCGATCGTGTCGTTCGCGACGTTCTGGAGGTCGAACACCTTGCCCGGCCCGTCGATCCTCGACGTGTAGTTGCCGAAGTAGGCGAACCCGGAGAACGTCGAGCCGTTCGCCGACGAGTCGGCGCGGATGCCGATGTCGGTGTTCTCCTGGCCGGACGGCGCCTGGAACTGGGTGTACCACGGTCCCGCGCCGACCATCTTGATCGCCTTGCCGTACACCTGGAGCTTGCCCGATGTCTGGTACGTGCCCGCCGGCAGGTACACGCCGGTCAGGTTCGGATCCTGCCGTGCCTTGTCGAGGGCGTTCTGCACGTCCTGCTGGGCGAACCCGGCGGGCACCGTGTACTTGGCCGGGTCGGGGTTGGCGATCGGCGACACCTGCTCGGTGTTGATGAAGTCGATCGAGTAGTAGGCGGCGCTGTTGGCCGCGTCCTTCTGCAGCCGGATCTTGTGACCGGCCGCCACGGTCGTGCCGAGCAGGACGTGGGCCTCGTCGTAGATGTGCCGCGGGCTCGAGTCCGGCGAGTTGCCGGGGCCCGTCTCGTTGCCGTACAGCCAGGCGTAGTGCGAGGTCAGGTCGATGGCCTTGAGGAACGTGCCGTCGACGTAGATGTCCAGCGTCGAGGTGATCCCGCCGCCACCGGGCGCGTCCGGGATGGCGAACCGGGTCACCAGGGTGTTGGTGCTGTTCTTGGTGGTGAACTCCACGCTGCTGCCGGTGGAGGCCAGCTTGACCGCCTTGCGGCCGGACGCCTCTCCGGCCAGGTCGCCGATCGTACGGTTCGGGCCGACCACGGTCGCGCCGCCGGCCGGGACGCCGTCCTCGGCCTCGTACATGTCGTAGGGCATGTTGGCGCCGCGGCCGACGAAGAGCGGCTTGGTGCTGGTGTTGTTGGCCTGCTTGACCGCCAGCTCGTTGCCGTCAACGGCCAGCACGACCTTGACGGTGTACTTGCCGTTCACCGCGGTCCACGAGCCGAGGTCCACGGGTGGCGCGGTGGCGCCGGCGGCGATCGTGCCGCTGACCGAGCCGGTGAGCGTCTTCACGACGGCGTTGTTCGCGTCCAGGATCGAGAGCGTGATGCCGTGGGAGCCGGACGCCGAGGCGATGGTGCCCTGGTTCTTGACGGCGACGCCGAACGACACGTTGTTGCCGCTGGAGGGGTTGCCGGGGCTCCAGCTCACCGACGAGGCGACCAGATCGGAACTGGAGACGGGCGCCACGACCAGCGACGTCGGGTTCGTGTAACCGTTGTTGCCCTCGTTCAGCTCCAGGACGCCGTCGGCCTCGTCGACCTTGCCGGTGAGCTGGTACGTGCCCGCGTCGCGCGCCCCGACGGAGGCCGTCACCGCGCTCGACGCGCCGGCGGCGAGGGCGCCGACCGAGGCCGTACCGACCTTCTGACCGGCCAGGTAGAAATCGACGTTCGTCGCGCCGGACGCCGCCGTACCGGTGTTGCTGACCGTGGCCTTGAGGCTGACCGAGTCGGTCTCGACCGGCGCGGCCGGGGTCCAGGACATGTCACTGATCGTCAGGTCGGGTGCCGGGGCCGGGGAGCCCAGGACCTGGAACTCCGCGACCTGTGCGCCGGGTGCGCCGGAGTTGGCGGTGAACTTCAACTGGACGTCGGCGGCCGTGGCGGAGACGGGGATCGTCACGGTGTTGGCGCCGGAGGAGGGGTCGAAGGTGTAGGACCTGGCGCCCACGAGGCCGGTGTAGCCGCCCGAGTGCGCCGGCCGTCCGAGGACCTCGATGGTCTGCGTACGGGTGCCCCAGACCGGGTCGGGGTTCAGCTTGACGACGACGGAGCTGAGGGTGGCCTTGGCGCCCAGGTTGACGCTCAGTGTGGCCGGGTAGGCGCCGCCGGCGCTCTCCCAGTAGGTGCCCGTGTTGTTGTCGTTGGCGTTCGTCTCGACGAAGTCGAAGACGTGGGAGGAGGCCGTGATGGGCTTTCCGGCGGCCAGGTTCGTGTCGGCGGCCGGTGCGACGGGCCTGGCCGACGCGGACGCGGGCGTCGCCAGTCCCAGCGCGGCGAACAGGCTGACCACGGCGGTCGCCGTCACCAGCCGCAGACGTGCGTGCTTCGGTCTCATTGCGCCTCTCGTCTGGAGCAGCGTTGTCGCGCGCGACAACGCATGAGGGGGCACGTGCCTGGGGGAGGCATGTGGGACGCATCACAGAGGTTAGATTTCTTGACAACTCAACGCAAGAGCCAAACTTTTCTCCGCAAAACTTCGTCAGAGTCGGGGCCTTGCACTGACCCGCCCGGAGGCGGCTCGCGCCGGGGCGCCCCAGCGGAGATCCTTGGGTCCTGGAACGGTCGAAAGGGGAAGCGATGGTCGGGCAGGTGGCGCTCGTGACGGGCGCGTCGCGGGGAATCGGGGCCGCCACGGCCCGCCGGCTCGCACGGGACGGGATGGCCGTCGCGATCAACAGTCATCCCTCGGAGCGCATGGTCATGGCGGCCGAGGAGGTCGCCGCCGGGATCCGGGACGAGGGCGGTACGGCGGCCGTCTACGCCGCCGACATCAGCGACGCGGAGGCGGTGGACGCGATGTTCGCCCGCTGCGAGGAGGAGCTCGGCCGGGTCGGCGTGCTGGTGCCCAACGCCGCGACGACCCGGCGCGCGGAGTGGACCGACCTCACCGACGCGGACTGGGAGTCGATCATCTCGGTGAACCTCATGGGCGCGGTCCGGTGTTCCCGGCGTGCCTTCGGCGACCGTGCGGTCGAGGGCGGCGCCATCGTCACGGTCAGCAGCGTCCTGGCCCGGCTGGGCGAGGCCGTCTCGGTCCCGTACGTCACGACGAAGGCGGGCCTGCTCGGCTTCACCCGCTCGATGGCCCGTGCCCTGGGACCGTCGGGCGTACGGGTGAACGCGGTGATGCCCGGTGCGATCCGGACCGAGGAGGAACTGGAGGCGTTCCCGGACCAGGTCGCGGTGGAGAGGATGGCGCTGTCCCGGCAGGCGATCGGCCGCCGAGGCGTCGCCGAGGACATCGCGAACGCCGTGAGCTTCCTCGTCGGCCCGGACAGCGCCTTCATCACCGGCCAGACCCTCTGCGTGGACGGCGGTTGGGTGCTGTCGTAGGAGACGGCTATCGCACGGTCGGCTCTTGGCGGGCCAGCGGAGGCTCGAAGCGGCCGAACACCCACGTGCCGGGCGCGGCGGGATCGTCGCCCGACCAGAACTCCGTCCACAGCCGGGTGAACTCGGCCTGGGAGAGATGGCCGTCGCCGTCGAGGTCGAGGAGGGGGAAGACGGCGTCGGTGTCGGTCGCGCGGCCGCTCCAGGCCTCGATGAGCCGGTGGTACTCCTCGGCGGAGATGCGGCCGTCGCCGTCCTCGTCGACGGCCTCGAACATCGCCTCGGCGGTGCCGATGACCGCGTCGGGCATTCCGTCGAGCCGGTCGACGAGCAGCAGGACCTCATCGAGCGTGACCCGGCCGTCGTGGTCCCGGTCGGATCCGGCCAGCAGGGTGGCCCACCAGCCCATCATGATCGCGCTGAGCCGGGCGTGGTCGCCCGCGCCGCGGATCGCGACCCAGCGGGCGGTCAGGGCCGCGAAGTCCGCCTCCTCCAGGAAACCGTCGCCGTCGGCGTCCATCGCATCGAACACTCCGGCGATCTTTCTCCGCTGGAACTCGCTGGCCATGTCGTGTCCCTCTGGTCGGCGATCCGTTTCGTGACTTTCAGTGCTTGCCTGATTATGCACAGTGATGACCGGATCGCCAAGGGGCCGCCGATCGCCCAGTACTCCACGAATGGCGCGCGCCGCCGGACGGGACGGCGGACACTGACGGGTGTGAGAACCACGGCCACCTTCCGGCTGTTCGGGGACGCCGGGCTGACGGCCGCAGGGGTCACCCGCCGGCTCGGCGTCCAGCCCACCCGTGCCGTCGAGGCGGGTGACCCCGTCAGCGACCGTTCGGCCGGCACCCACGTCTGCTCGACCTGGCTGCTGAGCTCGAGCGCCGGTGTCGAAGACGGCACCGAGCTCACCGAGCATCTGCACCGGCTGCTGGCCGTCCTCGAACCGGTCGTCGCGCCACTGTGGGAACTGGTGCGGGAAGGCTACGAGGCGAACTGGTTCTGCTACCTCGCCTCCCATGCCACCGAGCACGCGGCCGAACTCGACCGGCCGACACTGCGACGACTCCTGGCCCTGCCGGGCGACCTCTGGCTCGACGTCTGCGGTGACGACGCGGACCAGGAATAGCGGCCGGTCGATGCCCCGGGCGTGCCGGGTGCGGGTCAGGCCGTCGCGTACGTCATCGCGTACGGCTTCCCGTCGTCCAGGTGGGATGGAACGCCCGCCACCGCCACCGTGTGCGGCGGACCCTGGCCTCAGCGAGCGTGGGGGCGCAGGCGCCGTTGTAGGGGCCGACCAGGGCGAAATGGTGACGATGGCGGGCGAGCTTGCGGCGGGCGGTGACGTACCCGCCGCGGTGACGGCGAACGGTGCCTGCCGTGTCCAGGTACCCGGCCGCCCGGCACCGACGAGAGATCGTCGACCGGTGATCGGCGAGCTGTTCGATGCCGGACTTCGGGCACGTCGTGCCCTCCGGGGGGACGGCGTGGCACTCGGGGAATGCGTTCGAGGTCACACTCCTGGTATAGCGCGGCGCCACCAGAGAATCGGACAAAATTCACGAAACCTTAACTTCGCGGCGGAAACAGGGCGCCGGATCGCGTACCTTGAGAGCGTGGAACTACGGCAACTGGCGTCGTTCCTGGCGGTCGTGGAGGAGGGGCAGTTCGCCCGGGCGGCCGCCCGGCTGTTCCTGTCGCCGCCGGCGGTGACCGGGCACATCCAGCGGCTCGAACGCGAGATGGGCGTCCAGCTTCTCGAACGTTCGCCGATCGCGCTGACACCAGCGGGCGAACGGCTGGTGCCGCACGCCCGTACGATGCTCGCCGCGGCCAACGCCGCCACCGACGCCGTCACCGACCTGCACACCGACGACAACGCGCCGCTGCGCGTCGGCGTGCTGGCCCCCGGCTCGGCCGAGCTGACCCCGGCCATCCTGCGGGCGTTCCGCAAGGCGCAGCCGAACACCCCGCTCAGCGTGGAGAGCCTGACCTTCGCCGAGCACACCACCGCGCTGACCGAGCACCGGGTGGACGTGGCCTTCGTACGCCCGCCGCCGGACGACGACCGCATCATCGTCGACGTGCTCACCACCGAGCCCCGCGTA
>Ga0247774_1000594_pt1 | contig 17965 bp, 18 predicted proteins | sample UWRJL001104B6_FD_179933 | JGI IMG/M metagenome (GOLD analysis project Ga0247774, IMG submission 179933) | Plant litter microbial communities from Arlington Agricultural Research Station in Wisconsin, United States - UWRJ-L001-104B-6 | ecosystem: Environmental > Terrestrial > Plant litter >... | reverse complement strand
TCTCGGACAGCCATTTGGGATAAATGGAAATACTCCGACGCGGAGCTTCAGCGCATGGCGTGGTAAATGATTTCGTCGACTTTTGGGATAAAGATGAAAGCTGGCCGAACTTTGCAGTAGCCCCCCCGTCCTGATCGCGCAACCGAGGCTCGTCGCGGCCCCGTTGGCCTGTGCGGCTAGTCGAAGTACGTACCTCCGTCCCAGAGAAAAAACGATCCAATCACATCGATTGTTCACATCACCCGGTCAACAACATTTGGGAATGCTTCACCACTCCGTCGCATAACAATGCCAAACGCCACACGAAGCACGAACACGCACGCACGCACACTCCACACACAGCTTTTAAAAGTAGAACGCACATCCCCCCCGCTGCTTGACTCGCATCTACGATAATCTGCACGTCAAAAACCTCTGGAACGGGGAGCCTTGGACAAGACGCGACGGTATTGACAATGTCGCAAGACACAGGTCTGTGGAGTGTCCGCAGACCTCGAGAGGTAGGAATTCAACGCGATTCGAGTCGCGGCAGTTTGAGCTAACCATCAACGACTATAGACACTTGGGAGCCTCGGCATCAACAACACGGGCATTCCTCAACCATCGTCGGCCATGAAGAGATCGAACTCGGGCACCGGCGGGCCCTTCTCTAACAGCCATGCTCGATCCATGTCGGGATCGAGGCAGTCCCTCGCCATGTCGAAGCCGAGCCAGCCGCTTTTTGGCCGACAATCCACCATCACGGCCGCCGAGATGGGCCTTTCATCAGTCAAGAGATCGTCCCAAACTCCCAGAGCCTTTTCCTCGGGACCTTCCTCAGCCGACAACGACCGGAGGAGCAGCGTTTACCGAGGGAGACCCTCGACCAGCGGGCACACTCCATATCAAAGCTTCTTCCAGCAAGCGCCGCAAGCTGCTGGCGTGCCGCGGGATCCTCGGCCACTGAAAGATCGGTCCTACCAAGCTAGGATAGGACAGGAGCTGCTCGACTACCTTGTCAAGTACAATTTCGAGATGGTGATGAAGCACTCGTTGACACAGAGCATTGTCAAGTCGCCAACACAAAAAGACTTCAACTACATGTTTCAGTGGCTCTACCATCGAATCGATCCAAGCCACAAGTTCCAGAAGAATATTGACCAGGAAGTACCGCCCATCCTAAAGCAGCTCCGGTACCCGTACGAGAAGAGCATCACCAAGAGCCAAATCGCAGCCGTCGGTGGTCAAAACTGGAGCACCTTCCTGGGTCTTTTGCACTGGATGATGCAGCTCGCCCAGATGCTGGATGGGTACGCCTGCGGCCGCTACGACGATGCCTGCCTCGACAGTGGCGTCGACGTCAGCGGCGACCGAATCATTTTTGACTTCCTCAGCAAGGCGTATAGGGACTGGCTTGCCATGGACGACGATGCCGGGGATGACGATGCCGAAAGAGCACTTGCTCCGCATATCGAGGCCATGGCAAGGGCGTTTGAGGAGTCCAACTCCAAGTACCTCTCGGAGCTCGAGATGCTCGAGGCGGAAAATGCCCGTCTCCAAAAGGAGATGGAAGACCTGGAAAAGTCGACGCCCAATCCCGAGGTTCTGGACAAGAACTTTGAAATCATGGAGGAGGACAAAGTCAAATTTGAGGAGTATAACACGTCGGCTACGATGCGATGCGAAAAGTACGAAAAGAAAATTCAGCTGGGCCAGGAGGAGCTGGACAAGCTGATGGAAGAATTCAAGGAGGTGGAGGACGAGAGAAAAGGCTTGCAAAAGGCAGTGGACGACCTGGGCATCAGCATGCAGGATATCGACCGCATGACATCTGAGCGGGAGCGTCTGCAAAAGGGCATCGAGTCGGCGTCGCAGAGGCTGGACGAGGTCAAGAAGAAGGTTGCCGAGAAGGAAGGCGAGGCAAGCCGGAAGCTCGATGAGCTTGAGCGGATGGTGGACAAGTACAACACGCTCGCATACCAGATTGGACTTATTCCTTCTACCGCCGTCAATGCCAAGGGGATCGACTACGAGCTTCAGGTCACCGTCAGCGACGGACCTGATTTTACCGAGTCGCAGATGATGAGCTCCAACGGACCCTGCTCTAGCGATAGGTTGCTTGTCGACGCGACAACGGGCTACCAACCAGGCCATATTGTAAACCTTGAGCTCCGCGGCCAGGTCAAGAGCAGCTTTCAAGCTCTCCGCAAAGAAATTTCGGAGAGGCGGAGCATTGCCATGGACATGATGATGAAGGATCACGATCTGCTGGATGGGATCAAGGAGGCCATCGAGGACAAGCGCAACGAAGTGGAAACTCTCGGTCACCGAGTGCGAGCCGCCGAGCAAGAGTATGAGAAGACGAAGGAAGTCACCACGGCCCAGAAACTCAGTTCGGCCGCCCAGATTGAGAAGATGGAGAAGGATCTTGCTAGGATGCGAACCGATCTTACCGAGTCGGTGCAGTTGATGGAGCAGCGGGAGATGAATACGAACATCGAGTACGTTACGGGCGACGCCCATTCAAATTCTTGGGTACGGTTGCTAACGATGGACTTTAGGTACGAGCAACTAACGGTTCGGGTTAACGCGTTGCGGGAAGAGCTCCATACCGAGATCGACCGCATTCTGAACGATGTCATCAAGTTCAAGATTCACATCCAAAGGAATATGGTTGACTATGAGAACTTTGTTTCAGACGAGCTAGAGAAGGAGTTGGGTAGTGATGAGATAATGAAGGATGATACGCGGCCCGTTGACATCTGAGTTTTGGTTTGGGGTTCGCTGGAGCTTTGGAGGGTGGGGCTTGTCATGATACCATGTTAGGGGCGGGCATGTTAGGAGTCGGTTTCTTTGTCGAGGCAGTATAAACAATGCGTACTTGAGTTTCCGCATCCTTCGTTATCTTCTATCGATGCATTGGTTTAAAGTTTGGATCACAAACTTCGTCGGCAAGCCCAACCAGAGCCCGAAATAGGAGCCCTTCCAGCCATATTCCGGGCCTATTCTGTAGCATGGTGCGACGGTTGACTTTCAAAGATAGGCATGCTGGCCAGACTACCCTCTTCCTCTTTTACGACAGGAAAGGAAAAACGCTTACGCAAGACCGGGACCCGGCGCCGCCTTGAAGAGCCGACTGGAAGCCCAAGCTGGGTCGGCTCCACGACACTTTGAACAAGCGCCACGAACTACTCCGGGTATCTTGACTTCATTCAAGGGGGTAGAACTGTGGCCACATGCCAGCACTACTCTATACAACTCCAAATTAGGTGCACGCCAGGGAGCAGAGCCGACCGCATTCTTCAGGAGCTCCTCTCATCACCGACGAGATCCTCTGTTTTGGTGTCGGTCTGGTCGGCTCGACTCAGAGATATAATAAATTAATGTGCTTCTAAGCGAAGCGTCGGCCTTGATCGGCGATGAAGGCATCGGGGATCAGTGGCTGGTCCAGGCTTGTCTCTCTGAGGCAAAGTGACAGCTCCGCCAAAAAGGCTTGGGGGGCCTGGGAGAACAGAGAAAAGAGAAAAGAGAGGTCGAAGGGGGAATATGAGAGCCGGTTTACGGAAGAAAATGCCGTCAGACTGGCCAGTTTCGTGCCTGTCAAGAGCTGAGCGGCGTCCATTTCCACCAGTCCAGCAAAGTCTGATTAAAGAGTCATGGAATTGGAACTTTCCCGAGACAGGCGGGAGAAAAGAGACCGAAACGGATTTAAATATATCCGAAATAGTTAAAGAGGATTAAGTTTATAGAGGTGTTTGGGGGTGTTTGAGCGTCAGCATACGATTCTTAATATTGCTTGGCGTAATCTGATTAGGTAGTATGTTAATCCACAGCAAATTTCAGGTTCGTCTGACATCGACCTTCAGCTCCGCGCCGAGCAGTAAGTTTCCAATACCAACATTCTACACCTCCCTACTCTCGCCAATATCACAGACATCAAAAACACCCGTCTCGGCGATGCCGCTCCTCTTCAGTGCAGCCTTGAGCTGCCTCGGCGGATCGAGAACCTCTTCCATGGTCAAGGCCCACGTGCCCCAGTGAATGCCAAATGCTCTCTTGGCCGTCACGTCCTTGAAGATTTCCACAGAATCAAACGGATTGGCATGCATGGCCGAAAAGGCCGCCCTGGGATAATACGCCCCAATGGGGATCAAACCAAGGTCGAAGGGCCCGTGGAGGGCACCAATCTGCTTGAACTGCGGGCATCGCGGCAGGCTCGCAAACTTCTCGCCGTAGTCATCCTCTCCAGGGGGCAGAATCTGGGAAACCTGTCGGTATCCGGTATCCCCGCCGAACCAGACTGACTTGCCCGCCGACTTGACAGCCCAGGAACACCAGAGGGTTGTGTCCTTGTCGAATATGCCCCTTGCGGAGGTATGCTGGCAGGGCGTGCACGCAATATCCGCAGTAATGGTTTGCGGCGAGCCATCGTCCGACTTCCTCTCTGCCGAGAGCTCCAGCTTTGCAGTGCTCCACCAATCCAGCTCCGTCACCTTCCTAATGCCCGTGCTCTTGAACCACTTTTCCAGCCCCAGCCCGACAAAGAAGTGTGCATTCGGATGGTGCTTCTGCACCTCCAGGACTGACCCGTGCGAGAGATGATCATAGTGACTGTGGCTAATAAAGACGGCATCCACGACGGGGAGGTCGGCTAAGCTCTTCAGGGGAGATTCGGTATACCGTTTGGGGCCGAGGCTGGAAAAGGGGGAGCAGCGGTCTTCGAAGACAGGGTCGAAGAGGACGCGGAGGCCCGAGGGGAATTCGACGTAGTATGCTGCGTGGCCGAGCCACGTGGCACGGAGTTTGGTAGATGCGCTTCGGTTCGGGAGAAAGGTGGGTTTGACGACCGGGACGGTCGGGGGTGATAGATCCGGGGACTTGAGTCTTCCGGACATCCTCAGCCTGTTTGGAAACTGGTAAGCTACCCGTTTGCGGGCATTCGACTCCGGGATCCCGGCATTGCCGACGACGGCAAGGAGGAGGAATGAGGCATTGCGTACCAGATAATCACTTTGAGCATGTTGAGGGGGCCGGCTCCGGAACCCCAGGACGGGTATATATTCTTGAATTTTTGAAGGCGGCCATTCTTCAGGACGTGATGCGGCTTGCTCAGGGCATCCTCGGGCATCGGGCCCTCCGCCGACGAGACGAAGCTCGAATACGTCGTCATGTTTGGATTCTTGGACTGATTAAGCAGCGCCACGTTTTCTGCGCTATCTGTGACGCGCCGGAATCGGGTTGTTAGAAATTTGAATCGGCCCAGAAGAGCTCTAAAAGGCGACAAGGCTCGCAACGCGAGAGGTTGGGTTCCCGACATTGCCTCCTGGAGAGGGTCGCCAAGGGCGAGCAGTTTCCTTTATGCCGAAACATGAAATGCGTTATGGAGTACATGATAGGCAGGAACTTGCATGCAAACAGCAAACCAAATCCGTTCCGGGGCGCCCGAAAATGGCGTTAAGTCGGACTTTAGCATAGCGGCGGGATGCCAGTTATCCCGCACCCCCGTCCACCCGATCGCCGGCGTTAGGCGGGATGGACTCTCATCGTACGTGTGCACAGTGGACAGCGCTAGAGCCTCGTAGGTTTCTGTCATCTGGAGAATATTATTCCGGTTTTGGTGATTTTTTTCCCCAATATTTTAACATGGACAGCTGCAGCATCGAGCTACGTACTTCTGTCTTGCACATTTGTGTTATTCCACTGTCCTTCCGTCGCTTAAGAATGTCTAGTTCCAATTGGCCCCGGCCAGCCTCCGTGAAAATCTCCTGACGCTGAAAACACGCCGGCCTCCCCTCTAGTGTCAACTCTCCCCTTCCATTCCCGGGATTTGAATACTTGTTCTTATCAAATCTTCTCTCCGTCGAGGATAGCCTTAGCCTCCTCGCTGCGCCACCAGCTCTTGCCCTCCTCTCCTGGATATGAAAATTTGGCCATGCTCTCTTCCTTCATCTGGACAGAATAGCCGCCCTCCAGTGGCGTTCGGAAGTACCCGTCCTTGACAGCTGCGGGGTGTAGGAAATGCTCATGGAGGTGGTCGACGTATTCGAGCAACGACTTTTCACCACTCACTACCACATAATCAATGGTAGAGAGATGGGACGTCATCTCGGGCAGGCCGACCCCCCCGCTATGCGGCACGATCGGAACGCCAAACTTCCTGGCCATGAGCATGACCGCAAGGGCCTCGTTCACTCCTCCCAGCCGACACGCGTCAATCTGGCAAATGTCGATGGCGCCAGACATGATGAACTGCTTGAACATGATGCGATTCTGGCACATCTCCCCCGTCGCCACGCAAATTCCGTACGGCTTTAGGGCTTCCCGGATGGCCTTGTGGCCCAAAACATCGTCCGGAGAGGTGGGTTCTTCTATGAACCATGGTTTGAACTCAGCAAGCTGCTTCATGTAGTCAATCGCCTCAGGGACAGACCAGACTTGGTTTGCGTCTACCATCACCACATTCCCCTGGTCATAGCCGAGAACCTCCCTCGCGACCCGTAACCTCTTCCGGTCTTCCTCCACACTACCCCCGACTTTGATCTTGAAGTGTTTATATCCACTCGCGACGGTTTCACGGAGCAGCAACTTCATCTTTTCTTCGTCGTACCCCAGCCAGCCGGCACTAGTCGTGTAAGCCGGCACGGCGCCACTCTCCAAAGCATCTTTCGTCCTCTTCGCCTTTCCTGCCTGTGATTTTTGCAGGAGCTGGATAGCTTCTTCCCGGGTTATGGCATCAGTAATGTACCGAAAGTCGATGCAGCGGACAAACTCCTCGGGAGTCATGTCGGCTACTATTCGCCAGACCGGCTTCCCCAGCACTTTCCCCCAGAGGTCCCACAAGGCGTTGACGACGGCACCGAGGGCGAGGTGGATGACGCCTTTCTCGGGGCCGATCCATCTAAGTTGGCTGTCGTTGACAAGATGGCGCCAGGTTTTCCCCCAGTCCTCCACGAGAGATGTGAGCGTGCGGCCCTTGACCCTGTCGGCGAGGTGGTTGATGGCTTGGCAGACGATATCATTTCCCCGGCCAATGGTGAAGGTCTACCGGCTACGGATAAGCGTCTTGGAGTATTTGGCTGGGTATGGGGGCACGATGCGTTTATGACTGACCATTCCATGCCCGTCGTATTCAGAATCGGTCTCAAGGATACAATACGCCGCAGAATAGTCTCCAGCCGCATTCATGGCATCGGATCCAGTCTTGTCGAGGGATGTCGGGAATCGGACGTCCCGAGTCGTCCAGCCCGTAATAGTGATTTCGGCCGTCATGGTGGGGTTCGTGATAACCCAGATGTCGACTAAGATACAGAGGCACTCTTTTAGATAGTCCGTCCGGAGGAATGGTCGTAATTGACGAGGACTTGGCGACCTTTCACCAACTTAGGTCGCGAGTCTGTCCTAGCAAGATGTCTTCGGCAATGAAGAAAATTAGGAGAGAGAGACAAGTTAGAAACTACATCTCTCTCGAGGCTGATCACGGTAGATGTTCCTGCATGCCAATTATAAAGTACCGCGGTCTTGGTGGTGGGGGATATGAGAACCAAACCCCACCAATGCGGGGTTGGCATAACCTCGAGCACGCTACCTTGAAGAGATCTCTGTCTGGACACCGGCTCAACGCCGAAATAAAAGAACAGGAAAGGAATGAAAGAGAAATGGAGAAGGAGGGAAGCATAGCAAATCCAAATAGGACGATGGTCGGCCAATCAGTTCCTGATTGAGACCTTCATATGGTCCAAGTTTTATCTTCTACTATCCCACATCACCATGGATGATGCACAGAGAGAAGTACTTCTTCTATACAGAGGTGTTCTACAGGGAGACGCGGGGTGAGTCGTCTTCAACTTGGGGTTAGGCGCGAATCGAGACGTTGAGAATCCGAGCATCTTGTATTGAGCTGCCGAGGTCATTTGCTGGTTGAATGGTTGCTACGAACCCGCAAGATGCCCCGCACCACACCCGGCCTTGCGAAATTCAACTCCGGACCGCCGGTTGCAGCAGGAGGTAGGTACAGACACGAGAGGGACACTCGCTCCTCGATTGCTTCGATCAACCTTCGAAGCTGAGTTCGATAAATGATGGCAAACAGCTAAGAAATGTATCAATGCTTCAAGGGCGATACCGGAATGTAACGAATGTCAAGTATGAAGTCGACGCTACTGCGCTAGCCTCGGAAGGGATCTGATCACCCAGCTAGCAGGGAATGACGTCTGGAACGCCGCCTGGATTTCGCTCGCCCACTACAGAGGTACATTCTTTGCATCTGGCATCCCAACCCTTGACGACGAGCCACGAGAGCGGCGAGTCCCTTCAGCAACTGGCCAGTTACCGGTCGATGCAGTCCTGGAAAACTGGGTTACCCCCAAATGCAGCTCGGAACGCATGCAAGAGGCCGCGCAAGGCCTTCTGATGGAGAGGGCAGTCCTGCTACTGGCCAGGAGACCGCAACCCACCGCTCAGGGCCGCCATTATGCAGATGGCGCCTGCATGATGTCGACGACAAACGATGCCAGAAGCCAAATCCGGTTTTGTTTTGTTCCCCTTGCCCTGAACGCGAAAATCGGATTACACCTTATTGCCTTAGCTATTATGTTGTGTATTCCCACCCACCATTCCTTCCTTCCGTACCTTCGTACCTTGAAAGTCTAGCCGCGATCTACCTGCGTCCGACTTGCTCTTTTCAATCTCGGCCCTCACGCGAGACTTACCAGTCCGGCGAGATTTTAATATTCCAGTCATTTTTCTCAAACCATTCCCCGTGCCGCCAGCTATAAGGCTATATGAGAATCTCAGTCGGGAGATTGCCGCCGCTTCTCCGCTCTTAAACGGGCTATATTGCTTCCGTTTGTGACGGTCGACGCTCCCGCCCCCATCGCCTAAATATCCGCTTTGCAAAATAAACAATGGAGCGGACCAGTGGCCCATCATTGGTCTCGCCACGGCAACATGGCAGCAAGCCTGACGGTGGAGCGCGCCAGCGGAAGAAATTGCAGAAAGGCGGAGGGAGGCTCAGGGCAAAACCGCCAGTATTGCCACCACCTACCCCGGCTGGGCAGCCTCGGGAGGCGAGCAATAGACTCGAAACGGCGCTCGCGGTGGCTCCGCGGCAGGTTGGACGACCACCAACAGCAGCACATCCGTCGTTGCCTCTGCCGCCAGACCTAAGCGACTCCAAATGGCTCGAATACATCCGGAAGAGCGGATTCTTGTGCGCGGCCGACTCGACGCAATCAAAAGATTCACTTAATCTCCCTACGTCCTTGATGCCTGAACCCTCCCATCTTGCCATCGTCAGCACCAGCAAAGGAAACCAAACCACCCATCATCGTCCGTCCTTTGAGAGCGACTCGACCGGCGTGACTACTCTGTCTTCACACAAGTCCACCATGTCTAGTAACCTTAGGAGACGCGCCAAGACGCCAGTCTTTTCCATCGGCCAGCTCGAGGCCGAAAACACGCCCTTGACCCGAGACGCGTTGGCGGCCAACAAGACATGTAGCGTCGAGCTCATCGCCGAGCAGTACAAGGCCCTGATAGAACATCGAGACATGGACGACCTCTACCCTGACTGCCACTCGGAACCACCGCCATCGAGGCAGGGGTTTAGGGATGACGAGCCCTATCTCCGCCGCCAGCTGAGCTCCGAGGATATGCATTCAGACGCCTTCCTCCAAGACCAGGGCAGGGCAGACCCGGCAGCGCTATCGCCCACGTCAGATGACGGGACTCTGGTATCATTCGAAGAAGAAACCGTCTACTTTAAGCCGATATCCTTTTCGCCGGAACCCCAGACGCCGACACACATGTACAGCCCCGGCTTTGGCAGCCCCATGACGAGCCCGTATAACTTGTCTCTCCAAATATGTCTCGAGCTATTGACGAGAGAACTTTCGACAGCCGTGTCTGGAACACGGCATAAGACTGGCACAGAAACGGCGGCCCTTCAGATTTGGGTTATGATTGAGGCCTACGAGCGGCTACGAGACCAGGCGGCCGAGATGCGTTTGTCTCCCGGAGAGGCAAGCGGAGTCGAGACCATGTTTGACACGTGGCTGATGGCATTGTATTCCATCCATGATTCCTTGGCAGCCGAGGCGAGGAGGGAAGTTGACGAAGGCGATTATGAAGGCCTTCAGGAGGCTGTAGACTAGCAGCGTCTGAATACTGGAAGAGGGCCACCGCGGCACCGTGCATGGGATGGTATTCAGCTTAGCGCATTGCTTTTACAGATGTACCTTGACCGTTGATGGTTAGAGATAGGTGGTTAGCTTGTATTGGAGATGATACCCTTGAATAAAGTTTGATGCTTCAACCAAGATGCATCCCAAAGATCCGTTCCACTGGCCCTTTTCGTTCCGAGTGCGGCTGAACCCCGCACATTCCTCTGGCACCTTATCATCTCCAGTCTTGTGGTGGCACCACGGCATACTTGATCCCTTTTTCGGCTTCTTGAAACACCTCACGGACGTGTGGCTGGTCTGTTTCGATGGCGGATAGAAACTAAAGCCGAAGCTAATGATGCACACCAAGCATGTCGACAGTGGTGGAAGGTGTGCATCTGGCGCAGGTTGTCGAGAACTTTCGAGTGTAACCTGCCCCGCCATGCCACCCCGCATTCCCGGCATAGTTGAAATTCTTGAGGGTCCAGGGGCAAAAGGACAACTTTACAAGGTTGAAGCGGGGCAAAAGTACGGATACAGACAAGCAGACAAACGCGCTGTGTCTACGCTCGAGCCTTCCCCCGCAGCAGACTGCACAGCGCATTGACCATTCAGATTCTATTCACGCTTGGTTGTGTCCGTGACTTCGTTGAACATCGGTCATCTCACCTCGCCATTAGCAGAAAAGAAGGCTGCAGGGCTATGGACGACGATGAGGAGCTGTGGGCCGCCGCCGACTTCGCAGCATCGGCGACCATCAACAGACAACCGGCAGCGGAAAGGGTACAGCAACCAGCACCCCAGAAGATCCAGCAGCCGGTTCCCCAGAGACTGGACAAGCGGGCACCATCGACGTCTTCACCTGCCTCTGTGCCGAACAAGATTGTTCAGCCGACACCAAAAGCACTTCCGCAGAGAAGCTCTGGGTCCTCCATATTGGTCTCACCAAGACAGCGAGGTAATCCCGTATTGGCAGCCATCAAATCTACGGCGTGGGAATACAGCGATATTGCAGCTGATTATGGCCTCGGTCTGACGACATGTGCTCTGTTCCTGAGGTTCGTACTCCGTTTCTGCCTTCACAGCCTCTCCCCAGATCTCCAAAGGCGAGCCTCAGGCTAACGTGAAGGTGTATCAGCTTGAAATATCATAGGCTACATCCAGAGTATATCTACACGAGAATAAAGAACATCCAGGGCAAGTATAACCTGCGAATTATCTTGACCCTCGTCGACATTCCAAACCACGAAGACCCGCTCAAAGAGCTGGCCAAGACGTCGCTCGTCAACAATTGTACCCTGATTTGCTGCTGGTCTGCGGCCGAGGCGGCCAGATATTTGGAGTTGTACAAATCGTACGAGAAAGCCAACTTTAAGGCCATACAAGGACAGCAGGGGTCGAGTTACGTTGAAAAGCTAGTCGACTTTGTCACGGTCCCGCGAGGCGTCAACAAGACGGACGCAGTGTCTTTAGTCGGCAACTTTGGGAGTCTTAAAAATGCCATCAACGCCGACCCGGAGCAGATTGCCGTCATCGGAGGTTGGGGCGAAGTGAAAGTCAAGAGGTGGTGCACCGCCGTTGACGAACCATTTCGGTCAAGGAAGGCCGCCAGGAGAGAGGCTCCCTCGGCCAGAGGACCCGTGATGGAAAGCGATGAGACCTTGGCTATGTTCTACCAGGCCGTGGCGACACAGACAGCCCCTCAGCCGAACACTCCTCTTCGAGACGTGCCACAAGCTGCCGGGAAAGAATCGGGGCCTGCAACCATGGCAGGAGCTCTCCAACCACAACGCCCACCTACAGCGATGCAGGCAGTACGGAGCAACCCGTCGCAGTCGGCGAGCGGATCGAAGGCTCGCGAACCCGAACAGATGAGTGAGGGTATCGCAGCCGCATTGTCAAAACTTAAACGGCAGGCTGGCCTCGAATAATCGTCGGGACTTATGAACGAAAACCAACATAAGAAGCCTGCCGCATTGGGTGTTTGTATAGGCCCTAACGCGATGAGGCAAGAGAGTAGACTCCAAGTTGCCAATACCGCACATGCTCTGCATCCCTTGGCTCTTGGTTAACTACCAGCTGCAACAGAGAAAAACTATCCCATCGGCTGTCGAACCGGCAATGTATTTGCCAATCGTTCGACCGCTAAATGCGCTCCATCTGCAACTCGCCCAAGGGATGTCGCATGTCGTACGTAGTAATAATTTATCAATACTCCACGGGCGACGTTAGGTGGGGGAAGATAACGCGCTGCCGCCCGGGTAGATTAAGTCGTCAGGGGGCTTTTGGGCGTTCCCCGGATCTTTTGACCGGCTACACGGCGGGTTTCCGATGCCACGGAGAACGCTGTACCACTACAAGATGCGAGATTCGGGCGACGGCACGGTGTCAGTATTGCTGCTAGGACGATGGCGCAACAAACAGAGTTTGGAGGTTTTTGTTGCATTTTGGCCTGTGAAGGAGCCATTGTTGTACCTACCTCTTGCAGCTTAACGAGCCTAACGAACAATCGATTCTGACTCGCCATTGACGGTGTTTCGACCTTTTTCAGTCATGCACCATTCCCTCGCGCAAAGATCAAAGCGACAGCGCTCTTCTCTGGTTTCCTCGGCTGTTGCTCTTGGTGGCGTTTTGAAGACGACATCGCAGGTCGCGTTTGAAAGGCAATTCAGCCAGTTCCCGGCCGGCCAATTAACCCGCAATTTATGGCGCCCCAACGAGTAATGCACCCCAGGGCCCTTGATGAAGCGCCCATGTTGTCTTCTACTTCTTCTTCTATAAAAAAAAGGCTCCAATTTTAATAATATGCCGTTTTCCCAATAGCCGGCAACGCACCCAACAAGGAACACATTCACTTGGTTGCACAAACGGACAGACACAATCCCAGGTGCACTCCCGGAGCTCACTGCCGTGGCCCTCCCCTCTTCCCTTTCGGGACTGGAGTCGTATGGCCAAATTGAAATGCAGGGCCTGATGGCGGCTAGTTGACTGTCATGTAGTGTTAACTCTAGTCATATGAAGGTGGCATTTCCAGGATTCAGGAGGGATCCTCACTCCTTACCACCACTGTGTCTTGTGTTTTGTAACTTATCTTGATGTCTTGGCCTTCGTCTTGGTTTCCGAGTTTCACGTCCGTCTGTTCTATAAAGGTAACGTGAGTCGGGTATGGCCATGTAGTGCGCTGTTTTCGACTCGTCTCTTGACCTTAAAAGAGTCGACTGTCTCTTAGTTTGGGTTGGCGGATGGTATAAAAGCTACATGATCGAGAGTCTCGGTGATCGAGCGCCAAGAGAGACAGGATGCGATTACCATCTCTCTGGTTGGCTGCGACTGCATTGGCAGCATCAGCTACTGCCTCGCAGCAAGATTGGGGCCAGGTCCTTCAAAGAAGTGACCTCCCGAGCGTGCCTAGGGAGGCTAGGATAGACGCAGTAAGGGAAGCATTTCACAGGTCGTGGGGTAGCTATCGCAAGTACGCCTGGGGGCAAGACAGCCTTCGACCCGTCAGCCGTACCGGGTATGATGATAGGTGCGTTGTGAGCATGGAGCATTCCTGTCGTCAAATCTCCTAGCTTGCACTAACTCTGTCCAGGAACGGATGGGGCGCGAGCGCCGTCGACGCCCTCAGCACGGCCCTTATCATGGAAGAGGCAGACGTCGTTAAGGACATTCTTCTCTTCGTACAGACAATTAACTGGAGAGAAACCGACATGGACGTTTCTCTCTTCGAGACGACGATTCGGTATCTCGGTGGCTTGATATCTGGTATGTAATGCCCCTCTAGCTAATGTTTCTTGTTCCTAAAGACTAACTTTGACAAAGGTTACGATCTGCTAACTGGTCCCTACAAACACCTTGCCCCCAACAAGAAGCTGGTCGATGGGCTCCTGACCCAAGCTGTCAGGCTCGCCGACCTCTTAAAGGTGGCCTTCAACACTCCTTCTGGCGTCCCCGACAACGAACTCATCTTCCGCCCCTACCCCCACGTGAAAGGGGAGCCCTTCAACGGCCTCGCCACCGTCGGGACCCTCGTTCTCGAATGGGCTCGCCTGAGTGACCTAACAGGAAACCCCGTGTACGGCAACCTCGCCCGCCGAGCCGAGGAGTACCTCCTGAAGCCCTCGCCGCCCGAGTCGGAGCCTTTCCCGGGTATGGTTGGATCAAGAGTGTCAATCGAGAATGGGACCTTTGGCGACAGTGTCGGGAGCTGGGCGGGCGGGACGGACAGCTTCTACGAGTATCTGATCAAGATGTACGTGTACGATCCGGATCGGTATGGGTTTTACAAGGAGAGGTGGGTCGCGGCGGTGGAGAGCAGCATGACCTATTTGGTTTCGCATCCGACTACGCGGCCGGACTTGACTTTTTTGGCCATGTATTCTGGGAATGAGACGTATTTCTACTCGGGGCATCGTAGGTTTCCATCCCCCCCCCCAGTTTCATGGGCTGGAGGACTGCCGCGTGGCATTGCTAACATGGGGCCGGCGAAAGTCGCCTGCTTCAACGGCGGAAACTTTATTCTGGGTGGCCTGGTCCTCTCGGAACCGCGATACACCGACTTTGGCCTCGAGCTCATCAAATCTTGCCGCGAAACCTACTTGCAGACCAGCACCGGTCTGGGACCCGAGCTCTTCCAGTGGCAAGACAACGCAACGTCCCCTGACGCATGGAACAACGGCGGCCCACCCCCCGACCAGCTCGAGTTTTACGAACGGGCGGGGTTCTGGATCGCCAACGGCCAGTACGTCCTCCGACCCGAGGTCATCGAGTCGTACTACTATGCGTACCGGGCGACGGGCGACGAGATGTACAGGGACTGGGCGTGGGAGGCCTTCGATGCCATTGACAAGACGTGCTCGATTGGAGGCGGGTTCTCGAGCGTGGCCAACGTGGAACCCGTGAATGGCACGGTGGAGTACTATGATTTCCAAGAGAGCTTCTGGTTTGCAGAGGTGATGAAGTATATATTTATGATAATGGATGACGGCGATGGGGACGTGCATGTGCAGAAGGATGGCCGGAATAAATTTGTATTTAATACGGAGGCACATCCTGTTGCGGTTTCTGGCTTTGGGGCAGACAGGTGAGAGGCGGGGCTGAGAGAATGGGGAGTTGGAACGCGAAGATGAGTTGATTATCATGATATCTCGGGCCAGTCAGGATAGAAAGCAACCATGTATGCCGGCTGTCTTGTCTGCTCTCTGGATATCAGACTGGTTAGAGGACAAAGGAAGCACTATCTCAAAAGCGTTGCATTTAGAGGCTTTACGCCACGACAAGTTGGGACACATGGGGGCCATCAAGGACGTTCCATGGTATTCCCCCGGTAAATTTATTCATAGCATCCGCGTATTCGTAATTCGGTCGTTAGTATCGTGATTGGCAGCAGCTGGTCTGACACGGTGAAGTTTTTCAGAATCGGAAAGCGCGGGGAGAGGACTATGTGCTCTGTTTCATGAGAACCGTAGAGGAGAATCGAATAGGGGCGAGTTTCGATTTGCGATTTGGTGTTTGCGATTGACGTTGTCAATGGTCCTTGGTTGTACTATTTAGTGGGGCACAGGGGCCGATCGAAACGCCGTAGAACCCTCCGGTCGGCGGCAGGCGTTTCTGTAGATCTGCCCGAGCAGCTCATCCCGGACGGAGACTGGTTCCCTATTTTTGCCATCCAGCTCATGCTTGTGGGTTTGCATCTCCAAGAGATGCAGGAACGAACCCGTTTTGCCCCGGCATTCTGCCCTCATGTTGGTCTGAGCTGGACAGAGAGAAATGAGCCCGCCGCATAGGACGGAATACGTCAGCGCCTAGTGGAGCCAGGGGAATCAATCCAAACACCCCTATTTTTTTCTTCCTATGTTTGGTGTGCCCCAGAGCGTTCGGACGACTCGGAGAATTTGAGGACCCTTCCGGCGCATGACGATTCTTGCCAAACAACGACATTTTGTGACGTTTGCCCATCGAGAGGAATACTTTCGAGAAGGAACTGCCCCGCATCTTCGATCTTGCGAGTGAAAAGCCGAAGGGCAGGTCAGATCAGATTGCAGTCGTCTCTCGAGGAAATTTTTGCAATGCGGCCAAGCTGGTAGCTGAAGGACGACGGAGATGACGGTGGCGCGGTTGGCCTGATCTCGTTGCCAGGGCCGTTACCTCCTTGCCGCTTTTGTCCCTTGTTGGCTGCAAGCCCCCTGCCATCGAGGTGTTGTGCCACCTGGGCGCTCATCAAACGGCAGCCAATCAACACGTCGGACGAAGCTCCAGCTTGCAGCCTTGGCAGGGGTACACCCTCTTTCGACTCGGCGCCGTTCATCTCGTGAGGGTTCCAAAATTGGCAAGACGAAAGGTCTGAGAGGCAGCTTTGCTACCACAGAACCAACACAAGCGAAACACAGTGGGCAGAGAGTGGGTCAATATGGAGCTCTCCATTGTCCCAATTTCCAGTCCCAAGGCGAAGCGCGGTGCTGAGAACCCACCAGGCGACGAATGTCTGGGCGCTGCAGGCCTTGGATCTCTTGGCGAGCTTACCCACATGGCTTGATGACCCAAGCACACTAATAAGAAAAGGATCACGCTCCTTTCCTTCAGATGCAGGTCCCTTCCGACATTATTTAACTCTTTCACATCACATTCGTTACGTCTTCCATTATCGTGAAGAGATTCCTGTTCAAGTCCTTCTTTTTTGTTGGAGAGCTACGCGTTGCTTTATTACTTGTCTCTCTTTAATTATATTTGGCCTCTGCGCTCATTCCGTCGTTCGATAGTCTATTCATTCCCATCGCCGAAGACCTACAGCTCAATATATTAGGGTTAGGAGCAAATTTCAAGATGCATCACTCTACCTTTCTCGCCGTCCTTGCGGCCTCGCTAGTCTCTGCGCAGACCCATAGCGAATGCGATCCTGTTAACAGGGGAGGTGAGTCGTTCCTGCTGCCTTCCGTATGAGGATTCTCTAACAGCGACGTAGACAAATGCCCGGCCGACCCGGCCTTTGCCCGAAACGAAGGCCATGACTTCACCGAGGGAAAAAGCGACATGTTCAAGCCCATGGAAGGCACGAAGATTGAGTGGGACGACGAGAAGGGCATGGTGCTCTCATGCAAGAAGGAGACCGATGCGCCGACCATCTATTCTCCCGAGTATATCTTCTTCGGAGAACTTGAGGTGGAAACCATGGCCGCTCCTGGAGCTGTGAGTGCTTTTATCGGTTGTGAACCACTGTCTAGAGCTGGAACTAACACGAATCTAAGGGCATCGTTACCAGCATTGTCCTCCAGTCCGACTGCCTGGACGAGATCGACTGGGAGTGGGTTGGAAGGTAAGCTTTTTACTCGAGATTCGTCTGCCATCAGAATTAACGCAATATCTTGTTTAGCAAGCCGGACGAGGTTCAGACCAACTATTTCTCCAAGGGAGATGACTCTACATTCGATAGGGGTGGCACGAGTCCTGTAAAGAACAGCATGTCTGAGTTCCATACCTACAAGCTGGTCTGGACGCAGGAGAAGCTCGACTGGATCATCGACGGGCAGGTCGTGAGGACTCTGACCTACGCGGACGCCAAGGGCGGAAAGTCGTATCCTCAGACACCCATGCAGGTCAAGCTCGGCACCTGGGTCGCCGGCAAGAAGAATGCCCCCGAGGGAACCAAGGAGTGGGCTGGTGGCGAAGCTAACTTCAGCAACGGCCCTTCGAACGCCTACTACAAGCGCATCTCGATCACCGACTATGCCGGTGGCGTTACGGGCGCCAAGTCCTACGTCTACAGCGACTCCACGGGCACCTGGGATTCCATCACCGTCGACACCAAGGGCGGCTCCCTCTCCGAGAAG
>Ga0247774_1000593_pt1 | contig 17966 bp, 12 predicted proteins | sample UWRJL001104B6_FD_179933 | JGI IMG/M metagenome (GOLD analysis project Ga0247774, IMG submission 179933) | Plant litter microbial communities from Arlington Agricultural Research Station in Wisconsin, United States - UWRJ-L001-104B-6 | ecosystem: Environmental > Terrestrial > Plant litter >... | reverse complement strand
CTATCCTCCCCCCCCCCCCCCCCCCCCCCCCCGCCGCGCGCGGTAGGATGCTATCGTGTTGGTTCATATCGTCTTCAACAGCTTCAACCAACGTTTCCTCTCGAACTGGAAGTCTCGTGAATCTACTCCTCCCAAACGCTCACCTCGGTCACCTTGCTTGACCCTCCGTGTCAACCCCTGACTCCGGGTTCTGCCACCGCTGAGGTTCGAACAGTCCTGAGCACCCCGCAAGTAAGAACATCGAGTGGAATATGCTAATCACACAAAGAAAACGAACGAAGTTTTTGTTAGTAGTTCCTTCTCACTTGAACGCGGCTCCTGTGCCATTCGCTTGCAGGAGACCTTGAAAGGAATTGGACCAATCGTGTTGGAACTCACAATAACACCACCACTGACACTTTCAGTCCAAGAAACATGAACCCGTCACCCTCCCGGCTCCTCGTGCACTCGCTTTCGTCGTCTACTACTCCGTCAACCTTCCCGTTATTTGAAGTTCGCCAACTTTCCACCTCAACAATTTTAACCCAGCCCAGAGCTCCGCCCATTATGACGAGCAAGTCGCCGCAACCGGCGCAAAATCTTGTCCCCGGGGAGGCCAGATGGTGATACTTTTGGATGATGGCATCTGAAACGTCGACGAGAAGTGCTCCTCCTGACTTTTAAAATGGGTTACTGATGTTCATTGCCACGCCTACGATCTGAATAGACTCCTCTGTTTCGAGGAAATGCTTGGGGACTGCCAAATACTTACTGCTTCGAGCAAGGCCGCCAGGTCCTCAGGAAGGACCCCGCACCACAATACAGTGGTCGCCCCGTGGAGGCATACGCAGGCAATGAAGCCGATGAAGACGAGGTCGAATATTGCGGAGGCAGACCGGGCGACTAACTGGAAGTGGACTGGACCAAGGCAGCGCTCGAGGTCAAAGCTGGTAGGAGCGGGCGATCGCCGCGACGGTGGCATGATTTCTCTTTCGTTTCCCGATCGAGTGACTCCAATGGCGGAAGAAAGTGGGTGAAACTGGCGTACGTGGTTTATGGTGGTCTTAGTTATCTCTTGTTGGAACCAACCTGTCTTGTGAGGCTACCGGCGTGGCATCGTGATTGGGAGAAATTTGATGACACCAGCCAAGTAAACATTGGCATAGGTTCTATCTAGATCTCTCAACCTGGGCGGACACGTAGGAATTGAAATGAGATTCGGGGAGTACGAGGGAGGAGAGTTCGACCGAGAAATATGGCAAGTTGAACTCGTGCCTGGTCCTCCTTCCTCCCAGCAGTAACCGAGCCACAGAGGCTAATTCCTACTCACGCGAGGCGATTGACATCACTTATTTTGATCAATTCCATCCATTTCTTCCCATTGTCTTTTACTACTTTCTCTAAAACCTCTTCGCCCGGGTATCGGACCGTTTTTTGCACTCTCATCAGCGTTACAACCATGCTAGCTCCTGTTAACGTGTCCGCCTCTTCCTTCGCTTCCTCGTCTCCTTTGAGAAACCCAGCTGTGTTTGCTTTCCCCGTGTCACTTCGGCTCCGTGCATGTGTCCTTTTCATGCAAATGAAGTTTGAACATATTTATAGTCGTATTTTACGATTCTTCCATTCCGTAAGGAAATGATCTCTCCAATAATATGATTGGTCCTGGCCTGCAGTTTCCATTAAATATTAATGTTGGCGGGGCTCCCCCCTAACCTCGATGTCTGTTCTTTGCTCCCTGACGACACTCGGTGATACAAACAAACGAAAACAACACGTCCCATGGCACGCTCGCTAGGTATCTTCAGAGCAAAAATGTCACAATCACAATCATCATCCAGGATACCCTCCTGCCCGCCATCCGCCAACTTTGCTCCACAAACTCCCTTTCCCACAACTGACCACCGTTCGCCTTGATCGAAAAAGAAGCGAAGAGTTACAAGAAAACAGCACGGCATCATCCATCGCCAACAAAGAGCATGCCCCGCTTGATAGTTTCGCAAACGTCGACCCTCCGCTGCTGGATGTCCTTCCGCTTCTGCTCAAGCCCCATGCTGCGGTAGCACTGCTCCAGCTCGTCCAGAACGGCCAGGACCCAAACCGTATTCGCCTCGACGGTAAACGGGCCCTCGAGGCACTTTTCCCAGTAGGGCATGGCGCGCTCCGACTTGCCCTGATCGAACCAGTAACAGCCAATCCAACGCATCACTTTCCGGTACAGGTCCCAATACTCCTCGGTGAAGAACTGCTCGTCTGAGGAGGCACGCAAATCCTCAAGGCCGTCGACAAAAGCTTGAGCCCGGGCGGGGAAGTCGGGCAGGTACACGGAGGACGCCGACTGTACGGCCAAACCCTTGCGTTGAAGCTGGAGGGTGAGGATGTGAGTGGGACCCAGCTCGGTGGTGGCCTCCTCGTGCAGTTTCCTGCACCGTTCCACGAGCTGGCACACCGAGTACTCGTCGGCGGCGTCGGAGATGTAGAGCCTCTCGCTGTAGGCGTTGATGGCGTTTTTGTCGAGGGGCCCGCGGATGGTGCTGTATATGTCCTCCCAAAGCTGGGCGGCGGTGCAGATCCAGTTGCGGAGATGCTCGGCGGCGTCTTGGCGGTAGAGAGACGAGGCGATGGCCATAATGGTGTGATATATGGGATGGCCCTTGAGCTTCAGGTGTGCGTAGCAAGCCAGGTGGTAGATGTAGTGGCAGAGCAGGTCGGGCGGGCCATGGGTCAGGAGGAGGAAGGGGACGTGGAGGAGAGCCTCGACTATGAGGCCGGGGTTAATGGAGTGGAGGTTCTCCTGCATCCTCCCAAATGCCTCCTGAATGAACTTGCCAAAGGTGACGTAGTTCTTCTGGTAGTAGAAGACAAGCGCGGCGCACACGAGATTGAAGGATAGGAAAAATGGGCCCTGGCTGATGATGACGTCGAACTTGTTGGTACGCTTCCACTCGTCGTGCTGTTCCGAATGGCTGTAAACGTAGTCTCTCATGCCCACCAGACCGCACTCGACAAGGCGCTCGAACGGCGTTTGATGGAGGGGTAGAATGCGCTGGCTCAAATTGTTCAGTCGCAAAAGTTGTCGCACCGTCTGCCGGCGGAAGGCTTCGGATGCAGCAGACGCGTAAATCGGGCTGCGCGAAGCTCGGGAGCTTCCCTGATGCCTTTCGTGTGGTGGTGATGGCGTCCCACACAAGGCTTGGCTGTTGCTGACAAGCTTGGGCGCCTTGTTGTACTTGCGCAAGTTCCATTTCCTCGTGTGGTCTCTGAATTGCTTTTCGCTTTCTCGGAGCGTTAGCTCTTCCCAAGTCCCGAGACTCCCGAGCAGACAAAATCGGCCCCTTACCTGGCCTTGAAGTTGTAGTCATCCCTCATCCGCGCCGTCAGCTCCCGGAGGGGCAGGTTCTGGTGGTGCCACAGCTCCTCGATCAAGGGCCGGTAGAGCTCCCACGCTTCGGGGCATTTGGGCTCAAAGGGATCCTTGGATTTGAGATTAGCGAGGTACAAAGCTAGGCTTCCAAGCTCCTTCTTCATGGTCTTCGTATAGTTCTCCAATATCCCTTTGCTGAGAGAGGAGAGCTCGGCGCGCTTGCGTTTCTGGGCATCGCTCGTTGGTATCGCGGGACTGAGGCGCTCCATGTCGTGTACGGGAACGCTGGCAATCGATACGGTCGTGATGGAGACATGTGGAAGGCGAGACACCGAAAAATCTTCCGGCGCGGAGAGAACGACTTGAGCTGAGGAGGTGGCAGAGGGGAAAGGGAATCGAGGGTTGCAGATGTTACAATGTAAAGGCACTGGCTTCGGCTGAGCCTTTAAGACTGATGTGTCTTGGAAGACATGCGGTCTGCGACGTAGAGGTACCGATTATCACCAACCCCAGGGTCCCGACCCAGAGGATCCTCCCTGTCAGTGAGCCCTGCAAATGCAAGCCATCAAATAGTATATTCTCAACCTAGAGAAGATGCAGAAAATGCGGCCCGAATGGGCAATGGAGGCGGAGTTAGAGGGAGGAGTCACTGATGCGCCCGAGAAGGGAGGGCGACCGAGACTCCTGTACGGCGAGGAAAAAAGCAATGTCGGTCCAAGTCAGCCCAATCAAACGGCTGCAGCGACCAACGACATCTCGATAGTATTTGAGAAAATTGAAATTTCGGGCACCATGGGGTCTTGTGCCGAGAGCTCTCAGAGGTACTACCTTGAAGAACCGGTGCGTTCAGGAGACTCGTTACTGGAATCCCAGTTGGTACTTATTGAGCCACAATGACCAGGGAGGTGCTGTACAGCTGCTGGGCTTCGCCAGAAGTGGTATAAGCTTTGCGCATCCTATCAACTGGCGGGCGCCCCAGTCGGAATGATGCAATTCCGGGCTTGCAGGCCCATCATATGCAAGCTTTATTTCAAGCCAGATGGCGAAGAATTAGAACGTTTTTTGTGGCGTAGGTGATCTTCGCCATTTCCCCTTGAGAACCTGGGCCAACGACTCGCGGGCACGGACATCGACAGAAGTATGGCCCGAAGGCCTTTACGAGGCACATTTTCCAGTTGCGACTTAAGCGCCAGCAAACCATCAAGTGAGGTGAGCCTTTTTCCTCGCCTTGAACTTACCAACTACCCAGCCAGCCAACAACGAGGGCTAGGTTGGACAGCCTGGATGCTGAGAAGTCAGGAGCGCTTTATTTATCAGTTAAAGCCTAGGAGGAAGCAACTGTTATGATTGCGATAGGCGAAAGTTCGCGGCACGCACAGGGACGAGATGGTCCAAGCGTTATATTCACGTGACTTTCTCTACGTGATGCAGTGATGGGCCGCTCCCCGCCTCAGTCACGAGCCCCACCTTGGCAGATCAAAGCTCCGGACCATTGCCAACAGAATCGTCGTCACCAACTTTGAGTTACCTAAGACTCATTGACAAGCCCGAGAATAAGCCGCAAAGCCGCAAAGATGCTGCTTCTTGACTACCAGAATGTCTTGATCCAGTCGATCCTCACTGAGAGGTTCTCGGGGTTAGTCTATTTCAGGTACCCGCTCGGTCCGGCAGCCGTCTAGGTCTAACGGTTTCCTACCAGTGCCGCACCCGTGTCCATCGACCAGACCGTCTCTGACTTTGACGGCGTCCTTTTCCACATCTCGACACCCGAAACGAAGACGAAGATCCTCATTTCCATCCAGATACGTTGCTTCAAGGATCTCGTCCGATACGGCGCAGAGCAGGTGCTCCAGAGGGAGTATGGCCACTATGTGGTCGCGCCAGAGCCTGGCTTCGATTTCTCTGTCATGATTGACCTGGAGAACCTGCCTGTCGACAAAGGCAAGTTGCCTTGGAACATGAGATGCGACGTCAGATGGTCGTGCGATTACTGGCTAACTGAGAACACGCAGAGGCCCGTGACGACCTGGTAATGAAGATGGCGCTCCTGAAACGAAACGTCATGGCGGCCCCGTTCGAGCTCGCATACCAAGAATATTACAGACTGAAGGAGGAAGCATCTAAATACACATCTGAGGAAGCGCCGCAAGGCGTGGCCGAGGGAGGGGAAGTCATGCCGATCTACTACCGCGAAGAGGAGGCCATATACGTCAAGGCCAGCCATGACCGAGTAACGATCATATTTAGCACCGTGTTCCGCGAGGAGACGGATCGGGTATTTGGAAAGGTGTTCATCCAGGAATTTGTCGACGCCCGAAGGAGAGCCATCCAGAACGCACCACAGGTCCTATTCCGCAACGACCCACCCCTAGAGCTCCAAGGTGTTCCTGGTGTCAAGAATACAGGCACGGGGGAGATTGGCTACGTAACCTTCGGTATGCTCACATCGAGGCTTTTGCTTCTGGCTCCTGGCTGAACGCTGAATCTTCTTGCTAACCATTCTCCCAGTTCTGTTCCCCCGTCACCTCACTCCCCAACGGATGCCCGAAGTTATCTCTCATATCCAAACTTTCCGGGACTATTTCCATTACCATATCAAAGCCTCAAAAGCATACATCCACTCTCGGATGCGGAAGAGGACAGCCGACTTCCTCCAAGGTGAGCTCCATGTTTTGGTGGCCTAAGTTCCATTCTCGCAGAGAACTTGTCACGCTAATATGACGTAAAGTACTACGACGAGCCCGTCCCGACAGCGAAGAAAAGGAGAGGAAGACTGCTAGCGGGCGGACGTTCAAGGTCCAAGGTAACTAGTCGCACTGCGTAGCTACGTCGGAAGGGTATGAATAGGGGACCGCTAGTGTACCTCCCAAACGACGATATGGAACATGGGATCGGTTATGACAAAAGCTTTACATGTTTTTATCCGCAGTGTCGAGGTCATTCAGATACGTTGGACTGATGAAGCTAGCAACCACGTCCTCGCGACAATTCGTGCCCGATGTGGAAGTTACCCCTGAAAAGCGGCATCTTGACCCTGATATGGGGTTGACCAGCCGCTCTATCCTCGTGGTCTCCCCGCAAGAAATGTGCCGTGCTTTGCGCCAACTAATGATGCACGGATAATAGTAACCAGGCCAGCCTCCGCATCTAGCATCGTGGAGGGAAAGGGGGAGTCGCCCATTCTTCTCATTTGGCTCGAGCCGGCAGGTCTACCGAGCAACCTTGTGTGGCCGAGAAAAGGAACTGGATCGCCAAGGCGCATCAGGCTCGCGGTCCAGAGAAAACACTATACTACTTTAAACATACATGGCCCAGAAATCGTGATATTCTGGTTGTTGCGGGGAAGAGTAATAGGTGGCTTGGGTTTTGGGGGCTGTTGGTACTAACGGTCACGTCAATCCATACCAAGGATCAATCATCCGCAGAATGACTGGCATGATTGGCGCTGAGAATGACCATAGCTAAACCGTGGTTCCAACTCCTTGGAGGAATTGCTCCCGCTCTGGAGAGAGCAATGCCGTGCCTTTGCTGCTGCGTCAAAACAAGAAGTTCTTTTTAAAGGCACATTTGGTGGATCAAGTGTTTCTATTCTGTTGGAAAGAAGACCCAAGGTGCCCAAAAGCCTGGGCAAATTTGAGTCGATCGGACTCGCCGCAAGATTGTCGCGTAGTTCTCGCTACCATCCCTCAACGACAAGATTACGATCGTTTTGTATTGCGGCGGCATTGTCAAAAGTAGTACTAACAGCCGATTCTCTGGGGATCTCCATCATGCAATTGCCACACGGCCAGAACGACCCGGGCGAAAAGACCAGGAAATTTCCCGAGATGTTCAAGTGCTCATCAATGATAAACCCAAACCCTACTTGTGAAGTTTGTCCCGGGTTCCAACAGGCAAAAAACCTGGAACACTTGGCGGCTCTATTGACATAGGATGTCGCGAATGCCATTGGGTCGCACTTTCTCTTTGAACACCATCGGACGAGATCTCTGTCCAAGATGTGAAAATGACGAGGATACGTGGTCTTTCCTCCATTCTCGAAAACATGCTGCACAGATTCCAAAACCGACGACGCGGAAAATCATCTGAAGTTTGACGATGTCTGAGCTGGCATTGCAGCGGGATCACTCACAGCCTGGAGTGCATGACGCAGGCAAGAGGGCATGGTTCAAGGGCGACGAGTCCACGAGGCAGCAAGCAGAGAGGATGAACTGTGCCATTTCAAACCCAGACACCTGCGACGGGTATGATCCTCTGCGCAGTCATGGATGCCTTCTGCCCGTTGAGGGCCGAGACGAACTGCATGCGCCGGCCGCTCATAAGTGGGGGTTTCTGGCGTACGCAGATTTCTCTGGCGTGTTGGTCAGTGAGCCTAGGAAGAACAGATCGCAAACATTGATCGCACCAAACTTTGCGGAGGATTGTCGAGGACTTGTTTAGCTAGGCAGTTGCGCAGAGTGTGCAGAGAGACTGGGCGGAGGCTTCCATGCATGGAAAGCAGCGTCTGAGAGTGCCGGATCGTCGTTCGCAGACGCTGCAGGGCAGCCCGGCGCCTCATGGTCCGGGCTCACTGCTGCGGCCAAGACCGAATAGCTGCGGCTCCCGTGACCAGTCGCTGGGGCTGAAGAGGACAGCTTTCGTCTGGAAGCGGTGGCAGGCGACGAGAATGGCCAGATGCAGTTGGAAAATGGTTCCCAACTTGCAGCGGGACCGCGATGACCGAGGAGAAGATGGAGGAATACACATCGCCATATCTTCAGGTGAGTGAACCGGCCGAGGGCAACTCCGACGCCTAGGGAATACTGCAAGGGGCTCTTGGGAAGCAGCAGAGTCTGAAGATTCTCCCGTCCTCGAGACTTCAAACGGAACGAAGAGCCAGCGGGCTATGGCCGATTTTTTTTTTGCTGCTCGCGCAGTGAACCAAAAGAAGTGGGCTGGTTCCCTGTCCTACTCGGTTGCATAACCGAGCAAGGCTCATTTAGCGGAGTCGATAAAGTCTAGCCAGAGAATACAATCCTGCAGGAACCATAATTCTCTTCAATAAGAAGAGACGATAGGGCCAAAGGCAAGGAAACAAACAGCCATGTCTGTTTCGTTTATAATAGAAACCGAGCATGAAGTCTGTTCCCATGATTGCTGAGATGGTGTGGAGGGGGCAGACACCTTTGTCGACCGTCCGGAGCATTATTTACCATTCTAAGCTACGAGCCAGCAAGGGCTGGTGGTTGTGAGATGCGGCAGTGTGGGTCGCGCAGCGGGTGCCTTGCAGGTTCATCATGCTGGTGCCACCCAGCCACCCCAGGCTTCCACAGAGGAGCTGAATCTGGGATGACTGGAAGCTACCATGAGACAGTAGGAGCCCCTGTCCTGCGACAACGTGAGGGTTTGAAGTTGAAAGAAAGGGACCGGCCATGGCCATTTGGCCCGACAGTTGCCAGTTTTGCCATTTTGTTCTCCGACTGGTTGACCCTGTAGCTCATGTTGTGCAGGTCATTGCCGTGCCCCACTAACCTTCCTCTCCAGCCCCTTAGATCTAGATGTTCAAAGTATATTTTCCCTCGGAGCGTATGAAGGTTGGTACAAACCATCGTCATTGTCTCACCCCTAACCGATCCCGCTGGGGCAGCTGGCCCCAAGGCGACGCCACACGTGTTGTTTACCCGGCTACCAACCCCTGACCCCCACATGCTGCAGCGCACTATGGCTCGCGACTGGCTTTACTGCAAGAGAAGACGTTTTTTTTTCACCGCGTCGAAAGGAAAATATGTGAGAATTGGATCGAAACCTGGTATTGAGATGCACGTCGGAGTCTGTGGCCTTCTGCAAAGGCCCCCGTGCGAAGATGAAAGGTCTCCGGATACGGACGTGCGATTGGTGAGCTTCATTAGCTTCTCCTGACGGGTAAATGAAGGATGGAGCCATGGGCGCCAGGAGCCCAGAAAGGTGGATGCGCCGAGAAAGAGCGGTCATGTGTGAAGAGAACAGAGTACGGAGCACTCGTTGGACAGTGCCATCGATTGTCAATTGAAATGGCTTGACCGAAGCCTCCCTTCTAGCCGGCGACCGTTGGACCGAGGCGCAAGCCATCAAAAATAACTGTTGCGCCGTTCGGCATTGTCGTTTCTCTCCCGTTTCTTGTTCCGCTTTCTCGTCTTTGCCATCTTGCCGGAGCTTGAGGGGAAGCTGATCTTTTCTCGCGTTTTCTACATTCCCACAATCCTTATTTTTCTAGTCGCTCTTTCTCCAAGACATTTTCTGTGGTGTGTCGCTTGTTTTTTTTGGCCATTTTGCCTGGGAGAAGACAAGAAAGTGGTGGTGTTCGCCCGGGATCCCTGATAGCAATTTTGCCTGTCAATCTCGACACATCCGCCACATCTCGAACCGCTCGTTTGGTGAGACCCTGGAACTCCAGACACACACTCTCTTTCTGAGGCGGCCCAACAGCCCCTGATCGGAGGTCGCATGAGTGACGAAGAGGCCCTCTAACACTTCTGCCCGCCTTCAACCTGGTACACATATTTCAACAACGATATTTTCGTTCGACACTCTTTTAACCAGGCCGCCTGCTCTGATCATAATTGAACGCTGCCCCATATCACGACCAGAATTTTAACAACCAAGAATCCGAGTTCTGTCCCGTGCGCGGCTCATCATCGACACTCATTTTATTGCGGGACACCTGTACCGTACCTTTCATTCACGATTGTAACGAAAACGACGACGAAGACGCAAAAACGCTCATTCCCCTTTGTACGACTCTTTTAAAGCGACGAGAGCCAAGTCGAACGGCCGATTGGTCTGGAGGCAACAAGATTTGGAGCTTGGAAGCAACCGACACACCTGCACCACCAACGGACAAACAAGGTCGGCACCCGTGAGGAGACGCTACAAATCTCAAATCTTCGGCAGTGAAACAGTCCTAGCGCAGCGCGGAGGATTGTGTGTGACTTGCGGAGTCCCGATGCACTAGCTGCTAAACGTGGTCAGCTTTGTTAGGGAAATTGCGGCAGCACAGGCTGATGCGCTATCGGGAAGACGATTGGTGCCGAGGGGTAATTTGAGGTCTCCAAATCTCAGATCCGACCGAGGTGGAACCTACGAATTGGTGGCCGCCAACGCACCACTCCGCTTGGCTCCGTTCGCCTCTCAACTGCGAGGGCCGAATTAATCTACAGAGCACAAGGTGAGAAAAGAACAATCAAGACGGCAAAAAAGAAGGCGAAATCGCCATAGGGCTCAGCAAGTAAGTCGCAAAAAATTCTGCAAATCCCCATTGCCTCTACCCGATCGTTATTTATATTTCTTTTTATTTCCCGTTTTGTTGCAGCAGGGGACAAAAACAGCCTAGAAATTGATCGTCTGTTCTGATTCTCGACCCTGACATCAACTTCCAGAGGCCAAAGCACCCTGTAACGTCACTGCACTTTGCACGCTTGCCGAACCTGGTTTAGTGGCCTGCTGAGGAAGGCAATTCGAGACGGCGGGATCCAGTAGCAGCACAACTCACCATACCTCACAATCTCTAATTTCCTGCAATCTGCAGTCTGCGACTCGTTTCGTTCCTGCGCAACTACGAATATACACTGCCGCAAAGAACCATAACCTTCTCTAATCACGACAACAAACAGAATTGAATCGACGACACGATCGACTTGCGCGATCGAGCAATCCGAATCGCATTTTCCCTCGTTTACGACCTGATTAATTCGCCGCGGCTCCTAGCTCTGCACGCCTGCGGTTGCTAGTTCACGTCACGGCTTGGCGTTTTTTCCGCGTGTCATTTCCTTGACAGCTCCGAAAACAAGAAATCAGTCGCCAACTTCAGCCGTCGCAGAGGATTCCACAGCCATGACACGTCATCCGTGGTAGTTTCTCCGCAAATGACACCGGAAACTTCAATTCTGTCCTCGGATTGACGACCTTCTCCTCGTTCATGAGGATTGGACGTGGGGGACGAGACTGCTAGAGAAACGCGACGGAACGGAGGTGCGGCCACGATGCGGTTACCTACATTCAGACGACGACCTGGCGCGCGAATACGTCGAAAACCAACAATGGCAAGGGCATTAGCATTAGCCGCCGCCCTTGGGCCGTCATTAACACAGGCCATCGACTTCAGCGCTGCTCCGCCGTCAAACCTTGAGTTCGACCAGCTCGGACAAGTTGGCGTCGTTGGAGACTTTGGAGGCATTTCGCTGTACCAATTCGAAGGCCAGACCGAGAAACCCTTCTCAACGAATGGCAGCGAGTCTCTACTTACACAACTTCCTAATGCTGCATTTGGGTCGCTCATCGACACGGATGCGACAATACAAGCCATGTGCACCTTCATCATGGAGAATGGGGACATGGCGGGGGTGGTAATTGGCGGTAATTTCACGAGCTTGAACGGCATCGAATCTCCAGCAGTTGCGCTTTTCAACCCTAATACGAGCGATATCACACCGCTGAGTGGATTGGAGGGCCAGATCAGCGCAGTACTATGCGACCAGGAAACCAACACGGTTTATGTGGGAGGAAACTTTCGGGGAGTTAACTCGACAAATGCCTTGGCATGGTTTGGAACGGATGGCTGGACCCCGCTGCCATTCTCGGGCTTTAACGGACCCGTCACATCGATAACCAAGTCCTCGAACGGACACATCATCTTCGGTGGCTCATTTACCGGTCTGGGCAACTCGACACTACCAAGGAATCGGGATGGCCAGATAATCAATCTGTCTGGAGCCGACATCACCTCGGGCAACAGCAACACCCGAGCTGGCTTCAGCGATCCGAAGAACATTATATGCAAGACGGACGGAAATGACGGAGCCGGCGACACGTGGCTGTTGCAAGATGCGACGCCCGGCTTCTGGCAGGCAAGCTTCGACTTTGGCTTTCGCCCGTCCAAGATCCGCCTTCACAACACGAGGCTCGAAGGCCGAGGGACCAAGACATGGCGCTTCACCGCACTGCCTCTCAACGGAATCCTCGAACTGTCGTATGTCGACCCAGCTACAGGAGAGAACACGACGTGCACCAACCAGTGTCCCCTCAGCAACGACCCGGACGTGCCATTCATGGACTTCCATTTCGTGCGATCAATAGGCATGAAGTCGTTTCGAATCGACATATCCGAGTTCTTCGGTGAGGGCGGCGGCTTGAACGGCATTCAGCTCTACGAGGACGACATTTTCTCTTATGCCGTCGACAGGTTCAACGAACCCGCTTGTGCCGGCATCGAAACGGCATCGTCCTCGACGCGAGACGGCCCATTTTCAGAAGTGGACGCGCGCGACGGAGAAAGTGATGCAAACTACCTTACCGCGCGGCTTGTTGGTCCCATCACGGAACAGTCGGCCTCCGTCACCTTCTTCCCCGACATCAAGGAGTCTGGGAACTACTCGGTCAACATGTACACGCCTGGGTGCATTCAGGATAATTCCTGCACGCTCCGTGGCCAGGTTAACATTACAGGCGTTATGTCAAGCAGCGGCCGAGTCTCGTTCACGACTTCGATTTTCCAGACCAACAACTTCGAGAAGTTCGATCAGATCTACTTTGGATTCATAGACGCGACCTCGCCTTCGTTCCGACCCAGCGTTACCATGACGCCATTGGCCGGCCAGTCTCTGGGTCAGATGGTGTTTGTGGCCCAGCGCGTCGGCTTCTCACTTCTCAACTCGACAGGTGGACTGAACGGACTCTTTGACTACGATCCCAGCGCCGCTGAGGTCGACGTTACGAAGTTTGGTGACTCGCCTGTCAATCGACTTGGCACCGAGTTCTCCGGTGGCTCGGCCGTCTCGGCCCTCGCGACTTCGGGAGACACTATCTACGTAGGAGGCAACTTCACATCATCCAACGTTCAGAATGTGATTGCCATCAACACGCAGAGCGAGGATGTGACAGAACTCGACGGCGGCCTGAACGGCGACGTCACCGATATGTACCTAGACGGGACGAAACTATACGTCAGCGGCGAATTTTCTAGCACTCAGAAAAACGGGGTTCAGGGGATGAGCAATGTCGGGGTTTACGACACCGACAGCAATACCTGGACCGCGCTCGGCGCCGGCGTCAACGGGAAGGCTTTCCACGTGGTTCCCATGAAGATCAATCTCACTGCCAACGAACCCGAAACTGCCATTACCTTCACGGGCGAGTTCACCGAATGTTCTGCCTTTGGTGGGAATCCAGCGGTTCCCGTCAACGGACTAGCCGTATGGATGCCTTCGCGCAACAACTGGCTGCAAAACGTCGACCAGCCCGTGCCGCGATACAGTGGAACCCTCACAGCTGCTGTGTTGGATCTTCCAGGTGGCGGTTCCTTGTACGCAGGCTCCCTTGCGTCATCTTCAATAGGCGCGAATGGAGATGCAAGTCTCACGGGCGGCCAGCTCAACGGCTTCCCAGTCAAGATCGAAGCTCCTGAGCAGCAGTCGTCGTCAAACCTCACTCGCCGCGATATCTCATCGGAGGGTGGCGTTACAGGCGTGGTGACTGGACTTATTCATGTGAATGGCGGCACAAATATCACGGTTCTTGCAGGACACTTCTCGGCTCAGACGTCCAACGGCGACACGGCCAACAACCTCTTGCTCATCGACGGGGCCGACGACGGCAAGATCGTTGCACTAGGGTCAGCAATTCAGGACAACTCGACTTTCCTCACGGTTGGAGTACTCGGGGATACGCTGTACGCAGGTGGCAAGGTTAGCGGAGAGATTGATGGATCGCAGGTCCAAGGTCTTGTCGCCTACAACTTGGCTTCCAAGTCGTTCGGCCAACAGCCCCCGCCCATCTCGGGTGGAAATGCGACCGTGTCGGCCGTCCTGACTCAACGTGGTGACGCTCCAACGTCAGTCTATGTTGCCGGTTCCTTCGCGCAAGCTGGATCCCTCCCTTGCACGCCTGTTTGCGTTTACAACGAGGCACAGAATCAATGGAGCCAGCCGGGCACTGGTCTCGCAGGAAACGTCGAGTGCATGATGTGGGCCAGCGATACTCTCCTTCTTGTCGGAGGCTCCTTGACCCTCAACTCGACCGTCAACACATCTCTCGCCGTATTCGACACGCAAGGCCAATTCTGGGACGCGTTCCCTGGCGTGGACGCGCTTCCTGGTCCCGTCGAGGTCATGACACCTGGCTCGGCAGACGGAAAGAAGGTCTGGGTTGCCGGTCACGATTCTGACGGCGACGTCTTCGTAATGGCGTACGATGGAAACAGCCAGTGGCGCCCCATATCCCAAGGACTTCAGCAGGGCACCGATATCCGCAGCCTGCAGATCTTCTCGCTGACTGAGAAGCACGACCGCTCCGACTTGCTGGACGACCGAGAATCTCTGCTCATCACGGGGTCCATCGTCTTGTCCGACTTTGGCACGGCCTCGGCTGTCGTCTTTGATGGCAATACCTTTCAGCCATTTGCTCTGACCACAAACTCTGGAAACACCGCCGGGTCGATCACCAAGATCTTCTCGGAGAAGGATCAGTTCTTCAAAAAGGGTAAGCAACGCAACTATCGCCCTCGATTCCCTGTCTCCTTGCAGCTCATGTCAAGATCCTCGTGCTAACAATGATGCCTACAGGCAAGAAAATGCCCCTTGTATTCGTTGTTCTCATCGGCCTCGCCGTCTCCCTAGGCTTGATGCTTCTCATCGTTGCGGCTGGCGTCATACTCGACCGCATCCGCAAGAAGCGAGAGGGCTATGTTCCGGCACCAACATCAATGTACGACCGGGGAAGCGGCATGCAGAAAATTCCACCTCGGCAACTCCTCGAGACATTAAGCCAAGGCCGAACACCGCGAGTTTGAGACGATGACGACGATACGAGCGAAGAACTTTTTGATTCCAGAGTTTTTACGGGCGTTTGGATAAGGGTAGGGACAGCAACCAACGATTACGGCAGGCGAACGGACATTTACGCATTTCTTGAGGCGTTCTACGGCAAACCCTAGGAGGCGAGAGACATCACCATCACGATTCCCGGGCTGGCTTGGCGGTGTCCAGACGGCCGGGTGCACCTCCTCTGTGCTTCTTTTTTTTTCTACGGCTTTGTACTATTTTATCTATTCTTGATTCCCATTCAGCCGTCCTTTCGGATTTTCCGTTCACGATGCTCACGACACACTTAATGTTTACACTTTCTACACCGTATACCACGCATGTCTTGTGGCTGGACGGGTGCTATCTTCTTTTCTTCCTGCTCCTTCGCACGAAGCATTAATTGGCGCGAGCATTGGGCTTGAGACCTGTATTGTATACTACTTCATTCGGGATGGCATGACAGAGAACTGTATTGTGCAGGATAGTTGGTTGAGGATGGAACGGAGCGGGCAGAGGTGTCTACTCTAGATGTGCTCCCTTGGCGGCGCGCATGCACACACAAACACACACACACACACACTACGCATCTATATTTCCTTGGAATTTTGTACTAATGGACTGGCTCTATGCTTGGGCAGAGACGCCGAGCAAGATCGGAGGACATTGGTGGGCACGACGCCGAAGTGAGCGAAGATGACAGAAAACAAAAAACACCTGACTCTCGGAAGGAAGATTGAGTGCTCGGTCACGAGACATAGAGTAGTCTAATCTATAGATAGAAGATATGGCTTTGCCTATCCATGCGTTCTTGACCTTGCCCGTGCCCAGTGTTAGTCTAACATGTATTTGCCTTGAGTGCTCGTCCCGGGCTGCCCGAACAGTCTCGGCTCTAGAGTTATAGTGAGTCAACCTTCGCTGTCCGTCGGCGATGCTGGAAAGATTCCAGGGCTCTCTGTAGCATAGACTCTATAACGAGGATGACCACACGCCTGTTGGGGGACCAAAGGTGTCCATTTCTCAGATTTCCGTTGCAAACCTGGCACACCGTCGTGAAGTCTTGGGTTATCCCTCCCTGGACTAGAAACGGCACGGTGATCCTAACTAGGATTGATTGATTCATATGTTGATATCGGAGACCGAATGCACCTTTGCCCGAGGCTGAAGTAGGATATCAACGAGGACTGATTGCCCAGTTACGATGGCGGAATTGAGCCTAAACGCCCGACATTGACTGATTCTAGGGGGTGCGATTGAGACTGACGATGTCTTGGCCTACATTCCCTACCCTCAATCGACATGAGATTCATATACGACAGGCGCTAGCTAAAGTACAAGCAGATTCTGAATCTCACGTACCTCTCTTCAACGAAGATGTACGAGAAAGTAGCAGTAAGTATTGAGCAATTGAGCCCCCAAATTTGCCGACGGAGAGGATCGGGTGGTGACAACACAAGGCGAAACGCCGTTATAGGGGTAACCCTGCCTTTGCCGTTGCCCGTGACTATTGATGCTCCACCTCCCCGCGGCATGGCACATCTCAAGGCCCAATGCGCCTACGAAGGTCTGCCTGCAACTGCCGTGACGTAGGTGGCCTTGGGCTGTATCTTGAATGGCTGTCAACGCTCTAGGCTTGCCTTGAAGCGTGAAGCCGTGCCAGGGCAATGTCTCTGCAGGCATGCCTAACGGTGCCGGGGTGAAGGGAAGTAACTACTCTGAGCGAGAAGCTCCAGGGCGCTTTCCAACTATCTACAGTTCTCCTACAGCGCCAAGAGCTTGAGGCACCGCCCGGAAGATGTTGTGACTAGGATTTATCGCCGGCTCGATGGAACCGTGATGGAATCGTGAGGCGAGCAGCAGGGGTCCACGCAGTTTACCTCGCAGCTGCGACTCTGTATCAAAGCCACTGTAGCCCTCTATTAATGATCATCTATGCGGTCTGCAGTGCTCCAGAACATGGCATGATACTCGGTACCGTATCGTTAGCGTCCGAATCGGCAATGTTGCTCTGCGCAAGAGCTTGACAACTTTACGGAGGCAGGAGATAGACCGTCACCGTCCCGCAGGTTTTACTACGCTAGCTACCGAATTCATCTACCTTCAAGTTATGGAACCCCGATGCATAACATATGTGCTCATCTGTGATCTGAGACGGTCCCCTAAGGAATGGTCTCTATTCTCCACGGTATTGATGAGAATAGTCCTGGATGTGAAAGAACAGGATGGGCTCTCCGGCCCCCCTTCTCTGGGTCTTGAGCCAAGCGTCTTTCTATTGCGGCGATAGAACCATCATCCCTGAAGCCGAGATGCTCCTTGAATGTTGGGGCTGTCGCTGAGCCCTAGAGTCCTCGGCCAAGGGCAGTTCGGATCCGAAGGGCGCCGCCCCGATACATTTAGTGCGCCTACGTTGCCCATGTTGCCCATGTTGCCCATATATTATGTCCGATTCCCCAGATGCGACAATCAATCAATCCTCGGCAGTTGTGGACCTCCAAGGCGAACGACCTCCGCAGTATGATCCGCGCTGAGGCTGAATCACGATAGGGGATTCCCGGAGGCAGATTGCAGAGTCGACGATAACATAATGTCTAGAACTAGTTGCGGGCGTTACAGCATCAAACCTTAGCCAACCTCGTAGCCTAGATCCGCTTTGCCCGAAATGGGATCGCCATGTGAAGATGCGGCCATGTTAGATGCCCGATGAGGGGCGGGGCGAACGAAAACCGTTCCCAACTGGCTAGGGCAATCTCTTTTCGAAAACCTGTATTCTTTTTTTTTTCTTGTAGAATACAAGAATGGCGAACGCATGGAAAGAG
>Ga0247774_1000592_pt1 | contig 17978 bp, 10 predicted proteins | sample UWRJL001104B6_FD_179933 | JGI IMG/M metagenome (GOLD analysis project Ga0247774, IMG submission 179933) | Plant litter microbial communities from Arlington Agricultural Research Station in Wisconsin, United States - UWRJ-L001-104B-6 | ecosystem: Environmental > Terrestrial > Plant litter >... | reverse complement strand
AACGGCGAGCCAACCTTATTCTTCTTAGCCTCCACGGAACGTTTGAAGAGGTTGTTCTCGCACCGTGACTGGCGTACGACAAGGTTGCCCCGGGGCGGATGGAAAATCTTCTTCTTCACGCCATTGTTATCGCCATGAGCATCGACATGCATAAGCTTCCCGCCTTTCCTGGCGGGTTTGACCTCTCTGAATCCTCTCTGCTCCAAGTGGACGCCTGCCGCGGGTACGTTCGTCTTAGTGTCGTTTATCGCGTTGCGCACAAACGAGAGGGTCATGTCGAGCGGGTGCGGCGATGGCGTGCCGGAAACAGTGCCCTCGAACCCCCCCAGCCACACCTTTACTATTTCCGAGTTGGGGTTCTTTTCTCCGGTATTCTCCACCAGAAACCCAATCAACTTCCTCTGCGCGTCGATGAGACGGTCCTCGGTTGGCCTGCTCCCGTCAGGGAACCTCTTTGCCGCGGTGCAGTCCCAAATCAGCAGTTCGTACTCCCTTTGCGGAGCGCCCTTGTTGGCCCTAAACTTATGGGGATCGACTGGCCGGTAGAAGGCGACCCACGGATGACGGTGCGGTAGGTGTTCATGGGGCTTCGGCTTCGGCTTCGGCTTGTTGGGATCCCAGTCCTCCTCAACTGTGTAGAAGAAGCCGATATACGTGTTCCTGGGGTTCTTGCGCGTAAAGGGGAACAAGAACGAGAACCATTCCTTGTAGGTCTCATACTGGGTGGTATAGTTGTTGTCGTAGTAGTCCGCCATTTCCAGGTTGTAGAAGCCAACAGGCCGCTCGTAGAGTATTCCCATACCATTGAACGTCTTCGCTAACGGGCTGAGGACGTTAACGAATTCGGTCGCGTGTTCGTTGGCGAGAATCGTACTTCGGGGTGGAGTGATAATGCCAGAGTTCTCCCGTTGGCGGTTTTCCTCGGCAATCCATCCATCCATCTTTCTGGCATGAACGTCTGGGTCAGCTACCGTACCTGGTACGTATTCGGGAATATTGACCAGGAGGGTGCATCGCTGCTCATTGTCGGTATCAGCTTCTTCGGTGCCGAGGACCATGAATTGCCGATAGCGGTCTAAATTGGAGTTGGCAAAGTGGATAAACCAATTGACTTGGCTTTGTTCGTCATTCGCGTCTATGTCGTCGGGACAAAACACCAAAGGAACTGACTCTTCGTCCTTCACGTCGCCCCTGCTCATGACCACGAGATCATACAAGACACCCCACAACTTTCTTCGAGCTTCGAAATCTCCCTTACTGAGGCCCCGTCTGGCCAGAACGCCGGGGGTGGAAGGATTTCTCTCCGCCCTGGCACTTTTGCGTTCGCGTGACTTCTGGTCATCTACATCTGACAGCCAGTCTTCCACATCATGGAAGACGGCTACCTTCTTATGCCGAGTGACCCAGAGTGAGCGTTCCTTGAACCACTCCAAAAATTCCAGCGCCTTTGCAGGCTGCGTAAGGAGGAAAGATGGCGTCAGCAAGACGACAAAACCGGTAGGCAGCAGACGGTACATGTTAATCCGAGCCGGAGGAATCGTTCGACCGTCCTTGACAGCCGTTGAGGGAACAAGGGGGTACGGTCGAAGTGATTCGCTCAGGCACCAAAAGTTGACCCTGCCGTCAGCGCAATTCGCCATGTCGTAGAATTTGGTGAACCGGCGGATGACTGGAAGGGCAAGTTCGTGGATGACAATAGTCCCCGAGTTAGTCGCCTTTACGAACCATTCCCAGGAACCCTCGTCGCGGGATATAGCAATCAGGTTCGTGGGGTTGCAGTCGAAAAGCCATAAGCACATCGACTTGAGAAGTTCCTCGCGACTGTCTGGGAAGGCGAGATAGAATCCGTGGCGAAGACTATCCTTGCCTGAGAGAACTTTGGTTGGCAGAAGTGATGTATAGTCAAATCCCAGGAGCTTTTCGAAGACCAGTTTGCGCGATTGTCGTGGGTTCCAAGCCACTGGCAGCTGCATCAAATCTGTGCCGGGGACATATCGTGCGTCGCTTCCCTTCGTAAATACGATATGACGGAGGACACCTGCGCCAGACGGTGCTAACTTGGGAGTGGTACCAAGTTTGTCATCGACTTCGCCCCATTCCTCCATCCCCACTGGGAAGGCCACCATGCCATATGCCTCTCCGAAGCAAACGGCTCCGAGAGAACCAAGTTTCAGCCGCTCCGATATATGCTCTAGGAGGTGAGACGACTCAGAGGACGTAATAAAACCTGAGCCAATTATTTCGCCTACTATGGACTCAAGATGAAACTGTAGGTCTTTCCCAGCACAAAGGTGCGTAAACGACAGAAGCTTCGCGTCGAGGAAGTTTGAGTATCCTAGTGTAGAGGTTGGCAATCGTTTGATACCGTCCACCATAATATCAACCTTGCGCCCGGTAGAAGGTCCGACAACGGCGTTCTTTTTGATAGCAAGGCACGACTGCTGGTTTTGCTGGTAATCTTGCAACGACACCTTACGCGCTGGGGTCAGCCGCGATGTCGACGCCGACAGCTCCACCTTGATGTCGTCTGGCGCGATTGAGGCTGACGGGTCTAAGGGGACGAAAAGACTTTCAACTTCATCTACATCCATAGGCTCTCCCACCAATCCCTCTGCTGTCCATGAAGGCTTGGGTTCTGAAGGGGATATAACCGGTTCATCGTTGAATCGAACCGACTTCCTCGTCTTCTTAACTCGCTCGCCTCTACCCCTCGTAGCTTCAGTCGTCGTAACGTCCAGTGGTGGGTCCACTAGGAGAGGGCTCTGGGGTGCAGCTTGATGTTGAATCGATTTTGGGCCTTCAGATATGGGGAACAACTTTGGCAGTGTCGCAGGCGCTCTATCGGCTTTTTCGCGACCTCGTTTGAAGGCAAGGTTTCGGATTCGGAGGTTGGGAAAAGACTTTCCTTCTCTTCTTGGATCTTCTATAATCTCCAGGAATCCCTTTCTTGGCTTGGTTGTTTTGCCGCTGATGAATATGTTCCCTGCTGCGTGAATGGCTTGGGCGGCCTTTGATGCCGTTGCCGCGCTTGATCGCTTCGCACGAAGGGGTCCTTGCTTAGCCCGCCAAGGTTGTGATCGAGCATCGCTCGCTATCGGTGGGCTCTTCAAATCTGAGGTTGACGTGCTTCCAGAATGCTCGGTCCGGATTGTGGTTGTTGATGTGGACAAAGTGGCCAGTCTAGCGGTTCCTTGATAGCCTGTTCCCGTTGGCCGGGTTGAGCGGTTGCTTGGTTTCCCGGCCCTTGTGTTGCCCAGGGAGCGTTCTTCCTGGGACAACGATTTTGGTCTTGCCACAGATGGCTTCCTTCGTGCTGATAATGGTGCCGGCGGGGGAAGAATTGGAGAATCGGGGTCGTCTTCAGATGCCTCACCCTGCGCGTTAAACCGGACGTGGACACCAAAAGCTCTTGCATTGTCATCCGTTTTCATAAACTCCAGCTCGGCCTCGGCCAGGGAATTTGTCTTTTCCAGTCCTCGTGCTTTCCGCCTCGCATCGCGGCTCCTGGCCTTCTTCAGCTTCGCCCACTGGCGCTCCAATCTCGCCTTGTACCAGTCGCGAACATTGGCATCTTGGTCTGTATTATCAGCATTTTTCCTCCAGTCGTCCACCGTTTGCCCAAGGAGATTATCACCGGGCTCCCACGAGGCATCGGCGAGGTCGTAGCCCGTCCAGTAAACCAAATAATGGGGTTCGTCATCTATATTGGCTTCGGCAAGGATCCCTTCGACATTCCAATCTTGCTCCGGCTCGGGGTATTCCTCGAGGGTGGTGTCAGAGATGTCACCCAAACCCTCATCTTCGCCCATTTTGGAGATGAGGCAGCCGGTCTCGAAGTCAACCGCTCAATAGATGCCTTTGCGGTGCAAACGGATGGGATGCGGTCATGAACTTTGACTGCCCTGCCAAGAGAGAAGAGTCGGGAACAGTGCAACTAAGGTCGGGTTCCAGAATCATGAGTTGCGTGTGATTTATGAACGGGTGGAAATAGAGGGCCAAATCGAGAATGAAAAGGCTCTCTTAGGGGTCTTAATGTGGGCAGAGTTTTGCTTGTCGACTTCGCACGAACGACGGACGCGTGTGGACGATCTAGCTACGCGTACTGTGGAGGATGGTCTTAGTGCACCTCAAAACCCGCCGACAGTGCGGGCTATTAGGGAAATCTCACTGTATAAAGGCAGCGGTGGGCATGTTGGGTCTTTGCGCAGATTCGGTAGGATCTTACCAGTAAACCCCATCTAGGTAGCTTTGGAGTATTTTGTGCGCTAGTCGCCGTGCAGGAGACCTTGCAACAGTGTCGAAGCTCCTTCCAAGCAGCTCTGCTTATTATCCAACTGGATCCAGATGCTACAAGTATATTTGACCTTCTGTCTAAAGACTACGTCGAATCTGCAAGAAAATGGCTATAAAACGCGTCAAAAGCATCCGAATCTCAGTCCAGAAGGATACACCTAGATGGCTCAAAATTCCTCACTCAAGTGGCGATACAAAAGTCTAGCCACAACCCCTATAGCGCATATTGCCATCGCGCACAAGCGCAACGCAGTTCCGACAATAAAAGACAGGCGTGTCGAGCATCTGGATCGTGTTGTTACCATTAAGTCAACAATATTCGGGATTTTCACGAACTCACCCCTATCTGCGGCCAGAAATTCTCGGCAATCTCCCCAAAGGCTGCTGCCTTGGGTAATTCTGCTGCCTTCGACAGGGAGTTTTAGTGGTTGCAAAAATTATACTTAGCGCGAGTTTGACGCGGGCCTTGCTGCCATAGCGGGTCCCGCCGCTGCCGAGTCCTCAGCAAATAAGGAGCTGCTGCAAGGCCTGCCAAAAAGCCCTGGCTTGCCCCGCGGACCAGCCGTGACCTTTGTCTTCCTCTTCATTCTGGACTAAGCCAGTGATTGACAGCGCATTCTCCTTTTAAACTTCGCACTGGAACCTCGATCGCCAGAGGAATAACTTGCCAACGAAGAAGCCTTCATCGCGAAGCCATAACGGCCTACTCCGATTTGTCCAGCTTTCCACCATGGCCAACGACGAATACGATGTACGTGATAGCGCCGTCTCTCTTTCTCTCGGGCATTTTCTCCCCCGCCATGTATCTCCCTTGATGTTCCCCGCCATGACGCTGACCGTGTTTCCGCTCCGCAGTTTCTCTTCAAAGGTACCGTCCCCGAGCCTCGACGGGCCCGTCGAACCTCCCCCCAAGACCCTCGCATACGCCGAGTACAGAAGAACTAACCAGGAGCGATTGCAGTGGTCCTAATCGGCGACTCAGGCGTCGGAAAGTCGAACCTGCTGAGCCGATTCACCCGGAATGAGTTCAACCTAGACTCCAAGTCGACCATCGGCGTCGAGTTCGCTACGCGCTCGATCCAGGTCGACGCCAAGACGATCAAGGCCCAGATTTGGGACACCGCCGGCCAGGAGCGATACCGGGCCATCACGTCGGCCTATTACCGTGGCGCCGTTGGTGCCCTCCTCGTCTACGACATTAGCAAGCATCAGACGTACGAGAACGTCACAAGGTGGTTGAAGGAGCTGCGGGATCATGCCGATGCCAACATTGTCATTATGCTCGTCGGAAACAAGAGCGATTTGCGGCATCTGAGGGCGGTGCCTACCGATGAGGCTAAAGCATTTGCAGGTAGGTCCGACCCCAGAATTACGAGGCGAGTGTGAAAGCCAGGGACCTCTCCCATACTGATATTCACTTGACAGGCGACAACCACCTTTCCTTTATCGAGACGTCTGCCCTTGACGCTAGCAATGTCGAAATGGCCTTCCAGAACATCCTAACCGGTGCGTAGTCATTGGCCGCGCGTCTTTAGACACATGCGCAATACTGACATGTCTTTACAGAGATCTACAAGATAGTATCAAGCAAAGCCCTCGACGGAGACGGCGCACAGGCAGCCATTGGCGCCGGTACAAACATCTCTCTCAGCAAGGCCGCAGACGACGGTTCCGCAAAGGGAGGCAAGTGCTGCTAAGAGGTGGATGCTATTCCGGGGGTTGCCACCCCACCTCGAACGAGCTACGCGACTGATGTAGTAGACTAAAGGCATAGGCGTCGCGCATATCGGATATATCCAGCGGGGCAGTGGACGGAATGGTAAAGAATGGCACCAAGGACCTGTGTGGCGACTCTTTGGGCCCGGAGTCATGATTTGTCGCGCATCCCTTTTTCTTGGCTTGGGGAGCTGCTTTTGGGTGCCAGGACCAGTTCTCCGTTTTCAAATTTTACGTTTTGTTCCCGTTTCCACTTGCGTCTCTAAGGGTTCAGATGTCGGGTGGCTTCCTGTGATGTTGTATCTTCAGTTTCTAATATTCATCATTCTACGATGCTGTCCGTGTGCCCTCCATGCTGACGTTTGCGATCCTGGGCTATTTGCATAAGTCAAGCACCTGGACTCATCCCTCAATAGGCTCGCCAACACAAACTCAAGCTGGATTGAACAATCCCTTGCCCGCAACGCCATGGAATATTCCCAATTCCCGGCAAAACCTCGGACACTTGAAACGTTTGGATCCAGAGGTACGAGGTACTTTTGACCCCACAGCGGGGGAGGAGCGGGGAGCTCCAAACGGGCTCATAAATTTTTTTTTTTTCCTCGGTCTTGCAAATTGCCATGAACATCGCCCATTTGAACGGCACCGAACATTGAATCCCATTATCCTCCCAGTCACATAAAAGGACTTGCGACTCCACCCGAAAATGGCAGCCGTGTACAAGTCCATATCCAAGGCCAATGGCGACAAAGACTCGGCGCCAAACGGCGTCCGAAAGAACAAGCAGAGGGTGTTGATCCTTTCCTCCAGAGGAGTCAATCAAAGGTTCGCCAGGCTCGACTCTCGATTCGCTTGACTAGACAAAAAGAATAATGAAGGATCATCTAACTCTCCTACCTATTCGCAGGCACCGACACCTCCTAAACGACCTCGCGTCGCTTCTCCCGCACGGCAAGAAAGAGTCCAAGTTCGACTCCAAGTCAAAATTATACCAGCTCAACGAGCTCGCCGAGCTGAACAACTGCAACAATTTGCTGTTTTTCGAAGCAAGGAAGGGAAAGGATCTGTACGTCTGGATGAGCAAGGTGCCCAATGGGCCAACTGTCAAGTTTCACGCACAGAATCGTACGTTTGGCCAATCCTCCCCGCGCTTCCTGTCGAAAATGTCGGGGGGAGTATAGGATAGAGTCCAGGCTAACGACAGAGGTGCAAAAGTTCACACCATGGAGGAACTACAATTCACAGGAAACTCCCTCAAAGGTTCCCGCCCCATCTTGTCCTTCGACGCTGCCTTCGAGAAGGACCCATTCCTCAAGGTCATCCGCGAGCTTTTTCTCCACATTTTTGGCGTCCCGCAAGGCGCCAGGCGGTCCAAGCCGTTTGTCGACCACGTTTTGGGGTTTAGCGTCCTAGACGGCAAGATATGGATGCGGAATTACGAGATAAAAGAAGTCGAGGGTGAGGACACCGAGATGGAAGAAACAGATGGCCCATCAGAGAAAGCGCCAAAGGGAAAGGGCAAAGACACGGGCATTAGCCTACAAGAGATTGGCCCCCGGGTAGTTTTGACTCCCATCGTGATACAGGAGGGCTCCTTTGGCGGCCCCATCATCTACGAAAACAAGGAGTTTGTTTCCCCCAACCAAGTCCGCGCCGACTTGAGGAGGCAGAAGGCGACCAAGTACAATACCAGGGCGGACCAGGCAGTGGAGAGAGCGGCCAAGATGAAGAACCTGGGCTTGGATCAGAATGTGGCGGAACGGGAGCTGGATGAGCTAGACAAGCGGAAACTCTTCGCTTAGTCGGCTCCTGGGAAGTAGACGGAAATGAAGAGACAGCAATGCACGACTCTAATAACCGAAGAATTCCTTGTATTCAACTAGTATCTCTTAATCGGCAAAGGCCAGTTTCTACTCCTATATCTAAATCCTGTTCCTGACCTATTCTCTTTTCCGGACTAAGAAATAATCACGGATTGCAAAAAAATTTGTAAATGGCTGAATTGAAACAGTCGCCCTTTCGGATGGCTGGATTTTCTGCATGAGATGCATCACTTCGCGGGTGGACTTATTCATGCGGTAATTCTATACTCCGGCTACTTTGAATTATAAGCAATTTGTTCTCTCGCCGCCTACTAATTCTCTTTTCCATTTCGAGGCTGTGACGATGCGAACCCAAACCCTATTGACCTTAGCAGCGTTTAAACGGTTAGGGTTATCACGTGCATTTACTTGTGCACGGACCACCAGACTGACGCATTTGCCTAGTTTAGTGATCGATGAACCTCGTGTCGCATACAAGACCGAAAGCAGTAACAAACACCAAGTTCGTTACCAAGCATAAATTGGCCAAATCTGTCAAAATACAAGCATCCGAAGAGACCACGGAAGGGTACCGCAAATCAACTGAATGTCTCGGTGAATTTTCAATGCCATAAGAAGCTGGCAGAGCCCAGGCAGAGGGAGGTGTGCGGGCTCATATAATCATGTCGGCAACGCCGGCAGTAACGCCGTCGGGGCGAGCCAGCTACAAGAAGAAAGATGGCATCATCTCCATCTCACCGGACTGGCAGCTCGTCCTCTGGACGCCCCTCCCCGGGGACGGCCCGCCGACCATCAAGCTGCCCGTCAAGAACGTCAACAACCTGCAGAAAACGCCCGAGTCGTCGCCCAAGGTGATCCTGAAGCTTCTCGAGAAGAACCCGGACGGGGGGGAGCCGATTCCGTACTCGTTCAACTTTACCAGCCCCGAGGCTAGGATGGAGGTCAAGGCGTTGGCAGATGCGCTGTCACAGCTCATCAGCGCGATCAAGGCCGGTAGTTCGGAGGTTCCGCAACCGCTCGTGGCAGCAGCGGCAGCCGCCGCCGCCGCCGCCGCAAATGGAGGTGGTTCGACGCCGTCCGGGCAGGCTGCTGCGGCGGCGACAGCTTCGGGGTCCATGGCTTTTGCGACGTCGGCGAACTCGGCACCGCAGGCGGCCAAATGGCTCGACGATACCAAGCTGTTGAGCGACATTGCGTTGCAGATCGAGTATCTCAAGTCGGACGTGACGCTCAACCAGACCTACATGGAAGCCAAGGCCACAAAGCCCGACTCGATAAGCTTGGGCGCCTTCAACACGCAGTTCTGGTCCACGAGACTCTACCTCCTCCGGGCGTTCCTGATCGAGAAATCGCAGGAGAAGGCCGACTACAACGTGCTCTCGACCATCAAGCCCGAAAAAACGGATGACGGGCAGCTGAAACTTAAGTTGAGCACGGCCCAGATTGGACTCATCTTCAAGCAGCACCCGCTTGTGCTTCGCATCTACAACGAGAACGTCCCCCGCCTGAACGAGAAGTCGTTTTGGGAACGATTCTTCCTTAGCAAGCTGTCCAAGAGGTTGCGCGGAGAAAGAGTCACGGATGCGGATCGGGACGATGCGGTGTTTGACAAGTATGACCCGCGAGATAATCTGGCTGGGTTTGCGACAAAGATTACGTTTGAGAGCGTCCCGCAGTTTATCGATGTGGAGGCGAATGAGGAGAATCAGGGGGGGTTCAAGGGGGGGAACAGGCCTGATGCGGAGATGAGGCCGAGGATGCACAAGGATGTGCCGATATTGAAGTCGTTGAATAGCCTCTCTGCGAAATTGCTTGCCAACGTGGCACCCGCCGATGGTGATCCACACCGGCCAAGGGGCATGGATGAGGAGACGTACAATCAGTTTGCGCTGCGAGATCTGCGAGACGAAGAAGAGGCGGAGAATATCCAGCTAAAGTTGAAGGATCAGGCGAGCTTTGTGAGCAAAAGCCAGGAGGTGTCGTCCAACGCCGACGTCTTCGCGAAGCAAGATGGCAAGAAGGTGCTGGGCATGGCCAAGGGCTCGACGAACGGGCTTATACGCCCAACCCAAGTCGAATTGGGTTTGGACCTACAGAAGGGTACCGGCGTCGACGACCACTCCGAAGACGATTCAGACAGCGAGGGCGAGGGTTCCAAGCGTCGCAAGGTCGACCACGTCGGCAGTCGCCTCTCCCGAACCAATGCAGAGACGGACATTACCTCCGGAGTCTCCACCCACCGCTCGGAACTCTACGGCCGCGACACGGCCGATCCCGAAAGTCCCATGGGCTTGCCTCCCCACATAGCCCAGCAAGCCTCCATCACGCACGCATCCACGGTTGAGTTTCTACGCCAGTTTTGGAACGCCTACCACTCGGGCGACCCGGACCGGGCGGCCGAACTGCAATACTTGGCGGGGGCGCTGCAGAAGTCGACCGAGCGGATCAAGGCCGTGGCCGACGACGCGGAGAAGAGGCGAGAGGAAATCATTGCGGACAAGACAAAGGAGATTAGGGAGTATTACCAAAAGACAAAGAAGAAGGTGAGGTGGAAGCCGGACAGCGTCCAGGGGGGACGGAAGGCCGTCTTGGCGATCATGCGGCCCATCGCGGAGGCAATAGATCGGGCGCAGGCGGAGTATCGGAAGGCTTTGGCGGTGGAGGGGATGATGGCTTCCTTGGAGGGGTAAGGGGAAATCCGGGTGACCTAGTGTAAAGTCGGGGTTGGCGTGTCGGGATGTAGTTCTAACGGCCCGTTGTTTCAACATAGACAGGAAAAGGGACCCTTTCAAACATCAAATAGACATTTCCTTATTCCGATCCTTACGTTACTGGATGTATATATCCAGCTCGTGATTATGAAATATGATGAATATTTGCGCCCCTCGCGTTACGGAATCCGAAATGCACGCCGTACCCGTATCTATAATTACGCGCCTAGTTTGTACACTCTACGCCTAGGTATCTCACAATCTTCCCAGCGGTTACAAAGTCCCTCCCAGTTGATATCTTACTTTCCCGCCTCGGTGGACTCCTCCTTCCGTACCCTTGCTTCAGTCTGAATCTCGCCCGCAACTCCGAAGCCAAGCACCTGGCCACGCTTCCGTCCAGGCTTGCCATACGTCTCGTCAAACTTACGAATCGCCCTCATGGTCTTCATGTCGTCGCTAATACTCGCGCCAATTTCTTTCCTCGCCAGTGCAAAATGGCGGCCCGTGAGGAGGCGCTTCTCGGGGTAGACGTACGGCGCGGTTCCGTCCTCGGAAGCGTGCCGGTCCGCGTCCTCCACCTCCTCACGGACGGCGGCCATGGCGGCGGCAACACAGAGGTTTTTGAGGTCGGAGCCTGAGTATAGCGTCGTGTCCCTCGACAAGGCGTCCAAGTCCACGTCGGGAGCGAGCTGCTCGTCGCGGATCAGAATGTCGAGGATAGCTCTTCGGTCTTTCTGTTGGGGAAGATCGACTAGAATCTTGCGCGGCAAGCGACGCAGGACCGCGTCATCGAGGTCAAACGGCCGGTTGGTAGCCACCATGACAAACGCATTCGTATCCGACATGCCATCCCACTCCCTCAAAAATTGGTTGATAACCTCGCGATGCGACCGCGGCCTTCCTCCATCCGACCTTGCCGCGAGCAGCGCGTCCGCCTCGTCGATGAACACGACAAGCGGCGCCATCTTCTTGGCTAGGCTAAATATGGCCTGCACGTTCTTCTCGCCCTGGCCGACCCACATGTCGTTTATGGTCGCAGCACTGACTTCGAGCATACTGGCGCCGCATTCCTTCGCCACCGCCTTCGCCAAAAGCGTCTTCCCCGTGCCCGGAGGACCGTACAGCAAACACCCCGGGATGCGGTCTCTTGCGAGGACGCCGTACGAAAAAGCCTCGGGTCGCTTGAGCGAGAGCGATGTGAGCAGCTTGAGCGCCATGATGGTTTCTGGCGGTGCGTGCACGTCCTTGAAAGTGGTCTTGATCTCATCCTTGTCGACGATGCCGTTTAGCAACTTCTTCTCGTGTTCATCCGAGATGTCCAGCTTCTCAACCAGCTTCTGCGTCGCGCTTTTGCTGGCGGGCTGAGCTTCGGATGAGGCGTCTTCTGTCTTCTCGGCAGACTTGCCCTTGGCGCGAAGAGCAAGGTTGACATGGTCGATCCTAACCTTTCGTCTGGCAAAATGAGACCGTAAGTCCCGGAGGGCCCGTTGCTCGCTAAAAGATGCTGCCGTGTATCCTCTTACCCAGCGGAATAGATCGGCGGGTGGGACGATGGTCTTCGTCAAGGCTTCGGTGTATGGGAGGTTGGGAACATCGAGCAAAGCCTCCAGTTTCGATCGTATCATGTGCCATTGTTCGCGGCCCATGACTCGCTTAGGCGTCTCCGGCGGGAAGTAAGCCGTGGCACTGTGGTACCGAAGTATGGCTTGGGTCTTTCGGACAAACTCGCCGAGTATGCGCCATTCTTCGGGCACGTTGTCGCCGCCGCCGGCCATGGCTACCCACATGGTGTGGGCGTTGGAAAGGTTTGCTTGTAGGAAGTCGAGTTGCGACATGGTTTGTGACCACGGAGTCTTCCTGCCGTTGTCCGCCTCTACCATGTTGACAGTATTCTCCACGGACAGTGCTCGAAGCCAAGCCACATGTCTTTCCGACATTTTCTCGATGGACGAGGTTCCGACCATGGCAATCTTGTATCCCTCTAGCCATAGGTCGTCGATGATCTTGCGTAGCCGGGCCACAAGAAGAGACCCTTCCATCGTCATGCTAAGCTCGACAATGTCATCGAGGTGCACGACGAGCCCGCGAACCGCCGAAGATGTTGCGCCGGTAGGTCGGGATATCCAAGGCTTAGCGCCTCTGATGATGCCTTCCAGTGCCTTGTCGATCTTGAGATTTTGCCACCTATCCATAGACGGCAAGACATAGTCTTTCGGGTTGTCTTTAATCTTAGACAGCTCGCGAAACAACGATTCGTCGTCCAGGTCGCCGTCCGAGTCATAAGAACGGACGTGCATACTCCACTGGGCCAGTGACTTTATCGTAATCTCCTCATCCTCGTCCTCCTCGCTGGTTTTGGGCCACTTGATTGGCGATTCTAAGCTGCCATTAAGCTCGGCAACCTTGAAGCCAAGCATGGAGATTGGACCCTTGGAATATGCCCAGTCCTGTCCAAGATGGCCACCCACCAGCTTGGAGAGCTCCAGGGCATCGATCCGCACAACATCGGCCTGACACCTGTATGCGAGCCACCGTACAAGGAGCGTTGACAGCCGCTTCCCGGCGTAGTTTGTGATGTTGACGATGTTGATCGGCCGTTTGAAGTCGCTCGAAGCACACAGAAGGCTCGGCTTTGCTTCGAGCTCTGGCCACAGATCCAGTCTCAATCCCTCGAGAAGGCTACGGTCAGTGCTGAGTTCGGGTAATATACTAGTGGCTGAAATAGCGTTGAGCTTTTGGCTTGACATCATCTGACCTTCCTCCGTTAGCAGAGACCGAGCGGTCTCACATATGTTGTCCAGTAACCCGATCCCCATCTCAATATCAAACTGCCCCACATTGTCTTTCGAGAGCATGGCAAGCTTCTGTCCTACATCGTCGCCTGCCACGCCCTCGCCCTTGATCAACATGTCACCGTCCTTGGTCTCATCCTGGGACTTCAATCGGAGGTCATCGTAATCCAGTGAAGTATCCACAACCCCGCCACGGATTGCCAGGGCAGCGCTAAGACTTAGGATAGCACAGCGATGCAAAATATTCTCCGGCGTTATCTTAGCAAGAATGATATCGTTCTTCCATGCCCATCGGTCGAAAACTGACAAGAACACATCCATGTATCTAAGCCCAAGAATAGGCGATCCAGGGTCATTGACAGGGAACACCGTTGGAAAACGCCTGTCATCCTCCATCGCGCTGAAAGACGGCAGTCGCCAGTGTGGAGAGGAATCGCCTTGCTTGTCCGAGTCCAGCACCAGCATAGGGGCGCGTTGGGTCGCCTGCCTCAAGAGTTGTTCCCACGTATCGAGTGCCTCTGGACAGCGCATGACCCAAAACGCCGATCTCGGTTCGTGCTGCTCGTCGAACCGCCTAACATGTTTCTCTAGGAATGCCTTGGGCAGCTCGAATGGCGGAAAGTGATCTGCGACCCCTCGCTTGGCTTGTCGAGTCTTTACCCCGGCCGCCTTGTTCAGTCGTCCTCTCCTCGCCGAGGAGGCCACCTGTTTCTCTGCTTCGTCCACATCGCGAACCAATTCGTTTCGTGCCGCGTTCGCCTCTGTATCTGCTTCATCTTCAGGTGGCTTGTCGCTAGGGACTTCGCTGCTCGGACGGGTCGGAGTCGTGCTGGAGCTAGAGCTAGAACTTTCGAGTTGGCTCGAGGAGCTGCCAAAAGCCCTAGCTGCGGATCGGCTAGGGCGGGCTCTCGGCGGGACGACTATTCTTCTTGTAGCCCTCGACACAGTCGCCATGCCGAGGGCGCGAGTCCCTATTGCATGCATTCGGAGAGGTCGGCATGCGGGCTGCCCAATTGACGGCTTCGAAAGTGTGGTCGGCTTGATCGAATGTCCAGGGTAGAGACGTTGTAGGAAAATGCCGCCAAGCCGCTTGGAGCTACCGCGGCTCCATTCCGAGCACCATTCGCTACCCCACGTGACGGCAAAACGTAAGAGGCTTTTCAGCCCTACAAAAGTATTGGAGAATTATTCCTCTCGGAGAATTGAACAACTATCCGTACATGGATATTTTAATATCCCCTGCAAACCTTGCCAATTCCACTAAAGTCCCTTACGAACTATATGTCTCATGCTGCTACTGATTTGGACCTGCACACGTCGACAGCACATATGCAATACGTATAATCGACAGAGCAGGCAAAGTCCAACATACCTGCCCCAGAAATACAGGACACAGAAATGGAGGCGAAACGCCAGTGGCCTGGACCCAAGTGTCAAGTCCACAGTACGGCTCAAGACCTGACTCTTCATGATCTTGCAATGATGAAGGCAAATAACCCACGCATGTGCCCCGAGTCAAAGTCAAATAGGTCATCATCTTCTAAGTTTGTGGATGCTTCCATTTCCTTGGTAAATATTGACATCCTTCCAGTTGATTTACTTCTTCTTTTCCTGCTATGCTGCCGACATTATGTGTTCGCCAACCCTTAAGCCAATCGCGGTGACGCAGACAATGCCCATCGACGACAATACCGATCTTGGGCGACTCGGCAAGCTTTACCTCCCTCGTTGAGATGGTCGAGAAACACGCGTAAGCTTTTCCAGAGAGACCCGAGTATGCGGTGCTCATGCAAGCTCCATGTTCACCAAAAGCGAGGGTGTACCCGGCTTTTGCGGCAACTCCAAGCAGCTATCTGTCATGAAGAAAATTCGTCGCTAAACGATTTTCTCGACAGGTTGCATACTCGATACGGCGATCTGTGGGATACCGGACACCGGATTCTCCGACACGTTGCGGCGATACTATACGACCAGAGTGCTGCGGTGATCCGATCACGCAAGCAACCGAGATAGAGCTCAACGATACAGTTGCCGGGGACAGTATCGTACAGCTGTCGGCTGTCATTTGCTTTCTACTTGGCCATATGCTGTCGATAGACTACGGCATTGGGGCAGATCCGTTGCCTGTGGCAGCCCCCATGCCCAGCTAGATTTCTGACGGTGGCTGTGGCCCTCGGTTCATGGCTTCAGCAAGTACTTTACCGAATTTTCTGGCCGCTGGAATCAAGTCCATGTCCCTGATTGAAAGTGTGGGATTGCCTGAACAGACGCTTGTCAGTCTATGGTTTGTTTGAATCTGCTGATCTGGGCCTTTTGCTCTATCATTTTTACACATACCGTCGACAAGTCGATCACGCCGACTACGAGAAGGGAATGATGAGATATACTGGTGTTTTGTAGCAGATTGTAGCCTAGATTCCTACTAGAGGGACCGACTAACTGGCGCGCAAGTTATCGGCCGATATTCATAGGCTAAACCCAAAGATCATCCAAGATCCAGACACGAGGCTGATGATGATTGCGGTATAAGCTCGAGATTATCGTAATAGTAGTAGCATTGCGAAGTTCAAGTCTAGGAACCCAAACGACGCCTTATAAAAGCGAAACCCTTATACTAGCTTTATAGCTAAAGGCCCTGAAAGCTTCAATTGATTAAGGCCCGATAAGCTATACCATCGGACATAATACGCCAATGCTATAAGCTAACTACAAAAAAAAATACTATAGAACTAACACTTCACTAAGCGAGGTTATAAACTAATTCGAGTATAATAATTACCAAATTCACAACTAGAGCCGGACCGGATACGGACAAAACCGAACGGAGTACCTAAAGACCCTTTAAAATCCGATAATAACGATAAACTAAAAGCCTTATAAGTTCGTAGTCTAGCTACTACGAAATTAAAGGGAAAAGGGCAAACTCGGGGCCAAGCTCAAATATTCCGTCCTCATACTTGTATACCAGGCTTTCTTTCAACCGATCATCAACGCTGATCCACGGTCAGTCTTTCCGGAGCAAGCGTTCGAGGACAAGATGGGACTGCCTCGCTGCATATGCAACTACCTTGATATATGCTAATTTTCCTGCCCGTTGGTTTCGACATCCGATTCCAGTAGCATTTGAGCCATATCCAACCGACCGTGCTCTGCCGCTGCTTCCAAAGCCGTCCGGCCACCGACCTTAGAGCCTGGTGCATTTATGTCCGCTTCTTGCTTGACGAGGAGCTTGGCGATCCCGACCTGGCCAGTGACGGCGGCTAGTGGCAGGGCTGTGGCGCCGTAGGAAGAGGCAGGCGGTTGATTGATATCCACACTGGCCTCGAGTACGTCTTCACGCATGCACTTTATTTTCACCCCCGCAATTGGGACGCGGGTTGCATTCTCGGTCTGAATTCTCCGGCACGTGGCCACAGCCACTCGCATCGCGCTGCAGCCTTAGATGTAAATGTGGACGCGATACTCCTTGGAAAGAGTACCTTCATTTGCTAGAAATACGGCGGTATAAGTTAAGAAGTTATTCGTAAGGCTGAAGCCAGCCATGATTATCTGCGCAGATTAGCTCGCAGTCGTGGTGCCATTTAACTAGGTCAAAATGCGGATTAGAAGGCATTGACAGTCCCTTTTCGACCTTGGTCCTGTCCTACTAACATGTTTGACATATGAAATTTCCGAGCCTATACGCGAAGTGTTGATGTTCAGTTCCTTGTCCGGATCGAGGCAGTTGATCTTGGGGGATACATGGAGCACAGGGCCATAAATTAGCAAGACCGATTCTATGTCGTTAATACATTGGTTAATATCTACATAAGGGTGGCTTTTGTGTTACTAGGATATAGCATAGACTTTGTGGTAATAAAGCCACTATATATCATTTGAAGGTCTTGATTCACTGCATGCCTGGAATTCCTATAATCATCCCGTTTTAACAATACACGAAACAAACCTGACCTCCGATCCACGCCAAGACTTGTGCAAGTTGCATAAGTGCGTCTATGCAAATATGATTCGAGAAACAGAAGTAAATACACAACTAATGAAAGGGAATATAACCGGACACGCCTGTTCGCCTTTATTTTCTAGGTACCGATAACTCCACGTCGAGAAGGCAAGAAACAAATTAAATCTAAAAAAAAAAAAAATGGGGAAAAAGAGTAGGAAAAAAGCAAGAGCAGGGCAGGAGCTTCCAAACTAGCCAAAGTTCGTCGCCCCTAGTTGAGCTTAGGCGGCGGCGGCAACTTCTTCTTGTTTCCCTTGGCGTCAATCGTCTTCTCCAGCATGCCCCAAGCACCAAACTCTGAGGCATCGACGGCCAAGGCCCCCGAAAGGGCCTTGTTGGGGCGCGGGAACTTGAGCTTGGCCTTGCTGGCCCAGCCGTCGGGCAGGTCCTTGTTGGGCTTCTTAGACTTGATGCCGCCCTTTTCAAAGGCGGCATTGTACCAGTCCAGCAGCGGCTGGTTCCTTGTGCTGACGTCGAAGGTCTTCTTGAAGGCGGCGGAGGCCTCGTCGGACCAGGTGGCGGCGCGCTTTTCGAGAGCGGGGAGCTCGATCTTGTCGATCCAGTGGACCCAGAGGGCACGCAGCGACGGCGTCCGGCCGGTGGGGGCACTTGGCTCGCCGGCGTTGGACCCCCACCTATACTG
>Ga0247774_1000591_pt1 | contig 17987 bp, 21 predicted proteins | sample UWRJL001104B6_FD_179933 | JGI IMG/M metagenome (GOLD analysis project Ga0247774, IMG submission 179933) | Plant litter microbial communities from Arlington Agricultural Research Station in Wisconsin, United States - UWRJ-L001-104B-6 | ecosystem: Environmental > Terrestrial > Plant litter >... | reverse complement strand
TGTTTGGTGAGCTATGTTCAAGGGCTCTCTTCTCCGATGTGGTTGCCGAAGTGGGGGAGGGGCAACTCGGCGTCTGTCGCGATAAGATAAGGCGACGCGACTTTTTGAGACGCTTCAAGGCCTCAACGTCAAACAAAGGAAACATTGCCGACAAAGGGTCCGAAACTGGCCGTAAATATAGCGAATTCATTGGAGAGCTTGATGCGGAATATTCTAGGAAACATTTTAAAAATTCCCGTTAAAAATTTCCATATTCTCAAGCGACTAGGTACTAATATGCCTTGGGGATCCGTCCTGCAAATTCCCAACTCCAGCGCCGGCTACTCCCACAACTACTACCACTAAAAGTGCAACGCAGACAACCCTGAAACCCATGCAATATTGAAATACCGCCGTTACAAGTCCTCCTTCTTATCCGCATCCTTCGCCGGCGCCGCGGCACCGCCGCCGAACATGCCCGAGAACCACGACATGCCCGGCATTTGCATCTTCGCGGCGGGCGGATATTCCTTGCCTTGGAACTTGACCTTGGGCTCGCAAGTGCACCACTCTTCGGTCGGAACGCCAGCAAGGGCCGAGTCGATGTGGCTTCCGCAACCTCGCCAGGACTTCTTTGCTGTAGCAGGAACTAGGTGTCAGCGTTTATTTGGTGAACGGTCAGAGGTTTCAGGCTGTCTTGTTGGTAGCTGGCTGATTGTTGGTGATTAAATGGGAGAATGGAATGACGTACAGCAGGTGGGGCAGACAGCTCCGTAGCACATTTCGATAGTTGGGCTGAGAAGGGAGCTCTTCTCGATTTTCTTCGCGGGAATAATGGAGTTAGGGAGCGCGATAGTTGTGTGTTTCGAATCAAATGGCTTTAGTACAGTCTTTCTGAAGAGTCTGTCTAGTTCAGGAAATATTCAAATTCCAAAGTCAGGATGTCATGGCGGTATTTAAGCAACGAAGCCGAACATCTAATTCCCGGCCGGCGAACGGACATAAGACTTCTCCACTCTTCAAAGGCATACTACCTAGTCACAAACCAACCTCGTGTCTAGTTAATATTTCAGTCGCCGGTTACCGAGACAGCCATTAACTACTCAACTACTTTATGCGGAGAGTGGAAGATCGGAAGATGCATGCCAGGTATGCAGGCTTCCAGAGACGGTTTAGTCAGGCTATTGCGTTCGCTCAAAGGGGTTCGGCGACTAGCTTCTCGTGCTTTGTCACCGAACTTGCCCGCAAAAGAGGGCCGCTGTTGACACCTCGGCGACCTCCCGCCACCCCCACTGAGCGCGATGCGGTTTCTTTAGTGTCGTGACGGACCAGGAGTCTTCCACGGCGGTTCCCGAGAGATCGGACGTCAGGTCTAATTATTTAAGATCATTACTTCGGATGTCAAATCGCATCGGCACACTAATGGGCCTAGAATGTGTACTTTTACCTCTATCCTAGCCGTTGAGACTGTAGTTAGACCGATCCTTCCCCAAGAGAAGAGATAAATTCGGCTACTCGGTTCGCCAGCCAATCTTGAGCCTCAGGCGCATCGACTGTGTGACTTGCTCCAGGAATAAGTCCCGACAAGGGGCTCACGTGCTTGCCGACCGCTGTCCACTTCTCAATAAGACCCTGCTTATCAACATGAGGCGGAACGAATTCATCCTCGCCCGAGTGTAAAGCCATGACGGGCTTATCGAAACGGCTCCAAACCTTGGATACGAAGTCTGCATCTAGGTCCGTGGAAAAGTAGTCATCGTCGCCTCTGTTTGGAGAGTGTTTTAGCAAAAAAAAAATCTTGGGCTTTCGTACACCTCAAGCAGACAATGTTGAGGAACCAGAGCTTCCTAGTGGGTTGAACTTGCCCTTTTTCCGCCAAAGACAGGATGCGATATGCTGAGAAGGGAGTCCCGGCAAAGATCTTCGGTACTAGAGCCATGGGAACGCAATCGTTTTCACGCCCCTCGGCGGCCATTTTCCTTGCGTGCTCGATGAAGCCCGACATATCATCGTCGGGAAAGGCAGCTATCAAGTAGTCGAGACTCTGCCGGTCGGACACCGGACCTTGGAGGATAAAGCCATCGACAGGCTCGCTCATGTGCTTATCATAGTCGACATACTCCATGATGTCCTAAGGTGGTAAGGTGTCAGAAAGTCGGCTTGACACTCAGCATCAGGAAACGCCGGCCTTGTATTCGAGACAGACACACCTGGCAGCCGGTTGAGTGTCCCATGAGGACAATCTTCTTCTTCCCTAGACCTCGAAGGTACTTGACCAGACAGGAAATGTGCACGACATCCTCGGCCAGGCTCGATGTCCCGAACCCGATAAAGGAACTTCGCATGCGAATTTCGAACATGCTGTACGCAGGCCCACCTTGCGAGCCATCAATCCGCCCAGCGACCTTCCGCATGGCTGGCACTGTGTGAGGTCCATCACCGAGCCCGCCAATGGCAATCAAGGCGTTGGGGGCATCGTCGGGACCAACCTCATAGGCTGTCGAGTAGGGAGTGGGGGAAGGGTAGTAGTGTACTCTCGTGACGAACGGTTCGAGCAGGTTTGACATTGTTCTTGGTGGGTTGAAACTGGGTCTCAACGGAGCACAAATATAGCCAAAATCCCTCAGTGAAGAAAGAAGCCTAGGCCGAATGGTGGATATCGATGAGGTTCTAGTCATCTGCTGGCTTACAGCTAGTACCAGCGGCAAACAATCCGGACGCTCGTGAAATCTTAAATATACGCTTTTGATTCGTATTCGTATTAGGAGGGCCAGCGGATGCAATGTGGTATTCGAGGTTGGAACAGGCAAGCGGCCTTAACATCCGAAAGAGCCAATAGAATAAGCTGCAAATGCGATGAGATGGAGATGCCCACAATCCAACAGAAACAGGCTCAATACTTGAAGTTTAGTGGGATTTAGATCATTGAGCTGTCTTCTATTTGATCATTGGGTTTTGCACAGGGCTTGGTGGTTAAGTTAAGTCAACTACAGAGCTCACTATTACATAATCTCGCTAGTTCAATGGGGCGATTTAGTGGACACGACTGTAACCTACAGCGGCCCCTGGCGCTGCAAGGTCAGACCCGCAATAATTCTAGTGGGCTAAAATTGTATCTTTCAACTCAGCGTGAACATTCCGTCATGCCAATCCACTACAGACAACTTCCCCCACTGAAAGATTGATACTGCTCCCAGGTATTGCCTTCTGCAGGCGACCCTAATAGAATCCGAATCCGAATCCGAGAACATCCTATCATCAGCATCTCTCAGAACTCATTTCTGCATGGACTTATCACGCGGAATTGTTCACCATGGCGAGCGGGACTCCGGACCCAGGTCGAAATGAGTTCTTTCAGCAGGTGCGTTTCCGTCTTGGGTTCATCGTAGAAGCTACACTCCTCGCTAACTGCTTATTGCAGCTCAAACCGTGCTGCGTCGCCATCAGCCGGGTAGCCTCTAAGCCTGCCCAAACTTCATCGACGTTCGCCGAGCTCACAAACCTGACTGGAGACCTCGTCACTATCCTTACGTCCCAAGTTCAGCGAGACCCCACGGTCTTGACGGCCAAACATGCCGACTACATCTTTTTCCCACTCTCTCACATCTTCCGCAACCAGCGCGGTTGTCCGCAGATTCTTTTAGGACAGACCGTGAAGGTGCTGACGCTGCTCATCTACCATGGATGGAAGGCTGACGCCGACCCGCAGCTGGTGCATCAGCTCCTCCTCCTCCTATCCTTCATCATCGGCGGCAACCCAGGCCAAGACCAAAATGCCGATGCTGAGACTACGGCAGTCTCGGATGAGACGAAGTTGGAAGCTTTCCGGGCACTTACCGCACTGATGAATGCTGCCAGTGGGTCAGCTCAGACAGCGGTCGCCTTGGTGGAGATGAGCGCCATTCCAGCCGTGAGCCACGGGATAAGCGTGACGCTAGATGGAATCACGCAGGAAAAGTCGGAGGAAATTCAAGTCCAGGCCATGGAGGCCGTGGCGGCGTTCTTCCGAGCCATCAAGGATGAAGAGGCGCTAGCTTCTTTTTTGCCCGGGACTGTGTCATCGCTTGTAAGGCGACTCAAGCCAGCGATGCAGAAGCGACGGGTATTTGTGGCTGGGCTGAAGGCACTGAAGATAATTCTGGTGAGAGTATTGGGCGACTTGAGGCTCAGAAAGCTCCTTGTCGAGACCGACGCGCAGGACAAAATATACAAAAATGAGCAAGGACCGACAGAGAACGAAGATGAAAACGCTAACAAAGCCGTAAAGGCCAACAAAGACGGCCAGGTCTTAACCACAGAGTGGCTAAAAGCTACGGCGTCGCAAATTCGAATTGCACTGGGAACCATTTTGAAGCTCCGAGAGCACCAGTCCGATGATGTACGCGGAGCTCTTGAGAGCGTTTGCATCTCTCTCTTGGACGAGTGCCACAAGTCACTTTCCAACTGCGCAGATATCCTCGTTGAAACAGCAATCGTCCTATATTCAGACGATGACGAAAGGCCCGTCACCGATGTCAAGCTTGAGGATCTTTGCGGGGTCTATCCGGAACTCGCCGGCGACGTTAAAAAGACGACTTACAACTGGGTCACAAGTTTGCCTCGCCTCATGATGCAATCGGACGAAGGCGCCAAGGCCCGAGCGATACGCAATGTCGTCAAAGGACTGTCTCTAGCGACAAAACTCCATATTGACTCCTCAACTCTGGATGATTCGATTGCATCGGCGCTGAGAGATTTAATTTCGGAAGATTTGGCACTCAATAAGCCGGCGAGAATTCTCGACGAGGTTTCGATTACGGATATCATGTTTAAATCGGGGGCACTGGTCAAAACGGACGCGATTCCACTTGAGTACAAGCCATTCATCATGGCGCATGGGAGTCAAGTTGAGAGCAGACGCGAGCTGTTACAACTTATCTCTCAAGTTGGCTCGCCAAGCCAGCAAACAAAGCTGGCGTCACAGATGCTGGACTACGCTCGGCAGTCCAGCGGTAGCAAGCAAGTATCTTCCTACTGGCTCGCATTCGAGCTAATCCGCTCATCTCTGACACAGTCGGCGGAGGCAAACCTGTTCCTCGACTTCTCCAGAACCCCTGGCGCGGAGGAAACGGAAGAAATATTTCACGATCTCTACTCTTACTCCGTCTCCATTGTGGACTCTCACGCGGAGATATCTGGCGTGGACTGGAAGCTCGAGGCAATTGCACTAGAAGTAATTGCTCTGGCGGCGTCCCGCGCCAGCGAAAGCTTTAGGCCAGAGTTGATTGATGTTCTGTACCCCGTCACAACCTTTCTTGGTGCCGATGAGCCGGCATTACGGCATCACGCTATTGTAACGCTCAATAGCCTAGCCGCATCGTGTGGATATAGTAGCGTTTCGGAGTTGATCATCGAGAATGTGGACTACATGGTCAACTCGGTGTCCCTCCGGCTCAACACGTTTGACATCTCCCCAACATCCACAAAAGTCTTGACCATGATGATTCGCTTGAGTGGGCCACAAGTCATCCCGTTCCTGGATGATGTTGTGGGATCGATCTTCGCGGCCTTGGACAATTATCACGGGTACCCAACCTTCGTCGACGGGTTGTTTGGCGTGTTGAAGGAGGTGGTCGAGCAGGGAGTCAGGTCCAATCAGTCGCTCCTGGAAGGATCTGACGCAACCAAGCCAGACCACCGAAAGAAGCCCCCTCCAAAGACAACACTCGACGATGTCATTGAGACGCTCAACCGGCGCAAGAAGCGAAAGCTCGAGCAGCAGGAGCAAGAGAAGACCGAAGATGGATATGTAAAGACGGGAAATTCCCATCCGAAACGCCCCTGGAAAGCGCTGCAAGACCAAGCCCCTAGAATCAAGGAACTTGCGGACGGGGAGGACCCCTCTGCCGAAGAAGCAGATGAAGTTCAGCCAACCTCAAGTCGCGAAGAGGGAAAACCTCCCAAAACCCCCATCTACATCCTCCTTAACCGAATCGCATCCTTCGCACAGCATTATCTTACCTCCCCAACGCCTACCCTCCGTAAGAATCTCCTCGAGCTCCTTGCGACCGTGTCTCCTTCGCTAGCAACGGACGAGGACCTGTTTCTGCCTCTCGTCAATGCGGTGTGGCCCACGATCATCAACCGGCTCTACGACTCGGAACCGTACATCACCATTGCCGCGTGCGAGACGCTGTGTACCCTCTGCGAGAATGCGGGCGACTTTCTTGCCACAAGGTTCAAGTCGGAGTGGTGGGACCGACTGGGCAGGTGGTGTCGCAACGCGAAGGTCGATGCCGCGACGGCCACCAAGCCTAGGACCCGTCAGCATGCCATGATCGAGTCTGGCCCATCCTCAAAAGCGAACATTGTCATCCCCCTTTCAGGCGGCACGATGACCACGACTCTGATGAAAGCGACGCCAGCGACTTATTCTCCTTCTTCTTTTTCGAGTCAAGCAGGATCCGGAGGACTCGGCCAGTTTGACCAAGCGGCTAAGATTTGGGCCGCCGCGCGGAGTCTCCTTGTTTCGGTCGTAACCTACGTCAGGGTCGAGGACACCTTGTTCGAGGAGGTGCTTGACCTATTGGCCGATTCGTTGACCAGAGACAAGGAAGTCCGCGAGGCACTCGAGGCTGTCAATGCCGATGCCGTCTGGCTGGCGCTGTATGAGCGTGGGGAGGTGGAGTGGGTGCCTGCCCCTGAGGTGGAGGGTTTTAGGTTTGTGGAGATGGAGAGATTGGGAAGGGGTTGAGGAGCTTCCATTTGCGAACCAATTTTTATTATTCTTCTTCACAGCTTTTTCAACACGACGTGAGCTGATGGGCTCTCGAGCAAATCACTGACAGGGCATCCGGTGAATTCACGAAATGTGCGTGAAGTCATGTGGCTGGGTGACAGGGGAGGCGATGGGCAATAAAAATGTGGCCGGTGTTTGGTGATAGTCTTGCTGAATACGGATACGAAGTGTTGAATTGAAACAAGCCATGCCAAAACCTAACCTGATCTACCTCAATGGCTTCCGTTCGATGACCCTCTCTTTGGAGACGGCTGGGTTCTCTTCCTTCCCCCTATTCAAAAGTTTCCATACGAATCGTATTTCTCCCGTGTTTCCCCACTTAGTAAGTCAATACGCGAGTTTGGCGAGCTACTAGTTACTTGGTAGAGCCAGGTTTGGTGAAAAATGCCTGTCGTGTTGAATTCTCACATACCCAATCCAGTCGGCGAATTACCCGTCAGCACACCGCTCAAACCTACAATTGGTCAATCTAGATCTACGAATCGATCTGGCGCTACTGCTTCTCGGCCGCGCCATTGGCCGTCCGTCAGCGGGATCTCCAGCATTTCGGGCTATGTTGGAAACATCAATTATTCTGTCGATAGTGCGTCCCCAAAAAAAATCCACCGAAACTTCTGAAGGAAAGGAAAGAATATCTCGTCATCTATCATGCCGGGCGCGTGCGGCAGATGGCTCTTTGGCTCGTAGCTTGAGTTCGGGCTTGCGTGTCCTGCCGCCACGCACACACACGCACACACACACACCCCTCATCATGCAGAGTGAGCTGTTCTTGCACCCCGTCCCTGTAGGCTAACTAGCTTTGCGCGCCGCTGCTGTCCCCAGTTTCCGGTTCGGAGTGTGATTGATGTCACTTGTGGATACACCGGGAATACCGAAGTGCCGAACTGGAGAACAGAGCGAAATGCTGACATGGTTAACCCCCTTTTTTGCAATTCTCTACCGCCGCATTTAAAGTCGCGATGCCGGTGGTTATAGTCGTCATTGTCGTCGTCGTCGCGTGAAAAGGAGGTCTCGATTCTCTACCTTGTAGCGGATCACACGGCCGACTACAGCAGTAACTATAAAGGAAAAGCGGCGGTGTCAACACTCCTCAGTGGATTGTGATGTCACGCATCTTCAACTCCCGCGACCGCCCCAGCTACCCGGGTAATATTGGAGTTCAGGCCGAAAAAACGGGGCGCCAATTAATCGGACGTCGACCTTCCGGGAGGATCGTTGTGTACGGGGACTGAAGAGGCGCAGGGAGAACATCAAGTAGCGACTTTCCCTCACCTGAATTGACGGAGCTTGTGAAGAATAAACATACCAGTATCAAGCAACAGGGAACAGGGAACCTACCGGCAACGCAATCGACGTTCCCGTACATGGCCATGGCTCACTCGAGCAACGCAGGCCCGTCGGCGCCGCCAGCTTACACCGAGACGGTACCAGATACCTCCGCTCAGGATGAACTCGCAGCTCGTCTCACCTCCCTAACGATGAACCTCACCGAGACAGCAGCACCCATACCAGCCACCTCAGCACTGGTAGCCCACCTCCGACTACTCCATGCTTTCGATACCCTCAAAGCATCCATCGGCTACCGCAACGGCCTCTGGTCCATCTATGACTCGCGTGCCAGGAAGCCCGGAGCTGACGGAAGGGTGTCGGAGGATAGCTCAGTACTTGCCAAGCTGCGGGAGAAGAGGTGGGCTGTTTACCTTGGGCGGGCGGTGGACCGGTACGTGGCATGGTGGGAGAGCTTTGTGCCAGAGCGCTTGCTGGAAAGCGACATGTTGAAGCCGGAAAGGGGCGGTGCTGAGCCGAGTGAGAAGTACGGCAAGTTCATGCAGGGGGATGGTATCGTTTGGACGGCCGAAATATTGCCTCCGCTAGGTGAGCTCTTGGCCAAGAAGAGGATCCCCGCAAAGACGTCGCTAATCAGTGTAGATGTGCTGCTCGTCTTCCATACCCATCTCCTGAACCCTAGGTTCTTCTTGGAGGTAAGTACCAATGTTCGTTCTTCGCCGTGGAGCTGGGCTAAGAAGCCAGGATTGCCTGAGATATGGCTACCGGTCACTTTGGGCAGCAGGCCTCCCCTGGTCGGTAATCAACGCTGCAATTGACGGAAATTTCGAATACTACATCCCGGAAAGCACGAAGTCCAATTGGGTTGAGAGAACAGGACGGGCATGGCTCAACGAAGACGACCCTGACGTCAAAGTGCTCAACTGCCCTGCCTGTTCGGAACGACTCGTGATTCCCTGGACAACGTGCGGCCAAGACGAGGACAACAAGGGGGCGAGGTATGTTGCCGTGCATCGCTTATCGCCACCGCACTCGCTAACTTTCTAGGCGGCCTGGTCTGGTCGGGGAAGGTTATGGAGATGGCCAACTCAGCCAGGATTGCTCCAAATGTTCCCTCGTCATCACGCATGACGTTCTCCGTGTCGCCAAGTTCCGCAATGACGTTAAAAGCTTAGTATCCGATGACTTTGCCCTCCCCGGCACTATCCTTGATCTGGGCAGCGGATTGCCGGAGAGCATTGCCAAGGACGACGACAGGCTATTTCCCAGTCGGCTGGTCCAGCGAAGCCTACTTGCGGGAGTAGTCGAGCTTCTCCAAAAGGGGTCAGGTGAAAGCCCGAGCATGGCAGCAATTCGAGATCAGATCGAGAAGGTAACGGGGAGATTCGCCGAGTCTAAGGAGCTTAAACATGTCGAAGGCACCGAAGGTATCAAAGGCACAGTACCGGGACGTCTCAGCTTGGAGGCGAAGCGGCAGGTACGGAGGATGATGTCGAGGTACTGGGCAAACAGCTCGCCGTTTGCGTTGGATCTGATCGGGGCTGTGCTGAGGCAGGGGTTCTTCATTGAGAAGATGATCAAGGTGAGTTCTTTGTGCCATCCCTTGACAGTGGACACTATGTTGACCTAAATTCATCATTGTTAGCTCGACTGGCTGCATAGCCCAGCAGTCGAAAAAACATTGAGCAAAGCTATCGTCAAGTACGGCAGGTTTTTCGACCTTGTTGCCGCATATCCCAAAGAGCTTGCATGTCCAACCCTCGACGTCGATTTAGCTTGGCATACCCACCAACTGAGCCCGAAGTCGTACTTCACCTACACAGTTAGCAAGACGAAGTCATTCACGGATCACAACGACCGGGTGGATGAAGAGAAGCTTGGCACCTCGTTTGAGTGGACGAGCAAAGTGTACCAGGAGAAGTATGGCGAGGTATACGCAGAATGCACCTGCTGGTACTGTGAAAGTAAGCAACAGCCGCTCTGCCCACCAGTCTCACCCAACCTTACTGACCAGATAGCAACTCGGGTTATGCACATCTCGTCAATGGGTAAGCTGTTTGGCGCTTCCAAGGAGGATAAGTGTAAGTGGCGACCCCGCAACCCAAAGCTCCTCGTTCTCATATATTCCAGTCCTCGAGACCTGGCACTCCTCGGGGGAAGCCCAATCATGTCCCCAACCCCCCCAAGTTCCATCCGCGCACATCTCGGCGCATCCGGCCGTGCGCACCGAAGAGACGACAGCCCAACGCGCGCATACTCGTCCCCTTCGACTCGTATTCCGAAACCAGCTCGAAGAGAGCCACGCCAAAGCTCGCAAGCGAGCAACCAAGTCCCTCAGGGTGTCGTCCGCCGACGGGATGTCTAAGGGCCGGATGGGACCGAGAGGAGAGGACGACGTCGAATACTGGGGTACTAAGGTCCCAGTTGCGGCGCCATACAAGAGCGGCCTAGCGGCCGCCTCCACTTCGGCAATGTATCACGCCGCTCCAGGTATTGTCAATGCGGGCCCAGGCACGGAAGGAAGCTGTGCCTCCGGTACTTGCGGTGGAAGCGGAGGCTGTGGAAGCGAGACGGTAGGAATGTGTACGGCCGGCTGTGTTGGAGTAAGTTTCCGTGTCACCATGCTTAAGCAGGAGCTAACGATCGGCAGAGCGGATGGTTTGGAACCTCTGGTTGCACTAGTGGCGTTGTTGGTTGAGACGGAGGTGTTGACAATAGTACCCTAACCCTATCTAGATCATCTTAGGGCTGTATCGAGGATGGCACAGCAATGGATCGGAGACCCGCCGCCTGTGGCCTATTCAGCCACGGACAGATATTGTAGGCCGGGCGTTGTAGTCACTCGTCGGGTCGTTGTGGAACTGAGTTGGCCGTGTTGTATTTTCTCCTTTAGAGAATCCGTCAGGGTTGGGAACCCCAGTACGGATTCGGCTCACTTGTTATAATTTAGAACAATGCCATGGCTCCGATTCATAGAACCGTAATAGGGCAATAAGGGCTGTGGTTTTCAAGCGGTGACATCATGGTCTCGGTGGTCACTGTGAAAGACGCAAATCCTCCTTGACAGGACGCAGGCGCGTCTTGAACCGAAGCCCGTGTTCGCGATCAATGATGACTAAGTCGGGCTTAACAATTTTCCCCCCAAACGCTGCGACACCAGCACACCCTAGTAGCAAGCCGCCACCCCTCCCTAAACTTCAACCTCAATCCAAGGATTTCGACAGCCCTCTTTTCGGCGGCAATCCGAGATGGGACTCGTCGACTACTCCTCCTCCTCCTCCGAGTCGGAGGCCGAAACGAAGCCCCAGCAAGCCGCCGCTTCCAAGCAAGCAGCGCCGCCGCGGTTCTCCGGGAACAAGGTCGAGAAGCTGCGAGGGGCGGACGGCAAGATTCGGGTAACGCTCAACGAGACGAAAGACGAGTCTGCCCCAAGCGACCGCCCGGCCAAAAGAGCAAAGACTGGCGGTGGGAGATTTAGCGGGTTCAACTCATTTCTCCCACCACCGAAGAATGCGGGCAAGCCAACTGCCTTTGGCGGGGCGAGCAGCACGGCTGGGAAGGCAAGCGCCGTGGCGCCGAGACCTGGTGTGCATCTCAAGACTGGAGCGGCGCCGGGGTTCAGCAGGGACACGGAGGACGGCAGTGGAGGCGTAACAAGAGAAGGAGATGAGAGCCAGAAGAAGGCATCCGATGGACCGACAATTCCCGAGGGTATGAAGCCCGAAGATGAGGTCAAGTTTGTTGGGAAGCCGTTGATGTTCAAGCCGCTCTCTGTTGCGAGGAAGATGGGGAAGAAGAATGGTGCTAAGCCTGTTGCGAAGACCCCGTCTTCATCAACACCAATAGCACCCACCTCAAAGGCAACTGCATCTACAACCACCACTCCGCAAGGACAACCAAAACCGGCACCGCTACCACCAAAGAAAGTATCCCTCTTCTCATTACCAGCCGCCGAAGAGCCCACCGAACAATCCACAACTTCAACCTACGAGTACGAAACAATAGCCCCCCAAAATACTTTCGTGCCCGTCCTCCAGCCCTCAACCAACACAGCCATGCAACCCCCCCGGACAGCTCCCTGGACGCTGTCGCAGACGACCTCAACCTCTCCGCCGCCGCGCGGCGTGACCTTTTCGGCCGCGGAAACAAGGCCTCGGCGGCACAGGTGCGATCCTTCGACCTCGACGCCGAGTACCGCGCCAACGAGGAGTGGCGGGTGAGCGCCGCCGCCGAGCAGCAGCAGGTGCAACGGCCCGTTGCGGCGTTGATGGCGAGCGGCAAGACGAACTTGCGGCAGCTCGTGAACCATGTGACGAACCAGCGGGAGGTGTTGGAGGAGAGCTTTGCGAGCGGGAAGAGTAAGAGGAAGGAAGCTGGTGGGCGGTATGGGTGGTAGAGGAGTACGGGGTTGTTTGTATTTGATACCCCTCGGGACTTGAACGAGATGGGCTTTCACGATCATGATTTTAAGAGCATGGAGGTGCGAAGTTCATTCGGAGTAGAAGTAATCACACGGTCGCAATGGTAGGGAAGCCAAATTGTTTGAATAATGTTTTTTTTTTGAATCCGCCTCTAAAGGCATGTCTCTGACCCTCTCTCTAATGCAAAGCCTCTCTGAACGAGATACCCTTTTAACACCGTGCCAATGCTCATATACATTATATATTTCATAATTCCAATTCACTTCTCTCCCCATTTCAGAAAGTCGTAATCCCCACCGTCCGCGCACCCTTGAACCCGCTTTCTCCCGAGAACAAGAACCCCCATTCCCCCCTGGTGGTGGGCGAGATATCATCGTACCCATTCGGCGTCATCGGCCCCAGCGGCTCCGCATCCATCTTTTCGACGGCAGACATGGGTCCGCCGGGGGTTTGGCAGAGCATCATCTCGTCAATCGAAACGTTCTGCCACATGTGCAGCGGGAACACGCGTCCGCCGGTATTTTCCCTCGGCCGCGCCGTGAGGTCCTCATCCTCGTCCCCCTCTTCTTCCTCGGCGCTCTTTTCCCGGATGTGTGATGAGGGCTTGTCAAAGTTTGTCTGAAGGGTGAGCTTCGGCAAAAGAGGCGACGGCGTAGCCAACTTGAACGAAGCCATGGCCCTGGTGATGATTTGTTCTTCGACTGGTTCTTCTTCTTCGCGGATGGGGGAGGGCACGAATGGCCGGACTGCTGTTATTCTTTGGGCTCGGAGGAAGGCCGTCTCATTGAGTTCCTCCTCCGTGGGTGACAGGATCTCCACGTCGTCGTCGTCGTCGTCTTGGATGTACACCATCTCGTCAATGGCCTCCTCGATTTCGATTCGAAGCTCGTCCACGAAAGCAGGCTTGCCCATGCCCTCGATCGCGCCGATGCCGTCGATGCCGCCGTAGGCGCGGCGGTACATCTTGTCCACGTCTGCCAGGGCGCTGTCCGTGACGGAAAGCCAGTCGTAGGACCTCAGGACATCAGATCGGGACACTTTTCGACCGCCGTTGGCGAGGTAGAGACGTCGAAGCTCGTCAACCGCGTCTTCGAGGCGGTGCGACAGCCCGGTGCGGGAGTAGCTCGAGAGCGTTGACTTGAAGGTGTAAAGCCGGTCAAGGGAGAAGAGGGTAAGACCCTCCGACGCAAAGAGGATCTCGTTTTGGATCAGGGACCGGCGGATGATGCTGTCCGTCAACCCGCAGGCGGCGGGATAGAGGGGCCAGGGGAGCCAGTCGGCGCTGTGTCGGACGAACTGTTAGCCTTATTTGTGTCCTTTTGTTTTTCCTTTCCCTCATCCTTCAAAAAACAAACGTACCCAATATTAAACTTCCTCTCCGCTTTGATCAACACATCCCTCACAGCCTTCTCGTCCCTCAGTCCCAAAGCTTCGGCGTAAACAAGCCTAATCCCGCAAGGGCCTTGTACCGGAGCCGGGGTCGAATCGGTGGTCACGGATGCGGTACTGCATGGTGTCATAGGCGGGACGCTAAATGGCGTTGCCGGCGTTGCGGGGGTGAGCGGCCACGTTGCCTGCCGGCTTGGTGCCGATGAAAAGGAACTGTAGACGCTCTCCGATGTTGTCGACACCGAGCTGACCGAAAAGGCCGGGCTCGCGGCTGCGCTGCGGAGGGCTTCGGAGGGGACGTAATTTGTTGTGGGAGACGAAAGGCCCGGGAGGATGGGGTGGCTTCGGAGGCGTTGCTTCAAGGAAGCGGCGAAGCCAAGTTTTGCTATTGTCTGGCTGGGAGAGGTCGGAGGGGGCGAGCAAGGGAGAAGGGGTGATGGGCAGACTGTTTGGTTGTGGAGCGAGGTCGAGGAAGAAGTGGCGGAGGATGAGGGCGAGTAGGATTCTTTGCGAACGACGATGAGGGCGACGTGGAGTTGTTTCCTCGCGAGGCGCCGAGAGGCGTATTCGAGAGCTTCGAGGACGTGGGAGGGGAGGTTGTGGGCGTCCAGGATGGAGGTGCCGGCCTCGAGGGGGGAGGAAATCCGGTTCTTGGAGAGAGACATGATGGCCTGTTGTCTTGGATCGATGGTATCGTGGTATGGAAGTTGTTTTGTTCGTATCGGTCGTCTCTTCGTCAAACTGCGCAGCTTTAAATTTTGTGGGTATCAATAAACCAAAGAAGAATATCTATCATCCAGAAGCTGCAAAGATGAGCAAGTCAATGCCTCTGTTGCAGTATGGAGTTCATGTATGATGGGTGGAAGGAGGAGTCTGGCCGACTATGTTTTGAAGGTAAATAAAAACACAACTGGTTAATTCACTCAAAGAACGACGAATTCAATATGCGGATGATCTCAACATCTTATATCCAAAGGCTGTGCATGCACGTGCCTGCCTGCTATGACATCTTGGTCTGTGACAGCACTCCCGCACGCTGCCACATGCTCGTTCCCGAGAAAAGATGAAACGAAACGTCTTAATTTTGGATCAAGTGGCCCAAAATAACGGCCGTTTCATGTTTTGGCGGTCCTCGGGTTGAAACGAGCAGGGGTTGTGGAGACAGGGCCCTCCTTTTTTAGATCTTGCATGGTTTCAGGAGCTCGAATTGGGTATGGCGTCTAAGCTCCAAAGATTTCTAGAAGATTGTGAAGCAGGCCGGCCAGTTGGGCCGGATCCAAAAATGGAGTTTCAACCCTTTCAGTTCGAGAGAGAGGAGGTTCGTGCATGTGTGGCTTTCTCCTGACGGGGGACCAAGTGAGGTGAGAGTGAGAGCTGGCATTCGAGGTGAGGCGGGCGGCCTCGTTGTGTGGTCCCCAGGCCTTTGTGAGGGGCAGCTGCTAAAAAGCAACAGAAGGCTCTAACAATGCTGCCACCAATTTAGTGCAGTTTTTTACGGAAAGAATGCTATGCATGCAGGTAAAAGCTTATCATCTCATCACCTGCAGCGTGTAAGCGCGACCCCTAAACGAACCTATCAATCCAAGGCAAATGGTGACGCTCATCATCGAAAGGTACCCTCCCTGCTATTCCCCGCCGAGTCGGTACTTTCTGGACCGGCCCCCCCCAGTCACGCTTTTCCACGGCGGGCCCTGCCGGGCGGCTAATGAGCTATTTCGAGGTCTTCCCTCTGCAAGGCATCTGCCATTTCACACTTTTTAGCCAATCAGGCAGCCTGTAATCATGCCCCGCAAGTTCTCAAGCTAACAAAAATAGAAACCAGATTCTTCACGTCAAGATCACAGATCTACGCAAGGTCCCACCGGCACGGGCTTTGATTGTTTCTTTGACAACAGGTTGAAGTTGCCCATGAAATTGATCGGCCGGAATGAGAATCGTATGAGTCCAGATAGAGCGTAACACAGAATCTATTTTCACAGACTATGCTTTCGTCTGGGAGTTTTCCTGCGAATCGATTGACTTTGTTTTGAGGGCATTGGGGGCCAGCGGTTTGAAAGGACCGGTGTTGATGCCCTGGTGATTGGGCCTTGTTTTACTACGCCAGGTTTGCGAGCAGGATATTTTTGGAGTTGGGATTTGACTTGCAGTTTGGCGAATGCCGAGTCGGCTCCTCCCTGCCTTGATGGATCTGAGATCTTCATCAAGAGTTTGGCCAGCCACAGTTTGCAGACCCGCTGTTTTGGGCGGTCGATTGAGACAGCACCAAGATTCAGAAGATCAACGTGCGGCTCCTCTGCTATTGAGAAGATGTCGACATGGTTCAGCGCATATTGTAAATAAACATCACCCCCATAGCGGCCGCTCAAAATGGCCGGGAAAATCGCCCCTGAATTCGTGACGAAATCAGCAAGCCATGCCCGTTCATCAGGAATCCTCCTCAATGGTCTCATTCAGGGCAGGGCGACGTGGCTCCTCACAAGTGCCCTGGCTGGCCAGCCAAAACAGCCACTATTTTCTCAAGGGTTGGTAAATGAACGCGGGAAAAATAATCAAGCTGCATGAGGGCAAAGGTAATCTATCTCGTGCCCTGACTCAGAATAAACATACTTCCTCTTAGTTTCCGTAAACTTCACCGATCTTCTGTCTCGATTTGCGATACTCCCGGAAATAGTAACCATGCCGACCCTGCAGGATAGCTGTCCAAGGGTTCACAGGCCCGAGCCGGAATATCGTGCATCGGCTCTCTAGCAATCCGGCCCCCATGGGTAACTTTGCAGCATCTATGCTCTTCCGTGCGCAAATCGGCAATTAAAAAATCCAACAATCAATTTAAAATCAATTGCTAGGTCCAAAGGACTGTTTTTCGGAATCTCTAGCTTCCAGATTAAACAGGCAGAGAAGGCCTCTCGAGTCCCAAAACCACCAGAGCCGCCCACGTCCGAGATCATAGTCCAAGGTCCCAGCTGTCACCCTCTCTGCCCCCGAAGCAGGCAGCCAATCGGGCGATGCCATCCCCGGATCACGCCCATCACACCTTTTGAAAGGCGCTATTTTTGCCACCCCAACCCGCCGTGCATTCCCGCTCCGTTTCGTAGGGCAGAGAGAGGCGTTCATACTAGCAGCTTCATACACTCTACGAGCAATAGATTTTCAAGAAGATTTTGTCGGTGAACCAATAATACGCTATGTACCCCTAGATATCTCTCGTTCTTTCCCGGCCCGACCTTTTCGGGATAAAGCAGGAGCCGCCCAACGGGGTTGATGAATCTCCAAGCCTTGTCGATTCCAAAAATATTCTCCATGCTGCTCAAGCGCTGATAGGTGAGCGGGAAAGCCTTGTCCACATTCCCATTCGGCCTTGAGCAATCCAAAACAATAGTATACGGCATGTGTGACTTCGGGGGAAGTACGCCGACGAGGAGAAAAATGTCTGGGCGGTAACGCATCGTCATCAGATGCCAATCACTGACCATCTGAAGTGTCGTGTCATCAACCACTCGTGCTGTTCTCTGTTGGATGGAGACCCAAAAATAATTCCTACCTCGACCTTGGTGTTAACCGCCAACGAGAGGACCCCAAGCAACACAGACAACGTAATTGCAGTTGTAACACCGAAAAAGAGTAGAAATAATAGATCATCAATAACAAAAACAAGTTTCAAACCAACACAAACGTTATTTTCGGAAGTTTTGGCTCGCAATTATCATGAAACCCCTTCTGCTTACCTTCCACTCCTTCAAGGTGCCGGTTGGGCAAGGAAGGGAGATGCGGAATGGCCACTGCACATGCCCACTATAGCAGCATAGCCCCCAACTTTGGCCGTCAATCGAAACTCTTGGTGCCAGACAGTACCGCCCTCGCGATCCCCACAGCAGCAGTCAATACTAACATTCCCGGGTTTTTCGCAATCCGCCTGCAACTAGGAGCAATCCCCGAAGAATGCTTCCTACCGCTGGACCTTCCTGAACCTCCTAAACAAGCATCTATCTCATCTCTCTCCAGGTGCCACTCCGAGCCAACCAAGCAACAAAAATGAATTCCAGAAAGCCGTGATCAAAACGCCGCAACGAACGGATAATTCCTACCAAAATAGCGTAAGAAAGATACCTAAAGGCAAACTCCGGTCTCCAGCG
>Ga0247774_1000590_pt1 | contig 18004 bp, 19 predicted proteins | sample UWRJL001104B6_FD_179933 | JGI IMG/M metagenome (GOLD analysis project Ga0247774, IMG submission 179933) | Plant litter microbial communities from Arlington Agricultural Research Station in Wisconsin, United States - UWRJ-L001-104B-6 | ecosystem: Environmental > Terrestrial > Plant litter >... | reverse complement strand
GCTTGGAATCTTTGCTGAAATCTGAACCCATGCAGTCTGTGGCTCAGCGCTGCAACTACCACAGCGTCGAAGATTTAATCGCCGGTTTGGGCTATGGCGAAGTCACCCTAAATCTCGTAGTAAATCGACTGCGAGATTTAGTAAAAGTGCAGCAAAAAATTGAAGCTGCTCCCGCAGGAGGACAGGAATTGCCCCAGCTAATACCTGCATCGACGACACCGAAACCAGTACCGAGTTCGTCTCCGAGCAAATCGCCGATCGCAGGTGTAGAAGGATTGCTCTACTATTTAGCCAGCTGTTGCTGTCCGATTCCTGGGGAAGCAATTATTGGAGTTGTGACTCGCACTCGCGGAATTTCGATTCACCGACAAGGGTGTTCAAATGTTGAGAGCGTACCGGGCGATCGGTTAGTTCCTGTGAGTTGGAATTCGAGCGATCGCAATGCTAGCCGCCCGAATACTTATGCAGTCAACATTCAAATTGAGGCTCTCGATCGAGTAGGAGTCCTCAACGATGTATTGTCGCATTTAAAGGACAACAAAGTCAACGTCCGCAGCGCTCAAGTAAAAACCTATCCCGGTTTGCCCGCATTAATTGACTTGTGCATGGATATTGAGGATAAGGAACAATTCGAGCGGACTTGTATGCAAATTAAAAAGATGAGCGATGTTTTGAATTTGCGGCGGCTGAGTCAAGTGAATTAGGAGTGCAGCCTAACTGTATTGTAGGGTGCGCACTGCGCACCTTATCACTAGCTGAGGAGAGGTTAAGCCCCATAAAATTTAAAAGAATCAGGAAAGTTTTACTCAGCTTCGCGAGGTTCAACTACCAGCCTAATTTCATCTTCAATCCCAAAAATATTACCTTGATTTATTACCATTCGCCTTCCACAAGCCTGCGATGAGAGCGACTCATCTTCCGAAGCAAAACTTGTTCTTCTTCTGAGAGAGGTGCTTCGCAAGCAGCATTAATGTTTTCTAACAGTTGTTGATTTTCGCGGCGGCGGATAAATTCTTCAAGGGCTATTTCGATCAAAAAACTCTGCGAAATTTGCATTTCGCCAGCTAATGTTTCGGCTTGTTCAAATAAAGATGCTGGCAATGAGATAGCAGTTTTGACAGTTGTCATTTATTTATATAGCAATTCTAAATCATTTGTGAATTTCTTACTCCCTCCCCTTAGCAAGGGGAGGGTTGGGGTGGGGTTAAAAATTTATGACTCATTTAGGATTGCTATATGAGTCTAACTAATAGTATAGCTAACCACAATACGGTTCAGCAAACAGGCAGAACAATGAAACCCTTTATTTGGGCGGAGTTACTGGCTTTGAGTCGCCCAACTTTTGCTGCAAAAACTGCCGCGCCACTTGTCCCGCTTCCTGCTGTTCCCCGTCAGCTTGATAGTTTAGTTTCCGCATATCTTCCTCGGAGATTTTGCCGCCCAATTCTGCGAGCACTTGACGCAATTCTGGGTATTTTTCCAAAATTTGCGATCGCACCACCGGAACAGCTTGGTAGGGCGGGAAATAGTTCTTGTCATCTTTGAGCACTACTAAACCCAAACTTTGAATCAAACCGTCCGTCGTATTACCAGCAATCACATCTACTTCTTTTTGTTGCAGCGCTTGATAAAGCAATCCTAACAGCAATTCCTGCGGTTCTTCTCGAAATTTAATCCCGTAAGTTTTAGCCAATCCGGGAAATCCATCTTCTCTCTCGTTAAATTCAGGGCCGAAACCAGCCCGGAGGTTAGGTGAGGCTTTCCCAAGTTGGGAGAGAGTTTGTAAATTGAGTGTTTTAGCCTGATCGCCCCGCAAAATAATCGCAAAACTGTTATTAAATCCCAGCGGTTGGGTCCATTCTGCTTTAAACTGTTTGGGATATTCTTGTCTGAGGTAATCGAGGACTTTTTTGGGGTCAGAAATCTGTTTTTGTTTGAGTATGTTGGCGTAAGCCGTACCCGTGTATTCCACGTACAAGTCGATTTTACCTGCTGTTAGGGATTGATGACAAAGCGAACCTCCGAGATTCTTTTCTTGTTCTACTTTGATATCTGTTTTAGCTTCGATGTGCTGTGCTAATATTTCTGCGAGAATGGCTTGTTCGGTAAAGTCTTTCGAGCAGATGACAACTTGCTTTTCGGGCTTAGAGGTACATCCTGCTACTGCAAACAAACAAAGCAGCCAGCAGGAATAGAAAAAAAAATCGTTCTTAGATATTCTCATAAGCCAACTCCGTTGTCAGTTCCACAATTATTAGCTTCTAATTTATAGCATTTCTCAATCATTTGTAAAGGCAAAATCCGCAACTGCTGCGAAGATTTTAGGATTAGCACCGCTGACATCTCGCAAGACACCTAATTCTTCTCTTCCTCTTCCTAATTCTTCCTTCGTGTTCTTCGCGTCTTCGCGGTTCAATCATCCTAATTCTTCCGGTCCGAAACGAGTAGATTTTTTTAACACCCGCACTTTAGCCAAGTTCCGTTTTCATGTTGTAACATTTATTTATAGACATAGAGGACAAAAGATGGTAAGCAGCGTTAGCGATATTATCCAGAAACAGCGGCAATTTTTTGCGACTGGGAAAACTAAAGATGTGGATTTTCGGATCGAACAACTCAAGAATCTCAAAAGTGCGATCGCTTCCAATGAATCACGAATTGTGGATGCTGTCAACGCTGATTTGAACAGGCCGGAGTACGAGGCTTATTTTGAAATTGCTGCGATCGCAGAAGTTAATTATGCCATCAAAAACATTAAATCCTGGGCAAAGCCGAAAAAAGTGCCTACTTCGATCGATCAATTCCCAGCATCGGCCCGCATTTACCCAGAACCTTTGGGCGTTGTTTTAATCATCGGGCCTTGGAATTACCCATTTCAGCTAATGATATCACCATTGGTCGGGGCGATCGCCGCAGGCAACTGCGCCATCCTCAAACCTTCAGAAATCGCCTCGCACACGTCGGAAGTTGTCGCCGACATGATTACCAAAACCTTCGATCCCGCCTACGTAGCCGCCGTCGAAGGAGGAGTGGAAATCAGCCAACAATTATTAGCCGAAAAATTCGACCACATCTTCTTTACAGGCGGCACAAAAATCGGTAAAATAGTGATGGAAGCCGCAGCCAAACACCTGACACCTGTCACATTAGAATTGGGCGGCAAAAGTCCTTGCATTGTAGATTCAGATATTCAAATTGAATACACTGCTAAACGCATTGCCTGGGGCAAATTTATCAATGCCGGTCAAACTTGTGTCGCTCCAGATTACCTGTTAGTTGATAAAAAAGTTAAACCCGATTTGATGCAGGCTATTAAAACAGCAATTCACGGATTTTACGGCGACGATCCGCAGAAAAGTCCCGACTATCCCCGAATTATCAATCAGCATCATTTAGGACGTTTAGCAGAGTTTATTAAAGACGGGGAAATTGTCGTCGGCGGGAAAGTTAAGCCGGAAGATAGATATATTGCACCGACGGTTATAGATAATGTTTCCTGGGATGCGCCTGTGATGCAGGATGAGATTTTTGGGCCGATTTTGCCTGTTTTGGAGTATGAGGATTTCGGGGAGGCGATCGCCCAAATCAACGCCCGTCCCAAACCTTTAGCATTGTATTTATTCTCGAAGGATAAAGAAAAACAAGAGCGAGTCTTGCGGGAAACTTCCTCTGGGGGAGTTTCCATAAATGATACTGTAATGCAATACGCGGTGACAACTTTGCCTTTTGGGGGAGTTGGCGACAGCGGGATTGGGAGTTATCACGGCAAAGCGACTTTTGATACTTTTTCTCATTACAAAAGCGTGCTGCAAAAGTCATTTTGGCTTGACTTGAAATGGCGGTATGCTCCCTATAAGGGTAAGTTGGGTTTGCTTAAGAAAGTTATCGGTTGATGCGTTTTTTACTGGTTCCTAGGCTATGTCTGGGAACGAGTTATATCAATTCCGGTTACACTCCTTATGATATAGAGGAGACAACAGTGCCGTCTCCCTACCCAAAATAACATTGTAGGGACACGGCACTGCCGTTTCCTCATTTTGGCTGTTAATCATTCCGATGCAACCGGAAACAATATTACAAACATAACAAATCAAAATGAACGATAATTTACCAGAAATTTTAGCAGAACTCCGCCACTACTTTCACAAGTTATATGGCGAAAGACTCGTGCAGTTAATTCTCTACGGTTCCCAAGCTAGAGGAGATGCGAGACAAGATTCTGATATTGACATTTTAGTTGTTCTGAACGAGCCCGTTCATGCTGGCAAAGAAATCGCTCGCACCAGTGAATTTATTTCTGCTTTGTGCTTAGATCGTGCGGTCGTCATTTCGCGTGCTTTTGCCTCTGCAACACTTTTTCAGCAAGAAGAAATTCCTTTCTTTTTAAATGTTCGTAGAGAAGGAGTATTGATTTGAAACTAGAACAAATTGCTCTATTGAGAAAAGCTGCTGAAAGCCTGCGCGCCGCTGAGTTACTAGCAACTAATGAACTTTTTGATTTGGCAGCGTCACGAGCTTATTACACCATGTTTTATGTCGCCGAAGCTTTCTTGTTGAATGAAGAGACCTCTTGCAAAAATCCTTTTCATCAATTTATGGGACGGGCAAGATGCCCATCCCACAAGAGTTATTTTTTGTTGTGGGATGGGCATCTTGCCCGTCCTATTTATTTTTGCAAGAGGTCTAAGGTTTAACTTTTTCCAGTCATGCTGCTGTGATTTCGGCATTTGGTCGAGATTTTGCTCGTACAGGGCGGGTTCCGGTCGAGTTTCACCGCTACTTAATTGATGCTCAAGATTTGCGAAATCAGGGGGATTATGATATCGATTCGGCAATTACAGAAGCCGAGGCTAATCAATTAATCGCGCAAGCAGAACAGTTTTTAGAATTAGCAGAACGCCTACGGGGAGATTTCCCTGATTCTCGATAGCGATTTCAATCGCCGAGTGATATCAATTCCGCTATTCATCGGAATTATTCATCTCTCTCTTATCTCCCTCTGTGTTCTCTGCGTCCTCTGTGGTTAAATCATTCCGATGCCACCGGAAACGATATGATATCTAATCTGATTTGTGCCATTCTCGATCGATTCTCTCCAAATCCTTGGCGGCTCCCAATTGTTGAAAAATTTGATGTGCTGTATCGTAATGTTGTTGAGCAACTTCTGTGTTGCCGCGCTTTCGCTCAAGTCGCGCTAAATCGTAGTTAGTTTCGGCAATATGCCAAGTCATCCCCAGTTTTTCCATTTTTCCTAAAGCTTCTGTTAACAGTTGTTCTGCTGTATCTAGATTGCCTATACCGAGCTCATTTTCTCCCAGACAACCGATCGACTTTGCCATCCCTTCGCGATCGCCCAATTCTGTTTCAACTTCCAAACATTGCCGGTAGAGTTTCTCAGCTTCATCCCAATTGTCGCGATTTCGCTCGATATCTCCCAACACTTCCCAAGAAATTGCCATGCCCGATCGATCGCCCAATGCTGTCATCATTTCCAAAGATTGCCGATAGAGTTTCTCAGCTTCATCCCAATTGCCGCGATTTCGCTCGATATCTCCCAACACACCCCAAGAAGTTGCCATCCCTTGGCGATCGCCCAATTCTGTTCTCAATGCCAAACATTGCCGGTAGAGTTTCTCAGCTTCATCCCAATTGCCGCGATTTCGCTCGATATCTCCCAACACACCCCAAGAAGTTGCCATCCCTTGGCGATCGCCCAATTCTGTTCTCAATGCCAAAGATTGCCGGTAGAGTTTCTCAGCTTCATCCCAATTGCCGCGATTTCGCTCGATATTTCCCAACAATCCCCAACAAGATGCCATCCTTTGGCGATCGCCCAATTCTGTTTCAACTTCCAAAGATTGTCGGTAGAGTTTCTCAGCTTCATCCAAATTGCTGCGATTTCGCTCGATATCTCCCAACGATGCCCAACAAGATGCCATGCCCGATCGATCGCCCAATTCTGTCATCATTTCCAAATGTTGCCGGTAGAGTTTCTCAGCTTCATCCCTATTGCCGCGATTTCGCTCGATATCTCCCAACATCCCTAATGAAGTAGCAATATGTCTCTTATTATCTTCTGCTTCTGCGATGGCTAGCGCATCTTGAAAATATTTTTCTGCTAAATCCCAATTCCCCCAATCTCGATGAATTGCACCTAAATTTATCAAGCAATAAGAACGTCGATCGCCTTCAACATAAGGTAAGATTTGCTCGTACAATTCTTTTAATAAATTCCAGTCTCCCCACCTTCTTAAGTATTCACGTGGGATTAAGCAGTAACCTTCGGGATAGTTGCCCAACCTAAAGGCAAAATGTTGAGCTTCTAGAACAGCTTGTAAATCTGCTAAGCTTTGAGGATTGTTCACATTTTTACCAGTGCAGTAAAACTTATAAGCACTTTCCAGCAGCTTTGGCAGTTCATCTCTATATTCCCCTTGCAAAAACTCCTCAATCACCCGGTGCAAATCATAAAAATCCTCACATTTCTCCTTGTCATAACGACTCTGCACCAAACTCGCACCGACTAATCGCTGTAAAATTGATTCTGTCTCGCTAATTTCTGCGTCTGTCAATTCCGCAGGTTCTTCTAATTCTGCTGCTACTTCAAAGCGGGTATTTTTTTCAACATCATCCGTATACAGTCGCAAAAAAGTTAAACCCCTGACATCTATCGGCACTCGCAAAACACACATCCGAGGCAGTAAATCTCTCGCCGCTGCACTTTGCCTTGTTAGTTGTTCTCGCAACATCGGTTCTGCATTCTTCGTTACCAATTCCGGATGCTTCCGCAGATACCCCGGTTTTCTCTTGCCGATAGCAGCCAATTGAGTTAATAAAAAAACATGACCTTCAACCCGCTGAGATATCCACTGCAAATCAGCTAATTTATCAGTCAACTTTCGCTGCTGCAAAATCTCGACACCCGCCGCAAAATCCACACCTTGCAACACTTCTATATGCACCAATTCCGAATCCGGTGCTAACCCCGGATAGCGGGTATGTGCCAAATCCGCAGGCACTTCCCGGCTGGTTAAAATCGTTTGCGATTGGTGCTGCTGATAAACCAAAGCATTCAACAACTTACCCCAATCCGGCGAAATTGCTCGATGTACCTGCGCCGCAGCCAAAATGTCTGGATTTCCCGCCTCAACAGCAGGATGCAAAATAGATTCCAGGTTGTCGAGTACCAAAAGACAGCGAGTTTGTTGCAAGCCAGCCATAATTTTCGCAATCTTTTCATCCGCAGTTTTCAACACCTCCGCAGCCTGAATACCCAAACCTTCACTTAACAGAAATCTAGCCACGTCATCAAAACTCGTTCCCTCCTTTGCCTCGAAATACATCGCGCACTCATAATCGCCACCGGGCAAACTTTCCCCCTTTTGAAAAACAGACTTCTGCCAATTCACTCCCAATGCTTCTGCAAGTTTGACAGCCAAACTCGTTTTGCCCATACCGCCTTGCCCGATAATCGCCAATACTTTCAGCGGCGAAGTTCCATCGGGCAGCCTCTGTACTAATTTTGCAGTTAAATTTTCCACCAATTCATCCCGCCCTTTCCACACAGGAATAGAGTCAGGTAGTTGAGAGAAAGCCACCCTGATTGCTTTGTCGGGAGGGGCATCTGCCGGCACATCATCATTCTCGCTTTTGCCGTCAGTATTTTGTCCGCTGTTAATCTGACTGCTGATACCGGGTTTGCCGTTAACGGGCCACACTTCTGCCAACTTTTGCAAATTCTCTGTTTTGTCTCTACTCCACAGCCTCAAAGTAAAATTCAAACGGCCACAACCTTGCCTTGGCTCCGGGCGGTGATCATCCAGAATTTCCAGCTTTTTTCCGAGATAATCACGCAGTACCTCACCGATGTAGTTTCTAACTTGGCGGTTAGATGTTGTCTTATTTGGTTTAAAGCCCCCTCTATCTTTCAGCAAGTAGCGCAGGGCTTCCAGTGTCCCCGTCACTTGCAAGTCTTTAGCGTTATCTTTCCAACTGACGCGGAGATTAGAGATGCGATTTGTATCATTCAACGCATAATCTATTAGCGCCTCAACCAAATAACTGACTCGCTGCCAAGACTTTTCGCCTGGTCCCTGCTTGGGCATAGCTTCGGAAAGTAAATTGCTAAAAAAAGTTTCGGGAAAGTTTCGGGAATCCCGATACCGAATGACAGTCCCGAATATCCCTAATCCCGATTCTAGCACAGTTCCAGCCATTCTTTGCCTTCGGGTATCCCGAAATTCCACACTCAAATTAGTTGAGTTGGAAATGGTTTATGGGATTATCAAAACAGCAGCAATGGATGATTGGAGAGGCGATTCTCGGTACTGTAGTCGGTGCCATCAACTCTTCGGCGGGGATAGTGTTTACTTTTGGGTTAGTAGGTTTTCACCTCTGCTTTGACAAAAATCAACAGGAAGTGTCGCGTTGCCCTCTCGAACAAACTTTAAACAGCGAGGAAGTATCGAAACTCTATTCTTGTAAAGATTGTCCTTTCAAGAAAGCGGCGATTGATGTAGAAAAAGTTGCAGAAGAAAGTGAGTAAACTGTGGTGCATCTAATGTGGAACAGCCCGGAAAGCCTGTTCGGACCCGACACCCCACAAGAAAATTTATTATATCAAATCCGTTGATATCGGAATTATGCATCTCTCTCTTATCTTTCTCTGTGTCCTCTGTGCCCTCTGTGGTTTAATCATTCCGATACAACCGGAATTGATATTATTTGTGGAACAAGCCGGAAAGCCTGTTGCTGAAGGGCGGGGGGGACACCCCACAATAAAATTTACTCAGGATGTTAACTCGAAAGTCCGATCGCTCTTTTAATCAGTATAAGTAAAAAAGGACGATCGGGCGATCGTGAATTGAACTTTACAAACCAACTATTAGTTGTGTGGACGGTGTAGGGTACTGGGTTCTACCGCTGATGCGTTACAAATTGTTGCGAACTGATGCCGTAATGCAGTAAAGAGTGAGATAGTTGGTAGTGGTGGATGATAATGTTAAACTAATAAACTAATATCAATACTCCTGAGTATATATGAGTATCACTTGTTTAAGATATCCTTAGGAAAAAATTATTAAATACGCTCATACTTATGGCAAACAAGTGGTAAACAAGAATATAAATGTCAAGGATGTGGGCGACGGTATTTTGTCCATGAGTATAATTTATCGTTAAGGCGAGTTCCGTGACCTGCAATTACTATACACTACTACCCAATTACTATGTACGACAAAAATAATCCAAATAAGGTTATGCCAGAGCCAACAAGTGAAGAGAAGACTCACTTTATCTCACCACGGTTACTAAAGTTATTAAATTACCAGACCCCTATAAGACAATTCTTTACCCAAGCGACCTATATGAGCCGCCGAACTGAGCCCGGAAGTATTGATTTTACTTTGGGTGATGCCCATGAAATACCACCTCCAGGGTTTGTAGAAGCCTTACAGCGTTGGAGTGTACCGCAAAATGAAGGGTGGTATGGCTACAAGGGAAATATTCCAGAATCACGGCTCACTGTATCCGCTGCTCTTGAGGATAAACGCGGACTTTCTATATTGCCTGAAGATATTTTTATGACCAATGGTACTGCAGTTGGTTTGGCGATTTGTCTGCAAATGTTAGCTGGTGAGGGAGATGAGGTAATTATTTTGACTCCACCCTGGTTAGGTTATAGGAGTATGGTGAATTTTACCGGTGCGGTTCCGGTGGGTGTCCCTGTGGATACAAACACCTTTGATATGGATTTGCAGGCGATCGCATCTGCAATTACAGAACGGACTCGAGCAATCATTATCAATTCACCCCACAACCCTACAGGTAAGATTTTTTCAGCTAGTACCCTGGAGGCTTTGAGTGGCATACTTAACGATGCTTCTAAGCACTATGGCAAGCCTATTTATATTATTTCCGATGAAACCTTCAGCCGCATTGTTTTCGACAACCAAACTTGTTCCAGCCCTACTCAGTTTTACCCATTTTCTTTCTTAGTATATGGTTATAGTAAGACTTTAATGGCACCCGGTCAACGTATAGGGTATATTGCTTTACCTCCCACTATGCCTAATCGGGAAGAAATAAGACGAATCATTGCCTACCTACAACAAACTCCTTTTGGTTGGTGTTATCCTAGTGTGCTCATGCAGTATGCATTAGGAGACTTAGAGCAACTAAACATAAATATCGAGCATTTACAAAACAAGCGAGATGGGATGGTGAAGGCACTACGGGATATGGGTTACAACCTGTATAACCCTGATGGGACGTTCTTCCTCTTGGTGAAATCACCTTGGGATGATGACCTTGCTTTTGCGGAGTTATTAGCAAGCCAAGATATATTTGTTTTACCAGGAACTCCCCAGGAAATACCCGGTTACTTCCGAATTTCCCTTACTGCCAACGAAGAAATGATTTCGCGTTCTCTACCCAAATTCCAAGCCGCGATGGAATACACTATTGCTAACCCACTTCCTTAGCCTTCTTCTGTCACTAAGCGGCAGAGTATAATAGAACAAAATCTATCCAACCAGAGCTAGGTCTATGGTTAACCCTAGCCAAGCTAATTCAACCTTGAAATTGATTGAAGAGTATTGTTTCTATTACAGAAATCTGTTTTCCGAAGTCAGAAGCTTTGAAGCTTTTACACACCTTCATACTGGTATAATTTCTGAGATGGCGTTGCTGAATTGGGGTATGTTTTAGCGATCGCGCGCGGTGAGTAATGCTCGATCGAAATAATTAATTGAATTCTGTCATCATTATTAAAGCGGAGCCGCTCGACTGGGAGACCCTCCTCTATTTCCTCAGAAGTAATAGCAGGAATCTAGACAAAAATTAGTGAGGAATCCTGCGAGTTTAAGAGTTACAAATAAATTGCGGTATGGGTCGAAGATAACTATCAAGTATCCGTCAAATATCAAACTTTACACAAGCAACTGCACGGCTTCGCAGGAAAGCCAAGTTAAAAGTACCAAGGCGTTTGAGTAACAAAAAAGATCCGGTGGCAGCAATCGAGTTTAAAAAAGACTAGAAAAATTGCTTAAAGTTGTCTTCGGGTTGGAGCCCACTACCCCTAATCCAGCAAAAAATGTTCTCAAATATTGGTGTCCAGATGAAACTATAATCGGCTTAAAAACGATTGAAAGGAAAAAAGATACAGCCCGTTGCGTCAAACCAATAGGTTTAGTTCAATGGAATTTTAAAGCTTACTATCTATATGGGGCGGTAGCTCCGCAAACAGGAGAAAGTATAGGGTAAGAATTTTCACATCTGGATAGTCTATGTTTTCAAATATTCTTAGCTCAGGAACGCCTGGGAATATCCAGATAATTTAAATGTTGTTCAATTAGATAATGGTAGGTTTCATCATAGTAGCAACCTCAAAATTCCCTACAAAATTTTACTAATTTTTAACCACCATACAGTCCTGAATTGAATCCGATAGAAAGAGTATGGCAACATATAAAACAAGAATTGAGCTGAAAAATTTATGATAATTTACATGAAATAATAGAAAAAGTTCGCGCTTTTATTGAAAACTTTTGACTCTTAACAATAGCATCTATAACCGGATGGGATTACATTCGAGCGGCACTAGCTACTGTTGCATGATTTTGGAGAAGTAGTATAAGATCAATACTCAAAATCCGATTCGCGTATTATAATAATAGGAAACGGGTGCGATCGCCTCTGATCCCAAGAGCGATCGCATCTACCTCTTTTGCTAGTTACGTTGCGCCCTGCGACTTGCTGCGAGTAGAAAATGTCTCTAATATCTTTAAGCATCAGATCGCTAAAACCCAATTTATGGAACCTTTATCAAACGAACGCTGTGTCGCCTGCCACCCAAACTCAACCCGCGTCACAGCATACGAAATTGTCCAACTCAAACCTCAAGTTCCTGACTGGAATTTAATCGAAAAAAATGGCGTTCCCCAAATAGAACGCACCTACGAATTCCCGGATTTCAAAAGTGCGATCGCCTTTACAAACAGCGTCGGTGAAGTTGCAGAAACCGAAGGACATCACCCGGCCTTGTTAACCGAGTGGGGAAAAGTTACCGTTACTTGGTGGACTCACGCGATTTCGGGACTGCACCGCAATGACTTTATTATGGCAGCGAAAACCGATGCGCTCGCCAATCAATTCCCAACATGAACAGGATTTGTAGCCTGCGCCGGGCCGCCCACCTTACTACTTGTTTTTTTGCCATGACCTACTGAATACTCTAGGAAAGCACCGCCTTCGGCACTGGTGAATGCGGTTGATTGGCATTATTCAACAACTCCAGATTGAGTCGGTAGCCGACATTCCGCACAGTTTGAATCAGGCTCGGCTGTCGCGGGTCGATTTCGATTTTTTTACGCAGAGAGAGTACGTGAGTGTCGATCGTCCGGGGGTTATCAATAGCATCGGGCCAGGCGCGACGCAGCAAATCCGATCGGGACAGCGGCACTCCTCCAGCTTGAGCCAGCACGTACAGCAGGCTAAATTCCTGGGGAGTCAGCTCAATATGTTCCTCGTACAACCTGACTCGGCGCTGCACCAAATCTATTTTCAGCAGCCCGCACTCCAGCGTCGCCGGCGGTATCATCGTGCGGTTGCGGCGCATCAGAGCTTCCACCCTGGCCATAAACTCTTGCATCCCAAAGGGTTTAGTCAGGTAATCGTCTGCGCCCGACTTCAAACCTTCAACAATATCCGATTCCGAATTTCGCGCCGACAGCATCAAAATCAGCGACTGCTGCTGCTGTTGCAGCCAGTGGCAAAATTCCAAACCGTCCCCATCCGGCAATTGGGCATCGAGAATGACTAGGGTGGGCTGGCGGCTGAAAAATATTTCCCTAGCGTGACTGATATCCGCTGACTGGTGCACCCAGTGACCGACTTGCTGTAGATGCCAGCCCAAGAGCGATCGCAGGTGCGGATTGCCTTCAACAATTGAAATACTTGCAGATTCCACAGAGGCGAGCTTCCCATATCACTAATTGCTACCAGATTAACAGAGCTTTTGTCAAGGTTTTGTAACCATCGCTACTCAAGCATGAGCTGCCTTTAAAGCAGCCGACAAACCCAGGGTAGGAATTTTAAAGATTTGGTCAAGTTGGGAGGGTCAGCCTGCAGAAAGGTTAAATCATTCTGGCGGTAAGCTTACAATGAAAATAAGACAGTGTAAAGCCGATCGAGCCTATGCCCCAACCGCCTGCCACAGCCGATCCCCCTCGCCGGGCCGCCACCCCTAGGAGGTTGACAAATCGCACAACTGAAACTAAAATTCCTCCAACCGTTCGCTCGGTAGCTGGAAGACTCACCCACTTTGACCGCAAAATTCAGCAACATCCCGACTCAATTAAACGCACGGCGGATTATCTAGGTGCGGGCAAAAAAGTCGAGCCACTGCATTGCAGCGAGTGAAATTTTTTATGGAGGGTAGCCTGTTGAGCAGGGTAAAAACTTTTATTTAGAAATAGCCTCAAGCTGATCCAATCAGCATCAATCCAGGCCGTTCCTAAATCCCGCCGTCATTATACAAACCACAAAGGATTTCAACCTCACACCATGCTACAAGACACCCAAACAATCAGGCACTACCAAAAACTCACCGACGCCCTCGTCGAAATGTGGAATAGAGGTTATCGCTTCGATGACCTGCGGCTTTACTTAGACGGCTATTTAGCCGCCCTGCGACATTCCAACAGTCTGGAACCCTATCTGATTCACAGACTAGAGGAAGAAGCAGCGCGTTACATTCACGACCCCTCCAATTTTGCCATGCCACAGACACAAACTGAATCAGACTACTATTAATACCAAATTCGGTTTAATAAACCCGCTGATTATTGGGTAATTGGTAATGGCTTTTTTTGATACCAAAAGCTATTACCAGAATGATTGAAGGGGTCAGAAAACGCGGTTTTGGTATAAGAGTCAGTCAGAAAGTTGCAAACTGTCGTTTCAAAATTGATGTTTAGTAGGGCGGGCCGTCTCCGCCCTACTGTTGTTAAAGTTAGAAGTTGGGGAAAGTTTTGAGTGCGGAACTAAGATTTTTTTAAGTCTTTAACCCACAATTTAAAACTCAAAATTCCCAACTCAAAACTCAAAACATTCTTTCTCCTTTCCCTTCCTTGTATTTAAGAAGCCAAAGCGACTTCTACAACTTGTTGCAATTCGCCCTTTTGATACATCTCGATCATAATATCCGAGCCGCCAATAAACTCCCCGTTGATATAAACTTGGGGAATTGTCGGCCATTGGGAATACTCTTTAACGCCTTGACGAATTTCCTGGTCTGCTAAAACATCAACAGTTTCGTAAGGCACTCCCAAAGTATTGAGAATTTGCACCACAGTATTAGAGAAACCGCACTGGGGCATTAACTTATTGCCCTTCATAAACACCATGATTTTGTTTTGCTTAACCAACTCGTCAATTCTTTCATGTGCTGTTGTACTCATGGTAGCTCCTAATATTGTTTGAAAATTTTTAAACGTTGACTGACGCAGAAACCGGGTTTTTTAGGAAAATCTCTCGTTACAGCCATAGATTCCGGTTGAAAAACCCGGTTTATGAAGGTTTTTGTGCGTAAGTGTAGTAGTTGTCTCTCAACCAACTATTGACAAAAGCACAAACTTGTGATACCCAATTGCTACTCAACAATTAAGCAACTTGACTTTTGGCTTCCCATTCTGCCGGAGTTAAGGTTTCCAAGCCCAAAGCGTGGATGGCTTCACTAGCCATTGCCTGTTTGAGAGCGCCGTAGACCAGTTGGTGCTGCTGTACTCGGCTTTTTCCTTCAAAGGCGGCAGAGACTACTCTCGCCTGGTAGTGGTCGCCGCCGCCGGTCAAATCGTCAACTTGTACCTTAGCGTCGGGCAACCCTGCCTTAATCATTTCTGTTACTTGAGACGGTGTAACCATTGGTTTCTGTGATAAACGGCTGTAATTTAGATTTTAGTGGAACTATTTGTTAGACGATCGCGGTTGAGTGCTCGCAGGCCGGGGATAAGGCGCATCCACAAAACCCAATTCCAGTAACTGCTGATAAGCTTTCTTGCCCAAGTCGCGAGTTGGCTGCTGCGATCGAATAATCTGAATCAGCAGGGGCACAGCCAGTTCCGGTTTATTTTGTGCCCGGTGTACCAACGCCAGTCGGTAGGTAGCTTCGTCGCGCATTTGGGCTGTTTCTACAGCTTTGGTGCGGTGGCTTTCGGCCAAGCGGATGTCAATTCCGGCAAAACTGCTCCCCAGTTGTTGGTAAAAGTTGGACAGTTGATTGAAAATTTGGCGGGATTCTTGGAGCTTTTGACTAGCGAGTGCGTAATTCTGATCGGAAATAGCACTGCTGGCTTCTGTCATCAAACGCTGACCTCCCTGGACACTCAGCAGGCTGCTGTCTTGCGTCAGAGGGCGGAGATTGTTGGGGTCTGTGGGGTCGTCCGCGGGTTCGACTTGCGGTTGGTTCTCTGGCCCAGAAGGTTGTTGTGCTTGGACTTGGAGCGGTTGCAACAGGGTAAAAGCTGCGATCGCCCCGATCGTAATCCGGGCAGTGGAGCGAAGCCAGCAAACAGTTCCAGAGTATACCATGAAATTACTTTGCGCCTGTGCGCTTTAAAAAAAATATTTAGCTTGTGCCGATCTTACCATTGGCGATCGCAACCGGCTAAGCGTAAACCAAATTTGTTCAAATGTCAAAGGGGGCGCCAAAAAGCCTCTCTTGGAAAAATCCAAGTAGGGACTTGACAGATTGTTCTCAATGTGAGAACATAGGAGTGTAGTTGAGAAACGATCTATGAGACTGATTTCTAAGAAAAATCTGCAGAGTGCGATCGAACCCTACCCGGATGCCCAGAGTGCGATCGAATCCTGGTACCAGCTAATTAAAGACAACGATTGGCAATCCCTAGAAGAAGTGCGAAACGGATATTCGCGATCGGTCGATCAAGTCTATGGATATACCATATTTAATATTAAAGGCAATCAGTATCGATTAATTGTACAAATTAACTATAAAACCAGAACTATATTTTTCAAGAAGTTTTTAACCCATGCCGAATATAGCAAAATTAACTGGAACGATCGAGATGAAGTCAAACAACAACTAGGTTAATTTCTCACCTAAATATATCGGGGAATCCGTGCCGATTCCCTGACGCATTCAACAAATCCCAAACATTCACCCCAAACGTCAAAAGTATGAGACCGAGAAACAAACACCCACCTTCTACGTTCAGCTCCCTGTCTAAGTAAAAACTGGAATGAACCATGAATATCACAATTGAAAGAACAGCTTACGGTCAACTGCTGGCGAAATCGCAGCCTAAGCCCATCCTGAACGAAGAAGATTACGATCTCGCCCTCGCCGAAGTCGAATCCCTAATGTCCCAGGAAGAATTAACCCTAGAAGAAGAAACTTTACTGAGCCTCTGGGCGCTTTTAATCGAAGAATACGAAGCCAAATATTACCCAATTCCAGAAGCGACTCCCCGGGATATTCTATTACATCTCATCGAAGTTCGCGAACTAAAACAAGCCGATTTAGTGGGTGTGATTGGCTCAAAAGGAGTAGTCTCTGAGGTGGTTAATGGTAAACGAGCGATTAGCAAAGCCCAAGCTAAGGCGCTGGGAGAATTTTTCAATGTTAATCCTGGTGTGTTTATTTGAGGGATTTGCTGAATCATTGTTAATAAGCCTTTTACGGGCGGGCTAGAAGCAACGGCCCACAAGAAGAAAATTCAGTTTTTGTGGAACAGGCATCCTGCCTGTTCTTGAGAATATAGTAAGACTGGATTAAAATTAAACAAAAGCATTTCTGATGGTACAACCAAGCAAACCCACCTCCGAGACTCTCCAAAACTATCAAGGGATTGGAGTTACCGATGAAAGTCTGGCAGTGATTTTGCAGCGTGGCCGCGACGAATTGCTGCTGTCAAAAGCGGACGATCGCTGTATCGTTCCATTGCCGATGCTAGTTGGTATGCGTTAACCCAAAAACTTGAATATGTGGCTGCAAAGTCAGGCAAGAAACCATACAGGGTTGACCCTCGGCATACCAGTGCGATCGAACGGGCTTCTCGGGGGTGGTTTTTGTCGGGGTTCCCGGGGTAGAAGTTCGGCCCGAATCAGAATTTGACTAAGAGTGAGGCGATCGGGTCTTTGGTTAACGGTTTGGAACTTAAGGTCCGCAATCCTGATTCTTTGAAAGTTTACAGCGATCGCTCTCTGATATCAACTCCGCTAGCATCGTCGGGCGTAAAATCGAATCAACAGTCAATACTCAACTACCCCGTCAGTTTTTCGATCCCGACTTCAACAGTCAACAGTCATTAGTCATTAGTCATCAGTCATTAGTCATTAGTCATTAGTCATCAGTCATCAGTCATCAGTCAACAGTCAACAGTCATCAGTCAACAGTCAACAGTCAACAGTCAACAGTCAACAATAATTCCGGTGCAACCGGAATTGATATAATTCCTAATTCTGCTGTGAGTGCGATCGCCACAGCAACTGATTTGAATATTGTGGTAAACTATCCGGCGCGCGATCGGCTTTCGCCACTGCGGGACATTACCCGCGCTGAGATTTCGGCTTTGATTTACCAGACATTGGTGGCAATTAATTCGGCTAAGGCGATCGATTTTCCTTATATTGTCTAATTGCAATTGGTTCGTAGTGAGGACTGAAGTCCGAGCGAATTTTATGAGAAGTTTAGTCCTCACTACAAACCTATTTTATTGTGGCCGCTTTTACCCTCGAAAATCCCCCAAAGCTCTCAATACAAATTGCGGCAAAGCTAACATCCTGCGCCACCGCCAAGGTTCTTGATAAAGTCGGTACAGCCATTCTAAATGATTGTTGCGAAACCAAGCCGGCGCCCGGGTTTTTGTTCCCGCCCAAATATCGAAACTGCCGCCTACTCCCACCCAAATTGACTGAGGGCAAAGGTGTCGGTGTTTGGCAATCCAAAATTCTTGGCGCGGCACTCCTAAGCCTACAAAAATCA
>Ga0247774_1000589_pt1 | contig 18015 bp, 8 predicted proteins | sample UWRJL001104B6_FD_179933 | JGI IMG/M metagenome (GOLD analysis project Ga0247774, IMG submission 179933) | Plant litter microbial communities from Arlington Agricultural Research Station in Wisconsin, United States - UWRJ-L001-104B-6 | ecosystem: Environmental > Terrestrial > Plant litter >... | reverse complement strand
ACCGCCTCGTCGATCGGCACGGCCTGCCGGATCCGTGCGGACGCCGAGCCCGCGGGCCGGTCGGCAACGGCGATCGCCAGCCACCCGGCCCCCGCCAGCCGCGATCCCTTCGCCGGCTCGGCGGCGGTCCCCGAGGCCATCAGGTAGCCGCCGTCCCTCGCCCGCGCGACCCGCTCGGGAAACGCGAGCGCGACCACGATCCCGGCCGCCGTCTCGTCGTCCACCGCTCCGGAGGCTCGGCCCGCCGCCGACGTGCCTCGCGCCCGCGTGACGTCCGCGGGCCGGGAGGCGCCCGGAGCGGCCGTCGCGTCTCGCGTGCCCCCAGCGTCCGTCGCGTCCGCCGCCGTCGGCGGGCTCGAAGCACCGGCCGGGAGCCCGCCCTCCGCACGCGGGGAGCGCGGGAGGGCGCGGCGCAGGCGCCGGACCTCCTCGCGCCACTGGGGGTCGCGGCGCCGGGACCGCCACTCCGACATCAGGTCGTCGCCGGTCCGGCGGTCGTCTGAGAGCAGCGCCACGACCTCCGCGGCGCGCTCGCCGGTGTGCTCGGCGCCGTCGAGCAGGGCACGGGCGAGCCTGGGGTGCACGCCGACGCGCGCCATCCGCCGGCCGCGCTCGGTGGCGCGGCCGTCCTCGTCCACGGCGCCGACCGCCCGCAGGGTCTCGCGAGCGACCCGCATCGCGGCCGGCGGTGGAGGGTCCAGCAGCGCGAGTCCGGCGGCGTCCGGGTCGCCCCAGCAGGCCGTCTGGAGGGCGAACCCGGTCAGATCGGCCAGCTCGATCTCCGGCCGGGGCCGTTCGGGCAGCCGGTCGTGCTCGGCCGGTGACCAGCAGCGGTACACGCGGCCGGGCGCCTCCCGCCCGGCCCGGCCCGCCCGCTGGTCCGCGGTCGCCCGCGAGGACCGTACGGTCGTCAGCGCGCCGAGGCCGCGGGCGTGGTCCATGCGCGGCTCGCGCGACAGGCCGGCGTCCACGACGGCGCGTACGCCCGGGACCGTCAGGCTCGACTCCGCCACGGAGGTGGCGAGCACGACCCTCGGCGGCCCGGTCGCGCGTGGCCGTAGCGCCGCCTCCTGGACCTCCGACGGGGCGCGGCCGTGCAGCTGGAGCACCTCCAGACCGCCCAGGGCCCCGGCCACCCGCCCCAGCTCGCGCACGCCGGGCAGGAAGCACAGCACGTCGCCGTCGCCTTCGGCGAGCGCGCGCCGTACGGTCCGGGCGACATGGTCCAGCAGGGCGGGATCGACGGACATGCCGTGCGGCGGGCGTACGGGACGGTCCGGTGCGGCCCAGACCGTCGCGACCGGGTGCGCCGCGGCGTCGGCCGTCACGACCGGGGCCTCGCCCAGAAGACGCGACCACGGGCCGGTGTCGGCGGTGGCGGACGCGGCGACGAGGCGCAGCTCGGGCCGCAGCGTCGCGCGTACGTCGAGAAGGAAGGCCAGCGCGGTGTCGGCGTCGAGGTGACGTTCGTGGCACTCGTCGAGGATGACGACGTCGGCGCGCAGGTCGGGATCGTGCTGGAGGCGTTGCAGGAGCAGTCCGGTGGTGACCACCTCGACCGCGCTGCCGGGCCGCCGCTCACCGCGGATGGCGTACCCGACACGCCGGCCGACGGGCTCGTCGAGCAGCCAGGCCATCCGGCGGGCGGCGGCGCGGGCGGCCAGCCGCCGGGGCTCGGCCACGACGACGCGGTGCCCGGTCTCGGCCAGGGCCAGCGGCACCAGCGTCGTCTTGCCGGTGCCCGGTGGCGCGGCCAGCACCGCCGCCCCCGTCGAGTCGAGGGCGGCGCGCAGCGCGGGCAGCGCCGCGGACACCGGAAGGTCGAGGGAACGCACCGCTCCAGTCTCCCGGACGCCGGGCGGGCCGGGTCAACGAGTCTGGTCACCCGACATGACCTGCCTCCATCGGCAGGTACGGGGTGCGGCCGTCACGGGGCGCTCTGCTTCTTGCGCCGCCGGCGGCGGAAGAGCACCGCGCAGGCCGTGAGCAGGACACCGGCGCCCGCGGTCGTACTCCAGAGAACCCGGCCGGAAACGGAGCTCCCGGCGCCCCTGGTCGCGGTGTCTCGCAGGAGGTCCAGGTGGCTGGCACAGACGATCGGCCGCTTGTCGGTCCTGGCCGAGGCGCAGGCGACCGCCGCCAGCCGCTGCGGCGGCCCTGCGAGCCGCCCCACCTCCACGGTCACGCTGAACCGGCCCGTGTCTCCGGCCGGCAGCGCCCGGTTCCACGTGATCCGGTCGCCGGAGAGCACGCCTTTCGGGGCCGAGGAGATCAGCTTGAGGCCGGGCACCAAGGTCTGTGTCAATCGCAGGGCGGGCGTCTTCGTGGTCCCGGTGTTGGTGACCTTCGTGACGTAGGTCAGCCGGTCCCCCGTTCGCACGCTGGTGTGCCCGTCGTCGATGCCGATGCGCAGCGCCGGTGGCCCCTTGGGCTTCGTGCCGGCGTCCGCCGTCGCGTGCCCGCACGGCGCCACCGCGAACGCGACGGCCAGCACCGTACGGGAGATCCGACGGCGCCGGCCGGTCACATCGACTCGCCCAAAATCCATAAATCCATACCCTCGACGGCAGAGAAATAGAGCCTGTGCACAGAGTAGGGCCGTAAGGCCTTTTCGGCCGGCCCTACTCACGGCATGCGGCATCCTTTTTAACTAATGTGATGCTAAAGAGTCGTCGCCACGTAGTTGAGCGTGCCGCTGTAGGTGTCCGGGCGGACGAATGGGATGGTGATGCGGTAATTGTTCGTGATGGTGTCGCCGCCGGGCGCGGACGCCGAGGCCTTGGTGGCGACGACGAGCGGTGTGGGATAGGTCAGGTGGGCCCACGCGCCGCCCTGGGCAGGCCCGTCGACCTCCAGGTCGTTGGCCGGGATGACGTCGGGGTTCCCCGGGATGGCCCCGACGAGGTTGGCCGCGGCCGGGACGACGGAGACGTTGTACCCCGCGAAGTTGTTGGTCGTGACGGTCATGGTCACCGGATTGGCCCCCGTCGTGGGGGTGGTGCCGGGCGCACCCGTGAGGGTGAACGAGGGAGTGAGGTCCGTCAGGGTGATGGCCCCGGTGACCTCGACGTGGACGGTGGTGCTCCCCGAGGCCGTGTCGGCCAGGGCCGGCACGGTGTGGTAGCCGACCGCAGAGACGGCGGTGGCGGCGCCGACGAACGCCAAGCCGATGCTCGCCGCGCGCGCCTTCCGGGCTTTTGTCATATTCATATCCCCTTCGAGAAGTGTCCTGCTTCTACATCAACCGCTATTGAGCGGTGGCTATGTAATCGAGCGTTCCGGAATATCGGCCGGTCGGGACAAAGGGGATATCGGCCTGATAATCGTTACTGAGAGAGTCGCCGTTCAGCGCCGACGGTGTGTTCTGGGTGTGGACGGTGACCGGGGCGGTCGCCGAAAGAGGACGGAAGACGCTGGTTCCGGTCTCGCGCACCCGCACGTCGTTGACCGGGATGCCGGCACCGGTCTCGGGTGAGGTGAGGGTGGGCGTGGCGGCCTGGACGGTGACGTTGTAACCGCTGGGGCTGTTGGTGACGACGGTCATCGTCACGGCGCCGTTCTGGCCGACCGTCGTGTGCGGGGCTCCGGTGAGGGTGACGGCACTGGTGAGGTTGGACAGCTCGATGCTCTGTGCGGTGATGGCGATGGTGGTCGTGCAGCGAGGGTCGGTGCTGTCGCTGGAGCAGTTGCTGCCGTCGGTGGCTGAGAGGGCGGTGTTGGTGAGGGTGTGGTCGCCGGTGCCGGGGTTGGCGGTGGTGGCCGAGTAGGTGATGGTCGCGGTGGCTCCGAGAGGCAGGTCACCGGTCCAGGACAGTGTCGGGCTGGTGTAGGTGAGAGTGCCGGAGGTGGCGGTGGCGTCGTTGTTGTAGGTGGCGTCGTCCAAAACGCCGGTCAGGGAGTCGGCGAGGGTGGCTCCGGTGTAGGGCGTCTGTCCGGTGTTGGCGAGGGTGATCGTGTAGTGAACCGTGCCGCCCGCGACGACCTCGGGAACGGCGGTGGTCTTGGTGATGGTCAGTTGCGGGACCAGGACCCCGACCTGGGCGGTGCAGGCGGGGTCGGTGCCGCCGGCGGGACAGTTGTTGCCCAGTTCGGTCGAGGTGATGGTGTTGACCATGTGCTTGTCGGCCGGATCGGGGTTCTTCACCTGAACCGAATAGGTGATGGTGGCCGTGTCGCCGGGGTTCAGGTCACCGGTCCAGGTCAGGGTCGGGCTGGTGTAGGACACGGTGCCGGTGGTGGCGACGGCGTCGTTGCCGTAGACCGAGTCGGGCAGCACCCCGGTAAGAGAGTCGGTGATGGTCGCCGCCGTGTACGCGGTCGGCCCGGTGTCGCTGATCGTCACCGTGTAGGTGACCGTGCCACCCGGCACGACGGTGGCGGTGTCGGCGGACTTGGTGATGGTCAGGGCCGGGATCTGGATCGTCACGGACGTCGAACACGCCGGATCCGAGCCGCCGGCCGGACAGTTGCTGCCCGGAGTGGTGGAGGTGATCGAGCTGGTCATGGTGGGCCCGCCGGCCGGGGGGTCGTTGACCGTGACCGAGGCCGTCAGCGTCGCCGAGGCCCCCACGGCCAGATCACCGGTCCAGGTGACCGACCCGTCGGTATTGAAGTTCAAGCTCCCGGTCGTGGTGGTGGCGTCGTTGTTGTAGGTCGCGTTGTCCAGCGCCCCTGCGAGGGCGAAGGTGAAGTTCGCGCCCGTCAACGGGGTCTGTCCGGCGTTGGTGACGATGACGGTGTAGCGGACGACGCCGGTCGGGACCGTGGTGGAGACGTCGGTGGCCGAGGTGATGTTCAGGACCGAGGCTCGGACGGTCGTGGTGCAGCGAGGGTCGGTGCCACCGGCCGGGCAGTTGCTGCCCGCGCTGGTGGAGGTGAGGGTGTTGGTGAGGGTCTTGTCGCCGGTGCCGGGCCGGCCAAGGGTGACCGAGTAGGTGATCGTCGCGCTCGCACCCGGGTTCAGGCCGCCGGTCCAGGTCAAGTTCGGGCTGGTGTAACCGAGGCTGCCCGAGGTGGCGGAGGCGTCGTTGTTGTAGGTGGCGTCGTCGATGACTCCGGCCAGCGCGTCGACGAAGGTCGCAGCGGCGTACGGGGTCTGACCGGTGTTGGTGGCGATGATGGTGTAGTGCACGGTCGCACCGGGTGTGGTCGTCGCGGCATCGGCCGTTTTGGTGAGGGTGAGGGCGGGGGTGAGGATCGCGACGTCGACGGTGCAGGCCGCGGTGCCACCCGATGGCCCGCAGGTACTGCCCACCGCGGTCGAGGAGACCGTGTTGGCAAGGAGTTTCCCGCCGGTGACAGGATTGGCCACGGTGACCGAGTAGGTGATGGTCACCGTCGCGCCCACCGCCACGTCACCGGTCCACGTCAGCGTCGGGGCGGTGTAGGAGACGGTGCCGGCACTGGCGGCGGCGTCGTTGTTGTAGGTGGCCTCATCGATCACACCCTCCAGCGGGTCGGTGACCGAGATCCCGGTGTAAGGGGTCTGCCCGGTGTTGTGGACCGCGATCGTGTAGCCGACCGTCCCGCCCGGCACCGTCGCGGGAGTGTTCGCGGTCTTGGTGATGGTCAGCGCCGGGATCAGCACGTCGACGGTGATGGTGCAGACCGGGTTCGCGTTGCCGGTCGGGCAGGCACTGCCCTGCGCGTCCGAGGCCGAGCCTGTGATGATCTGGTGGTTCCCGCTGTCGGGATTGTTGACGGTGAACGAGGAGGTCACCGTCACGGTCTGACCGGGAGTGATGGTCCCGGTCCAGGTCAGTCCGGTCGCACCGACCGACAACGTGCCCGAGGTAGCGCTGTCGTCCCCGTTCGGGGTGACGTCGTCGAGCAGGTCCGCGCCGGTGAAGGAGACGCTGATCCCGTTGTAGGTCGTCTGCCCCGTGTTGGTGAACGTCGTGGTGAACACCACCACCTCACCCGGCGTCGTGGCAGAGACGTTCGAACCATTGGTGAACGTCAGGGCGGAGACCGTGACGGTGGCGGTGCACCGCGGGTCAGAACCGGCCGCCGGGCAGTTCCCGCCCGAGGAGGTGGACGTGAGGGTGTTGACGAGGCGGTCATCACCGGTCGCCGTGGCGTGCACGGTGACCGTGTAGGTGACCGTGACCGAGCCGGTGGCGGGCACGTCGCCGGTCCAGGTGATGTTCGGCGCGGTGTAACCGGCCGTCCCCGACGTGGCCGCCACGTCGTTGTTGTAGGTGGCGTCGTCCAGCACCCCGGTCAGCGGGTCGGTGAACGTCGCCCCCAGGAACGGCGTCGCCGCGGTGTTCGCGATCGTCACGGTGTAGGACACCACTCCGCCGCGGACCGTCGAGGGTGCGCCGGTGGTCTTGGTGAACGTCAGCTGACTGGTGTCCACGACCGGGACGCTCACCATGCATCGGGTGTCGGCCGAGCCGGCCGCGCAGTTGCTGCCCGTGGTCGACGAGATGATCGTGTTGCTGAGGATCTCGTCGCCCAGCGCCGGGTTGTTCACCGTGACCGTGTAGGTGATCGTCGCGGACGCGCCGGCCGCCAGGTTCCCGGTCCAGGTCAGGTTCGGGCTCGTGAACGAGGTGCTGCCGGTGGAGGCGGACGCGTCGTTGTCATAGACCGCGTCATCCAGCACACCGGTCAGATCATCGGTGAACGTCGCACCGGTGTAGGCGGTCTGGCCGGTGTTGGTGACCGTCACCGAATACGACACGGGGTCGCCCGCGGTCGCGTCCGTCTGCCCGGCGGATTTGACGATCGTCAATGCCGGCGTCAGCACCGTCACGTTCACGGTGCACGCCGGGTTGCCGCTCGCGGGCGGGCAGGTGCTGCCCACTTCGGTCGAGGAGACCCTGTTGACCAGCGATTTGCTCCCGGTGTTGGGATCGTCGACGGTGATGGAATAGGTGATCGTCGCGGACGCCCCCACCGCCAGATCACCGGTCCACGTCAGATTCGGGCTGGTGTAGGAGACCCCGCCGGAGGTCGCGGTCGCGTCATTGCCGTACGCGGCGTCGGCCAGCACCCCCGACAGATCATCGTTCGCGACCGCCCCCGTGTACGGGGTCTGCCCGGTGTTGGTCACCACCACCGTGTAATGCACGACCCCGCCGGGAGCCTGCGTGGCGGTGTCGGCGGTCTTGGAGAACGACAGCTCCGGCAACAACACGTTCACGGTGGCGGTGCACTGCGGGTCGCTTCCGCCGGACGGGCAGTTGTTGCCCGCCGCCGACGACACCAGCGTCCCGGTGATCACCTTGTTTCCCGGATCGGGGTTACGGACCGTCAAGGTGCCGGTGATCGTGACCACCCCACCGACCGGGATGCTCCCACTCCAGGTGATCCCCGAAGAGTTCAACACCAGCGTCCCCGACGACGCCACCTGATCACCGTTGGGGACCGCGTCATCGACCACCCCGGCACTACTGGCGAACACACTGATCCCCGTGTACGGGGTCTGCCCGGTGTTGGTGAACGTCGCGGTCAGATGGATCACCGACCCCGGCGTCGTCGAAGACTCCGCGTAGCTCTGGGTCAACAGCAGCTGAGAGACCTTCACGACGGCCGTGCAGCGCGTATCGCTCCCGCCCGAGGGGCAGTTGTTCCCGGTGGTCGCCGAGACGGCGGTGTTGGACAGCGTGCCGTCGCCGCTGTCAGGACTGTGGACCGTGACGGTGTAGGTGATCGTCGCGGTCGCACCCACCGCCAGATTCCCCGACCACGACAACACCGGCGCCGTATAGGAGACCGTCCCCGACGAAGCCGAGGCGTCGCCGCCATAAGTCGCGTCGTCCAGCACCCCCGACAGCGAATCGGTGAACGCCGCACCCGTGTACGCGGTCTGCCCGGTGTTGGCCACCGCCACCGTGTAGGTGACGGTCCCGCCCGCGACGGCCGTCGGGCCGCTCGCGGTCTTGGTGATGGTCAGCTGCGGGACCAAGACCGTCACCCGCGCCGTGCACGCCGGATCGGTGCCACCGGCCGGACAGTTGTTGCCCAGAGTCGCGGACGTGACGGTGTCCACGATCTGCTTGTCCCCCGGATCAGGATCCTTCACCGTCACCGTGTAGGTGATCGTCGCGGACGCTCCGACCGCCAGATCACCGGCCCAGGACAAGGTGGGGGCGCTGTAGGAGACGGTGCCCGAGGAGGCCGAAGCGTCGTTGCCATAGTTCGCGTCGGGCAACACACCCGACAACGAGTCGGTGAACGCCGCACCCGTGTAGGGAGTCGGGCCGGTGTTGGCGACCGACACCGTGTAGGTGATGATCCCACCCGGCGTGATCGTCGCGACATCGGCGGTCTTGGTGATCCTCAACTGCGGGATCTGGATCGTCACCAACGTCGAACACGCCGGATCGCCGCCCCCGACCGGACAGTTGTTGCCCGGCGTCGTGGAAGTGATCGTGCTGGTCATCGTCGATCCGCCCGTCGGTGGGTTGTTGACCGTCACCGACGCCGTCAACGTCGCCGACTCCCCGATCGCCAGGTCACCCGTCCACGTCACCGACCCGTCCACATTGAAGTTCAAGCTCCCCGTCGTCGTCGTCGCGTCGTTGTTGTACGTCGCGTTGTCCAACGCACCCGCCAGGGCGAACGTGAAGTTCGCCCCGGAGTACGGGGTCTGACCGGTATTGGAAACCACCACCGTGTACCGCACCACTCCCGTCGGCACCGTGGTGGAGACATCGGTCGAACTCACGATCGACAACCGCGGGATCAACGCCGTGACCGTCACCGAACACCGTGGATCCGAACCCCCGCCAGGGCAGTTGCTCCCCTCGTTCGCCGAGGACACCGTGTTGGTCAGGGATTTGTCCCCGGCGCCCGGGGTGTTGACCGTCACCGAGTACGTGATGACCGCCGAGCCGCCCGCCGACAGGTTCCCGGTCCAGCTCAACGCCGGCGCCGTATAGGAGACCGCACCCGAGGTCGCCGAGGCGTCGGCGTTGTAGGTCGCGTCATCCAGGACGCCGGTCAGCGAGTCGGTGAACGCGGCACCCGTGTAGGTCGCCTGACCGCTGTTGGTGACCTTCACCGTGTAACGCACCGTGTCACCCGGGGTCGCGGTCGCCACATCAGCGGTCTTCACGATCGTCAGCGACAGCAGGTTCACGGTGGTCTGGCAGCGTGCGTCCGTGGAGCCCGAGGCGCAGTTCGCGCCGAGGGTGGTGGAGGTGACGGTGTTCGACATGGCTCCGTCGCCGGATCCCAGGGGCTTGACCGTCACCGAATACGTGATCGTCGCGGTCGCGCCCGCCGCCAGGGTTCCGCTCCAGGTGATGTTCGGGCTGGAGAACGCCGCCGTCCCCGACGTCGCGGAGACGTCGCCGCTGTACGTGGCGTCATCGAGCACATTCGTCAGCGCGTCGGTGAAGCTCGCCCCGTCGAACGCGCTCGTCCCGGTGTTCCGTACGGTGACGGTGTAGTGGATCACCGATCCGGGCGCGGCGGTGGTGGTGTCGGCGGTCTTGGTGATGACCACCGGCCCCACCCCCACGACCAGTGTGACGGTCCTGGTGTCGCTCTGGCCGGTGGCGTCGGCGACCCTCACGGTGAAGGGGTAGTTGCCCGCGGTGGTCGGTGTCCCCGACAGCAGACCGGTCGAGGGGTTCAGGGTCAGGCCCGGCGGGAGCGTGCCCGTACTCACCGACCACACGTACGGCGCCGTACCACCAGAGACCGTCAACTGGTCGCTGTAGGCCACACCCACCTGCCCCGCCGGCGGCGGCGCGAAAGTCAACGTCGGCGAGGCGACGATCACCACGGTGGCGGCCCGGGTATCGCTCTGGTTACTCGCGTCCACGATCCTGACCGTGAACGGGTAACTCCCGGCCGTCGTGGGAGTGCCCGACAGCAGGCCGGTGGAGGCGTTCAGGGTGAGGCCGGGCGGCAGACTGCCCGCGCTGACCGACCACACGTACGGCGCCGTACCACCAGAGACCGTCAACTGGTCGCTGTAGGCGATCCCGGCCTGCCCCGGCGGCGGCGGCCCGAACGTCAACGTGGGTGACGCGTTCGGTGTCACCGACCCCGAACGTGCCGACGGCGGCCCAAGTCCAGCGAGGTTCTGCGCGGTCACCGTGAAGGTATAGGCGGTTCCGGGAGTGAGCCCCGTCGCGGTCTGCGTCGTCCCCGTCCCGGAAAAGGTCTGCGGTGTCTGCGCCACCGCCCCGATGTACGGCGTGATCACATAACCGGTGATCGGACTACTTCCGTTGGACGGAGCCGTCCACGTCAACGTCGCCGACGAATCACCGGGAGTCGCCGCCGTGATCACCGGCTGCCCCGGAACCGTGTACGGAACCACCGCGTTGGAGGGTGGGCTCGCCGCACTGGTACCCAAGGAGTTCGTCGCGGTCACGGTGAAGGTGTAGGACGCCCCCGCCGTGAGGCCGGACAGCGTCCGCGTCGTCGTCGAAGCGTCAAAGGGGACCGGCGTCTGAGCGACCCCGTTACGGGTCGGTGTCACCGTGTATCCGGTGATCGCAGACCCGTTACTCGCCGGCGCCACCCATGTCACCGTCGCGCTCGTCACCCCCGCCGTCGCCGTCGGAGCCACCGGCGCCGCCGGCTTGTCGGTATAGACGTACGCCGCCGACCCCGCCACCCCCGAGGTCACCACCGTCACCGTCACGGCCGCCGCCGACGTACGAGGCGGCATCGAGGAGATGCTCAGCGTCCCGTCCCCGTTGACGGTGAAGCACCCCGCGGCCGGCCCCGACTTACAGGGCAGCAGGACGACGGGTGTGCCCGCCTGCTGCTCGGCCGTGGTCCCGATCTCGATGGCGGTCGCCCCCGTGAGGTTGCTCCCGCCCACCGTCACCGCGACACCGCCCGCGATCGTGCTGCTCGCCGGACTCACCGTGATCCCCGACGGCGCGGCCGGAATCGTGCCTGCCGTCGTCGTCAGGGCGATACCGGGATTGGCGTCGACCGACGACGCCGTCACCTTCGATCCCGATTGAATCAACGCCGGTGTGACGCTGCTGCCCGTCACGATCCCCACCACCGTGATCGGCGACAGACTCGTCCCCTGGTTGAAAGGCGTATTGCCGTTCGTACAGGTGATCTTCTGCCCCACCGGCGCGGCACACACCCACCCCGCCCCGAACGCCCCCACCGGCACCACACCCGCCGGCACCGTCTCCGTCACCGAGACCGGAGAGGACTCACTCGTCCCCGCCCCGATACTCGCCGTCACCGAATACGTCACCGGATCACCCGGCTGCGGCGACGAACCGTTGAAGCTCGTCTGCGCGACGTTCAGGTCCGGAACCGGATTCAGGCTGACGACCTTGGCATTGTCGATCTCGTGGAAGTCCGTCACCGACCCGGTGGACCCCACCCAGCCGAACGCGAGCTGGCGGGGGATGCCCGCGGCGGTCGTCCAGCTCGTCGAGGGATACAACGTCGGCGAGACCGTCGGCAACGTCCCCGTCAGCGTCTTGGGCGCCTGGCCCACGGGCGTGAACACGACCTTGTAGGTCCCTGCCGCGACGGTGACACCCGATGCCGTCACCAGGCTCGCCGCGGTCGGATTGATGACCACCTCCATCGGCACCGTGGAGTTCGCCCGTGTCGTCCCGCGCAACGGGATCACCGGGGACGTCGTGGTGGTGGCGGTGCTGTTGATGGCGCAGTACCCGGTGATACCCGCGCCCGGACCACGGATGACCACCTGCCCCGCGACCTTTCCCCCGGTGGTGCTGATGTAGGGCGGGTCGACGCAGCCGGCACCCTCGTAGATGTTGTTGCTGAAGTTTCCGAAGACGTCCATTCCGACGCCCAGATACGCGTTCGCCAGGCCGGGGAGGTTGCCCTGTTTGGTAGAGGAGTAGCCGAGCGCTCCACCCGGTTGGCCGATGCTCGCCGGCGGCAGCGGGTTGGCCGGGTCCACGGCCGCCGCCACGAAGGTCATCCCGTCAGCGTTGTTCCCGCCGTACTGGTAGGCGTTGAACGTCACGTCCAGGCCCTGCGACGTCGGCGCGCTCGTGGCACCGAACAGGCCGCCCTCCTGAAACATCGACGCGTTGGTCAGGCGCAGCGTCCCCAGACCCGCGGCATCGTTGTTGCTAGGGCAACTGTGCAGACCGGGTCCGGTGGGGTTGCCGGAGGCGGTCAAGCACGCGGTGTTCGTCCCGGTCGCGCCGGCCGGCAGCGATGGCAGGCTCACCGGGTATGCCGCATCCGGCACGTTGTTCTTGAAGGGCTGGTCGAACACCACGGTGCCCGCCGCGAAGGCCGGCTGGGACGCCACGCCGGTGAGCACGGCACCGAGCACGCCCGCCAGCGCCACCCGCGCGGCCCGCCCGCGAACCGAGGACGTCCAGCGCAGCGTCACGAGCGGACGCCCGCCGGACAGCCGCCTAGCCACTATGGCCCATCGTCGTTCGCGGCCTGGTCCGCACTGAGGGCGGACGCGACCGCGAGCACCCTGGCGCGGTAGCGGCGTCGTACGAACCAGCCCAGGAGCAGCAGGACGATCAGCACGCCGAACAGCGCCGCCGCCAGGTGCAGCGGGAAGATGATGATCCGGACGGCCGGCGCGTTCACCTCCTCGTCCGAGCCCGGCACCGACAGAGTCGCGTGGCACACGCACATCAGCGGCGGGTTCCAGCGGGCGGTGACCTCGCGGGTCGAGCCGCGCATCACGGTGAAGTCGGGAAACGCCACCCTGCCTCCGCCGACCTCGACGTGCATCCTTCCCTTGCCGCGAAAGTCGCGGTGCACGGTGCCGATGTCATGGACCCGCGTACTCAAGGAGATGGGGCCGTGCATGGCGAACCCGGGCGCCTTCAGCCGCGCGACCTCGACCGCCTTGCTGGCCGACCCGGGGACGGCCATGAACACCGGAGTGGCGATCCCGCGGTTGATCCTGATGTTCGCGGCATTCCGGCCGGCCGGAACCTTGAATATCAGTGCGAGCTGATGATCGCCTGGTTCCGCCCCGGCAGGCCGACTGATGTGGAATGTCACGTTCTGGCTCGTGCCAGGCTTCAGATTAAAGCGGGTCGGAGCGATCCGAGCCCAGCTCGATGCCGCATAAGGAGCATCAGGCCTGAAGTTGAGTGCGCCGTTCTCATTTGCCGTGAAGTCGGCTTTCTGCACGTTGACCGTGAATGGCAACCGGCCGCCGTTGGTGACCAGGAACTTCTGAGTGACCGAGGCGGCGCCGGCCGGAATGACGAGTCGGGTCGGGCTCACCTGGAACGAGAAACCCGGCGCGGGAGCCCCGTAGGCGAAGGCGCCCGGGACCTGCCCCAACAAGATACAGATAATGCCGAAGAGGACACCGAACTCACCTCGGCGCCGAACGGTCACGGTGGACCCCATCGCGGCATCGCTTGGATACGGGACAGATCCCAGCACCTGAACCGTCGACCCTCGCATGATCACGGCGAGTATTTATCCGATCGATACAACGATCAAACCCGTTCGATGATCATGCAATTCCGCGTTCTTTTTCCACGCACGGCGCAAGGCGATCGTGTCCGATTAATATCGGATCGACCTTCGTCAGTCGAGGTGCCGCCAGTCGCGAAGTGGGTAAAACGGAGTCAGCCTGGAGAATGATTGGAATCGCATCGAAAAGCAGTTTTTACTCTTTGAAGGGGTACATGATGCGTCGACGCCTGTCAGCCCTGCTCGCCGTAAAGGCGGTGGCCCTGCTCATCCTGTGCGCGGGCGTGCCGACGCTGGCCGCGCCGGGCGCGAACGCCGCGCCCGGCGGGCACCATCCGGCGACGCGGGACGACAGGTCCGCACGCAAAAAAGCCGATGCCTTCGAGAGCCCCGTCTCGGTGGGGATCCGGGTTTTGCCCAGGTCAGGGTCCACCGGCCCGGCCCCGGGCGGCCTTGGAAGGCCGGCCCCGGCCGCAACGGGCGACGACGGCTCGGCCACCGCGCACTCCCGATCGAACAATGACATCTCTGCCGGCATCGACTCCCGCGGCGAACACGGCACGTCGTCTCACCACGGCGGCACGTCATCCCACCACGGCTCCAGCCGCCGGACACACGGGCACACGCCCCGGTTCGCCGGTCCGCACGGCAGGGGACACGACATGCGCCGCTCCCCCGGTCATCGTGGTCACCGCCATGGCCACCTGCCGTTCACGGGACGCAATACGGCGATCATCGCGTCGGCCGGAGCCGCGGCGGTACTCATAGGCGCCACCCTGCTGGGGATGGCCAGACGGCGGAAGCGGGCCGCTTAGCCGGTCCCGGCCAGAGCCGGCGGTACCGTGCCCCGGGACCGCCGGCGCGGCGCAGGACCGCCGCCCCCGGGTGAGCCGGGGACGGCGGCCGATCTGGTACGGGCCGGGGCTCAGCAGGTCTTGTAACCCGACTTCGTGTGCTTCCACGAGCAGGTGTCGACCGTCGTGCCGGTGGTGGTGCGGAGGTAGACCTTGTCGGCGGTGTTGTTCCAGACGTACCAGCCGCGGTTCTGGTAGACGTTCGCGCTGGTGTCGGTGCCGTGGCCGGTGCGGACGTTGACGTACTTCCCCGGCTTCAGCGAGAACGTGCCGAACGTGTACACGTGGTGCTTCGTGTCCCGTACGGTCCAGCCGGTCAGCTTCACGGTCTTCTTGCCGCCGTTCTTCAGCACGACGTACTCCCGGTTGAGCTGGGAGTTCGCGTGGGTGTCCGAGCCCGACGGGTCGTAGACGACCTTGTAGAGCCGGACCGGCGAGGTCGCCGCGCCCGCCGGTTCCGCGACCGCGGCCGTGAGCGCCGCGACGCCGAGCGCACCGACCGCCACATTCCTGACAATTCCCATGTCCATCTCCCCGTGCGTTTTCACCCCGAAATTGCGTGACATAGCAAGAGACGCGGGAATAGCCAGGAACGCCTACCGGCACACGGTCACCGTTGCGTATCGGCCGCGCGTGTCATCCGGGCGGATCGGTGCGGCGCGACTCGCGTACGGCCGGCGCGACGCGGAGCACCCCGAGCGTGCGATCCGCCGTCGCCCGGGATAACGCGTCGTCCCGGCGGCAGGCGGCGGCGCGGACCGCGAGGGCGGCGCCGCGCAGCCGTCCGGACCGCCACTCCCGGTCGAGGAGCTGTGCGACGGTGAGCAGCAGTTCGGCGGCCTGGACGAGCGGTCCGCCCGGCTCCTCCGCCGCCCGCTCGACGGCGGTCAGGATCGCGTCCTGCTCGACGAAGAGCCAGGTGCGCGCGGTCTCCGGGGTGTCGACCCGCGACCCGCCTCGCGTACGGCCATCGCCCGCGTGGACGGCGCCGAGGACTCGCGCCGCGTCGCGGGCGATGGCCAGGTAGTGGTCGAGCAGGCCGCGCAGGGCGCAGGCCCGCTCGCCCTGGCGGCCGGCCCGGCTCAGCGCGAACAGCCGCAGCAGGTCATGGAAGCGGTAGCGGTCCGGGGCGAGGCATTCGAGCAGGCTCAGGTCGGTCAGCGTCTGCAGCAGCTCGTCGGCGTGCCGGCGGCGCAGCCCCAGCGTGGCGGCGGCCGCGCCGGTCGAAAACCCCGGCCCGTCCGCCAGCGCCAGCAGGCGGAACGCCCTCGCCTCCTCCCGGCCGAGCAGGTCATAGCCGGGCCGGAAGCAGGCGGCAGCGGCGGGCAGTTCCTCCACCCGGCCGCAGGCCAGGCGCCGCGCCAGGACGCCGATCCCCTGGTCCGGCCGGGCGGTCAGCCATCCTCCGGCACCCCGGATCGCCAGCGGCAGGAAGCCGCACGCCGCGACGAGGTCGAGCGCCGCGCCGCGCTCGGTGGCGACGCGCTCCGCGCCGGCCGCGCTCGCGAGGAGGGCCATGGCCTCGTCCGGTTCCAGGACGTCGAGGTCCACCTGGCGCGCTCCCGGCAGCCCGGCCATCGTGGTCCGGCTCGTCACCAGGACCGCCGAGCCGGGCGCGCCGGGCAGTAACGGACCGACCTGGGCGGGACACCGGGCATCGTCCAGGAGCACCAGCACGTGGCGGCCGGCGAGTTCGGACCGGTAGAGCGCCGCGCGTTCCTCCGCCGCGTACGGGATGTCGCGCCGGCCCAGCGCGCGCAGCAGGCCGCCGAGCACCGCGTACGGCTCGGCGGGACGGCCGGCCATCCCGCGCAGGTTCACGTACAGGCGCCCGCCGCGGAACCGCTGGCGCAGGATGTGCGCGACGTGCACGGCCAGAGCGGTCTTGCCGATGCCGCCCATGCCGCCCACGGCGGCGACCGGCATCGACCGGGCGGGCGTGAGCGCGCCGGCCAGCTCGGCGACCGAGCTGCTCCGCCCGGTGAAGTCACCGGTGTCCTGGGGCAGCCGGTAGGGCATGGGTGCTCCTCCGGGTGAACGTCGTGAAAATAGAGCCCTGCACCGGTCCGTCACCTCCGGTGCAGGGCCCTCGGCACCCGGCCTGTCACGGCCGGGACACCTCCCCCGTTCTCGCCCGGTAACGCAGCGGCACTGGTTTCCGGGCGAATGGCCGGGCCTTTACCCCCTCGGCCCGTCCACGAGAATGATTCTGCGGGACGGCGATCAACATCCGATCAACGTCGGATCAACGGCACGAGCGCGCGGCGTTCCCCCAGGTGACAGCGCACGCCGATGGTGGCAGGCGGGCAGGGCCCGGCCTGCGATCAACGCTACGGAACGCCTCTACAGGTAGAAACCGGCGTCCGGAGACGGGGGCGGGCCGACGGTGCCCCGGCCGTCGCGCAGGGCGTACAGCTCGGCGAGGGTCGCGCCACCCGCGACCGCGTCGGAACTCCCCAGCCACGCCGCGGCCTCGGCCTCCGACAGGCGGCCCACCTCGATCTGGGCCAGGCAGCGGCCCGGCCGTACGACCGCGGGGTGCAGGGCGGCGAGAGGCTCGTTCGTGGTGATGGCGACGAGGACGTCACGTCCCTGCCCGAGCAGGCCGTCGGTCAGGTTGAGCAGCCGCGACAGCGCCTGCCCGGTGGCCGCCCTGGCGTCACCGCTGATCAGCTCGTCGCAGTCCTCGACCACGAGCAGCCTCCAGCGGCGGTCGTCGTCGTCCTCACCGACCGCGACCTCCATGAGGTACGCCGGGTTGCTGAACAGCTGCTCCGGATCGAGCACGCAGTCGAACTGACACCACTTGCCCCACTCACGCGCCAGCGCGCGCAGGGCGGTGGTCTTGCCCGTCCCCGGCGGTCCGTGCAGGAGCACCAGCCGGCCGCCGATGTCGTCCGGCGTCACCTCGGTGAGCCGGTCGACCGCGGTCGCCGCGCCCGCGGTGTAGTTGTCCCGGATCTCCGGCCAGGTCGACGCCGTGATGGACCGCTGGCTGCGGGACGCGCCGTGCGCGCCCATGTGCCAAAAGCCCATCTCCACCCGGTCCTCCGCCGGAGGCGCCGGCTCGACGGCGTCGCGGATCGCCTCCTCCAGCACCGAGGCGCACAGCTCGTCGGTCACGGCGGTCACCTCGACCATGCCCGACCCGCCGCGCCAGCGTACGGACCGCAGCGTCCAGCCGTCCCCGGTGACCAGGACCGCCTCGCGGTTCTCCTCCCGTGACGCGCGCAGCACCCGGGAGCCGGGCGGCCGCAGCGACGCGTCGGGCCGTACCCGCTCCATCCGCTTGGAGCGCGCGTACGGCTGCCGCCCGGCGGCGAACGCCTCCATGGCCAGCACGTCGATCACGTCACCGACCGTGTCGGTCGTGTCGAGCTGGAACACCACGGGAGGCTCCGGCTCGACGCCGTCGATCGGCAGGAAGTCGGACATGAAGTCAATGATCAGGTCATCGGCGCATCCGCGTCCACTCGATTAGCCATCCCGTGTCCCGGCGAGACGTCCGGAGGGCCCGGCCGATGGGAAGTATCCGGCCATCGCGCCGGGTACGCGTTACTTCCAGTACTCGTCCTTCAGCAGCCGTTTGTACAGCTTGCCCGTCGGATGCCGGGGCAGTTCGGCGCGGAAGTCCACCGAGCGGGGGCACTTGTAGTGCGCCAGGCGTTCGCGGCAGTGTTCGATGAGCTCCCGCTCCAGCTCGGGGCCCGCCTCCGCCGGGTCCATCGGCTGCACGACCGCCTTGACCGCCTCGCCCATCTCCGGGTCCGGGACCCCGATC
>Ga0247774_1000587_pt1 | contig 18073 bp, 23 predicted proteins | sample UWRJL001104B6_FD_179933 | JGI IMG/M metagenome (GOLD analysis project Ga0247774, IMG submission 179933) | Plant litter microbial communities from Arlington Agricultural Research Station in Wisconsin, United States - UWRJ-L001-104B-6 | ecosystem: Environmental > Terrestrial > Plant litter >... | reverse complement strand
TTCCTCCGACGGATCGCATCTTAGAGACTTAGGATATATCCTTTCAAGGCGTCACTTTGACGAGCTTGTTAGCTAGATTTTCCCGGAAAGAGTTTAACAAGCGTCCGCTTTATTGTTCCTGATCCTGAACAGGATTAGTCTAGCTGCTAGTCAAGCCCGCATCGGCGTCAGCGGACCAAATAGCGTCAAGCGGGCAAGTACCGAGCCCATCTTGTGAACCAAAGCTAGAGTAGGACGCTGAGTATTGCATTGTCCATGTCTTCAACTTATATTGGTCCTCCTTTACTCGTGTGAAGCACGCTCGGCGAAAAGCAGCGGGCCTTGACCTGAGTTGCTAGTACTAGAGACGGCACTCAAGAGTATGAAATCCCTTCCTAGAGATTAGACTTTCCTCCTGCAGAGCTGCATGTGCATAGACAGTATCTGGCTTCTCAACTTTCAATGACCGAGGACGGATCTCCCCCTTCGCTTCAAGGAAAGTGGAACCGAGCGATCGATCAGAGGTATTAACAGCCATGCTCTGCCATTCCTCTCCATTCTTAAGGCGCCATTCCCATTGAGGACACCGTGCATCTCTTTTGATCCGGAGCGCACGTCACGAAAGCACAGGGTAAGTCGAGGAATAGAAAAGCTCTCCACTGACGAGGTCATCCCCATCCAGCATCTCCACTGTCGCAAACAACGACTCAGGCTTATGCACCACTTCCAGCTTGCCGGCACAGATATTTTCAAACTAAAACTACATCACGGAGTGGTGTAGGATGCATGCTCCTCAAACGGTATCATTGGTGTTTAGGCGGCTTACCTTTAAATCGACAAGAACGGGCACAAGAGCATGGCAAATGCCGGGGCTAAAGCTCCCAACGTATGGAAACTCACCTTCCTATTATTGCGTCAGACATGGGAGTCTTCGCGTCTCGCATTTGGGGTACAGAGCATTCGTTGTTGATCCCGTTTACTTCGTATAACAGCTCGGGGAGCGCTTGTATGCCCTCCGCATCGAAGCCATGAGAGTTAGACCCGGTCGAGCTGCACGATGCATGACCAGAGATGGAGGTCCAGGTCTACACGCGGCCTCTCATCTTCAGCCGCATGGGTGAACTCTCACCGTATAGCGCAATCGCATGTCAGGCCTCTGGACCGTGGGTATCGGTACGACAAGGCAGGCTATGGACCGTGGGTATCGGTACCGCATGCGGAGCTTTAGGTCCGCTAGGCTTGACACCGACCACTTGTGCTGGCCTCAAGCGGAGAGCCGGGACCACTGCAGGCTGAAGGTAGTTTTGGACGCATCGGACCGTAGCACCGACTGAAAGACGTTGAAAGTTGACTTCTTCGGTTATGGCAAGGGCGAAGAAGCTTTTCTACAAGCAAACGACGGAATGAATCCCCCTTGATCAGCCCCACGTCATGCAAGATCCCAATGGGATCGTCCGGCATCATGGAGGATTTGGCCTTGGGCTTTAGCATTGCGAGCGGTGATGAGCTTACCTTCAAGGACTATCAAATCGAGCTTGCAAAGGGCAGCATTCAGTGGCGTCACGGCATGGACAAGTAGCATCTTACGAGACTGCCGAGATGTCCGGGTAGCAGTGAGTGAATTAGACGAAGGGCTTTTGATGCCATCTTGAGTGTTGAACAGTCAATGGCGGAAGATAGTGAAGCTCGGGCTGGATTTGAGGCAATTGTCTTGACTGGGGGTTGAGACTCCTGTCGCGCTATACAGACTAGGGAGTAGAAATAGACATGCGTTTACACATCTCCCTGGGCACAATGGAGACCAATTCCCGGCGTCCAGGATGAATGACCGCTCATGCCTATTCAAACATCCATTTGCCGACGAGAATGGAATCGGCCCCGCTGGCAGTATTCTGTCAAGACAGGCCTCGTAAGTCTGACATTGGCGAAGAGGGAGGCTGGTTTAAGATGAGACCTTGACTGTGGGGCCTTGTTATCGGTTGGTTGGTGGGGAATTTGCGGAAAGCACTTTTGCGCCCTCTTCGTTTTCCAAATCTAGCAAAGGTATTCCCTGCTTCCACAACCTGCTTTTTATACGTCAAATTTCTTTGAAGAAATAAGAAGATCACACACCTCTCTCTTACTTTGAGAAAGTGTTCGTATTTGCGCTTGTTATTTCTCCTAGAAAAATATTCTACCAGTCAGAAGGCATACTGGCGCCTACCACCATGTCGGTTCAACTTGATTGCATTGCCAACTTTCGGGACGTTGGCAGGACCATAAACAACTTTTTGGGCCAACGGTATGTATACACCACCCTCTCGGCGTCTTTGAAACCCTAAAATACCATTAACACGAACGTATTAGACGTCTTCGAGAAGGTCTTCTCTATCGTTCTGCCCGGCCCGGTAAGATACTTTTTTCCTGAGATCGGTTGAAGCTTGCTTACACACGCATCTGGGGTAGATGACGCAACGATGGAGGACCGCAGGGTGTTGGTCGAAGACCTGGGCGTCAAATCCGTTATAGACCTTCGAACAAAGTACGTCTTTGAGAGAGTTTCTTTTAGACTAGCACCCGACGGAAAAGCAGCCTCTGGTGGAGATGCAGTGCCTAGTCGAGACGTAGCAGAGAAAATAGAAAGTTGCTCCCAAGATTGAAGCAGCGTCGAGCAACAGCGGAATCCAAGCAGCGCCACCATTTTTTCCTCTCCTGGGAAGGGGAAGGAAAGAAAAAGAAGGCCACTCTTTCGCTTTCGAGAACGATTTCCTAACCGAGGTGGCACTACTAGGACGGAACACTACAACCAGGCCCAGAAGCGCCAAGCCCTCGTGGCGAACGCCCCGGCCATTCTCGAATCCAACGCCACACTCGCTGAGCCGGTCCAGATACGCGGGTTGCAGTACCACGAGGTGCGCATTACAGGGGGCCAGTTCGAGAAGTTTATGGTTAGCCAGACGTCGTGGTGGGGATTCTTGTAAGCTTTGGCTTTTCGCTTCCGTGGGACTTCCGGTCGGGTTAGGCGTTGTTAACAAACCTTCCACAGCACCATGCTCACGTATTTCCTCTTCGGGTATCGGACAGAAGGGATCCAGGTCCTGTCAAGGGAAGTAATGAACCCGCGGGGTCTCGTCCGGATGGGTCTTGATACGCTTGATCAATCTGGACCGTTGATCGCCACGGTAGGAAAACCGCCTCATACCCAAATTGTCATTCCACATTTCCTGCCACCTACAAACTTGTCTGTTCAAGACAGGAATCCTAACGGCTGCTACTTAGGCTTTGCGGGCGATGATCGAGCCGTCTGGTCTTCCTCTCATTGTACACTGCACCGTGGGGAAGGATAGGACGGGTCTCGTGATTGCTCTGGTGCTCTTGACCCTGGGCATTCCCCGAGAAGCCATCGAGTACGACTACGCCCTCACGGATGCGGGCATCGAGTCTCAGCGGGCGGACATGCTTGCCGACCTGAAGAGGTATGGCCTGGACGATACCTGGGCATCGACGGCGCCGGACATGATTGCGGCCATGGAAGCCCACCTTCGGGATGAGTATGGCGGTCTCGATGCATACCTTGATGGCACGGGCTTCGGCCAGACCGAACGGACTCGGTTGAGGGAGATGCTGTTGTGCTAGGAGCCGGAAAGCTTGTCAATGGTATTAGGTGCATCTCTATGCTTCCGAAGGTATTTGTCTCGTGGCTCAAAAGATGCTAGCTAGTAGACGCATAGTTAGGCGCATGTATCAATATAAATGTCTCTATTTCCTGATAAAACGACCTTGGATCCAGCATCGATACATCTTTTTCTTGTCTTTCCGGTTCACCAACATCCGGTTATCGACGCCGAGGGCGTCAATCTCAAACTTCTGCCCCCAAATCTCGCGCAACTCCTCTTCCTCGAAAAAGTACACTCTCGTACCGTCCCCGCGCACATAAAAGTTCTCTTCTAGATATCTCCCCTTCCTGAACCGAATCTGGGCAAGATCGCCTCTCCCATAATCCCGGAAGCAGACATGTCCCCCCGGTTTCAAGAGGCGGTGCACGTTGTCTACGGCCATGGTCCACTCTTGCGGCGACAAGGCTGAGAATACAAAGATCATGACGGCTACGTCGACCGACCCCTCGGTGAGACCAGGCGGTAGCTCGTCGCCCGTCACGTCCCACACGTCGGCCTGCATGACCTTGGTATCATAGGCTTCTTGGGCCCGCATCACATCGACAGCCTTTTTGGAAAAGTCGCACGCATGCACTTTGAGGTCCCGGTTTTGGTTTTCCGCAAGGAGCGGGAAGGCCGTATTCCCTGCACCGGCACCAATCTCAAGGACGAGCTTCGGCCCGGCGTCTTCTTTGGTCACGTCAGTCAGGACTGGGAATTCGATCCGGAGCCACTTGCGGTCCTTGAAGAAGTTTGCCGTGTTGTTCTTGTAGAAGAGGTTCCACCATTTTGCAGGGTCACCGTTGAACCTGCCTTTCGGAGTAGTTAGTAACGGAGCGCCATCAGGAATGCAGAAAAGGAAGTGATGGCAGTGAGGTAATGTCAGATGGGAGCGAAAGAATTTTATGGTGTCATCAGAAGTCTCAGATGAACTATGCTATGTTTGTTTGATCATCATTATACCAGGATGGTTAAACAGAGGGAAAAACCTGCTAGCATACCTTTGTCATAGTCGGACACAGGGGACTGGCGCTGCATTGCATACTGGCTCTCTGCAAACTCTTTGTAGGCACCATCCGTCTCGACATGGTCCCACGCATTGAACTCAAAGACGTCGTCCTGTTCAGTAAGATATCGGCTTCCAAACTGAAATGGGTCCGACCGCTTTTTGTTCTTTGCTGGGTCATGAGACCTGTGGGCAGGTACTTCTTCGCCTTCGTTGTTGTCAATGGCGAGCTGCGAAGTTTCTGCGCTGAGAGTATCTTCGACCTTGGGCTGCGCGACGGCCTGCTCAGGCTCTGTGGAGCTCATCCTGGCGCCAGCATGAATATGATATATTCTCTAGGAGTATGATGCATAGGGAACTCGGATGTTTAGCTTTGCTGGAGGTTTTGGTCACTGGGATGTCATCGCGTAACTCGAATTTGGAGTCGCTGGTTTTGAAGAAGAAATTTTTGTGGAGGCTGAAAGTTGAGAGAGAGTTTTGTTAGTGGGGCAAACTGGATCCGCACATCGGTACGGTGTCGAATATATCGAAATACTGTGCCTAAGCATACGGATAGCGGTGAGTCAGTATTTTCCTAGGTATTCCCCCTAATTTTACCATGTGCGTGGGCCCCGGCCTTTCCCATGTTCGGTACTGGGCGGAGCTTCTGGGAACGGAGTAATTGGGCTTAAATCAAGAGGCATACAGTCTTCATAGGCCGACAAGACTCTCCACAATTGCGATAATCGACAGGCATATGAAGACCTTTATGTCATCACAGACGAAATAAAGGAAAATGTAATACAAGTATTATGACGCGAGGACTTGTACCGGCCTGTTTCTCTACGAAAAGAGCGGTTATGCTGTCTTGAACTTTAGATGCATCTTAGACGACCTCTTCGTAATTGAAGTTGAGAACAGCTGCCAACAACTGTTACTCCAAATTTTTCTGACAGACGCGTTGTAAGCTATCCCACCAGAGAGGCACGAAGTACAGAGGTAGTATGGCAATTGATTGGCCCAAACAGGGGTGGGGCTTGTAGATAATTTGTACCTGCCAGATTGACTCCTTCCACCGCTAGAGCGATAGAGGCTGGGAGAATTTGGGACGGGCTGGGTCAAGTTCGGACATTCTTGCCATCCTGCTAGGTCGCAATTTTCCGACAATAATCCTACAAGACGTCGCAGTCCAGCAGTCCAAAGTCAAGAGAGACGCCCTCGACGAGATACGCCTCTGACCGCATCATTCCTAGCTACGCGACCCGTAAATACGTCGTCGACAAGCTCTCCGGGATAATGAGCCCTTCACTTTTAAGACCACATGGGCATCTTTCGCCGGCAGAAGCTCTGCAGCTCGCCCAGCAAGCTCCCACTATTCTCCAGAGCAACCCGAAAGCATTCTCGTCATCGCCTCTGGTGTCCCTATTCACGGCCCAGGAAACCCCCGAGCTTTGGATAATATACGAAAACCTCCTACTCGCCTGCCTACGGACTGGCGACGATGACTCGGCGCATAAGTGCCTCGAGAGGCTAACGTTAAGGTTCGGAGACGAGAATGAGCGGATAATGGCGCTGAAGGGGCTGATGAAGGAGGCTGGCGCTCAGCATTTGGGGGAGTTGGAGATGGTTCTCAAAGAGTATGACCAGATACTGGCAGAAATTGGGAATGGTGGAACGAATATCGTGAGTATTTGGGTGTCTATTATGGAACATGCTTGGCTCACCATGTTTAGCCCATCGCAAAGCGCCGGGTTGTTTTGGCGCGGTCTCTGGGGCGGACATCTGAAGCCATCTCGTCTCTAGTTAGTCTTTTGGACTACACGCCGACTGATGCGGAGGCTTGGTCGGAGCTGAGTGATCTATACCTCTCTCAGGGCATGTATGCGCAGGCGATATATGCTCTAGAGGAGGTCCTCGTGCTGGCGCCGAACGCTTGGAATGTAAGATTTGCTAAGAATTTTTATTACAATTTTTTTTTGAAAATGCTGTGCTAACTATGGATCAGATGCATGCGCGTTTTGGAGAGGTGCTGTATATGGCCGGGACCACATCAGGAGCAGAAGGCCAGGGGCAGAAGTACTTGGCCGAATCGCTAAAGCGATTTTGTCGCAGTATCGAGCTCTGCGATGACTACTTGAGGGGCTTCTATGGACTGAAATTGGTGAGCATCCTAATCTTAACAGATATGAAACTACGTATGCTGACTTTTTCGCGCAGGTTTCGGACAACATTCTCGCCGACTCGAAAAACTTCAAGCCTTCGAAGAACAGCGAAGATGGCCTGGAGGTGCCTGAGAAGACAACGGTTGAAGCCTTGAACCAGAAAGCAACGGAAAAGTTGGCAGAGATAGTGCGGCGGTATAGCGCGAAGGAGCCGCAATGGCAAGGTTACGACGAATCTGAAATAGCGGCCGCCAAGGAATTGCTTGGTAAGGCTGCGGCCGAGGTCGTTAGGTGATGTTTGGCGGATAAGAATCTCTATACCAGCATCATGATTGGAAAGGACACATCTAGATCGAGGTAATCACATTTCTGGCACCTCCACTTCACACTCGTTTTTATGCACAGTATATACCGTCTATAGTTACCAAGGTGCGACATCACCGTCTCGCACGGGAACGCCATATTTGACTCCAACCACATTGCGTTGCACCCAAGACCCCGGAGGTATAACGTCGCTGACGTACTCGCCGAGCTGTCAGTTCCAGATCTCAAATGGGTGAGCACTTGTAAGTTGCTCAATATGGGAGCATTCCGTCGGCAGGCGCCGCTTTGAGGAGACTAGTCCCCACCCAAGGTGGCACAACATGGACCCCACCATTCACAGACGGTGAAGATTCATCAAGGGCGAAGAGCTCAACACCAGTTTGAGCCCAATCTGCCGGGTACGACTCGAGCGAGTTGTTCTAATTGGAGTTTTGGGGCCGAGGTGCTTGACACAGACTGGCCGGCCGAAGAAGACGCGAAACCTGACGTGTTCTGTGCCTTGTGGGAGCCCAAATATTGCCTCGGATGGTGGGGCTTGCACCCGCTACTTTCTAGAATTGACGCAAAGTTAGCCAAGGGATGGAAGTGACTAGGCCTGGTTGAAAGAGAAATAGAGGCGCAGATGCGACGAGGCGCCGTTGATCAAATCTGAGAACAAAGACACTACTCCAGTTTACGCTAGTGCCAGACATCGACGTTCGTGGAAATAGCTCCGAGTGCAGATTGTTTGCCTATTTGTCGAATAAAGTATTTCTGCAGTGGCAACGACCTTCGCCATCCCAGAGTAGCAGTTTACTAGTTAGATTCACCTCGCAAGTTATTTGTTGATAAGTCCCCATGCTTCACCCGAATTCCGGGCGGGAAGGTTGCAATTTCAACTCTTATCCGGGCGTGGCATATGCAGCTGCGGTGCAGATGAAGCCGCGTTCGTGCCGTAGCAACCAGACCCCCATAAGATAGAATCTCGGATTCAAAAACGGGACGCCTCGCCAAGTTTGGTGTGGTAGCCTGAGGATGCGTTTGTTGATTCTCTTTTCGTCTATGCTTTAGAGCAAAAGATTCTACGGACACTTGTTTGTCACGACGCATCCGACGAAAGCCGCGGTGTTTGCTTTAAAGAGTTTACCGTTCCAGCACCGAAGCCGACACTGACATCCCGCCTCGACCCAGATTTCGTATCGTCCACACCGTAAATTCGGGCTGGCGTTTTCTCTTACCGCTATTCTCCACGTGTGAGCCCCCTCGATCGTGGAACCGAATTTGTATGTAAGTCTGGCTATGCTTCAGCCCTCGTTCAGCCCGTCACCAGAGCCTGGATCTAGTTTGTTTCTGTGTTTCTGCTGTCCAGACTCTAGGCAGGAGTTTCTGCTGGTCCTGCGAGCTGCAGGTGAAAGATCTGCTTAGAGCCATCCCTGTTGTTTTTTCCCTGCCGGCATTCATCAGCTTCAAGGCGCGGCATGTGCTCAGAAGAGAAAACGGGATCACAGAAAAAAAGTGGAGTCACTGGACGAAGGAAAACACTGTCAACCGTGCAGAGTCTAGTGAGCACCGAGCGCAGGTCGCGGGTGACGATGCAGTGCAAAAAGCGCATCGGATGAAGCAGATGCCAGAGTCGGCCACCTTGCGCAATTCCCCGCCCGCTCACGGGGGGTTCTTGGGCAGCGCACTCGCCACCTGACCCGATCGTCGTGGTGACTGCGACAGAGAGTCTTAACAGCCCGACTATTAAGTGTCTAGGCCACATCTAAAGAAAGCCCGTTCTCCACCAAACTTGGCACCTCCTTCTCCTGGCCGTCGCAAAAGAAAGGAGGAGACCATTGAGAGTGCCAAAGAGTCCTGCATTGTCTCCCTCTTCGCCCGCCCCGTGCCCGTTCTCTCTGGTTTACACATCGCTGTCATCTTGGGCTCCAATCCTCGACGGATCATCGCCCGAACGCCACAGGGCCTCGCATACGCACCGGCCACTGGGGCCAATTCGCCCTACAACAATCGCTGCGGTCGGCCAGCTGCAGGCCACTGGAGCCCCACAAGCTGTGCAGCTTTGCAGCAGCCGGCAGGATTTTTTCCCTCCTCAATCTTTGTCCGTTTCATTCAGAGGGCGCTGGCTGTGTGGCTCTCCGCTCTAGGCTAGAATCTGCATACACCCAATCGTCTGTCGCGCTTTCCATTCGAGCCCAACAGCAGCCTTACTCCTCTAAAAAGCCATTAAAAGTCAAGTCCCTCCCTGTCACCAGTTTGTGTGGGCATCGGCCATAGGATCCCGCAATTTCAACCCACTTTGCCCACCGGTTCGATTTCGCCGTTAGTCCGTCTCGTCGTACCTGCCTCTCTCGCGATTCCCGTCAACAACCACATCGAAAACCTTGCCTCGCGCCCAATATAGGAAAGAGTCAGATTCCAGTCATTGCCGCTTTCGTTTGTTATTTGTACGGAGGAAGGAGGAAATTGCCAGAATCGCTTGTCCGCGCTGGCGTTGGTCATCTCCTTTTCAACAACCCCACCTCGTCGCTCAAGTGGTACCGACCCAATCTAGTCTCGCAGCCCAGCCCGCTCAGCTCTGGTTACCGTCCTCTGAGTGGCTTCCAACCGTGTGGAAGCAGGGAAAAACAAATTCGTTCGGCACTCCGGTCTACCCCCCCTACTTATACCTTTACTCGGACTTTCTCTTAAGATAGTCGCGAGTAAAGGTGTATATCTCTTGCAGAACTGCCAATGTCGTAAGTGCAATTGGCTGTGTCGTTCCATTTGCGTCGCCCTGCCGTTGTGCGTTCGACAAAAGTAGACTGCAGAGTTTACTGACAACTTTCGGCCCAATCATAGGAGCCACGTACGAGTAAAGGTTCGACGTCCAGCTGGCTCGCAACCATATAGCGAGGAGGACTCCCAAGACGACCCGTACGACGACGACGACGGAGAATCGTCTGAGTGGAACGAGGACTTGGTGGACGAAGAACTGGATCCATCCGACTCGGCCTCGGCGAGCAACGACAGACCGCCACGGGCGCGATCAGCACCCCGTTACAGGAGCCACCGAATCAATCACCACCAACCGCGATACGGATATCGGCCGGGTCACCCGCCGCCTAACCCAGACAGTCTGGAGTCCTCCGAATTTGATGGGCCGCATTATGGCGGCGGCGGCGGCGGCCGGGGATATAGCCATGTCCCACCATTCTACGGCCGGGGACATCCCCCGCCTGGACCTAGTGGCTATCCCCAGAGTACGGTTGGCGGCTTTGGTGTAGGTCCTCCATACGGACCGCCGCCCGGTCAGCAGATGGTTCCCTATATGAATCCATTCAGCCCCCAATCGCATCATGGTGGAGCCAGCTACTTCGGCGGTGACCACCGGGATCCCTACGGGATGCCCTACGGTCCACCGCACGGCCACTATGCGGGTTACGGCTACGGCGTGCCTCCGCACATGCAGCAGTATCTTCAAGGCTATCCGCCACCGCCGCCACCCACCGACATCCCACCGAAGCCCGCGACTCCTGCTCCTCCACCTTCCGTCAAAGCCAAAACACCACCGCCCGACCCCGAAAAGATCAAACTGCAGGCCGAGTTGGACGAGTTCAAAAAGGCTCAGAAAGCAAAGGAAGACGAAGCAGCGCGGGCAAACCTGGCAAAACAAATCCGAGATGATGCCGAGAGAGAGTGGCAGAGGAGACTGGACGAACAAGAGAAAGCAAAGGCTAAACAAGACGAAGAACTCAAAAAGGCCAAAGCCGAGGCTGCACGGGCCGCAAAGGAGGCTCACGAGGCCGAGCAGGCCGCCAAGGCTGAAGCGCAGCGACTGCGAGACGAGGAAATGAAGCGCGTCGAACGCGAAGCTCGCGAAAAACTCGAGGCGGAGATGCGGGCTGCGGCGGAGGCCAAGAAGCGGGAAGATGAAGCCGCGAAGCGGGCCGAGGCGGCAGCGCAGCTCAAATTGGAACAGGAGATACGGAAGCTCCAGCTGGAAAGGGAAGAGGCGGACAAAAAGAAGGCCGAGGCGGATGCGGCCGCGAAGGCCAAGGAAGACCAGCTGAAGGCGGATGCCGCCAAGGCCGAGCGAGAAAAGATAGAGAAGGAGGCGGCTGCAGCGGCGGCGGCAGCAGCAGCGGCGGCGGCGGCCCAGAAACAGGCGGATGATCTGAAGAAACAGATTGAAGACGCGACCAAGGCAGCGATTGCGAAGGAGGCGAAGGACTCGGCAAAGGCACCCATCAGGTTCCAGGACGCGGTTGGGAGGAAGTTTAGTTTCCCATTCCATATCTGCGAGAAGTGGCAGGTAAGCTTTGGAAGTACCGTCCTTGCACGTTAGCATGTCGGAAATGCTGACCAAATCTTTCGCTAGGGCATGGAGGACCTCATCAAGCAGGCCTTTGTATCAGTCGACCTCATTGGCCCCCAGGTGCAGGCAGGCCACTACGATCTTACCGGGCCCGACGGCGAAATCATCCTTCCAACCGTCTGGGAGAAGGTAGTACAGCCCGACTGGCAGGTCAAAATGGTGATGTGGCCGCCGCCGGGGAAGGCTGGTCCGAGGTTTCCCCCCATGGATCCGCGGGATCTGCGGGACCCACGGGAGGGGCGGCACCACCACCGACATGGTGGCCCCCCTGCCCAGGGTATGTCGGCGCGCGTGGCCGGTTTGGCTCGTGGCCGGCCTGGAATGCAACCGCCTCCGCCGCCGTCGCACGGCTTTCCACCAGGACCCCCCCCTCCCGGCTACGGCCCGAGAGTGGGCGGTCTTCGCGGTGCGCCTCGGGTTCCTCCTGGGGCTGCCCAAGTTATCGACGTCAATCCGGGACCCGACGAAAGGAGGAAGAAGAAGTCGGGAGGAGGTGGCGATATTCTCAACTTTTTATCGGGAGGAAAACCCAAGAAAAGCAGCAGCAAGAAGTGAGTTACCATATTACCCATGGTTACATTCATCTCCATGAGTATTTAGATGTCCTCCATGGGAGAAGAAGGCCCGCTAACCGCTGCAACTGTAGGAAACGAGGTTGACCAGAGGAAGCAATTTTCTGTCCTACTATGTTTGGATATTTTTGACCACGTTTGATACCTTTTTCATGATGCGTTTTTGCTTCCTGCAATTGGGAAAGGGAGGAGGGCCATGCTTCTGGTCGATTATCGGCATCTTCTCTTCAGCATTTTCCGGGAGTAGATAGCGGACTTTACTGTGCGATCTTGTTGGTTTCCCCAGATGGTTCCAACTCCCTGTTTCTGTTGATACCAGCATGGGGTTGCCGGACTGGAGTACTGGTTTTGTGGTTGTTGAGGTTTGGCGGGGGCAGTCTTATTACTTTTCCTGGTTGGACATTGAATTGACTCTCCTCCCGAGCTGAATTGTTAAGCTGAGGCTTTGACCACGAAGGAGACATGTCTATTCCAGGTAGGTATAATATCGCCTTGAGCGGGAGATTTGTTTAGATGCTTGGAATGTTTGGCAGGTTGCTAGATAATGTTCAGAACGTAGCGAAGTTAAAGACTTTGGTATTTGAGAAGCCTTCTCTCTGCATCTTTCAAGTCGTCCTGCCCATGTCTATGTCTAAGTATTACCCTGTACTGTCGTCAAATATGGGGTTTTATACATAAATTTCTACACCCCTAAACGCCATGTCGCAACGTAAAGGTGTGGGTCGTCCCATCCAATCTTACAACAGCTCTCTTGGGTTCCCTTTCCCCTCAAGAAGCCTCCTCGCATGTCCCTCAAACGCCTCAATCATAGTCGCCGCAACCTTGTCCGAAACAGCAGCACTAACTGCGGAATATAATGGATTCGCAAACTCGAACCGAATGCTTAAGTTAACCTCTGTTCCTCCCTTCACTACTCCCGCTGTCCCTCCCACACCACCACCACCACCACCGCTAGTCGCGCCGCTGGGACGAAACGTCCACCTCGTCGCCAGCCTCCTAAAAACTGCCCCCCCCTTACTATCCCTCCCAAAAACCCCCTCCCCGCTCCGAGCCTCGACCAGCTCATCGGGCCGGCAGAGAACCTTGCTCGCGAAGAGCTCCTCGAAGCCGCCCCAACCAACGCGCAAGGTGGCTTGCGCGGGCCAGCGGGTTCCGTGGGGGTCTGGCGGCGTCCAGTGGGTGACGGCGGAGGCGGTGCAGTAGGGCACGAAGGAGGAGTAGGAGTCTATGTCGGCGATGATGCGGTACAGGGGGGAGGGGGGGTAGGGGAGGGTGCGGGATGCCGTGAGGGTCTGTTCCGGGGCGGGGAGGTTCGGGAGAGTGATGAAGGCTCTTCGGCGGCAGGTGGAATCTGGTAGTGGCCGGGGCGGCGGCCGACACGCTCGGAGTGCGCCGGGGCGCATTGGAGGGAGGGTAGCGCGTGGAGGCATCGTGACAGGTGCGGGTGGGTGTCGCGACACTGGTGTTACCGGTTGGACATATTGGTCGTGTTAGAGCACGGGAGAGCTTTTGTTTTTATATGTGCGGTCGTATGGCTAGTGAAAAGTGTCCGTAATTCCGCTCGAGGAGTTCAAGTGCGGAAATCCTGCTGAAAAGATATCAATTGAGTTTTGTTGATGAGGTCCTATTCAACTCCAAGCCGAGGTGAGGTTTCTCAACTGGGTGAGAATTCGATAGCTCCGCAGAGCATAGACCGTTACGACCGTGTCAATTTAGGACAGCCTGTGCGAATCAAAATACTCACACCTGGTCCGTCACCTGCCTATGTGGGGTGCACCCCCATTAGACAGTTAGTTGCCCGACCCCACCACAACTCTTTGTCCAGCACTAACTTCGTAACAATTTCCATAAGGCTCCATGTTGAGACGATAAACCCCCGAAGCTTGGCTCGCAAGATGCGATTCGATCCTAGATCTCGACTCTCCGTCCACACGAAGCTGAAATCCCATCTCTCGACTCCGCCAGAAGCTGCTGGTTGAGTAGCGCAAGCGGGGCAGTTCAAAATGTTGTCTTGGCCGTGGTATTCTTGGGCTGAGAAGTGCGTTTTGCTAATAGGGGGCTAGGTTCGAGAAGTCCCTATACGACCTCATCCGCGGGTTGCGGAATCACAAGGGAAATGAGCGCGATTATATCCAAAACTGCCTTAAGGAGTGCCGGGCAGAGATCCGTGGTGCAGACATGGGTATGGTTCTTTCTTGAAAACAGATACCTGCTATGGACTCCCGATACCTAATGCTCGGGGAACAATAGATCTCAAGGCCACGTCGCTCCTGAAGCTTATATATCTCGAGATGATGGGCCACGACATGTCGTGGGCGTCATTCCATGTGCTGGAAGTCATGTCCTCGGCGAAGTTTCATCAGAAGAGGGTGGGATATCTCGGTGCCGTGCAGAGCTTCAGGCCCGACACAGAAGTGCTTATGTTGGCGACCAACTTGCTCAAGAAGGTAGGGCCACCTGGTTTGTATTCGCCAGGCATGGATTTCTGACACGCGGACCCTAGGACTTGTCAGGAACGGCAATACCGCTGATATCACTTCCTATCATTACACTTCCGCACATTATCACACCATCACTGGCACTCTCGGTCCAAAACGACCTTCTACCACGCATGAGCCACTCAAGAGCGAACATCAGAAAGAAGTCAATCGTCACATTGTACCGGCTCGCTCTCGTCTACCCGGAAACGCTGCTGGCGGCATGGCCAAAGATCAAGGAGCGCTTGATGGATAAGAACGAAGACCCTAGCGTCACCGCAGCCATCGTCAATGTGGTGTGCGAGCTTGGATGGAGGCGGCCACACGACTTTCTCCCCTTGGCACCAAGGTTCTTCGAATTGTTGGTGGACGGGAAGAATAATTGGATGGCCATCAAACTGATTAAGCTGGTAAGTATCTCGGGTGGGTAGTGTGAATTCTCCGTGCTGACTCCTCGAGTAGTTTGCTACTTTGACGCCGTTGGAGCCTAGGCTTGTTCGAAAGTTGCTGCCGCCACTGACAGAGATTATTCGGACAACACCGGCCATGTCGCTCCTCTACGAGTGCATTAATGGCATAATCCAGGGTGGTATCTTGGGAAGCGCAGATGACATCTCCGGCCGTGAGGAGATTGCTTCTCTTTGCGTTGATAAGCTGCGCAGCATGATTATGGTCGATGGCGATGCGAATCGTGAGTCCAGCCCCCAAGCCTCATATCTGAATGTTACTAAGAGCTCAGTCACATACATCGCTCTACTGGCCTTTAACAAGATCGTCGTTACTCATCCGTTCCTGGTCTCACAACAAGAGGATGTTATTCTCGAGTGTATCGACAGCCCTGATATTACGATCCGTATCAAAGCCCTCGATCTGGTTCAGGGCATGGTGAGCCAGGACAACTTGAAATCCATTGTTGGCCGACTGATGAAGCAGCTCAAGGTAGCGTCCCAGAAGTACGAAGAAGGGCCGAACGTAGTCAGCCAAGAGTACGAAAATTCTGATGATGAGCCCGTTCGAGAACGGGCAGAAGTCAAGAAGGAGCCGACTCTTCCCGAGGACTATCAAGTTGACGTGATCGGGAGGATACTACGCATGTGCTCCCAAAACAACTACAGCAGCATCGAAGACTTTGACTGGTACATCGACGTACTGACTCAGCTGGTCCGGGTTGCCCCCGCGCCAAGACACATCGAGATGGGCGATTCAACAGGACTAAAGACAATAAGTTCCGATATTACCGAGAAGATCGGCGATGAATTGAGGAATGTTGCGGTCAAAGTCAGGGCCATGCGAGGATCTGCCGTATCGGCAGCAAATTCGATCGCTGCCCAAGCGATAACCGACACGCCCATGGGATTCTCCATATCCACAGGGGCTCTCAAATCCGTCGCCTGGATTCTAGGGGAATATGCTACTTCTCTCGGCTCTTCCGAGACCGCGCTCAACTTGATCCTGCAAATAATACCACGGACAACGGTACCAGCCATATTAATGACGTGCATACAAGCGGCGACGAAGATATTCTCGCTCATTTCTGGAGACAGCACACGGCCGTGGACCGCTGAGCGCAAAAGTCAGATATCGCTGCTTATGGCACGCATCATTCACACATTCGAGCCCTTGGTGTTGCATCCCAGTCTCGAGGTCCAGGAACGAGCCGTTGAGTTTGTTGAGTTGCTGAAACTGACTGCCGAGGCAGTATCAGGCCAGCCTGCCTCAACTGACAAGGAGTACCAAGACCCTCCACTACTTCTCACTCAAGCAATCCCTTCCCTGTTCGCCGGATGGGAACTCAACTCGGTTGCTGTGGGAGCCCAACACAATGTGCCTATTCCAGCCGACCTTGACTTAGACATGGCCATTCATCCAAATCTCGAGGGTCTCCTGTCGCATGCCGATTTGCCATTCCTCCAGTCTGATGAGGCAGACGAGTTCGATACCTACTACAATCAGCGACTGGCGCCAACATCCGTCTCTTCAGAGACCATGTCCATGCCCGCCATTTCGCGGTTAGGCGCTGTAGAACCGCCCGCCGAGGAGCTCTCCAGCTCGTACCAACATAGCGAGGAGTCCTACCTTGATTCCGACATCGTGGCGCGTCGGAAAACCGAGCGGATGGAACGCAACAAGGATGATCCCTTCTATATCCCCGAAACCGCTACCGCTGCCTCCAACTCAGCTGCCATCCACAACATCTTTCAATCCTCCAACGGGCCAGACCTCGACATCGACTCCATCCCAATCATGCAACTCGACATTGAGAAACTCGCCTCCGCACAATCCCGACCGCAACCTGCCGCAGAAAGCAGCCCCTCGCTTCCTCGAAACCGCCAGTCTCAACAGAAGCCCCGCGCCCGCGTCGTCATCGCCACCGACGAGACCCTCACCGGTAGTGGCGCCTCTACTCCCCGGTACGACTCTGAAAATTCCGACCGCCCCCTCAGACCCACATCCACCAAGTTGAAGAGTTCTCTCCTACAGGTCTCGTCCCTGGGAATTGGCTCCCTCAATCTCGACGGGGCCTCTTCGTCCGTGGGGCCTAGCACCGCGGATGATGAGGAGATGGCCAAGGCTATGAAAGAAGTGGAACGCCTGAGACTCGAAATGCAAAGGGCGAGCGAGAGGGTGCACGTCCCGCACGGAGTTGATGCAGAAGGGGCTGTTATTAAATCGAAGAAGAAAACGAAAGCGGCAGCGGCGGATGTTGAGGGAAAGACGGCGGCGAAGAAGAAAAAGAAGAAAGTTGTCAAGACGGAGGATGGAGGCGAAAATGTTCCTCCGACTTCCACCGCTGGCGTTACGTCTGAGGCGGTTGGGGGGAGTAGTCTTGATGTGGCAGCGCCGAAGAAGAAGAAGAAAAAGAGGGTTGTTGAGATTGCAGAGTAGGGTTGGAGATTTAGCAATTGGAGCTTCTACACATATATACCTTCGTCGCAGCGGTTGTGTAGGCAGCCGGTTTGGGTTTGGGACAAATAGGGGTAGTCACCTTGGCAGCACGGCGTTGAGGAGCAACTAAAAGCAAAAAGTATTAATTTATTTCACCTGACTCCTTATCCTTCGGACCAATCTTCCGAGCAAAATAGGGTAGGTGACGACTCGCCAGATGCTAATCGACTTGGCCCCGAAGGAAGGATACCTAAGTATCGTCAACCTGCGTAGGTACCTTCCGGTCGTGTGCAAAGTACGTAAGGTACAAAGAAAAACAAATTAGTACATAAGTATGATGATCCGTCATGCGTCTTGTCCCTCTCTCCCTCCCTGCTAACCCACAAAGTCCTCGCCCGCTCTTCATCGTCGTCCCGTCACATTCCTCATACTTCATCCGTCATACCCGCGACGTAAACCGGAGTCATACAGCTCCTAATCCTGCATAGGCCGATCCTCCAGCGTCACCCCCGTGGGTCGCCCCCTCGGCGAGTCGGCGCCCGACGAAGGGTTGATCGGCAATCTACGCCCCGTCCCGGAGAACCGCGCGCCGCTCCGGCCAAGGCTGTTGCGCTTCTCGAGGGAGCCGTCTACCGTCACGGTTTCCACAACCTTGCTGGTCACGCTGCCGCCCCCAAATTCATGTTGGCTGCCATTGAGATCCGGAGACCCCGTCTC